>Ga0209835_1000077_pt1 | contig 66707 bp, 104 predicted proteins | sample LakKivwa52mmetaG_FD_184138 | JGI IMG/M metagenome (GOLD analysis project Ga0209835, IMG submission 184138) | Anoxic lake water microbial communities from Lake Kivu, Rwanda to study Microbial Dark Matter (Phase II) - Lake Kivu water 52m metaG... | ecosystem: Environmental > Aquatic > Freshwater...
ACGGATAAGGCGTGTATATAATGTGCTATGTTCAATCGTACCCGATTCCACTTTGTTTGATAATTAGCACCGCCTATATATCTAAACTCTATATATTTATCACTTTTGTATAAGTTTTGTAGGTTAATAGCGTCGTGATGCACGTTTACATATTCTTTTTTCCGGAAAATAAATTCCTTTAGAGTTTCCTCCATGCCTTTATGTGTTTGGTACAAAAGTTTTGGCATAACAGATATTGTGAATAAATTGAACCGACGTATATCGAAATTTTTATAGACATACCCCTCATCAAACATCACCATAAGCTTCGTTTCATCAATGGACTCCTTCAAATTAGGTACATTATCCAGGCTAAGTCCTATGTGAAAACCACACTTATCGTTTGTTTTTGCAGTGGTGTTGATAGCGGTAAACATACGGGGACAGAAGTCTAAAAATTCGTGAACACTCATTGGTGGTGTAGTGATTTCAATGCCTTCCGGGCCTAAAGATCCATCCGTCTTTATGGTAAACTTGCTTTTATCATAATGGCTTTCCTTATTAGCAATGGTTATCTCACCGAACTTAAACAGTTTCGGATTCGCTGCCAGGAAATTTTTGACGTGCCTCTTGAAATTGTCCTTAGATGATAGACCAATAAGATCCTCGATGGTTGGAAAATCTTCATCATAAGGATTGAAACCAGCCTTTACCATCCATTTTGGAGGCTTTGGAGGGTCTTCTGTATCCGCAAGATTTTCCTCCCAATCCAAATACTTAGTATAATATTGGTGATATTCATCGAACATCCGCGCAAAATCTTTGAGGTTTGGCTCCATAAGGAACTCAAACTCAGCGCCGATGCGTACATTTGGGTTGGAGAGGGCTTGATCTATCTCATATTTTGAAACCTTCTCATTTAGCAGATGAGTTTTTAATGTCATGGTATATCTCCTGGATTTTTTCAAACTCATCACCTTCAGCAAAATACCCATCCTTAAAGTATTCCCATCTCTTATTGAAGATGTGGGATAACTGGGATGCTAGGTGGTCATAGTTATCTATTAAACCGGTCTTCTCGTATCGATCTATTACATCGGCTGTAGTATGTATATATCCAGCGAGTAGCTCCTGACTCATACCAAACTTCAACCTTTGATATTTTATGGCAGCGCCTATCATCCTTTGCCATACCTTACACTCGACTTGGCCCGTTCCTGGTTGATATTTTAGGTTATACACTTCATATACACTAAACATACGTTTCCTCTTACCTGTACTCACTCTCCCATTGTTCTACCATGTATTTATTGAAACGCAAACCCCTGGCTTTGTCCTTCTTGGACTTTATCACCTTGTTGAAAACCATTGGGACAGGCAACCTGGCCTTAGGTCCCGGCTTGATAATGCTAATCTTTTTCATCGTATTCCTCTATCTTTCCTTCATTGGTGCTGTAATACACCTTATCAATGCCAACGTAGTCAATATACCTCATACAATGGGTGCATGGTTTGGCATACATCAACTTCTCTGTCCTATTTATCCTGACTACCAGCATATCACAGCCTTTGAGCTTCCGGCGCGCATTTATTATGGCCGCTACCTCGGAGTGAATGGATCCAGGCCAATGGCGGAACCTTGGATGCAGCTTACGCCTGGACATCAATACGGAGTTATGACCCACAGAAATTATCTGGTCACCTTTGAATATGACAGTACCGATCCTATGCTTGTGGTCGCCAAGCCTGGCAACGTTTAGGGCGGCGTTTACAATTCGTTCAATCTTCATAGATATATGGTATCACATATAAGGAGGTTTGTCAATATGAAAAAAATGATTCTGGACCTGTTATCCAGGTTGAAGTGGCAGCTTAGCCGGCTGTGGTTTGATGTATTGGTTCTGGTGGGTATATTCTGGCTGTTACTGTATGGACCATTTGCGGATGTAGGGCCTGCTTACTTGTCTAATGTAATATTATCTAAGGTGATCCTACTTTCCATGGCAACAATCCATGCCCATATCACAAGGGAGCTGCTGTTCCCCTACATAAGCTTCAATAAGGAGCAGCATTGGTCAAACAATATCATGGTAATAGCTCTGTATGTGATGTTTATCTTTGGGTATACAAGAGGTGGTTGATTAGCGGAAGGTCCGGAGAACATTGATGCCGTTGGTGTACCAAATTGGTACCACCAATGCTCTCCGGAACCCTATTCTAGAGGCTCCCCAGTGGGACTTGGAGGCCCTTGAAGCGGCCTAATGGCTATTATCCAAGGGTCAAGGCCTCACTGGAGAACAGTTCCCTACTTTACCTCAATCTTGGTCTTTTCCTTCTTAGGCTGTTTGAACACCAGTGTAAGCACACCATCGGCTATAGTGGCGTCAACTTCCTCCGTCTGGCTTACGGTAAGACGCTTGAACAGCTCATGCTTCTGGCCAGACTTGGATGTCCTTTCACCCTTCACTGTCAGAATACCATCCGTCAGCTCTACCGATACAGTATCCTTGTTGTACCCCGGTATCTCAATCTCAGTTACAAGGTCTCCATCGGCATTGGTGAACCTGTCGTAACCAAACACTTCACCAAAGTCACCAAAGAACCGGCTAAAAATGGAATCAGGGTCCTCAAAGGTCCTAAGTGGGTTATAAACGCTTGGTCTCCTTTTGACTAAATCAAACATTGTTACTACCTCCTATTGTTTTTCAGTAAGGTAGTCACTGCTAGTCTGTTTGTCAAGGGTCAATCCATCATTTCCATCAGTTCATCATAGGAGATGATCTTGGTGCCATACTTCCTGGCCTTTTGAAGCTTGGAGCTGTTGCCACCAACATCCTCACAGGCAAGATAATCAGTATCCTTGGATACAGATTTCACGGAGCCACCTCTATCCTCAATCATCTCTGTCAACTCTTTCCGGCCAAGAGGCCCGGCACCTGTCATCGCAAACACTTTACCGCTAATCATACTTTTTTTCTCCTCCGTAAATTTCAGGCCCTTAGCAACCAGGTAGTGATATGTATCTTCAAATGTACAAATGTTATCCACAAAGCTTTTGGAAATTGTTGGTCCAAGACCCAAATCATCGGATTCCGTTAGGTGGAACAGTTGGTCAAACGCATACCTGGATGTGATGGCCTTTGAGGCCGTTCTGCCAACCAACGGCATACCAAATGCTGCCAACAGCTTGTGAGGCCTTGTGGTTAGTGATTTGGTTAATTGGTCCATAATCTCCGATGCCCGTTTATAACCAAACCCCTCGGTGTCCATAATTATATCTTCTGTCAGGTCATAAAGGTCCTCAATGGTCCGGACGTTAAGTTTCAGTAAAGTTGTGGCCGATATGGTCTCAATTTCCATGGTTCTGATAAAGTGTTCCACATGGTAGGTCTGCTTGGCAACACAGGCCGGATTGGCACATACAAGGTGAACACCTTGCCATACGATGGGTTTATAACAGGAGGGGCAAGTGTCAGGTACATATTTTACTGTATTTTTCATATATCCTCACTTTTATGGTAGTATATCACATGGAAAACAAATTGTCAAGGCTTATTTTGATAGGTTGACATATGAGCGCACTTATATAAATAGGTATGAGAAGGTAATCCGGGTGATGGAGTCACACCGGAAACAGTAGGAGAACCTTACCGCTGTCCCTTCCACATATCACTTATTTATAAGGAGAACATCAATATGTCAACCAAACTAACCTATGATTTTATAAAACAATATATCGAGTCTTTTGGCTATAAATTATTGAGTAATGAGTATCCAAATTCAGGGATAAAATTACAAATACAATGTTTGGAAGGACACGTATACAAGGCAGCGTGGAATACTTTTCAAGCAGGTCATAGATGCAAAAAATGTAAGTATATCAAACACGCCATAAATGAGAGACTTCCATATAATGATGTGAAAAACTATATCGAAAATACTGGCTACAAATTACTAGATGATACATATAGTGGAGTAGGTATAAAACTAAAAATGATGTGTCAAAACAACCATATATGTCACATTTCATATGATAACTATAAACATGGAAGAAGATGTGGACAATGTTACCAGAAAAAACAATATACATACATTGATGCCAAAAATTATATAGAGTCTAGTGGTTATAAAAAATGTCAATTCCTCTCTAAAGGTCAAATGTCCAAAAGGCCATGTTTACAACACCAGACTTAGTAATTTCCAAAGGGGTAAAAGATGCCAAATATGTTGGGAATGCCAAACATACTCAAAACCAGAAAAAGAAATACTTGAATATGTTAAAAAAATATATACCGGTATAGTGAAACCCAATGATAAAAAAAACAAATTACTAATCCATTAACCAAACGAAAGCTTGAACTAGACATATGGTTACCGGATACTAATAAAGCTATTGAATATAATGGCTCTTATTGGCATAGCTTACCGGAAAGACAATCTTGTGATATGGTAAAACAAGAACAATGTCGAATAAAAGGCATTGATCTATTGGTTATTCATGAGGATCAATGGTTACAAAACAAAGATTGGTCACTCATTGATAATTTTCTACGATAATATATCCACTATATGGGGTATAACTTCTCCCGCACGAATTATGGTCACTATGGTGTCTTGTTGAATTTTATTTTCCTTAATAAATAAGGCGTTAAACCCCGTTGCTTTTGAAATGGTTACGCCACCAATATCTATTGGTTCGAGTAATACAGTTGGTATAACTCTACCTAACCGGCTGGTATTCCATTCAACACTAACAACCTTTGCCTCTATAGCTTCGGTGTTGCATTTGAACGCAACTTTATTTTCTGGAATCATGATGTTTTCGCGTAATGAATTATATACCACAATAACTAAGCCATCTATATCGTACTCCTCATCGGTTTTCCATTCAACCAATTTATCCACAAGAAATTCTGACATATTACCGGCGTTCTCAAATACCCGAGACTTTGGTGTAGATAAACCAATGGTTTGCAAAATTTTATCAGCCTCATATGCTGTAATTGACTTTCCATTGCGTACTATAACTTCATAAAATACAGGACTAATTAATTCGACGTGTTCTAACCCCTTCCGGTTGGTAATACCAACCACACCATTACGTCGGTTCTTATAGCCAAGCTTCGTTATATCAACGTCCTTCTTTAATACCAACTCACCACGGAATATAATTTTATCATTTGTGTTGATTTCCGGACAAATCACTTTTAGTTTATCACTAATATCTTGACCATATGAGCCATCACCTCTAGTGGCTCCGCGGACAACAACACCATTATTGTATTCTATATAAAATGATATTCCATCAAGTTTAGACATGACCTGGAATGGACCCTTGTGGGAATCAAGCCAGGCCTTGACTGTATCAACCTTTACCTTATCCAATGAGCCAAGCACATATGGCAACTTGACCTTCTCACCGGCCGTGCTGGAACCAACTGTCTGGAAGTATGGATGGTCGGGCCAGAGAGTTTTGGCTTCGGTTTTTAGCCTGTCATATTGAGTATCAGATACCGAAGTCTTACCAAGGGTATGGTATTGTTTATCCCACTGTTTCAGTTGGCGTATTGTGGTGTCTTTGTTCATCATTTGACCTCTTTAATGAGTATAATCCGTTTGTCTGCCGGAATCATTTCTATGATTTCCTGAAACGTCGGTGCTGGTCCACCTTCATTTACTTCACGTCGTAATCCATCCGCATTTACACCAAACTCATGTGTCCACACAGGCCGACCGATTGTTTTTTCAACCGCTTCGTGGAACACAGAAAATGGCATACAGAGCAATTTCTGGTTGATTTGGAACCGAGCTATGTCTTTCTGGCTCATCTTCTCCCAAAATTTTGACTCGGCCAATGCAACAGCTTGTTCTTTGGTCAATATGTTATTTCCTTTCACACCAAATATAGATATATTTTACCCATTTTTAGATATTTCTTGGTTGTATTATACCACAATCACAATGTTTTGTCAAATAAAATGTTCATCAATAGTATCATATACTTGGCGAGCCGGCAAGGATTTGAACCCTGATCTTACCGCTTTGGAGGCGGATATGCTATACCGTTGCACCACCGACTCGTATTAGTGAAGGGTTTCATCCCTTGGCATCAGTTCTCTCATGTACCGGATCTGATCCTTGAACGCCTCTATCAGCTTGTCCTTCTCATATACAGACCAGGCTAGCTCCTTGTTGGCATCTATCAAGGTTTTCACGTCCTGCTCAAGACAGGATATGCGATACAGCAGGTTGTGGGTTTCTTGGTCCATGGGTTAAAGGGCCTCCTCATAGGCTTTATAGGCCACAAGTACATCGGTGAGTTCTTCGGAAAGGACAATGAGTACTTTCCAGCTATATTTACCATACATATTCTCAATGGCCTGGATGACCTCTCTTGGATCCCTTGGAGGTTCAACGGCGGTACCTATTTCCAAGATAACTGGTGGATTCTTCCGGTAAGCGTAGACAGTGGCACCGGAAACTTCCACGCCTTGTGTGAGTGCCGCAGCAACCACTTCATTGGCGGTACTCTTCGGCATTTTTCTAATAAGTCCACAAACAATGACCTTATCCTCGTAAGTAAGACGTTCACCCTTTCTACTAGGGGCTGATGTTACCGACTGTTCATTCATCTTTTGGTCCTTTCTTTGAGTTGGGTTAATAGATCCTTGCTTATCCGGTCTTTATAGGTATCAATATCCTCATTAAGGAAGAGGATGGTAAAATCGGTACACTCGGCAAACCTCATCCAACAGATACAGACAGAGCCACAGTCTCTATCCTTCAACAATTTCTCCAAGTCTTCCAGGATGAATCCATATGGCACCTCAAAGGCAAAAATCAGCTCGGCATCAATGAATCCACATACTATTAGGCGCGCCTTTTCGCCAAGGTCTCTAATACCGCCGAGTATCTTTAGTGAAAGATGACTCCACGAACACTTTCCAGCTAAGTTTCCTGTGTATTGACCCTTGATCTCAAAAAACACATCATCGAGTTTGCCATCGAATGAGTCGGACTTGAGCCACATTATACCCCTTATAGCACATATCTCACGTTCCACATCTTTAGGGTTACACATTTTCAACCGGCGGATGCAGTGGGCTAAGCCCAGAGCATAGTCTGGTAGATAAGGAAACTTTTCAGTGAGATAGGCATCAAAGGCCTTAACTGTATGAAAGTGGCCATAAGCATTATCTATGGTATCAAGGACAATCTTACTTGGATACATCTTTTATCTCCACAAATTTGATAGACCATACTATCATATTACAACACGTTTGTCAAGTAAATCTTTGGGTAACTGCCGGGAATCGAACCCGAGTGAACAGGGCCACAGCCTGTGGCTTTACCACTAAGCTACAGTCACCATAATATAGTGGTGAGGAATCGAACCTCACAGTAAACAGCCTTATCCTCTGTACTTCTGGCACTGGGTTCCTTTGGATAAGTGTGCCTCTGTTTACTCCTCCAGGACGTTTTGGAGCGTCCGGCCGGAGTTCCACCGGCATCTTACACCTTGGAAGGGTGGAGCCTTAGTATTAGACCACGAACACTGATGTTTTGGAGCGGGGCACCAGACTCAAACTGGTATCTGATTGACTGGCGGTCAACCGCTTTATCATTAAGCTAACCCCGCTGTGATCCTATGTTGGCGGATGGGTTGGTAAGTCCGGAAGCTCCGGTATTCTACAACCAATCGATGCACCAACTTGTGTATTTGGTAGCGGCGGACAGAATCGAACTGTCTAAGATGGCGTTATGAGCGCCACTGGGCTTCCAAGCCTCGCCGCAATAAATCTGGTAGAGCATCCGGATCTTGAAACCGGACCTATGGCTTGAAGGGCCATTGTACTGACCTTTATACTAATGCTCTATACATCACTAACCTTAACGACTTGGTTGGGTTTCTGTAGGATTTCAAGGTCCCAACCGGTCGGTACATTCCATGTGTTTCTATAAGATATCTTTAGGGCGGTAGGTGTGAATTTGATAACCGTTCCTATGACCAGTGAACGGTATTTTGGTGCTATCATTACCACCTTATCTCCGAGGGATATTTCCTTACCAACAAAGTCTCTCATATGCTCCTCAAACTGTCTAAAAATTCATCAGTATCCATATCATTACCGACTTTCCAATATTCTATTAAAAGCTCCTTGTTTAAGTCAATCCAGTTCAGTACTTCCGCAAACTCCTCAACTTTTATCTTTACCTTGCCTTCCATAACCTTCTTGGTGACAATGGAAACTGTGAAACAGTCATCTGTTCTGAACTTACCATATACATTGCTCACCTTTATACGCGGAGAATGAGCCAATTCTTTATCCCCTTGGCTATACACATGTACATGAACCTTCTTAATACCGGTGCGTCGGCTTCCAATATTAGCAAACTCATACAGGTATTTTTCCACACTACACCCCATTTGCTGCAACAATCTTACTGACTTCAATAGCCTTACGGACATCCCAGTATTTATCAGTGTCCACCTCGAAGCCGCGAACGTTCAATTCCTTCAATTCACTGAAGGAAACATAGCCCCACTCAGCGTTTTGGAGGTCGTTATTGAGGATCGCAAACCCAAAGAACATGTCTTTGCCATCATATTCCGCAATATACCAGTCACAGGCTCCAATGAAGAAGTGCAGGTAGATCATCTTGTCCTTGGCCTTGATCTTCTCCGTGGAATACAGTTTCGGAACCTTTGCCAGCATAGCCTTTGTAGGTTTAGCCCACATTTTTGGCCTCCTTGATTGATATTTTATAGCATTCCAGCATCGGTCTATATTTACCATGAGCTACCGCGTTACCTTTCCTGTCCTTCAAGAACCAGACAGTGCCACCAACATGGACGCGATCAATATACCAACCTGTTTTCTCATCTCTCTTGACCGTCTTAACCGATGACATATCAACACCTCTCTTATTTGTTGGAAGTATTATATCATAATATCTATACCATGTCAAGAAAAATGTTATGTAATGGATTCGATGGTTTACGGACGTCTTTTGAGATCGTATATTTCTTTGTTGATGACCACCGCACCAATTTTTTGAGCTTCCATCAACTTTGGTAGTATAATCAACTGTTGAGCAAAGTATGTACCACAAAGGAATCCCACCAGAAATATCGTTAGAAACCAAAAGCCTATTTTATATAACATACCTTGTTTTTCTTTAGATGGAACTAGTTTATCCAATGTCATACGTGAGCCTCCAGTCTTTTAGATATGTGTAAAACCTTATCTGCTTGTCTCCAACCCTCCGGATGATCTGATGACCAACCTTTGTATAGAACTATTGCTTTTCTGTAATCCCCTTTAGCCAAAAATAGCTTCTCGGTAAATATACGGCTGCCTATAAGGACATTGGCATCCTCGTAATATACGGCGTGTGGAATTTGCATCAGGCCTTTATATTGCTTCTTGGAAACAGCATGAGTCTTGAATGAGGACTCGGAAAACATCAATGCCAGTATAAATGTTTCCTTTAGACCTGTTTGTTTGGATGCTATACCTATTGCATTAAGGATTTTTTCACCAGGATCACCCAATCCGGTTTTCATCGCGGCCAGTTTTAATGGGTTTTCTTTGGTTTCTATGTTGCCATTGACGGGGTGAATCATGGATGAAATTGATTGTACCTGATATGTCAAGGCCAATGTTAGCAAAATCGCTATTGTAGCTCGTTTCATATGTACCTCCCTTCATACATATTGCACGGTTGCAATGGTTATTTGCCCTTGGACTTTTTGGACGCCTTCAAGGGATTGATCCTTTTCTTCTCCTCCTCTTTTACGACACGGTTGGTATTTAGAGGGCATCCTCCGAGCAGCGACCAACGTGCTTTTGGGCTAATATATACATTGCAATAACCCATTGGGTCTACATGTTTACATGTATCACATTTATCCACTACTGGTAAACAAGTTAGTGGATACAATGTACACATGGACTTACCCATCAGGAAACACTCTTTTCCTGGTCTTGTGGTTATACATTTGGTCATCGTTTTGTCCTCAAGCTTATGAGATAGTTAAGGAAATCATTGAGTTTTTTGCTTTCCGACTCTGTAAGGTCATGTACTATAAAGTCGGCCACTCCTTCGATGTCATCCTCGGTCTGTTTGGTCGGCTTCCAGCCATTACCAAATAGCTTCTTTTCAAAAGCGGTGGGTGTAACATTGTACTGGGACTTGAAATCCGGTTGTATTCCTTCGTCGTTGAGAAGTAGGTAAAGTGTTTCGGTTTTCTCCCGGTAAATAATATTCCCGGAGGACTCTTTGTATTCCAAGGCCAAGTTAGCTCGGTTAATGGCCACACTTCGTCCGTAGACCTTTACCGGCGTTTCTTCAAACGAGCACATGGCCAATCCTCTATGGTAGAGGCCCTCCGAGTCTCTGAGCACGGCCACAGATATTCTTGGAGAACGGTGATCTCTACCAGATTTATCTCTCCATTCATACATGATGTAATAATTTTTCACAACTTCCGGTATCATTTTATTTTTCCTCCTCGTTTGGCTTAAAGATCATCCAATGGCTTATTTCATCCCTCCGGATCATCGTTTCAGCTTTTGATGTCCTAAAGATATACCACGGCTTACCATTTTTACCAAAATACCATTTGTAGAATGACTTCCATGGCAACCATATCTTTTTGGTAGGATTATAGGGCGCTGACATATCTATGGAATCTTGCCGACCTTTGATCCAAAGGTAAAACCTGACCTTTGGTGCGGGTTTAACTGGCACTATAACCTCCTTCACCAAACAGCCAATTTCTCCAAAATACAAACATAGTTTACCTCCACATTACTCAGTATATCATATGATGGATGATTTGTCAAGCAAAATGTTTATGAATGATAACAGGTAGTTAGAGTTGGACTACTATATTGACGGTGTTGATGTTTCTCTCTTCCTCGGCCTTGAATTTCAGCCTAAGGGTGTCAAGTATATCCACAAGCTTTTCAGTAAAATCATATAATTCCATGTTATAGGAAAAGGTTAATACACCATTGTTGCGTAATGACACATTAACCTCTCTGTCATCTTCGCCTAACTCTTGGCTAAATGAGCGTAACACGAATTTGATGTTTCTCGGTTTTTCAAGAACCGAGTAGATCATCTTCGTGTCTTGTTTATCCAGCTTAGACTCAGTTACCATAGGATTGGTTGTAGGGGACTGTAGGTAATCACGTAGCTTTATCATATACTCTCCTTATAGGTCAAGGGGTATTAGCCCTCCTGACTTATTTATATAAAGAGTTCAATACTAAGTTTCTTTTTTTGACATAAGGTAATAATTCTCACTGCCACTCTTGTTGGATGTGCGAACCATACCCAAACCTCGTTCCTTGACATAGTAGAATTCCATGGTAAAGTCATCCGATTCTATGATGGACATGAGGTTCACGATGTTTTTGTAATCAAGGCATATCGATACATCGGAATACTTTACCTGGCTGAGATCCACCCGGAAGCTGTTAGAAAACTTATTGGTCTTGTCACTGGTCTCAATATAGAATGAGCCTTTATCCACCCCAAAGTAGACCTTACCAAACTTGGATCCGATCTTCTTGATCTTCTCAAAAGTGTCATTGAATGACTTATCCACTTTGACCTGGTGAAACACCGGGAAACTGGCCTTCGGTTCAGTATGGCCAAAAACACTTACAATTTGAGGCGAGCAAAAGAAAACATGGGATGACTGATGGCCTGTGAGAAGGGTGATCTTCTCCTCACTAACCTTGATGACCGTTTCAGCCTCATCTATCAGGTTGAGGTAAGGCAAAAGGTTCTGAGCCGGATCAGCAAAGGAGAAGGACATATCGGTTTTTAGCTCCGGAAGCACATCATTCTCGGTCTTTAGTATGGCAATAACATCGCTTGCGGAGGAGATCATCTTGGACTCCACCAACCCCTTCTCAAAATTAAGCTGTACGGACTCAATGGAGTAGTTGACCGTAGCTTTACGCAGCAATTCCTTAAATTTTTCGATGTTGATAATCATAGGGTCTCCTTAGTTTTATTGAATTGTAACACACAGACAAGTTTTTGTAAATCACATCAACTCTTTATACCATCTATATTCTATTCGACTGATCCCAAGTTCCTTCCTGGTGTCGATTTCATTCTCATCGGCTTTATCTTTTTTGATCCATTTAAGGAACCTTCTGCCTTTTGGAACCATGTGGTAATAATACTTTTGGATGAGTCGGTCATCGATCAGGAAGTGAATGTCGTTAATGTCATTAATCAATTCTAAGAGATCGTTGGAGTGTGACAACCAGAGTGACATCAAATAGGCCGGCATCACTCTGGGATCATATGGCTCCTGCTTCTTATAGAAGATGTTGTTCAGCGGAGCAAAAAACTCATTGAAGGATTGCTTTTTCAAATCACACCATCCCTCATCATCCGCGCAACCATAGCCAAAAAGTTGATTTCCTGTATGGCCACGATACTGCTTCGGTACAATGCGTTACCGATCTCAATGATGGCATCACCAGGCGACTTGAACTGATCCACATTGTCAAACAAATGCTGGTACAAATCTGGGTACATAATCATGTTGCTCCGCAGTATCTTCCTGATTGTATCCAGGTCATGTTCCAACATGGCTTTCAGTATTTCATCATATATGGTGTTGGCTTTGTCTAAGGTGACATGACTTATCTTACCATTCACTGTATTGAGCTGGAGTGTATTGATCATCCGGCGAATATCCGGATAATAGCTTTTGATCAAGGCCACAAGGTCCTCTTTGGACTCTAAGACCACCTTCTCTTTTTTGAGGATACCCTGTAGGAACATATAGATGTCCTTTGGTGGCGGGCTATTAAGGCTAACACATTGACATCTGGATATGATCTCCGGTATGATCTTCTGCTCATAGTTACACATATAGATAAACCTGGTGATTGATTGGACAGACTCCTGTAAATCCCTTATGGCCCATTGCGCATTTACGGAAAGTGCGTCCATTTCGTTAAGTATGACATATTTCTTGGTGGCCGCAAAGCCCAGTGCTGTGGCGAAGGCCTTGATTTTTGTCCGGACTGTATCCACATTGTTTTCATCTGATGCATTGATCTTAATATAATCAACACCAGTGGTTCGTAGGAAAATATTGGTGAAAGTTCCTTTACCAATACCAGGGGGTCCCGATAGCATAAGGTTAGGCATTTCAACCAAGGCCTTCTCAAGCTTGGCTTTTATAGATGGGTCTAAGCACATCTCTTGGAGAGATTGGGGCTCGTTGGAAAAGGTCCAAAGCGTTGTTTTATCCATAATGGTCTCCTATGGGATTAGTATAGCATGGTTGGTACAAAAAGTAAACGCTGGATGGTTAAGATCCAGCGTTCACTCTGTACTGGTACAACATCACACCTTGGTTGCTCTGGTTACTGTACGGCTGTTTTCAGCTCACCAGAGGGCTTGAACTTGATCACCCGGCGCGCCTCTACATCCACCGTTTCACCTGTTTTGGGGTTTCTTGCCGTGCGTGCCGGTTTGTCTTTGACCTTGAATGAGCCAAAACCAACAATACCGACTTCACCGTCCTCGATTAAACCTGATCGAAGACCTTCGACCACCGCCGCCACAACCATACCGGCATCCCGCTTGCTAATATTGGTGGTACCCGCCACAAATTCTACCAAATCTTTCTTACGCATAAAATGTACAACCTCCAATTTTTATTGTTACCGCTATTTTATCAGGCTAAGGCCTGATTGTAAACATGTGCCTATAAAATATTTTTCACATTGGTGATGATAAACTCATCCCAGAAATGTCGGTCCACTTTATCCGGCAAGGTGGATTTGTTACACAGCTCCTCTACCTCCTGGATCAAACCATCCAACATTGGGGACACCACGGTCTCAAAGCCCAGCTTACCCAGCTTGATGTTCATCAGTAATTCCCGCGCTTTCAGTGGGAACGTGATAGTACCATCCTTGTATAGCTCTTTTAGCTGGAGACAGGCCCGGACAGCATGGGTGATCGCTTTCCAGTCGTGGCCATCCAAGGACAACCTGGCCCTGTTGCCATATTTCTCCATGATCCGGAACACAATATCCAATGCACCGGAAACGGTAAGAGTCTTTTCGATCTTACGGCCACACACTTCATAGAAAATCTTTGGGCCATATGGCGTTTCGGTATTGACAAATTGGACATTTTGGTCAGTCGGTAGCATAGACCAAATCTCATCCATACGGAAATAATCATTTGCAATATCAGTATTGACACTGGTCAAAAAATTATGTACCATGGTGGCGGACCTTAGCCTATCACCCTTGTTACCGTACTTGTGGCACTGAGTCCGGGCGTATCCAAGGTAGGACTTCAGCTTGGTGGTGTAGAACCTGGACCTATTGGCCACAATTTCATCCCATAAAGAACTGGTTTGGATCAACATGTTGTTAGGTGCATGGAGCATATCCAACGCAATGGTATTACCCTCACAGGCCATATTAATGAAATGGTGTAGGGAGAAAAACTCGATATCCGTGTCCTCCGGACCATTACGGTCACTGAGGGACTTCTTGATGCTTGTATTCAGGCTCCTTGGAATCCTACCAAGCAAGATGGACCTCATGTCCGGAAGGAAAACACCCCGGTAATCCTGGTCACTTTCCGGAGTGGCCAGACCGTAGAGTTGACTGCCATAATGCATTTCCACGATGGTTTTCATATCACACCTTTCATATATTGGTGGGATCGGTTGGACTTGAACCAACAGTCAAAGCCTTATAAGGACTACGCTTTACATTAAGCTACGACCCCATTTTTATTTGGTAGGACCGGCAGGATTTGCGCCTGCGACCTATCGGTTATCAACACCGTGTTGACTCCAAGGTTCCAGTTTTCCGGATGGTAAACATCGTCGTATATTATTGATACTATCGATACCATACATTTTTACCAATCTTTTTTTGACCGTTGCGCCACTTACACCTAACATATCACCTGTTCCAACAAAGCTTTTGGTTTGTTTGAGTAATTCAACCAAATCTATTCCATCCCAATCGATTTTTTGAGTGGCCTTCGCGGCGCAGGCCCGTGAACATGTGTGCAGCTTTTTATACTTCTCATTTCCACAAATAGGACAAACGTCAAAAAGTTGACCATGTTTATAATCCTCGAAAGTCTCATCAAACATTTGAACATTGTTTGGTATTTCTAACAACCCATCATGGACTTCACCATGACAATTCGCGCACAACAAAACACACTTTCGTAGCTCCACAACAATCTTTGCCCAGGATTTAGCATTACCAAGAATAAAATCTTTTATGTTTCCATCTGTATGGTGGAAACATAATGAGCGGTGTGTTTTGTTGTAACCGCAAATACCACATTTTCCTCCAAAAGCGTCGATCATTCTTTGTTTTGTCCGACTTCTCCATCGTTTTACTTCCTCATAGCTCATATAAACCCTCCAGCACTTTCTTATCATGTATTTATAAGAAACTCACTGAAGGTACACATAAACCATTTTTGAGATGCCGGCTCTACTAACTGAGCTACAGTCCTCCAAGTTCAAATTTAGCAATTAGGGGCTTTAGCCGGACTAAGCTACGCAACCAAATTTTACACATCCTAACACAACCGGCTCCATTTGTCAAGTATTATTTTAGCCTAAACGATGTCGAACATGATATTGTAATGGTCCCATAGACTTGTGATCAATTCCTGCTCCTTTTCACCTTTCAAGGATGCTTTGATCTTGCCTTCCTTGGAGGTGTCAATAAACAGTAGGGACACAAACTCATAATGGGTGGAAAACACTATTGCCTGGCCTATGCCCTCACGTAACTCTGGTCCAGACTCACCTTTCTTGATCTCTACAGCCACCTTTGTACCTGGATTGAATTTGAACACAAAGTCCGGTCTATGATTGGTACCAAACAGCTGGATATGGTTGATAGTAGTAGCAACATTTGACTCCCACAGCAGGTTTTTCTTGCTCTTTTTGGCAGCAAGACGGGGATTACATCCAACAAGGCATTTATAAATTTCCTCCACCTCTTTTAGGAGGAAAGGATGGATGTATTGCTTGATTTCCTTTTCGTCCTGCCGCTTATAGGGAATTGTGCCATATACCTCACTACACTTTAGACCCTTCATCAACCGGTTCATCATTTGAACTCTGATTATGCTCTTTTTTGACATTTTCAGCCTCCACAGTTTTATTTGGTACCATAGCACATAGATTTCCGTTTGTCAAGAAGGTGGTATCCTTCCCTTCAACCATACTATAATCCATGATGTGAAATCCCTCCCGGATAAAATACCGGAGCCTGGTATCACCGTGCTTATTTAGGAACTTGACCAGGTCAATAATATCATATATATGCGCTCCGCCTATCTTGTCGGCATGTATCCTAAGAGCCCTGCCTACGGACTGTAACACTCTAACATTGCTCTTGAAAGGGCTTGCCAATATAATATAGGCGAGACTAGGTACATTAACACCCATGCTGAATATTGGGTAAGTGGCAATCAAGATGATATTTTTACGCTTCTCCAATTCAGCCCGCCAATGATCCCTTTCACTAGTTTTGGTATCACCCCATATAAAAACGACTTCCTTACCCATATCATTGTTAGCGTCCAAGTATTCCTTGAGCAAATGGCCCTCTTTTTCTATTTTCCCCACCAGGACCAATATATTAGAATCACATTGGCTCAAGATGTCCTTGATTAGCCTAAGCCGGTACTCATTTTGGAACACAGCATCCTTGATCTCGTTATATTCGCCAGTGATCCTGGATGCGTATTTTACCGAAATTGAATGGACAGTACAGTGGGACACATAGCCAAGCTTAGCCAAGTCGGAAGCCGTGTATTCCTTCAGCACTGGGCCAAGATAGCCCTGTATTTGCCACATTTCAAGTTTTGGTATAGGCAATGTACCGGTGAAACCAAGCCGGACCGACGCATTGGTTGACTTGGAGAGGATCTTTTGTAATGATCTTGCCCTGGAGACATGTGCTTCATCCACCAATACACAATCCATGGAACTCAATAATGATGTGTTTTGTGGAAGATCAGCATATATAGACTGCCATGTTGATATTACTATTGGACTCTCATGTTTTACAATTTCGATGTTTTTGATTTTTTTGAAATGCATTATACGCTCCTGTCAATAACCTTCTCACATGGGGTTCAAAATTTTCAAATATGTTTGTATCTACGTTACCAAATAATTCGTTTTCCGTGATGAGTACGTATGTGTAACCGTTCTTTTTACACCATTTTATTGATTCCCTTAGCTTTGTGGTGATCTTTTTCCTATTACACTCCGGCTTAATTTCATAGATTATGTTATTTGTTGGGTCCAAGAAGTCTGTAATATGCACCTTTGGCTTACCAGAATCCTTATATGGTATCCTAACCTTTTCATACAAAAAGTCTGGGTGAAGAAACGCAAATAACACTTCCCAACTCGACCGGTATTTTTTGCCATTGAACTCTAAATTCTTACGTGTCAAGGAATTATGAACTGGTGGCGTAAAGAGACCCTCCAAAATAAGATGTTTCATGTGGTTCGATTTTTGTTCTTTCAGCTCATCGGACACTGGTTTACCAAAGGCGGGGTTTTTGTCACCTAACCTACCTTGTGAGAAATGTTTTAGCACCCGGTCATCTATCTCTTTTGTCAGACCTTTATTCCAAATATTCACCATACCAACGGTTCCCTTATTCCATGGTATACCGGTATTCATATTTTTTCTCAATTCTGGATATAGCCTTTGTGCTGCAAGCCCTCCTTGTCTGCATCCCAAACTTTTTATTCGCTTTCGCGCGGACGTGGAGATACTGGTATCAGTGCTGTATATTTCATCAATTAGTGTTGGATGTTTGGATAAACGTCTCCGAAAGCTTTGTATTTCAAGCTTTCCTGATAGAATAACACCATTACTCAGTTTTATAACTTGACCATCATATGATAAAACAGTGAGATCGCTATTATAGCTATTCAATACAGTGTTCCAGTAAGGTACCATTTCATTACGTGTCATATTTCTTACCTCTTTGTTGTGTGTGTTTGGAATTATTTATAGAATCTCATCCGTGGAGGTTAACTCCTTGGCAAGGATTTTGCCACGCTTTGATTCCACAACATCATTCCTATTATAGAGTTTTTTTGAGCCATCACCAAATGTAACACACACCTTAGAAGATGTTTCCGACCCCGAATATATTACATCCACTGGTAACCCCAGTCCATACTCTATAAAATCCGATTCAAGCTGCACGCATAGATTTGTAGTAGGCACGATAATGAGAGCTTTTTTGATCTTTTTAGCGTGGAATAGCTCACTGAGTATGTATGCCATGATAAGGCTCTTGCCGGATGCAACGGAGGACTTGATCAGACCACGGCCGTAGCGTAAAGCTGTGGTTATGCAATCAAGCTGATAAGGACGTGGCGTAAGGGCCAGCTCCGCGGTAATCTTGGGATCTTCTATGCATTTGAACAGGGAGGCTATGTCCGGTGAGATACCCAGTTCTTCCAGCGGATATTCTTTTTTCATATACCTGAGGAAATCTGTTAGGAGACCATATGGTAGTGTTCTGGACCCACTATTGAACATGCAGACCTTACCATCCCATCCTCCTATTCCATACTGTGGCATGAACCTGGCGCCAGGCACCATCGCACTAAAGTGTTCCTTCAGGCCCATCAGTATGGACCTGTCTTCCGTGTCTATCCTGATGTGAAGTGGGTCGTGTAGCTCAAGCCGGATCACAAGGCACCTCTTGCCGTCTTGATGAAATCCTTGATTCCCCAAGACATTTTATCCAGGGCCTTCAGGCATCCTTCCATATATTCCACCGTGATCCTTTGGCGCCTGATAATCTTATCCATGGATTGTATTGAGGGGTGACGTGGTATATAGTATTCCTTGATCTCATACTTGTCCAGTTTCTCATTGGCAGAGAACCGATAGTGTTCATAAAGCTGTCCGGCTATATCTACCCGTTGATCCTCTAAGGCTTCCAGCATGGCCTTTTCTTTGATATGGTATTCCTGGTATTCAACTATCTTCATGGGAAGTATGCTGAGCCTGTCTTGGAGGTTAAATTCATCATAGGAGACGAAATCGGTGATGGGGTACTTGGCTTTTAGCTCAGCCAATAGAGACCCTTGTTCATTGGCAGTGTCTTTTATGTCTTTGATAAGCTTCTTGGTATCGATTTCCAAAGGGTGGCTCCTGGAGTAATAATTGTCATTTTAGCATATTTGATGGGACATGTAAATAGGGTATGACAACCTCATGAAATATTTATGAAATATTTTTCTTGACAAAGCTGGTTTGGTGTGATATACTGTGTTCACGAAATGAGAAAAACATGATTACTCAGGAAGGCCGGACAAACATCCGAGCATGGGGTAACCGGTAATGCATTGAGGACAGAGACCTGGCTTTTCATGGTAGGATCAAAATCCAGGAGCTTTGAAAATATGACGGCGGTCGTTTATGTAGTAAGACACCTTAGTTGCCGTATGGCCGAGGAGAACCTGGTGCAAGTCCGGGACGCCCCACCAAAGATATGGGATGTTATACAGGTTATAGTCCCTTGATGCTGGAAGTCATTCTTACCGCGCGGAAGTCAATGACAGGCATATGAGAGGGCTGTAAAAATCTCTATAGACCGAAGCCTGTTAGGGTAGATCATCCCGCCGAATATGGTCCGTTAGCTTAGTCCGGCTTAAAGCACTGGCTTGTCACGCCAGAGATCGTGAGTCCGAATCTCACACGGATCGCCAAACATTGGGCTACATGATAGGAGACGTAGCAGGCGGAGAGTTTCCGTCAGACAGCAGTTAGCCTATCGTGTGGCCCATAAGGAGTCATTATGTGGTTGAACACCAAAGACCTTACCAAATCGGAAGAGATGGTACTCAGAGCGTCCCGACAAACAGATTATGGTGACTGCCTGGCTGAAGGCCAATGGTCATTTGCCGTCTGTGAAGCAGCCAAGATGAATGAAAAACAGTATAGGGGTGTTGTGTCCTCATTGATCAAGAAGGGTTATATAACCATATGGGATAATGAGGATAAAGGTCGTTTCAGGGACATGGTTTTCTCATACACGGAGGCAGGTAGAAAGCTGTGGGTTGTCTAACCACCTAATATGGTTATGAAACATTTTTCTTGACATGTTTACATTTTTATGGTATAATATATCATCAAAATGAGAAAGGTAGTGACATGACGATCAAAAAGAAGAAAAATAGCGGCCGGATAGAAATTGACCTTACGGGGCCTGCCGGGAATGCCTTCAACCTGTTAGGTGTGGCGGGCCGTTTGGCCAAGCAGTTGGACCTTGACAAGGAGGCCATTATAGACGAAATGACCTCCGGTGACTATGAGAACCTGGTTGCCGTGTTTGATCGCTATTTCGGCGAATTTGTAATATTATACAGATGAGGAGTGTGGAATGCAGACGGAACGTGAAATTTATGCAGATGCAAATTCGGCCATTGCTCGGCTGAGGAACAATGGTGTGATCGTGGACACAGAGGCCAAACTGATTGAGGTTGGCCCGAAGACCGGGATCAAGTTGTGGGGTGCAATCGATTACCTACAGAACCATGTGAAAGGTTACACCTGGTTCAGAAAGGCCTATTAAGCCATGATACAAGGTACAGTACAGTGTCCGGCCAGTTATTTCCGCAAAATGGCAAGCCTGGATTACACAAGCTGGAAAACTGCTTTACCGAGGGAATTTTTCCAGAACAGTATTGATGCAAGGGCCAAGACCATACATGTCACCTTTGATGGTAACACCGTGACCGTGGTGGATGATGGTACCGGAATGACCCTGGACGTCATCCAAAATAAGCTGCTGGTGCTTGGCGCCTCCGGAAAAGATGCTGGCGGAGCTGTCGGCGCCTTTGGTAAGGCCAAGGAGCTACTGTACTTCTCATGGCCACAGTGGTCAATCAAGACAGGCGACTTATTGGTAGAAGGATCGGGTCCGGAATATACAATCAACCGAACCTCTAGCTACACTATCGGCACTGTATCCAAGATCACCATTGACGATGATTCCATTGGCGCTATGTCCTCATATTTCTATGAGGTGGCTCAGAAGATGGACACAAGGACCAAAATTTATATCAATGGAGACCTTGTGGAATCAAAAAGCCGGAAGGGCCGACACATAAAGTCGTTACCATTTGGTGAACTGTACCTCAATAAGTCTATCAATTCAAGCTACATGGAGGTCAAAGTCCAGGGTATCTGGATGTTCAGTCATTACCTCGGGACAAGCTGTGGCCAGTTCGTCCTGGAGTTATCTAAGTCATCTATTGACTGTTTGACGTCCAATCGGGATGACTTGAAATGGGAATACAGGTCCCAGCTCATGGCCTTTGTTCGGGATGTGATTGCCAATGAAAAGACCGTGACCACTTCAAAGAAAGATATGGTGGAAAGGGTCATAACCGGCGCTGGCAAGGTACGTGTTAGACCTGAAATGATGTATGAGGTGTTTCATAATCTCAATACAACCACCGCTAAGATAAACTTTGAGGCTGCCTTGACCAAGCTTGGCTATAATGCTGAAATACTCAAGCTTCGCCTTGGGAACGAGCACCAAATAGACCAGGAAAGGTGGTCGTTCATTGGCTACAAGCCGGACTTTGAGCTGATGTATACAAAGCGCCAGGCCAATGCGGTCCGCCGGTTCATGAAACAGCGAAAGGCGCTAACCTTGGCTAACGTGTGGACAGAGATATGCAAGCAGGTCATCTTGGACAATAGTTCCGGCTACATGGAGTTCACTGCTGGGTTTACGTTTGACAAGGATACCGCGGCGTGCTTGAAGAAGGAAGGAAGCAACGTCTCCATCCATATTAACCCCACCTTGATTGGTAAAGAAGGTGGCTGGGATAAGAAGGTGTTGTCCAATCGGTTCCTTCTGGCCGAGGAGCTTCGGGACAAGGCGATCCATGAGGTGGCCCATATCAAATATAGTGACCATAACGAAAACTTTGTGGCCGCTATGCATGTGATCCGGGCCAAGACGGCCTTGAATTTCAAAGTGTATGAGAAGATAGGGAGGATGAGATGAAAGCTTTAATAGCTGTAATCATATGGGTATTGATAAATGTATGGGTTGATATATACATACTCTTTACAATGGTGAACTACCGAGAGTGGTACGCTCTACCTTTGATTATCACCATGGCGGTGGTGGCTTGGGTATCTACCGCTGCTATCGGTACATATGTGGATAAGAGGTGGCCATCATGAGAAAGGAACTCCAAGATACACTGGTTAAAGACTTCCCGGCTCTATACGGCCAGATCGGCCTACCACCTAGCCAGACTTGCATGTGCTGGGGATTTGAATGTGGATCAGGCTGGTTCGACATTATATACAACCTGAGCCAAAAGATCACCGAGCTGGATCCTGAGTGCCAGGCCGTCCAGGTCAAGGAGAAGTTCGGCGGCCTAAGGTTCTATATCAATGGTACCAGGTCTGACATGGTGTATCCTCTCATTAGTAACGCGGAGGATGAGTCCTATAACACATGTGAGAGCTGTGGAACCAAGGAGAATGTTAGCCAGAATGAGTATGGGTGGATACATACTCTGTGTGATACTTGTCGGACTAAGATAAGAGCTGGAGGTAAGATGGAATAGATATGGATGGTGAACTAAGTGAGATGAAATTGAGTAACGCACTATCATTACAAGTTCAACGGCTACGGGAAGAGAATAATCATCTCCGGCGATTACTGTGGATAAGACATGGCTGTACCACACTGTATGGTGATGATGGCGAAATGCAATGCTCCACCTGCCAAATAGATTTCCTCCGAGACAAACCACAAGACATTGAGAAGTGGTGGTTTGATATGGCTATGGATCAATTCCTAAAGGATCACAGATGAAAGAACATGAAATGATAGATCATATGTTCGCCCTTCAAGAGGAGCTGAACATCAGGATCAAGGGGCCCCATTGGCGCGATTTGAACCTGGACTGGTTGAGGGCGGTCTGGGTGGAATGCGGGGAGGCCATGGGATATATGAATTGGAAGTGGTGGGCCAATAAACCCATGGACCTATTGAACCTCCAAATTGAGTTGGTGGATATTTTCCACTTTGGCATGAGCTGGTACCTACAGCGGAACATAACACCACATATCAATGATTGCGCCTGGCCTGGAAAAACGGATGTGGAAGTCCTGGAATTCATTGCTTCACAGGCCATTACCAGGTGTGGATTTCCCATCGACACATTCTTAATGTTATGTGAGCGCATGGGTATGGATGTACCTGACCTGTATAAACTGTACATTGGCAAGCAGGTCCTGAATAGGTTCCGCCAGGACCATGGATACAAGAAAGGTACCTACCAGAAAATTTGGACCATTGAGACCTGTAAAGATGAGGACAATGTTCATATGTATCAGTTGGTTAAAGAGCTACCTGTGAAACATATGAACCTGCTTTATGACAAGCTGGATAAAATGTATCATGGGTGAAAATAAAGCTTGACAAATGACATGAGATGTGATATAACTGACGTATCCACTTGATTAGGTGGACTCTTTTTTATTGGCTGCGCCCCAGCCAACATTCAGCTTGGTCAATGCAAAGGTCACTATGTTGCTAGCTGCCAGGATATCCCTGTCATGGGTTGCATCACAGGCGGAGCAGGTCCATAATCTATCCCCTAATTCCAATTCTTGGTTCACTAACCCACAGACACAGGTCTTGGAGGAAGCATCAAATCGGCCGATGGTAATCACTTGTTTACCGGCTTCCTTGGTCTTATATTCCAGTATTTGCCGAAAAGTGTACCAGGATGTATCCCCTATTGACCTGGACATATAGGTCTGACCATTCTGCATCATTGACCTAATGGAGAGGTCCTCAATGGCAAACGAGCCGTGGCCTTGGTTCTCAACCAGGCTGTTTACCAGCTTATGTAGGAAGTCCTTTCTTCTGTTATTGACCTTTTTATATATCCGAGCCACTTTGGTTCTTTGTTTATTGTAGTTCTTACTGGCCTTAGTCCTCCGACTAAGGTTCTGTTGAGCCACCGCCAGGTGTTTGAGTGATTTGGCTAAGTTCCTTGGATTGTCTATTTTGGTACCGTTAGAAAGGGTTGCATAGTGGGTAAGGCCTAGGTCAATACCTACCATGGTTTCACTGGAAACCGGTTTTGGTTCTGGTTCAACCAATCCATTTTCATATAGGATGCAGGCGTAGTATTTACCAGTGGAAGACCTTGATATGGTTGCATTCCGAAGGTCATAATGTTCCTGGAATTTGAACCGGTCCTTGAACCGAACCTTACCCAATTTTGGCAGGGTAAGAGTTTTACCAACCACATCAATACTCTGTGGACATCGAAAGGTCCGTTTAGCTTGCTTTTTGGATTTGAACTTGGGGAAACCATTGTTCTTCCGGAAGAAATGGCTAAAGGCTGATTCCAGGTCAACCAACACCTGCTGGAGACATTGGGCATTGACTTCCTTAAGCCATTCCTTTTCCTTCTTATGTTCAGTGAGCATTGAGGAAATAGTAACCCGACTTAACCCCCTTTTATGTTCGGTGTAGTAGGCTATCTTCTTCTCCAAGGCCCAATTATAGATGTATCGGCAACAATCAAATGTATGGTCAAGTGAACTGGCCTGTGTTTTGGTCGGATATAACCTTATCTTTATCGCTCGGAGCATAACCTATCCAAAATAGTAAATTTGTGTAGACACTCCTATTTATAAGAGACTGATGCTTCCGGAGACACTTTTAGCTAAAATAGTGAAAATATTTTTGTATAAATAAAGGTTGACAGATTTATTGCAATATGCTACAATTAGCTAAAATGAAGGAGACAGTATATGAGCGCAGGAGGCATCCATGACATAAATTAACCTTAGGGGGTGATATGTTATGAGTAAAGCAGCCAGTGGTGGCGGCAAAAAAATTGGCCGTCACAAAACACATTGTGCTCAGTACCGAGCCTCTGGACGACGGGAGAAGAACAAAGCCCGTGTGGCCCGTAAGATTGCAAAGATGCTGGCCAAAAAAAGCAAAAAGAAAGGGGGCGTGAATTAGTTTCGACGGAGATAACTGAAATTACAGGTGCATGTCGAGGTGTCTACTAGGCCTCGTAAAACCAGTAGAAAACCATAATCGCAGATAACTACGATTACGCTTACGCTGCCTAGACGGCGTACATCATTATCGAGACTTTCTTACCGGGCTCTTTAATGGTGTCATTAAGGTAAGATAGCTTTAGTACCAGACCTTAGTGGGACTAAGGCGAAACAACATAAGGATGTTACTGGAAAATCTTAGCCTTTGAGAGTTTCCAGGTAACGAGAACAAAGCAAAGGAGAAGCATGTGGAAACTGTAATGACGTATTTACGGACGCCGGGGCAGAACCGGCCACGTCCACCAAGGAAAGGAATATGATTATGAGAACGAACCTCACTACATTGCAACGCTATAACTGCCTGCCCACGTTTGGGAGATGGAGGATATAGAGGTTCGTTCACAATCAGGTACATGGAACCCCTAAGTCCTCCAACGAGGCTTAGGGGTTTTGTTTTGGCTGAGTGGCGTAATTTGGCAGATGCGCTCGCCTCAAGAGCGAGTGGCCTATGGCCGTGAGAGTTCGAGTCTCTCCTCAGCTACCAGGATAACATGGGAGACTGGCGTAACTGGCAGCCGCGCTGGTCTTAGGAACCAGTGGTTTAGCACCGTCAGGGTTCAACTCCCTGGTCTCCCACCAAAAATAAATGGAAGTGTTGAGCAGGTGGTGGGCTCCGCTGACTGTAAATCAGCCGTCTATGACCGTCATGGTTCGATTCCATGCACTTCCACCAAACATAAGAGGTGAGTTCTCCGTGGCCGGCTGCAACCCGGCTGTCATAAAATAAGCGGAGTGGCCGACGAGTGGTCCAAATCCACCTCATCTCTCCAGAACATAATGCGTTGTGGCCGAAAGGACAGGCACCATACTGTTAATATGGGATAAGCAGGATCGTTACCTGCCAACGCAGCCAATAAGCATATCGGAAATTGGTGTAGGGGTTGCATCCGTGGCCTGGGACCATGTGGAGATTGTTCGACTCAATCATTTCCGACCAGATACGCCGTGTGAGCAAGTCCAGTGATTGCGCCGGTCTGAAGAACCGGATAACTCCGTGCAACTCGGAAACACGGCACCAGATATGGGCCTGTAGTTCAAATGGATGAACGTCCGGCTACGGACCGGAATGATATGTGGGTTCGAGTCCCATCGGGCCTTCCATTGCCAGGGTAGTTTAACCGGTAAAACACGGTCCCCGTAAGACCGGTGATGAAAGTTCAAACCTTTCTCCTGGCTCCAAGCTGGCGTAGCTCAAGTAGGTAGAGCAAGGCCCCTGTAAGGCCGAGGTTGGGGGATCATGGCCCTCCGCCAGCTCCAGAACACACGCTCTGTTAGTTCAGTGGTAGAACGCATCCTTGGTAAGGATGAAACGCTGGCTCGCTTCCAGCACGGAGCTCCAGTATATTTAGGCGTAGGAGAATTGGTAAATCCGCCGGACTTTGAATCCGGAGACTGCTGGTTCGAGACCAGCCGCCTAAGCATGTTTCACATATGACACATCCCATATTGAATATGGTCATATGTTTCATATATAGAACATGACGTTTACAACAGTCTCAGGACACTGTAAATAGGTAAAACTGTGTTAGGAGACTGTTATGGCAAACGGAAAGGCAAAAGGTTCGTCCTGGGAGAGGGACATCGCCAGGTTATTCACCAAATGGATCACAGGGGTAGAGAAGCCCTACCTGTTCTGGCGCTCCCCGGCGAGCGGGGGACTCGGGACCATCAAAACCGCGGAAAATGTGTCTGGGGACATTATAGCCATTAAGCCGGAAGGTGAGTTCCTGACCAGGTTGTTTTCCATTGAGGCCAAGACCGGCTATCCCCATGCCTGTCTATTCAAGCACCTCCGGCCTGTAAAAAATGATGAGGTGGAACAGTTCTGGAATCAATGTATTACAGGAGCCCGTGAGGACAATAAGTCCGGTATGCTCATCTTCAAGAAGAAAGGTAACCAGCCAATCATCGGGATTGAACGTTCTGTATATGATCAATTGGTGGACTTAACCAGAGAGATGCCTAAGTGCATTTTGCTCAATTATACCAATGGCTTACCTGACCTGGTGCTCATGGACCTGGCTGAATTCCTGGTCAAGGTCACACCGGACATCATAAAGCGCCTAACCATCTACTGACGTATCACCCTTAGGTGGACTCTTTTTTATTGGCTGCGCCCCAGCCATTAGCTAGTTTGGTCAATGCGAAGGTCACTATATTCCGAGCTGCCAGTGTATCCCGGTCATGGGTTGTACCACAGGCAGAACAGGTCCATACCCTATCCCCTAACCCCAACTCCTGGTTAACCACCCCACAGGTACAGGTCTTGGAGGAAGCATCAAACCGGCCCATGGTAACCACCTGCTTGCCGGCTTCTTTGGCCTTATATTCCAATATTTGACGGAATGTATACCAGGAAGCATCCCCTATTGCCCTAGACATATGGGTTTGACCTTTTTGCATCAACGTCTTAATGGAGAGGTCCTCTATGGCGAAGCTGCCGTAGTCTTGGTTCTCGACCAGGTTGTTCACCAGCTTGTGTAGGAAGTCCTTCCTCCGATTATTGACCTTTTCATATATCCGAGCTACTTTAGCCCGTTGCTTATTGTAGTTCTTACTGGCCTTAGTCCTCCGGCTAAGGTTTTGTTGGGCCTTAGCTAGGTAATCAAGCGACTTTGCCAAGTTCCTTGGATTGTCTATTTTGGTGCTGTTAGAAAGGGTTGCATAGTGGATAAGGCCTAGGTCAATACCTATCATGGTTTCACTGGAAACCGGTTTTGGGGCTGGTTCAATCAACCCATTCTCATATAAAATGGAGGCATAATATTTACCGGCCGATCTTGATACTGTTGCGTTCCGGAGGTCATAATGATCCTGGAATTTGAACCGGTCCTTGAATTTAACCTTACCAAGTTTTGGTAGTGTGAGAGTTTTACCTTCCACTCTAATCCTACTCACTATCCGGTAACTGTTTTTACACGACCTCTTGGACTTGAACTTGGGAAATTTGTTGTTCTTCCGAAAGAAGTGGCTAAAAGCCGATTCGAGGTCGATAATGGCCTGTTGAAGGGCTATATTACTAACCTCACCGAGCCATTCCTTCTCTTTCTTATGTTTGGTAAGCAGAGCGGAAATAGCTACCCAACCTAGACCCTTCTTGTGATCGGTATAATAGGCTATCTTTTTCTCCAGAGCCCAGTTATAGACATACCGGCAGCATCCAAAATGCTTATCCATCAGTTCGGCCTGGTCTTTAGTTGGATATAACCTTACCTTTATAGCACGGAGCATAGTGTACCACCCTGTTGACGTAAAACTAAACTTCTACATCTATTTATATGAGTGTACCAGGAGAGTAAAAATGATGTATCCTAATATAGGACATATGAGCCGGATTTGATTAGACGCAAGCCCATAATCTCATTACCAATCTTTTTGCTTGACATGGTCTGTGTTATGTGATACAATGCCTTTGAAACTGAGGGTACATGTATTGGCGTAAGGAGGTGTTACCATGTTAGTCAAATTCGTAGGTTGTTTACCTGACCAGAAAAGGTTTGGGGCCAATACAGGTGATCCAAGTAAGCTGGTTATAGGCCAGGTGTACAAGGTTGAACTGGAAGACGTTCACGCTTGGCACACCAAATATTGGCTGGCGGATCATATCGGATCGTTCAATTCTGTATGTTTTGAGGACGTTAAGGGGTGATATATGCGAGTTATGGCGGAACAGGCTGATCTGGTTGACATTGTTACGAAACTGACGCCGTTGGCGGTCATAAAGGGTTAGGAGGCCCATATGGAACTGAAAATTTTGGAAGCGAGTTTTCACAGAAACGGTGTTGGTGGGGCTGGGTTCTATGCAATCATTTTTGAGGACAAGGATGAAGGTAGGATGGTCGCCTCGCTGTTTGATGAACCAGGTTACTGTGCGGTGTATAATATTGACGAACTGAACCGTGGTAACATTGCCTTTGCAGGTGGTAATTCGTGGCGAGGTGATAGGTATGAAGAAATCCTTAGACCAATGCTGAAAAGCTTCATGGAAAACAACGGCACCAACAGAATTGGACCATTTTCAGTATAACCACTTGATGCTATTACATATCATTTCACTTGACAAAGGATGTTGGTTGTGATAGAATGGTGCCATTGAAGAAAGGAATAGTTCCATGTTGTTAGAGGACATAGGGTTTTATACGCTTACCGAGGAAAGGGTTAGGACAGCGTCCCATAGGACACCCCTGTCCAGATGTGAGCTGATACTCACCTCCAAGTGTAACTTCAGGTGCCCTTACTGCCGATCCATTGGCGGTGAGGACATGGATTTTACTCAAGCATCTGATATTGTTCACATGTGGGCTAAGCATGGCTTGAAGGCCATAAGGTTCTCTGGTGGTGAGCCTACGTTATGGCCGGGACTAAGGGATTTATGTTTTGAAGCCAAAACGGTAGGCATCAACCGGATAGCGATCTCTACCAACGGGTCAGCTGATACCAAGGTGTATGATTTCCTGCTCCAGCACTGTGGGGTCAATGATTTCTCGGTCTCACTGGATGCGTGTTGTGCTGGCGATGGGGACAGAATGGCAGGTGGTATTACGGGAGCCTGGTACCGTGTAGCGAAGAATATTGAATGGCTGGCTAGTCGGACATATGTTACCGTCGGTATCGTTTTGACGGAACATAATATCGACGGAGCAGCGGAAACAATAAGATTCGCAGCCAGCTTGGGAGTAAGTGATATCCGAGTGATTCCAGCGGTCCAGTTCTCCAATAGGCTTCGGAACATTGATATTGGTATGGGCCTTCTGGAAAAGTATCCCATCTTGCGTTACAGGATCAATAACATCAAGGAAGGATTACCTGTACGCGGATTGATGGCTAATGATTCCGCTAAGTGTGGATTGGTGCTGGATGACATGGCAGTAAACCATGGCAAGCATTATCCATGTATTATCTATATGCGTGAGGGCGGTAAGGCCATAGGTCTGGTTGGAGCTAATATGAGAGACCAGAGGTTCAAGTGGTACAAGAGGCATAAGACACATGAGGATCCAATATGCCGGAATCAATGCTTGGATGTGTGCCGGGAATATTCCAACAAATATGAGGCTTACCGTGGAACACCTGAATGAGGCGAGCTTTGATTGGCTTAACTGGCGCAATGGTTCGGTGTTAGAAATTTTTGATATACGTCACCGGTACGAGCCAATCTATAGGAACCGGGATCTGGTACGCCAATATGCAGTAGGGTACTGTAAGGCAGACAATATCCCATGTAGACCAAAACCCGGCTCCATGGCGGTAATGTTCGATACAGGTAGAGAAAACTGGAACCCTTGGTGGACACATTTCACCGTGAGGGAATTTACAGCATGTTTTCCGGAGGAAGAGGTATGGTAGAACAGTTTTTCCTATGGTGGTTTGAGGAGCACTACATCTGGTCTACGCTGCTCACGCCGTTTTTGGTCATGTTATGGACCATCTTCAAAGGGGAGTTCATCTGGAGGGGTGTGGTGGCGTGCTTGGTATGGCTAGGGGTGTGGTGGCGTGCTTGGTATGACTAATGTTCACTAGATACTCACATAAGTAGGAGGACATTATATACAGACGGATTTATTAGGGGACCGCATATGAAGGTATGAAAATGTAACCAGGAACTACCTTACACCAAAGGTTCCTGTGTTAGTCCGTGTTGTCTGGAAACCAGGTTATAAGGAAGCAAGTAATTCCGGCTATGAAACGTTTCATAACTGCGGCTATGACACCATGCACCGGACATGTCAAACATGTGGGTATTCATGGTATGAGAGACCACTTGACTATAAGGAAACAAAATGAACAAAGAATCAGCAGCGGAGCTATTTGGGGTATCACCGTCCAATGTGTCCAAATTTGAGCGGTTAGACCCGTTTAACGGGTTTACACTAACCGGGTACATAGTGGCCTCGGAGCATAACTATGGCTCCATGGTGATCACCAAGATAGACAATTACCTCACGGAACAAGTGGTGTACTCAACACCAAAGCTCAAATACCCATTTGACCGGAATGGCGTATACAAGTTCCCCGAAGCCAAGCGGATCAATGTATATACCAAGCTGGATGGCACGGCTATCATTTGTTTTTTCTATACCCTAAAAGGCACCAAATACCTGGCTTACAAGACCCGGCTTACTCCATTCCTACAGGAATCCAAGTGGGGCTCATTTGTTGACATGTGGGCCAAAGTTCTATCTGAGCATCCTGGCCTACAGGACTACATCAAGGACCACGTATTCAACAAAAACGTGAACCTGGTGTTTGAGCTATACGGGTACCTCAATGAACATCTGATCCGGTATGATGTTCCTCTTGACACCAGGTTGTTATTTGGTGTGAAACAAACCAATGGTGCTGTGGTGGACCCAGTGGATCTACATTTCCCGATGGTAAATGTTTGTCAAGAAGTCTCCATCACCAACTGCCATGACCTGTATTCATGGTACCAGAAGTTTAAGAATGAGCAGGAGTTGAAAAATGTTGCGTTGGAAGATGGGTCCATAGAGGGTTCGGAAGGTTTTGTCTGGTACCTGCACGGGGTGGATGGGGTGGTTCACCAGTTCAAATTGAAACCACCGTCGGTTGAGGAAATACACTTCCATATGGCAGATGGCTCACGTATTCATAAGAACACTATACGGACAACGATCCAGAACGCCTACGAACATTCTTCTGATGTATCCTATGAGATCGTGCGTGATCTGTTGATGGAGGAATATGACGCCCGGGTGATCGAGGCCTACAAGGCAACCATCATCCAATGTATCCAGGTGATACAGGCCAATATTGACTTTAGGGAAAAAGTGCTTCAGTTGTATAAGGAACATGGGCTGGATGTGATCGCTGATAAAATTGGAACCATGAGGACCTTGTCTGGACACTTTACCGGTAAAGACATGAAGAAGGTCTATACCGTGTTGAAGAACCATATAGAAGCACGGCATGGAACAACCGGGTAAAGCAAGAGTATTATCAGAGGCGGAAGCGATGCATTTCGTTGGCTCTACGCTTACATGTGATACAAGAGATGATAAAGGATCCTTGGAAATACTTCAAGGAGGAATATGAAAGGTGGGTAAAAGGAAATGAACTGGAACGAAATTAGGAAAATCCACACCTGGTTACCCAATACCGGTGAGGGTTGGCACCAACACCCAAATGGGGAAGGTTGGGTACAGGATACTGCCAGGGTGGAAAATACCGCTTATGTGGGTCCGGAGGCCCTGGTCTCTGGTGAAGCCTGGGTCTATGATGAAGCCCGGATCTCTGGTAAAGCCTGGGTCTATGATAAAGCTGAGGTTTCTGATGAAGCCCTGGTCTCTGGTAAAGCCCGGGTCTCACATGAAGCCCGGGTCTATGGTAAAGCCCGGGTCTCTGGTGAAGCCTGGGTTTCACGTGAAGTCCGGATCTATGGTGAAGCCTGGGTCTATGGTAAAGCTGAGGTTTCTGATGAAGCCCTGGTCTCTGGTAAAGCCCGGGTCTCACATGAAGCCCGGGTCTATGGTAAAGCCCGGGTCTCACATGAAGCCTGGGTTTCACGTGAAGCCCGGGTCTATGGTAAAGCCCGGGTCTATGGTCAAGCCCAGGTCTATGGTCAAGCCCGGGTCTATGGTGAGGCCGAGGTCTATGGTAAAGCCCGGGTCTATGGTCAAGCCCAGGTCTATGGTCAAGCCCGGGTCTATGGTAAAGCCCGGGTCTCACATGAAGCCTGGGTCTATGGTCAAGCCCAAGTCTATGGTCAAGCCCGAGTCTATGGTGAGGCCGAGGTCTATGGTGAAGCCTGGGTCTCTGATGAAGCCCAGGTCTATGGTCAAGCCCGGGTCTCTGGTGAAGCTCGTATATCTAAAACTTCCGATTATATCACCATTGGGCCTATTGGAAGTAGATCAGCCATACTAACAGCGTTCCGGTCTACATCCGGCATAACTCTGGTGACTGGTTGCTTTATAGGTGACCTGGCTGGTTTCCGGAAAGCGTTGGAAGGTGAGACCGGTAAGCACTATGAGGTGGATTATCCCATTTTCCTGGATGCCATTGAAAAATATTTCCAATAATTTACTAACCTAACCGAACATGATATACTTAACCCATGATTGATCCCACTCTACTTGAAAAGCTAATCATCAAGGGCTGTTATGAGTCAGAGCAGTACCTTGCCTTAGTGTCCACTATCTTCCAAGACAGATACTTCGATGATGCTGTAGTTGGAAGGATGTTTGGCCAGATTTCCACTCATTTCAAGCAATATGGCAAAGTGATACCAGAGTCAAGCCTAGCTAGCGATCCCGATGCTAAATCTGTGTTCGACGAAATTCGGTCCACCGACTTTGATATTGCCAAGAATTATGACTATCTGTATCAGGAGACCGAGACCTATCTAAGGGAGAAAGCTATCAAGGCCGCCATCTTGGATTCCGTGGATGTGGTAAATGCCAAAAAAGACATGGGTAGCATCCGGGCCCTGCTTGAGGATGCTATGTGTAAGAGCCTAAAGGTTGACCTGGGGCTTGAGTATTGGAAGAACATTGGGGACCGGTTACGCCGGGCCTTCATGTCTGATGTGGGCCGCATTCCCTCTTACTACCCCCAGTTGGATGAATACATAAATGGTGGATTTCCGCCATATACATTGAATGTTTTCCTAAGCAGGGTCCATGGGTTTAAAAGTGCTTTTATGGCCAATGTAAGTGCCAGACAGGTTCTCCGAGGCCATAATGTGGTAATTATGAGTCTGGAGATGTCCCAAGATATGTATGCCCAGAGGTATGATGGTATTTATTCTGGGCTCAATATCAATAGGATGTATTTGGACAAAGAATTAAAACTGGCCTTAATGAAAGCTTTAACCAAAAAGGCCGTGGAGAATAAGGGTAAACTTTATATCAAGGAGTTTGCTACAGGTAAGGCCTCGGTAAACGATTTCCGGATTTACCTTAGAGAATTACAGATGAGGCAGATCAAGCCAGGTGTATTGTATTGTGATTACCTTAACCTTATGAAAAAAAGTTCCGGACCTAAAAAGGATATGTACAGTGATGTAAAAGAGATAGCGGAGGAGCTTAGGGCTCTGGGCCTGGAGTTTAATTGTCCGGTTGTCTCCGTGAGTCAGTTGAACAGAGAAGGGTCGGATGATATACCCCTATCATCACTGGACATCGTTCATATATCAGAAAGTCTTGGTCTCGCAGCCACTATTGACTGTGGTATTATATTCGGCAACGAGGCCGACATCCGGACATATGAACAGGAGCTACATTACAAAATCCTCAAGAACCGGTTAGGCGGCCGAGTGGGTGAGATCAATAAGTTCTATTATGACGCTGCCAGCCTCACCATCTATGATTCCTCCGAACTGGACGCCTGGAGAACAGCATCCTTAACATCCGGTGACAACCGGCGGCTGAAGGACAAAAAGGTGGATATGCCAAAAGGTTTAGGTAAGCGAAGCAGGAAACGAAGGGAGGACGAAGAATGATAAAATTATGTGATGCGCGATTATTCATAGACTGTGAATGGGTGTACGACAATAGGCAGCAGATAACGGGCCCGTATGTGTGTTCTGTGTGTGGTTCCCAATACACTTATTATCTGGTAAAATTTTTAGACCGGAAGGAGGCCAAAAATTGACTATAGGCTGCTGGGTACCACAAACAATTATGCTACTTAGTGTGATATTCAACCTGACAAGCAAACACACAGTACTCAAAACCGGAGTCGATGGAGTGGCCTATATTCTTGGCTTACTATTAATGTACTGGGGTGGATTTTTCGATTGTCTCCTCACACAATTAAAGCTCTGGCTAAGTTAGACCAGCTCATACAGGCCTGTGCGCGGTGTTCCTTGCATGAGGGCGGTAGGGCCAAGCCTTATTGGACGCTGGAATCTAAGTACCTCATCATAGGGGAAGCGCCCGGCAGGGATGAGGTGAAGGCTAATAGCCCGTTTGTGGGACCGGCAGGTTCGGCCCTATGGAACCAACTGGCTCCTCATGGATTGAGTCGGAAAGACTTTGCCATAGTGAACTCTGTGAATTGTAGGCCAATAGTACTTAGAAAGAACGGCAAACCAACAGATGAACAAATCCGGGCGTGCTTCCATTGGGTCGGTAAGTATATCCTGCTGATCCAGCCCAAGAAAATTCTGCTCCTGGGAAGTTATGCTCATAAGTCCCTGTTTGGTAAAGACATCCAAGTGATAAAAAATAATGGCAAGGTCTATGTTGACAAGTATGGTACACCCGTGATACAATCCGTCCATCCTGCTTACACTATCTATAATGAGGAGCAAGGAATAAGATTATTGACTGAGGCGATTGAAGCCTTCTTACGAAAGGAGTCACTATGACAGTAGACCTTTACAGAGTTACCGAAGCATTGGAAGGTAGTGAGTATAGAACCTACCTTGATACCACCGAGCATCGGAAAGTTCTTGGAGCCATATTCAACACATGGATGCCACGGATGTATGCAATGCCAGTTGATGCCATCAAGGACAACATTATCACCAGTATCAACTTGGCGATGGAAACAATTGAGTGGAAGAAGAATGCCACACTGAGCACCCGATGCAGGAACATACTTGACTACCTTTCCAAGGGTAAATATACGAAGCGGAGCCTTATGACAGTGGTATGTAATACCATATTAAGTTCGGATGGATTAGGGTTAAAGGTATGATAGCTAAAGACCTCACCTTGATAGACGGTGCCAAAAAGATTGTCCTACTAGACCCGGCCAATGTCCGGAAGTATATGCCTCTTGGCCTGGCCAAGATTTCCACCTACGTGAAAGCCAGGGGTGGCGAGGTTGTGTTCCAGAAGAAATATGTACCATGTGGTGAAGACCTTGTCTGCATTACCTCACTTTTTACCTGGTATGCCCATAAGGTACATGCGGCTATAGATCAGGTTCTATCAGCCAACACTTTATTCAATCCAGACCTGAAGATATTGGTTGGAGGCACCTATGCCACATTGATGCCTAAGCACTTGGAGAAGCTATATCCACAGGTCCACATCTTCAAAGGCTGTTCCAGGATATTGGATGAATGTGCTCCAGACTATACGTTGGACTTCAATCTGGAAGACAAGTGGAACGACATCTCCTATATCTATACCTCACGGGGTTGCCCCAACAAATGCCAATACTGTAGTGCATGGCGGATCGAGCCGGAACAGTATATCATAGAGCATTGGAGGGAACATATCCATCCAAATCGAAGCCAGGTAATGATCAATGATAACAATTTGTCGTCCCAATCCATTGACCACATTAGGTCCATATTCGATTATGTCCGGGAGACCGGCAAAAAGATCAACCTCAAGAACGGGTTTGATTGCAAATACATTACGGACGAGTTGGCCGGTATGCTCGGCAAGATGAAATTTGCCAGTCGGGGCATGAGGCTATCATTTGACAGGATAGAGGAGGATGGTGTGTTCCAAGGTGCTGTCCAAAAGCTACTCAAGGCCGGTGTGTCACGCCATAACATTATGGTTTACGTGCTGTTCAACTTCAATGAACGGGTAAGTGAAGCGGTATATAGGGCCAATGAGTGTGTAAAGCTGGGTATAGCCCCATGGCCCCAGGAATATACCACCATGAACAAGCTGGACATACATGATAAGTATCTTGGGAAGCACTGGACGCCTAACCTCCGGGCGGCCTTCAAGCTTTTCTACCTATTCGCCGGCTACTATCATAATATGACCTTTTTAGAATGGTGCATGAGCCCAGGTAAGAATAACAACATATACAATTTTACCGAAGATGAGATTGGACGAGTGAAAGGCGAGGACATATGCTAAGTGTTGATGACCAATACAAAGAGTGGCTTGAGTCCCAGAAGTTTGATAATCCACCAGACGAAGCCCATGTGAAGGAAACCTTGGTCAAAGAGCTGGAGTTCTTGTCCAAGATGGACGCCAAGACTTATATCCTTTACAGGAAATGGAACGAGATCCAGGAAAAATATCCGGCTCGCTCTGGTGTTGAGTCTACCAGCTTCTTTTTTGGGGAATCACAGGAACAGTATCCGGAGCTACGCCGATACAAGGCCAACATATGGATACCGGAAAAGCCGGAAGATTACTTGGACCTTGAGCCGGTAATGGTTAGGAGCACAGAGGACACTGTGGTTGAGTGGAATGAGCTTCGGGTATTCATGTCCAGTATGTTGAACAATAGCAATATTGGCCGGCAGATGTTCTATACCGTGGTGGACAATAAGACCGGTAAGTATTTGGGCCTGGTGTGCGTCTCCGGAGATTTTCTTGACCTGGCGCCAAGAGACAATTACATAGGTTGGTCAAGATCCCAAAAAACACATAGCGGGAAGCTCAATAACTGTGCTATCGGAAGCACGATAGTTCCGGTTCAGTCGTTTGGGTATAATTACGTTGGTGGCAAGCTTATCGCACTGCTTACAATGAGTGATGTAGTGGAGCGAGACTGGTATGAGTCCTATGGTGATAAACTCGTTATGGTTGATACCACCTCATTATTTGGATCCTTTAGCATTTATCAGAACCTTTCATATTGGAATCATAGGGGCCATACAGCCGGTTCGATAAAATATGAACCATCAAAACCAACAATATCGTTGATTCGTGAATGGTTGAAGTACAACCACACGCGCCGATACTTTGAGTGGTACTATGGTAAACAGGTAACCTCCAAAGGTACCGAAATGACCTTGAAACGAGACCACAAACAACGATCCTTAACATTTACCTACGTGAAATTGGGTATACCAAAGGAAATGTATGAAGCTGGACATCAAAGGGGTGTTTACACCTGTCACCTATTCAACAATACCAATGAATATCTCAGAGGTGAGATTGACGAGTCCAAGCTAACCAAGAGGTTTGATAATAGCGTTCCGGTACTCGTGGACATATGGAAGACCAAGTATGCCTCCAAAAGGCTCAAATCCGTATTAGACAGCGGAAAATATAGCCATGGTATACTGTTTTACGACGACCTTATAGGAAAAAGTTGGGCTCAAGCCCAGGAGATGTACCTACATGACGTTGGGCGATAGAAAACTCTCTATTATCTATTTTTACCAGGTTAGACAATGTAACATTTGTGGAGAGGTGGTAGATGGGAGATATATCTGAAACCATAACCCAAATGCGAGCCAGGCATGAACAGGAGCTGAATGATTTACAAACCAACTGTAGCCATGTAACCTTGTCCAACTGGATGCCTTATCAATGGGCACCAGGCCATACGCTTGGTGAGGTCAAGGTATGCGCCACATGTGGTAAGATAATGCAAAGGAGCTATGATGCAATCACTTCAACCATCACGACAGCAGGAAGTTGATTACTGGAAGTCCAGGTTTGGCCTATTATACAATTGGACCATACGCTATGTGGATAATGGTGAAGCCTATTGCACAACTAGGTACAACATCCCCGAAAAACGCGCCAATATATACTCATGTGATATAGACCTGGAAGAGACCTATATCCTCCACGAGGTACTCAAGTTAGCGTATATAGAGGCCAGGCTTAGCCCCGGGAACGCCGACCAATTCCTGGAGGACCTTACCACCTTGATTACAGACAGGAGCCTTAGGTAGGCCTATGTTCCGTAACATATATCACGACTCTAAGACCTCCACCATCCACCTCTGGGAACAAGTGGCCGGAGAGAATCTCTACACAGACATCCGGTGGGTACCATATCTATTCGAGCACTCAGACCACGGCACTGTAAAGACCATCCATGGCAAGATGGCCAGGAAACTCACGTTCCATACATATCAACAGTACTACCAGTACCAACAGTCATCCAACAATGTATTGGAAAATGCCGTAAGGCCGGAAATCCAGTTCCTTGCGGAACGCTATTATGACATATCAGACACCGATATAGTACCACCAAGGCTTCGTGTATATTATTTGGACATAGAGGTCCAGGGTGAATCCCAAAAGTTTCCAGACATCACCAAGGCTGATGATCCCATTAGTCTCATATCAGTGTATGACAATGTAACCAATAGTACCATGTCATTTGGGATCAAGCCATACACAGGTAAGTATGCTAAAGAGCCCTGGCTAACCTATGTCCACTGTGAGACGGACAGAGACATCCTGAAAAAATTCTTCCAATGGATACATGATAGTCCGCCCGATATTATCAGCGGTTGGAATGTCCATGATTTTGATATCCTCTATATCCTGAATAGAGCCACGGCTGTGTTTGGAGAGGATAACAGTTGGTCAGAGTTTCTCAGCCCAATAAACCGGGTAAGGACCTGGGAGTCCAAGACAAGCAAAGAGACCAATATTGATATTGCCGGTATTACAATCTTAGACCTAATGGATCTGTATAAATGGTACAGCCCCAAGAACCTGGAACGCTACAGTCTGGACTATGTTTGCAAGACTGAGCTGGAGAAGGGTAAGGTGGATTACAGCGAATACAAGGACCTGTATACATTGTACCGGGACAACTGGGACCTCTATGTGGAATACAACATCATAGACTGTTACCGGGTACACCAGCTGGAAGAGCTACTCGGGTATATCAAGCTGGTTCAGTCATTGTCTATGTTATGCAAGTGTCCAATGAAATACTACCACACCATGACCAACCTGATAGAGGGGATGCTTATCACCTATTACAGGCGCAACAATATGTGCGCGCCACGGTTGTATGGTGGTAGCCAAGAAAGCTATGAAGCAGCCTATGTCAAGGAGCCAAAGCCTGGTAAATTCAGTTGGGTTGTAGACCTGGATATAAGTTCCAGCTATCCTCATCAAATCGTCGCGCTGAACATGTCCCCGGAAACCTATTATGGGCGAATCAGGAATCTTACAGAGGATGAAGTGATCAGCTATGTTAGGGAGAAGGCCTTCCCGCCATTTGACATGATGACACCCAACGGCCTGGTTCACTTTGATGAGCGGAAGCTGGAGACATTTCACAAGGCTCTCTCCAAGCACATGGTGGCTATATCTCCGTGTGGGTCGGTGTTTGTCACCTCACCGGTAGGTGTGGTACCGGCCATGGAGAAGTATGTGTTCAACAAGCGTTCCGAGGTTAGGGCCGATGCGAAACACATGAATAAATCATTACCAGAGCTACGTGGTGATGACCTAACGGGAACAGAAGAAAAGATCAAGCGGTATGAGTCACTCCAGTTAGCCCTCAAGGTCATCCTAAATGCGGCATATGGGGTAACCGCGGTACCATATTCCAGGTATTTCAACACCAACATCGCAGAGGCGGTCTGTTCCTGTGGCCGGCTGTCTGTCAAATCAGGTGAGAGGTTCACCAACAAGCTGCTTGATCATCCTAATCGAGACCTAATGAGCATCATAGACAAGTTTGGTCAATATGACCATAAGCTAAAGGATGAGGATTATGTCCTGGCTATGGATACCGACTCCCTATTCATCAACCTGGGTCAGTTCTTGGATGATAACATTGGTACGTCTTGGAGAGCACAACCCGATGATATTGTGAAACCACTGATCCGCAATGTGTCTGGTGTCATTGAAGCTTACGTGAATGAACAGGTATATCGTGAAGTGCAGCGCAAGACATTCAACTCCAATGAGGAAGAGTTCCGGATAAGGTTCAAGCAGGAGATGATAGCCAAAGCGGCCCTGTTTGTCAAAAAGAAGAAATATGCCGTGTGGGTAGTAGACGAGGATGGTGTTCCAAAGGATGAGATAAAAACCACAGGCCTTGAGATTGTTAGGTCTGATACCCCAGAGATTGTTAGGCCTATGTTACAGGCTGTACTGGACATGATACTCAAGGGCCATAGTGATGTAGACATTCAGGCCAATGTGTCAGAGTTTAAGGATCAGTTGGCAAAAACAAGCCCCGCTGAGATTGCCGTGAATATCGGTGTCCATAACATAAACAAATATGTGGATGACCAGAACCTGGCTGTCAAGGGCACACCGTTCCATGTCAAGGGGGTAATGAACTACCGAGCAATGTTGAAAAGGTTAAGCCTGGGATCAAAATATGAGGACCTGAATGATGAGTCCAAGATCAAAGTGGTCTACCTCAAGAAGAACCAGTACAGTATGGAAACCATGTCCTTTATAGTCTGGCCTAAGGAGTTTGACAAGGTGCTACAAATCGATCATGAGCGCATGGTGGAAAAATTCTTCGTTCAGAAAGTGACGATGTTGTTGGAGCCGATGGGTAAACAAGACCTACTCAGTGCTTCCGCAAAAGAATCGGTGAACTTGTTCTTCTAACCTAGTGGAGGATTTCCAGCTTACATTCAACTTGGTCTGAGTTCCGGATTGCTACTGGTGTGAGAACGGATTGGCCTAATATACACTGATAGTCATTGGCAAAGATGTTATCATAGCACACTGACACTATCTCCGTGCAGTAATATTTTTTGTTACCAGGTAGGAAGTCATAGTCATAAGGAGCACCCACGAGCTTCTTGATCTTCCGGACCGCTTTTCTCTTATCACCATTTCTTATACATAGGACACAGATGGAGTCTGATCTACAGAAGTCTAGTATATCCTCCTCTATAACACCATCAGCCATGGCATGTACGACAGTGTTATTACCAACATACATTCCAGCATGGCTATAATTGCCGCCGGTCAAGATGGCATTGAGATATCCACGCCACTTCCTAAGTAATATGTCACCTGGCTCCAACACATATAGTATGGACCGGATTTCATCCCCTTTGACTAGGTGTAACATAGGCTTATAGACCAAGAACATGGGTCGTTTGGTAAGATAAATATCACCGGTAAGTTTAACCAACCAGTTCGGGAAACTAAGTTTCATATCAGTCATCCACCCCAGACTCCATAATGACTCCAGAGCGTAGAAATGTACCAAGTGGACTCTTTGATTCATCAAGGCTTGCAGGTGGTGGAAAACCATGTTGCTTGCATAGATCACCCAAACCCTCTCTCATCCGGCGCTTATGTTCCTCACCCTTGATACCGTCCTTGGTAAGCCTGGATTTGAGTTTTTTCAGCTCAGATTTGATCTTTTTGAAGCCAGGTCCCTCATAGGATGCATTGGACATGGCCTTCTCATCATCGAACCGGTGACCAATCTTCCAGTTATCCATATCCGCGGAGCCCTTCTCTATAATCATAGCCATTGTGCCGCCAGGCATGATAAACATGTGGTTAAACTCCACCTTATCAAATCCACCATTGGATGCCACACTATGCTGGAAGCCAAGGCAGGTAGCAAGGGCCCGTGGGTCCTTCATTACCGCAGAAGCATTACTCTTGCCAACAATCGCCGCCACTTCTTCCTCATCGATGCGTTCCTTCAGTTTCTTGGCATACTTCTTATTCAGGTCATCGATCTTAGCCTTGGTCTTTGAGTCTGGCCGTGTAGTCACATTGAGCTTTTTATATTCCTCACGGTAGTCCTTTAGGAATGTCTGAATGGTATCGCTTTTAGCTCCCAACTTCTTACCCACCGTACCTTTCCACTTGTCATCCTTATCTAGGATATCATCATGGATACCCACTGTATGCTTACCGGACCTAAGGTGGCCAACAATATCCGGGTCTTTTTTCGATAGCCTGGTAAACTGGTTTACATTGGAACCAAACCCGAGGCCGTCCTCGCCGGACTTTATGGATATTGACTCCACCTTCTCTATGGTCACTTTGCCATCCTGGCCCTTAGCCTTACGAGTGATCCTGAGCTTATCACCTATGGGGAAGTTACCGGATACAGGCAGGTAAACCTCTTTCTTGTTAGCCACCTCGCTCTCATAGGCACATGTTTCCGCAAGCTGCTTCATAACAGCCAAGCCTACCTTACGGTCCTTGTCATATATGTCATCTATGGCCTTGGCATATGAGCTTTGGATACGCTTTGCCAGCTTTGATTGGCCGTGTTCATCCTTATCCCAGAGGTCATTTTTCCTCACATCACTAGCAATGGCGGCCATCCTATCCTTATGCTTTGACAGTATATCCGACAACCCCTCATCTATATCCCCATCAGTTTCCAACTCTTTCAGCTTGTTGATAGTTCTATCCAACGACACATTTTTTGTAATGCTGTCCTGGAGATACTGCCTGTGATTCTCCGAGTCGTTCTGTATGAATATACCATCGGAGTTGGTAATGCCATATATGTTGTGGAACTTTTTATCCAGATCACCCAGGTCTTTACTGGTCAACATGTCCGATACGTCGGAGAAGGAGGAGCTATGTAATGCGGTTAGCCCAAGTTCCGGTTTGGCGGCAGCTGTTATCTCACTGGCCGCTTTGCCTCCAGAGCTGGGTATCTGGACAGCACCTTTACCAAAGTGGTCGAAATAGTCTTTGAGATCCTTGGACGCCGGCGCCATGGCCTTGATGCCATCTTTGTCTCCAATAGACATTATCCTCACGTCACCTTTCTTGTTTACCGTGAGGTTGAAGTCCCGGATCAGTTTTTCCAGGTAATCTTTTTGGCCTAATTCGTCCTTATCATTGATACCATTGAGCTTCTTTGCTAGATCCGGTACAACCTTATCCAGGCACTCTTTGGCCTGACCGGCAGAAACAGCCACGGAATCATAAGACTGGATTAGGCTATGACTGGTACTGAATGACTGGTAAGCATCAGGGTCAGAAGGGCTGGGAACCTTGGTTTTCAGGAACATGGCGGATTTTTGTTCTTTGCCGGATGCGGCCATGGAAGGATTTGGTGGGGCCTGCGATGCTTGAGATCCAGATGGAGATTGTGATCCAGAGGAGGATTCCGATGGTAGCTCTGATGCACTTGGAGCGGGCCCTTCTTTTTTATCTAACCATTTGAATTTACCACCGGTTGTTGTGGCCACTACATTACCAGTCTCATCCTCCCAATTACCAAAACTACCATGTTTAAGTTTATGAGACCTAGCTACATCAGCCGGTGAAACACCACCTTTAGCGGCTTCCTCTAACCATAACCTAAAGCTCATTCCAACACTCTCCTAATCACGCTTTCCTTGATCTCTTCCTTGGCCTTCTCTCCACCTTTAACTGTTATGGCGTACCGTTTGGCCGGGTTCACCGAAAGGTTGGCCAGCTTGATAAACCCACGACTCATGAGTACCGGTGTGGTCATATTCTCCCGGTTACTCAGGGTAAACTTTACGTCCTTGTATGTAGTGCCATTGAACACCACATTGAGTTCCACCACGGGACGTTCCTCATACTCAGACCTCACCCCACCAATCTTCACCCGCTTATTTTCTATAAACTTGTGTTCATATTCTTTGCCGTTATGGGTCCAAGTAACATATCCATCTTTAACCTCCCACTCATTGGCATGTATGACACTGTATGACCCGTTGCCTGTGTCCATCTTAGCCACCATCTCACCAAGAACCTCGATGTTTATCATTTCAAGGTACCCACATTCAATGGGTTTCAGCTGCCAGTTTTTCTTATTGAGCGCATAGTCAAGGACCATCTTAACTACCGACTTACCGGTGGCCTTTTCTATACCTTCTGTACCAGGTGAGGTGTTGACTTCTATTATATATGACTTACCGGATTTGTCAACCATCATATCCACACCGGCCCATGTAGCCCCTACTGCTTTGGCTGAGAGCAATGCGATTTTCTCCTGCTCCTCGGTCAGTTTAACCTCGGAGACTTTACCGCCCAGGCTGAAGTTGGACCTGAAGTCCCTCTTGATCTTAAAGCGTTTCATGGCGGCAATGACTTTGTTCCCAAGCACATGAATCCTGAGGTCATGATTGGCCTCTATATACTCCTGAAACAACACCTCTGTATTGGGATTGATCTTCCAGATGGCCTGAAGGGTGGATTTCAGTGATTCTATCCTATCGACAATGAATACCCCTAGACCTTTGGAGCCCGCAAGGGTCTTGACTATGATGGGAAACTTGGAGCCTACCTTCTTGATGCCGGCATCTATAGCTTCCTCACCAGGCACAACGGCCGTAAGGGGTACCGGTATACCTGAGTCAGCCAGACGCATGATGGTCCTATATTTATCCTCAGCTATCTCCATCGACTCTCGTGTGTTGATGGTAAACATATCCTGATGTTCTATTTGAGAAAGAAGATCACTGGATGCTTTTTTTCTAATGACTGAGTTTCGGACTATGAAGGCGGTATCGTTCTTGTCTATCTCAAAGCCGGCCTTACCGGTCTCATTGTATATCCTAGTTCTACCTTGGTCATCTTTCTCCAAGAAGGCCTGTTCGGCAAAGGCCACGAAGCATTTTATGCCCCTTTGGTCACACATAGACTTTATCTTACCAGCTGTGACAAAGTAGCCTGATGAATTTTCAGAACTCTTACCAGATAAAACAACGATCCTGATTGCTTTATCCATCTTAGCCTCATCAATAAAATCATCAAAACGCATTCCAAGTCTCCATTGGCACCATGTTAGACATATTTATAAATAATCATGTGAAGGTAATCCAGGCGCTAGTACGCACTGGAAACAGCGAGAGTTAGCTGCTGTCCCTTCATATCAACTATTTATGAGAGGTCACCATGTCAAAAAAATTACAATACCAATATGTAAAGGAGTTCATAGAATCCGTTGAAGGATATGAACTTATAAGTAAAACCTATAAAAGCCTTCAAGAACATATATCAATAAAATGTCAAAATGGTCATGTATACCAAACAAGTTTTTGCATTTTTAGGTGTGGCTGTAGATGTCCAAAATGTAAAGGTGTTGCTAGATATACGTATGAACAAATAAGGCAATCAATACATGATATTGGATATGAACTTATAAGCGAAACCTATAAAAATGTTTATGAAAAACTTGACATAAGGTGTGATGTTGGTCATATATTCCAAATGTGTTACCATGATATAGACAATAAACATAAATGTCCAAAGTGTTTTGGTAAATTTCGTCATACCATTGAATACATAAAGGAGTATATTAGTGGTATTGATGGTTATAAAGCACTACTAACAAAATATATAAACAATTCCACAAAAATTCCTATAGAATGTCCCAAAAAACATGTTTTTGAGATGAGTTTTAACAATTTTCAACGTGGACATCGATGTCCTAAATGCGCTAAGCTATTAAAAAGATCGAAAGGTGAGATTGAAATATTTGAATATGTAAAAACGATCTATGATGGTTCTATAATACCTAATGATACTCACACCATTTTCAATCCCAAAACAGGAAGGTATGTCGAGTTAGATATATATTGTAAAGATATTAGTAAGGCCATTGAGTTTGGCTATAAATATTATCATACAAATAATTATAAAGATAGGTTAAAAGTCAATGAATGTAAAAGGTTGGGTATAAATTTGTTGGTTATTGACTATAACGATTGGGTGAAAAATAAAGACCTTGGGATTATTCATAAATTCATCCTAGGTTAATCAGGCTCAACATCCGTAGAATGACATTTGGGACACTTAACCTCTCCCCTCAAAGCGGACATGAACTTCTTACCACATTCCATACAGGTCACTTTGACCTTTTGGCCCGCCTCATTCAGATACCGATCAATCCGGTCTAATATGTTCATCGTTTGTCCTCCATAACTATATGGTCATTGTATGTATACTTAGGCTCACCCTGGATAATCATGGCAAAGTGTTCCAGCTTGGTACCATCGACCTTAATATCATGCCACCGGAGGTTTAGTTCATTGAACATAATGGTGGCGCGAACTACCGAAGATGGGTCCTCAAAATATATCTTTTCATGGTCATACCCAATGGCTATGACCCAGTGGCCCTCATCCCATAAGGTTGAATAGTCCATTGGTTCATCAGACCAGGCTTGAATTGGCATAAGAACTGGGTACCCTTGTTCGATGTAACCAATGACATCATTGATAGTCAGGCCAGACTTCTGGATCACATTGAGGCCATATGACTTGGCAACCTTTTCTATACCCTCTATAGGGGTACCATACTCATCTGTCGTTCCGGCTAACCGCATGATCTTATCTTCACGGACATTATAGCCATAGTAGATCAGGATAGATTGTAGAGCGGAGGCTCCACAATCATAATGAAACGTTTGGCGTAGCTCCGGGAACTCAAGAATGGTAAGATCGGCTTTATAAAGATACCTACTTAACCTCATCCTCATCCTCCTTACGCTTCTTGTGCCTACGGGTCAGAAATGACAGCTTTGGCTCATATTTGGCTATATTGGTTGTAACAGTAGCCCCGCTGGTTGTGGCTTCGCCTTCCTCTTGTAGATATTTTAGCAATCTCATTTGTCACCTTTTGGCTGAATTCCACAGTCTATAACCTCAAACTCCTCACTCCATGCAGACACAGTTATATCTTTTGTTGGAAAATCACTCACTTTGTTGGTGAATGTTCTATACGCAAAGTATTTACCCAGCTCAACATTATGTCCAATAGGTATTTGCACAGTAACAACCTTTCGACCTGGTTCTCTATTGGAAACAAATGGTGCCAAAGCATAAGTATACCTGTTTACCAATGTAGTATGTATAATAGTTGGCACATTCATGGTTTTTTCCGTATCCGCTTGTACACAAAGATCATCACCACGACAAACCTTCTTTCCCTCATTGAGTACCGTTAGCTTGGGACTATGTATAATAAATGGCTTATATGGATAAAAAATTACCCAACCTATTCGGAACCACACAAACAATAGCAACGAGGCTAGTACCCATGCTATAATATCTATGCATGATAGTCTTTTTTTAATGGGGTCATCATAGCTACGTTTGTTTTGGTTCGTCATGGTAAAATCACCTCTCCTGTACCGGCGTGTTTATGTTTCCATAATTTATCACAACTTATTTCCAGCTTACTATTCCGCTCATCACATAGTATTTTATCAAGTTTTCCTTCGAGCTTGGCCTCCATCTTTTCAAGGTCTCTGGCCAGGCGGTTGATCCATATCTTTACAAAATAGACAGCTACGGCTGCACTGGTGGTACAAGCCGCCCATAAAATAGGTCCGTTTTCGATCATGATAGTCTCCATAGTGTTATTCTGTCTCGACCTATTTATAAGAGGCTCGCCTGTATAAATAGATCATATGAGGTGATATATGCGTTTTGGTAATTTCATTAGTGAGGATAAATCGGAGTTTTATAATACAGTCTCCAGGTTGAGTGGGTACGATGATACCCGCCTGAAAAATGTCCTATTGGCTTCATGGCTCAAGTTGCGCGAATCCTTGACCCACAAAGATCAGGAAACCTTGATCCATGTAATCAATGAGACATTGGGTACGGATTATGAGAATGTATATTTCGTTCCAACACAGATAGGGTCCATACCAAGTAACTGGAAAGACAAGGTCAAGGTTGTTGGTAACACCTGGATACAGTTGCATGAGTCATTGGACAACAATGTAGAATTAAGCTGCGGCCTTATGTGGGTAAGGCTTGTATCGGAGGTATAACATGGATAGCATAGTGGATAGAATATCGTTCCTGCTTGGTGACGATCAAAGGTCTTGGAGGAGTAGGTACACCGAACCAATTACACAAGCACCTATGGGAAAGCCTGTCAGAAGCCCTAGCAGGTATGAAAATAACATTGGAACAGCTGATCCATCTAATAACTCCACAGATATTACTTCATCTGGTCCTATTAGCCAGGACTTACTAGCTTTAAAGGCCAAACAGCGCCACCGGCTCAATAGGTATACAGGTGAGGGGCTACAGCCGTGGATGTTTGAAAGTGTGGAATTTTTTATAGATGAGTATATGAAGCCGGAACCCAACAAGGACCCTGATCCTGATGAGCTGAAAATGGGTATTGAGATTGAGATGGAACACACCACCGATGAAAAATTAGCGGAACGTATAGCCAGACATCATCTCCAAGAGATTTCTGATTATTACACCAGGTTAAAGAAAATGGAAAATGAGGCTGGTATAACCGATTGATGAAATACCTCATATACCTATTAACCACATTACTGTTACTGCTGGGTTGCTCGACAAAGCAAATCATACCACCTGAGCCAAATTATAAACCAATTCATGCTTTGGAATTCAGTAATGGTATATGTTTTGACACTGAAAATGCTAAGAACCTTATGGAGAACATAAAAGCCCTAAAGGCTTACCAGGAAGAATTAGTAAGATTGTTAAAGGAGAAGTAATATGGATATAGTAAGGAAGATAGAAAACATTCTCGGCGAGTCCAAGACTGACAGCTACAAGCACCTTGGGTACGCTAATGCCTGGCACGCACCTATAAATGAACCCGTTCCAGAGATATACAAAAAGTGTAAGGCCAAGAACCACAAGCTAAGCCATCATTATGTTGGAAGAGACAGTGAGTATTACTGTGATATATGCAAGTTCAAGTTCAATGTGGATAGCTCAGATTGAACCTAATGAACTTGGTATTTGATCCGAAAAAGCATAGCATCTTCACCCCGATCAATAAGGACAAATACAGGGGTGATGTTTTTCCGGTGGTAAGATCATCATGGGAGGACAAATTTTACAAGTGGTGTGATATGAATCCACACATCACATCATGGGTAGTTGAGGGCCTGGCTATAGAATATTTCGACCCTGTGAAAAAGAAGAACCGGAGGTACTATCCGGATGTGCTTATGGCTGTTAAGACCAATGAAGCTAAAGATAAGATATTTTTGGTAGAGATCAAACCATATAAGGAAATAGTGCCTCCAATTGTATCCCCTAAGAAAAAGGAGAAAACAATGCTTCGGGAATCGGTGACCTATAGGACCAACATGGCTAAATGGAAAGCAGCGGAGCTATACTGCCGGAAGCGAAATTGGGAATTTAAGATACTTAGTGAAAAGGACCTGTTCAAGGATGGAAAAGCATGATTACCGTCTATGACCATGTGAGAATAGGCACTGTTCATTTCAGGTCTGGCAGATTTTATACATACCTGTACACAAATTATTCCAATGATCCAGGTCCTGTGGGTGTTATGGTAAACTACGTACATGGCATCCACCCAGTTACCGGTAATATGCATCAGTACCTGCAAATGATCAATTTGAATTATGTCCCGAGACAGTTCCGCCGGCTCTTTGTGGAACAATGGCGGGCCCATCTCAAGGCCAATAAAGGCCAAGTACTACTAACCTGGAGAAAGGTGAGGTCAAAGTTCCCATTCCTCCAATTTGCATTACGACGTTACCATGTCAATAGGGGCTTCATAAAATATCAAAGGCTGATCCCAGATGAGGACCTTGAGAAGGTGGTTATATCTTCCTTTAGCCGGGACTTCTCCATTACAGCATGGAAGCAGGCCATAAAGCTAAGAGGTGGTAAAAAGGGCGGACCCGGTAGAGCCACTTTGTCCAATAAACCTCTCAGCGGTAACACATGGTTTATGAAAAGGGTTTTCAGTCCGCCTATATAAGGGGTATTCAATGGCAGAAGATTTGTATCCAAGTCCAGGTTTATACGGTGTACCTATTGCAACGAAGCCGGCAACCAAGGCCAACTATGCTAACTATATGCTAAATATGGTATTAACCCCATCTACCTATAAGTGGAAAATAGAAGGTATCGATGTTCGTTGGCGGGAAAGCTATGAAGGTAAAAGGTTACCGAGAGATTATTACACCATGACCTATTCTAATAACCCACCAGAAATCATCGGTACACTAGAGTATTATTTAGACTCCGACGTTATTATAAACGTGGTATGTGAGGAAATATAATGAAAACCTATACAACCTTATACAATGGTGAGACCAGAGCATTGGGTATCTATGTTAGAGATCAGAACGATGATGACTTTGTTGCCACCAGTGCCAGCACTTATATCAAAAACTCATCCGATACCATTCTGGTGAACGAACTTACGGCCATGATCTCCGGTTCATCTGTATATGCTTTGGTGGATGAAACTATAACCAGTGCATCCGGTGATTATGAGGTGGTATGGAAACTCATTAGGTCTGGATACATTTATAAACATGTAACAGGTGTGAAGGTAGTTGATGTATGATGAATGTAGACGATATAACCACAAGGCTTAGTTTCACCGACCTATCACCACTTATCAATGTGGTTGGTGTTGCGACCAGGCCTAACTACTTTTTGGAGGCATATGACAGCACCTGGATATATTGGAGGATTGTAGTGGACTTCTTTGACCAGCTTGCAGGAGATATATACTAATGGCTAATCCTCAGACAAACATACTGGATAGAATGACTGGTATATATCAGCCATTAGAGACTCCAAAGGCCATACTGACAATGATTTTCGTGGTGGCTAGCGATGATGATAGGAACAATATGACTCCAATAGCACTATCCGCCTCGGACTTGTTTGAGTTGGATGAATATGGTGATTACCAACCATTATCCTATACATCACCAGTAAGTTCTAGTACCTATTATGAGCTGGACTATAGCAATAATATAATGCCAAAAGCCGTCTCCTTCAACTTCAATATAAAGACATATGAGCAGTATTACGCGTTCAAAACGAGTGTGGAGTTGACTATGGGGGTTCACACTATTGCTTTTAGGGAAACAACGGCATGGCAGTATAGGGTGGATAATGGAACCTGGACTAATTTTCCAGGTAACACTCGCTTAGATATAGATCCATCAGCTGCTCCGGAGGATGTGGTGTTCGATTTGCAACGAGATATGAGTATATATATTATAACACTATGAGGACTCATCCATGAGGCATCTTTTTTCTGGTAGAGCACGGGACACGTATGGTAAAATTCAAGCCGGTATACCTGTAACCATATACTTCGCCAATACTGTATCCGCGGCTCCTGTGTACACAACCTATTCAGCAGTAACCGCGAGTACAGTAGCCCCGCAGGTTTCGGCTGATGCCGCCGGATACTTTGAGTTCTATGTAGATGATACTGAGATAATACCTACCAACATCTTTGATATAGTGTGCCAAAGTGTGACCTATGAAAACATTGACATATTCAAAGGTGCTTGGTTCAACCCAAGAAAATACTTTGTGCTATAGGAGATCAATATGGCCTTCGATTATAATAGAATACTAGAGATAACATCGTTAGGAGTGTCAGCTGGATCCAACACCTTAGTAACCAATGGTACCGGCAGAAAATACATCCGGAACGTTATCCTACATAACACCCATACGGCTGATGTGGTGGTTAAACTATTCAATGTGCCTAATAATGGCGCCGCGGTCGGATCGTCCTCATCGGCTAATCAGTTCCTACAGAGTTCCTTAGTAGCTGGTGATACATTGATGATAGAGATACCGGCGCCGGGGATTATGTTGGTGGATCAATATGATAGCATCCAAGGCTATGCGGACATAGCTTCTAAGGTGACAATACAGATATATGGCGGCACGGAATAATTTCACTTGACATGAGTATGGGAGTGTGATATAATGCGTCTGATAGGTTGGCTGAATGAATCATCTGTGGTAAATGGAAAAAGAAAATCCTGCCAAGGATATAAGGTTGTCAAATGTTTATAAATACATTATGGACCTATCCAGGGGTATAACTCCGGGCTGATAGCCTATTATACACTGAGTTTAGGAGGATGTAAACATGAAGCTGGAAAAATACTTACAGGAAGGTAGTGTGGATATTACCAAATGGGAGGTATACAACCTCATTGATGAGCTAATGGAAGATCCAAGGACCTCAAAGTTTATGAACCCGGCCGCCCGCTATGCTGACCAGTATCATATAGGTAAAGGGATACCTGTAAAGATAGCCGCCAAGATGTTGGGTGTTACGGTAGCCCAATTACCAAAAGTTATAGAAAAGATCAATGGTAACACAGGCAGGTATGACGGTTTAGCTGAAATTTATGATGATTATCTACATGTATATGGTGGTGATTAGTACCAGCTCAAATTCTATACAAAAGGATGGTGATCAACGTGGGTGACAAGAAAAAGGGTAAGAAAGCCAAGGGTGGTAAGAAACCTAAGAAGGAGGCCAAAGGGTAGGTGAAGCTCTTATAAATAGATATGAGAAGGTAATCCGGGTGAGGGTATCACACCGGAAACAGTAGGAGAACCTTACCGCTGTCCCTTCCATCGTCTATTTATAGGAGAACGGTCACATGGAAATCATCGGAAATCCTTATGGAATCATTTACCTCATCACATGTATAGTGAATATGAAGAAATATGTTGGTCTTACCACCAAAACATTACAAGAAAGGTGGAAAAACACATTTGAAGGCATCAAGGAATAAGAAACGTATTAGTTATTTCCACAAAGCCATTTGCAAATACGGTAAGGAAAATTTCACCATGAAAGTCATTTGCGTCTGTGATGCAAAGGAAATATTATGCTTGATGGAAACATTTCAAATTATGGTAAATCATAGCCACATAAGCGAAGGCGGTTATAACCTAACATGGGGTGGTGAGGATTTTGATACTTTCACCCACAATCCTAATAAGGAAGAAATAAAGAACAAGCAAAGGTTAGCTAGTACAGGTAAGAAACATACACAGGAAACAAAGGAAAAATGTAGACTAATCAACTTAGGTAAAAAGTTTTCCGAGCAGCATAAGAAAAACCTAAGCATATATGCTAAAAATAGAACAGAGGAACATAGAAAACATATAGGTAACTCTAATAGAGGAAAGCACCATAGTGATGATGCTAAAAAATTGATGAGTGATAGTCATAAAGGTAAAAGTTTTACAGATGAACATAAAAGGAAGATAAGTGAGTCTCTAATCGGTAAAGTAAGAAGTGAGGAACATTGTAAAAATTTAGGCCTAACTAATAGGGGTAGAAAACATACCGAGGAAGCTAAAAGGAACATGAGCGCCGGGCAAATAGGTAGAAAACATACCGAGGAGTTCAAAAAATTTATACGAGAAGTGAATAAGGGTAGAAAAATGACACCGGACCAAATTGAAAGGGGAGTAAATGGTAGAAGGCTGTCCAAACAACTAAAAAACATGTATAGCGTTATGGAGTATAGCCTATGCGCCTAACATTATCCGGTACACAATTTTGTCATTTGGTAACATGTCTTTTATACGACCAACTTCATCATCCGGAAGATTCGGCCGCCGCTAAATTGGATCCTGATTGGAAAAACTTTCTTGAAGTATTGGAACGAAAGGGCCTAAAAGCGGTACTTCTACAACGATACCTTTCAATGGACCCACAGCTCCGCATTAGGTATAATATGATAAAAAAGACATTTGTTGATAACAAGTCGTCTGGGTCCTCATATATAGAGATCAGGAACGAGCATGTGCCGGTGGACAAAAAGCCAGGTGTTATAAATAAAGTTGGTAACATAATAAAGAAGGCCGTAAGGTATGGTGTTGCTGGTACGGTCGGTTTAATGGAGGACAAAGATGTCAGGTGAATTTACAAGTGGTGAGACCCATGATGCGACCAATGCAGTGTTAGCCCATGGCACAGTGGGTAATGAGCCAAATAAGGTACCAACAGATGTGGAAAATGTGTTCGCGGATGCAACTAAGGATGGTATGCCGGTTTTTGATGTTCCGGAAACCGACTTTTTTAATAATATGCGCCAAGAACGTAAGCGGTTGAGGTTTACCAAAGACTCCGCGGCAGCTCAGTACCATAGATCATCCAAATACAATAGGCCATTCTGGCTCCGGCATGAAGGTTACCTCAGAAAAGTTGATCGATAGACTTGACAATTCCCAAATAGTATGATATGATGTTGTCCTTCTAAGAAAGGAACAGTGTGATATGCGGATTACCACCTTACTGGATGCCAACAATCTGGCTACCAGAGTTCTCTTTACAGGCCCCATAGGCGCTACCACCGATAAACCAGATTACGATATGTTCAAGTATATAGTGGTGGACTCAATTTATCGGACAATGCTCAAGACCCGATGTTCCGAGATTATACTGGCAGTTGATTCCATCAATGTCTGGAGAAAGGATATATTCCCACGGTATAAAGAGTCTCGGAAGCTCAAGAGGGCAAAAGGTCTACAAGTAGATTGGACTAGGTTCTACAAGGAATTTGATGATCTCTTGAGTAACATCAGGAAGTATCTACCATTCAAGGTCCTCAAGGTACCAAGAGCTGAGGCCGATGATATTATTGGCTCCTTCACCCTACATTACACTGACAGGGACATCGTGATAATCAGCACCGATGAGGACTATAAGCAGCTCATTAGCCCCAAAGTCAGGCTGTACCAGCCAATCAAGCATAAATGGGTGGAATGCAGTAACCCCAAAGCCTTCCTGGTCTTAAAATGTGTTATAGGCCAGCCGAAGGATGATATTTTCAACGTTCTCACACCGGAAGACTGGCCAGCCGGCAAACGTAAGCCTGGAGTGGGTGAGGATAATATCCTCCACCTAATGCACAGTGGGAACCTATCAGATTGGCTCATACAAGAAGGAGCCCTAAAGAGGTTCGATCAAAACCAAAGGTTGATTGACTTCCGGCACATCCCAAAATATATAGTCCAATCGGTGATCTCTCAGTATGAGGGTTACACCATGCCGAGCCTGGACAATGCTTACACCTTCTTTGACCTATATAACTTCCGGAGCTATAAGGACAATTTCCATCAGGTTGAGGGTAATCTCACTCGATTATATTCATAAGGAGACCTAGTACCCATGTCGCTTTCCGAAAACGCTATAAAAATCTTCAAAACACTGTATTGCCTTCCTGGGGAAGAAATAGATGATACATTCCGGCGTGTGGCCAATGAGTTTGGTAACACTAAGGAGGAGAAGGAATATGTCTTTGGGTTATTAAAGGAGAAAAAGTGGCGCCCGAATTCCCCCGTTTTCTTTAATGCTGGTACCACCCATAAAATATTCAGTGCTTGTTTTGTGGTTGGTATACAGGATAGCATGGAAAGCATATATGATATAGCCAATGTGGCCAGGAAGATATTCCAGTATGGTGCCGGTATAGGCATACCAATTGGTAACCTAAGGGAAAAGAACGCGGACATCTATGAGGGTGATAAATCCAAAGCGCCGGTTGGTAAAAGCTCTGGTCCCATTAGCTTCATGCAGCTCTATAATGCGGTAGGCGAGACCACAAAGAGTGGTGGTCGCAATAGGAGAGCAGCTATCCTTATGGCCATGCCGGTCTGGCACCCTGACATAGAGGAGTTCATCAAGTGTAAGGAGGTTGACGGGTCGCTCAAGAATATGAACATCTCCGTCAACATCACCGATGAGTTCATGCAGGCCTTCAAAGACAACACACCGTTTTCCCTAAGGACCCCAGCTACAGGTGAAGTGGTTAGTGAGGTCCAGGCCCGGGCACTTTGGGACACTATTGTGGATTCAGCCCATAAGACAGCCGACCCCGGCGTGTTGTTCATAGACACAATCAACCGGTATAATGTGCTCCGGAGCAAGTACCTGATAGAATGCCTCAACCCCTCGTTGATTGCCGGAACAAAGGTGATTACAAAAACCGGTATATACCCCATTGAACAATTAGAAAACAAGAGCTTTGATGTTATAAATCAACATGGTAGCTATTCTCCGGCTGAATGTTTCCAATCAGGTAAAAACAAACAGCTTTATGAGGTTTGGTTGGAAGGTGGTAAAAAGTATTATGCTACTTCCGAACATAAATGGCCGTTATATACAAGAGATGGTTATGTAAAAACAAAAACATCAAAATTAAAAGCTGGAGACTTTTTGCCAGTACGTCAAATCGACACACTAGGATATGGTGACCTTGGTACCTATAATGATGGATTGGCGACTGGCTGGAACCTAGGCGATGGCTGGATTACTGATAGGGGTGATAATGGTAAAAGACAATATGGGTTCTTTTTTGCCAAAGAAGATATTGAAAACGGCATAGTCAATGAGGTAAAGAGTTGGTTGTCAAGTGTTACCGGTAACATGTATGATGGTAATACGGTGAGAAATGGATGTATGGAAATAAATGTTATATCCAGGATATTGGATGATAAGTTCAGAAGCCTTGGGGTGGTCAAAAAGTCCGAGGGGTTACCATCATTGATTTGGACACGTTTATCTGAAGATTTTCGCCGCGGACTCATCGACGGATTGTTCTCATCAGATGGATGTATCCATAAAGACGGAAGGATTAGTCTGAACACCGCACATGAAAAATTAGCCTATGACCTATCCGATCTACTAGGATTCTATGGTATAAAGGTACGTATATATCGGAGCAAAAAGACCGTTGCCAAATTTCCTAATGGTAAGAACTATAACAAAACATATGTATGTTACGGTATATCATTTTCCGGTGTATCCGTAGAGCATTTCCGAAAGGTTTTCAAACTCACCCATAAAAGGAAAAACGAGCTTATGCAAAACATACCATCAGTGAATCCTAAGCTCGATTCCACTCATATAAGAATCAAGAAAGTTCGGAAAACCTATATGAGGCGGGATGTATGGGATATACGAGTATATGATGATACCCACACGTTCAAGCTCTCTCATGTCATTACGGGTAATTGCTCCGAAATTACTATACCACCATTCGGTTCCTGCACATTATCTGCCATAAACCTTCATAAATTCTGTGGTCCAGAAGGCTTTGACTTTGAAGCCTTTTACCATACAGCATATAAGGCCATGAGGCTCATGGATAACCTGATCGATGTCATGGAGACACCGGACCCACGCTTCAAGGAGATGGCGTCCAAATATCGTCAAATAGGTATAGGGCCAATGGGCTTGGCTGATACATTATACGAATTAAACTTGCCATATGATTCCCCCGAAGGCAGGACCATGGTTGCAAAGATTATTAAGACAATGACCACAGCGTGTATTGAAGCCTCCGCTGATATGGCCAAAGAAAAAGGTAAGTTCCATGGCTATAAGGAATGTTCTGCGGATGTCCTGGAAATTGTGCCTAAATGGATTGATGATCCAGCTGTATTGGAGAAGGTCAAGAAACATGGACTTAGGAACGCCTTGATGACCACCTGTATGCCAACAGGCACCGTGGCTATATCATGTGATACCTCATATGGCATAGAGCCATGCTTCGGCCTGGTTGTGACCAAGACGTTAAGTGAGACAGGTGAGAAGATGAATATGGTCAACCCTGTGTTCCAGCGCAAATATGAGAATGAGGCCTGGTTCACACCCGACCTATTAGAAAAGATCGGCCAGAACAAGGGGTCATTGAAGAACCTACGAGGTATACCAAAGGAGGTCCGGGATGTATATGTTGTGGCCCATGACATTAAGGCCAAAGACCGGATCGACATGCAGGCCTGTATTCAGACTCATATTACCGCTGCCATATCATCCACTGTGAATTTACCGGAGACAGCCACACGGGATGAAGTATCGGAGATATACCGGTACGCATACACCAAGGGACTCAAGGGGATAACCATATACAGAGATGGATCCAAAAAGTCTCAACCAATCACTTTCTCTAAGGAAACACAGCAGGTGCGTAGCAATTTTGTGAGGCCATCGAAATTACAAGCCAATGTGCATGTAGTGGAAACAGGGAATGGGAAAATGTACTGTACCATAAGCACCCATGCTAACAAGCCGGTTGAGATTTTTATTTCCATGGGTAAAGGTGGTAACCTATTGAATACCTTCTGCGAAGCACTTGGCCGAACAACCTCCATTGCACTCCAGCATGGGGTTCCAATCGATGTGGTCATAAAGACCATGATTGGTATTAACTCGGACAGACCAGTCTGGACTAGATTGGATGAGAATGACAAGAAACCGGAGCAAATCCTTAGTATTCCTGATGCGTTGGCCAAATTGCTCAGGAAGTATTATAGCAATGATGGTGGTAAAGAAAATTTCTCAACCGGTGACGGTGACTTTTGCTCGAAATGTGGAACCTGGTCGATACAGTTCATTGAAGGATGCAGCATATGTACCAATTGCTCTGAAAGTAAGTGTTCCTAGTATGTCCTATATAGAAAAATCATCAACCAAACATTTTTCTTGACAAACGGTATTCACTTGTGCTATAATCCCTCAAAAATGAACAGGAAAGGAGTATTGGTCTATGTTGGTAAGGTATAAACCAATTCTTGGAGCATTAGTTGGAATGGGTATTACGGTGATAGTTTTTGCCATAGCCGTTGATCTATTAGCCCTTCTATTTGGCGCAAAGGAGCTATTGCTATACCTGCTTATTGCCTTGGTTGTGCTTTTGTTGGGATGTGCAATAATGAAATGCTTTGGAAAGGTATACGATGAGAACGTTTAAGGACTATGATGATGGGGCTGAAATTGCGCGAGAACTTGGTATCAGCCGCCAAGCGGTGTCAAACACGCTGAAACGGGCCATGAAGAAGGTGTATATAAGTACACAGGAATTGAATACTGGTATAAGGCCCTTTGAGGCTGCCGTACTAATGATGAAAATGTTCGAGGTGACAGATTCCAACGAGGTCAATAAGTTTTTCCATCTCTTTCCACCAAACGTCCGTGATGAGATACGGAACGATGTTATCGAATCCAGGAGGCACAAAAAACATGAAACCAACGATGACGATGTGCAGCCAGTGTTGTCACTACAGTGAAGCGTCTGGTAAGGCCACATGTGACAAGGTGGAGTTTGTGATGCCGATAGGTGAAGGTAGGATCTCAGTTCCATATGACTGGGAGTGTGGGTCCTATGAGGTTCGTAAATGATACCATATGACTTTGTTCAGAATTTCCTCATGGAACACTTTACCAATGTGACATCCAAGGGTATGGATTTTGTGGCCAGGTGTTCCCTCTGTGGTGATAGCGCGAAAAACCCCAGGAAGCGTAGATTCAACCTAAAGTACAAATCCGACGGAACGGCCGGAACATATCACTGTTTTAATTGTGGCGCCTCTGGTACCTTTGTTCAGCTATATGCCCAGGTCAAAGGCCTCACCAAATCGGAGGCTTACGGGCAGATTAGGCGGTCCGCGTTCAAGAATATCAAGGCGTCCCTGAGTAAACCCAAGAAAACCGTGCCGGAACAACTGGTTATCCCAGACAATTTCAATGCCATGCGTAAGGACTGGTTAGGCCTCGGTGACACACCCAAAGGTGCGGTACAAACCGAGTTTCAGGCCAGGCTCAAGTCATTCCTATACAAAAGATGCTTACCGGAGTCTTATCCCTTCTACATTGGAATAGGGGGTCCAACAAAAGGTCGGATAATTGTACCGATCTTCGATAGGAACGATGATATTTTATATTATCAGGCTAGATCACTAGATAGCTCCGCAACCCAAAAATACATGAATCCAACGCTCACCACCAAAAAAGCCATCATCCTGAACGAACACAGGTTTGCCAGGGACAAATATATTGTGGTGGTAGAAGGGCCAATTGACGCCATATGTGTTGGTGACCAGGGGACTTGTGTGTTTGGCGCTTCGGTAGATGATGTGGTGTTAGGTCGCCTAAGGTCACTAACGGATAAAGGTGTGGTGATTGCATTGGATAGTGACTCTGATGGGTTGCGAGGTACCAAGAAGATCATGGATAAGAGCCGATACGCTAAGTCCCTGTTCTACTTCACGATGCCTTATACGGATGTCAAGGATATTAATCAGTGGCTTATGGAGTATCGACGCACAACAGATGTGTACACGTTTGTGCTCCAGAACAGCCGGAACTATTTGGAGCATAGGGTCCGGCTGGGTTTGGTTTAGATGCTATGACCACCAACATTGTCATACCAGTTGGAAGCAAGCTGTTTGATGAAGGCCTGGTCGTATATCCCATCAGTTAGGTACTTCCAGCCCTGTTCCATCATTTTATCCACGTTATCCTGGCCTTTGGGACTCAGTGGGCTATTGAAGAACCCAGTGGCTTTTTTGAATGCCGCCAGGATCACCTCATCGGTTAGCTCCCCATCGTTGTTGTCGATCTCCAGGTAGAAATCAAACGCCGACTTGTATACCGGCTTGACCTTGGACATGGATTCATGGGATTTCCTGACGATTTCCGGAGGTACCACTCTACCCATCCTTTCCCCACGTTCCTTTGCCCGCTGGAGTGAGGTTTCCAGAGAACAGTCTACGAAGATCATACCAGTCTTATATCCCACTGTCTCCAAAATGGCCTTACGCTTCAAGGTGGTTGAACTGTTGGTGGAAGTTCCATCCACCACCAAAGGTAGCATGGAATCAATGAACATCTCAAGCTGGCTAACGGTCAGGATCTTTGATTTTGCCACATCGGAATTCCCGAAAAACTCGTAGAATTTATCAGTATTTGCAACCCTGGCATCAATATTTCCAGACCTGATCTTGGACATGGTATAACTCTTACCGGCCCCACTGTTACCTGCCAGGAACAAGGCTCGTAGGATCCCCTTATCATTTATTCCTTCAACCAGGTATGATTCCAAACGTGACATATCATAACTCCTTAGAATATTGATGGCTTTAGATGGCCTACCCTGACTTCCGGGTCAACATGGATCGTGAAGCCGGCCTTCTTAGCCCCTATACAGAAGCCAACATCCTCCATGGAAAAGTCCCGGCACTCCCCAATCTCGTACCACTCTGGCCTGAACCAAGGATATTCCATCGCCTCATACACACCCCTCTTGATTAGGACAAGACCGAAGCCAGTGTAGTCCACATCCAGCAATCCGTTCTCCAACCTAGTCAGCGATTTGATGTCCTCTGCCGTATACTGCTGCATCGCTTTGTGCTCTGCAAAGTAAGACTCATCAAGCTTACCACATGTAAAATGGGCACCATCTTCCATTGCCTGCAACCCGGCAACAATATCAACATTGTGGTTCAACAGCCTCTGGATCATAGCAGGAGTATAAAGAGAATCATTGTCAATCCAACAAGTATAATCATAATCAATTTGGCCATTGAATGGTTTCTGTAACCTCCCTCTTTCCACACTTGCACCCAAGCACATGTTCCTGACATAGTAAATGTTATTGGACTGCTTCCGGCTAATGAAACACTGTATGCCGGAACGTATGCAGTAAAACAATGTTTCACTCCACAAATCCAAAAAATGTCCGCTGAACTGTTCTCCAGGTAAACAAAATACGATCCTCACAATATTACCCTCCTAATGTTGATTGGCAGACATAAATAACACAGCCATGCATTATTTGAACTTACCTCTATTTAGAAGTTTTGGGTTAAGGCACCCTGGGCTAGATTCAAGATAGCCCATCCACAACCGAAAGATTGTGAATGTTCCTGGCCGCATTGATGTCGGCATTAAGCCTTACCCCACATGAGGAACACTCATATACCTATTTATAGAAATCTCATAGGAGGCCCCATGAAATTTACTCTCTCCGGACGTGATGTGATCTCACTCACCGATGAAACTTTGAAAGATTGCAAAATTCCATCTGACCAGAAAATCCATTTGATCAAAATTGATATAACCTCACCAAGCCCTAAGGCCATTGAAGCCATAACGATGATGTTCCCAAATACCAATAGGTACATCATTTCAGCCAACTCAAATATCAAGGTGTTCAATGACACCTTCAAACGACTCACCAAGAAGTATTATGTGGAGAACGAAACTAACTCAAGACTGGTCTCGTTCCTACGCAAAAACAATAAGGTGCTGCTGAATGTGGCCAAGCTATCACCCCATGACTATACCTTTGTGGATAATGAGTCGGTCCTGGTAGACCTACTCTGGAACGTAGAGGTGATGAGTGTTCCAATCAAGTTTTATGAGTCCTGGAAGCCCCTATTCACCAACTGGCCTGGGAACCTTATATTATCATGAGCACTGCCATAGCAATAGGCCCCTATGTTGGGGATTTCACCTCCGAGATTATATTTTTCAGGCCCTATGTCACCTGGCTCATATCTGCCCTGAAGCCAAGCTCCGTCTATATCTCCAGCCATAAAAACAGACGCTTCTTGTACCCAGACAACATAAATTTCATACCTATCTATGAGGACCTTACCAGGTCTGAGTTTGAACAGGTTGGTGCCATCCATGAGAAGGTTAGCGGCCGCGATTACAACAACATTATTATGAAGAAGTTCAAGCTGGAAGTTCAGGCCCACCTAGGCTCCAAAGAGGTATTCTATTACAGCATACCATATACCAGGTATACCTGGGTGCCGGAATATAAGAGGGTGTTTACGAGGCTGGTTAATGGGTCCACACGCGGAACCGAGGTCTTATTTATCCCATGTGATAATGTGCCGGAGGAGTCATTGGCTTATGTACATAATAAGCTCTCGGAAGCGCGGCCGGGGTTGATTACCCTGGGTGATATGCACACCTGGCTACCAGAACATAACATCATGCTCCGGGATCCTGGCTATTATGCCAATGCGTACCAAAACCTGGTGACACGTATTTGTGGAGCCGCGGCCGTAATATGCCCCTCCAGCGTGTGGACAACATTGTGTGACCTGCATGGGGTGAGATGTTTCTCTTGGGGTAGATATACATTACCCATAGCAAATGAGCGAAACATAAATATACTAAATAGTGATGAACTGGAGCCACGGGTTGTGGTTGACAGGGTGTTGGATTGGTTATCAAAATGTGAGAGGAGGGCTTATGCCAATCTTTAGTTACCAATGCGTGTGTTGTGGGTTAGAGTCGGAAAGTATTGTGAGGTCATACAAGGTGAAAAGTATTATGTGTCCACGGTGTGGATGCGTAGCGGAAAAGATGTTTCCTAACACGATGCGCTTTGAGCTTCGGTACGATCCGAAAAAGGACCTTATATCATGGGGGAACGAGGGGTATCAGAGAACCCGGAGGTATGAGGAGCAGGATAAGATGGCCAAGAAAAATATATTTGATCGGGCGGTGGCAAATGGAAATAGTGGGTAATCTAAGCATATCGGGATCAGCACTGGTAGATCATGTCTATGAGGTTAGCTCTGGGCATGGGGTATCATTGGATGGTGTGACCCTAAAGGATGGCGGAGCATTGGCCATTACTGGCGGAACGAACACCTTCAACCTAACCAACGGGACGGCTGTGCTGGATGTAGCGGCTGGATCAGCCGTAAATGTTGATGCAAATTTAACCGTCGAATCTGCATCCTTTATCAATCAGGACTTGACCACCGACGCAGGCCCCACCTTCGACCACCTGCATACAGCTTCCATCATTGCCCCTGCTGCGGCATTTGTGGTTAAGCCCACCACGGACGGAACCACAGCCCTCCAGCTATCTGACAAGGACGGCAACGCTATCCTGAATGTGGACACGACGAATGATAGGGTCGGCATCGGGACGACGGGGCCGGGGGCGGCTTTGCATGTTCGGAGAAGTTCAGGAGAAAGTAAAATAGAAGTTCAGACAACGGATGCTTCGAATCGTGCGTTTTTGCAAGTTAGAAACGATCAGAATGATGTCTGGGAATTTAATGCTTGGGGGAGTACAAAAACAGGGACGCTTTTTGGTATAAACAGGGCTCGGTTGGCTGAATTGGTAACAAACACAGATGTTATAATTGGAACTAGTGGCTCTAAGTTTCTTGCGTTTGGGACGGATAGCCTGGAAAGGGTTAGAATTACAAACACCGGCAACGTCGGCATCGGGACGACGGGGCCAAGCTCAAAACTGGATGTCACCACTGCTTCCTTGGGAACCACGCAGACGACTTCTTCGGGATTGGCTCTAGTCAACACCACTGCCGCGGCCGCAGGAGCTCAGCAGATATCTCCCGCCATTCGCTGGTCTGGGTTTGGCTGGAAAACTGACGCCACGGCCGCAAGCCAGGCCGTGGGCTTCCAAAGCTTCGTTGTGCCGGTGCAAGGCGCGGCCAATCCCACGGGCTACCTAACCTTCCAATCCTCGGTCAATGCTGCGGCATATGGGGACAGGATGGTGATAACATCCGGCGGCGACGTCGGCATCGGGACGACGACGCCGGATACCAGATTGCAGATAAAGCAAGTGGCCAACGATGTGGGTTCGGCTGCGTTTTCGGTGTTGAGTGCTGATGGCGCGAGCAGTAAAGGCATCATCTACACCAATGGGTCTTCGATGATTCTGCGGGAAGGCGGGGTCGATACTCTGTTCGTTGACGGCGGCAACGTCGGCATCGGGACGACCACCTTCGGCACCTCCGCAGCCAAAGTCCTCGGTATCGGTTCCGGCACTGCTCCTTCCTCAAGCCCTGCCGATATGGCTCAGATGTGGGTTGAGGATGTGGGGGGTGCAGGGCAGGCAGAACTCCGGGTCAGAGATGAACTCGGCAACGTAACCACCCTCTCACCGCATAACTTCACTCTGTTCCAGCCCGATGTGTCATACACCTTGCCGTGGAGCTACTACTCTAAAAACTCCTTCATCGGGAAAGAGATCAACGTCGATATGTACGGGGCGATTGCAGAGATCGAAAAGGTCAGCGGGAAGAAGTTCATCCATACTCGTGACATTCCGAAGGACAGTTGGGATGGGCATCAGGAGATTATCAGGGCGGCGAAAGACGCTGAGATACAGAAGGCAAACGACCGCATCTCCTCGCTTGAAACGACGCTCGCAGAACTGTCGGCTAAGCTGGCCCTTCTGGTTGATGAAAAAGAGAAGGCCGAGGCCGAGAAAGAGATCGAGAACAAGCGGAAGGAAAAGACGGACGTTAAGGTTCCGGTCGCCTTCAAGAAGCGGAACGCTCCGAAGTACATCGCGGATAGGATGAAGTAATGAGCTCTCGCACCTCATACCTTCTGACTTCGATCACCTGCCTGCTAATAGGGCTGGCGGGGCTGGCCCTGATGGCTTGCACAGCCCCGTTCACCCGTATCTCCGAGTGTCGGCACAGGGCTGTTGAGTGTGCGCTGGTTTACGGAGAGAAAGGCGCGAAGGTTGCCCTCGCTTCGGGGCCGGTAGAGGCCGATCCGAAGCAGTGGCACTCGCAGACGTATCTATTGCCCCCGAATCAGGTTGATCTTTCAAAGCCCTGGAAGTGGCTGGTGAACGAGGGCTTTCAGTGTAGCATCGGTGATCAGGAACCGTTCATCCCTCATCGGTATGATACGGTTGCACAATATCTTGACTGGCAGTTTAGTTGGGTGGACTGAGATGAAGCTATTCACCTTATGGCAGTGGATCAATGCATAGATACAGTACACGAAATAGCAGCTCTGCTGAAAATGAAAGGAGCACAGTATGGCAACAAGATCAATAGTGCCAAGGGCGAATGGCGAAGGCGGGGTTGGAACTTCGGTAAAGAACTGGCTCACATCTTATATCAGAACCATGTATGGAGATCATGTCGAGGAGATATCTTCTGGACATGGCGTTGTTTGTGACGGAGTAACGCTCAAAGATGGCGCGGTTCAAATGCTTATCAAGAGACTCGAAAAACTGGAGAAGAAACAATGACACTCGACAACGAAGGTCAAAGACAAACGATTCTTTCCTTAACGAAGGTCAAAGACAAACGATTCTTTCCTTAATCAAAGCAGCCCCGATTTCAGGAAATTTTGAACAGGTGACGCAGATTGTGGCGGCACTGGCGGTTTTGAAACAGGAAGTCGAAAAGGCGGATTTGAAGGGTGAAAGTCAACAACCAGCAGTATCTTGACATACACACAGAAGTAAAGGAGTAACACTATGGCAACACGATCATTTGTACCACAGGCATCCGGTGAAGGTGGCCTAGGAACCACCCTGAAACACTGGCTGCAATCTTATATTAGAACCCTGTACACCGATAACATC
>Ga0209835_1000078_pt1 | contig 66385 bp, 58 predicted proteins | sample LakKivwa52mmetaG_FD_184138 | JGI IMG/M metagenome (GOLD analysis project Ga0209835, IMG submission 184138) | Anoxic lake water microbial communities from Lake Kivu, Rwanda to study Microbial Dark Matter (Phase II) - Lake Kivu water 52m metaG... | ecosystem: Environmental > Aquatic > Freshwater >...
AAGCTTAACAGAAGATATTTTGGAGAAAAACTCTTTGATAGGCTTACAATTGCTATGACAACTAATTACTGGTATAATAACGGATGATCAAATAAAAAAATCACTCTATGGTGTATTTGGCTGATAAACCCAAACTTTTTTACTGATAATTTGAGTGGGTGTTTTTATTTGCAGAAAATAAATTCCACACTCTTTTAAATCAAATATATAATTCCCTTTTTTATTACAAATTTCAGAGAAAATGAGAGTTCCTGTTGAATTAAACAATACTATTTCTAAACATGTGGGTGGCAAACTAAGGCTGAATTTCCCGTTTGAAGGATTAGGATAAAGAATAACCATCTGATTTTCAACTTCATTAATGAAATTTATATCTGTTGTAAAGCTGACTTCGTTTCCGTATGCAGTACCAATGCTGTTAGTAGCATAAGCTCTTAAATAATACTTTGTATCTGATGCTAAATTAGTCAGATTGCTGATGTAGTTACCTTTACCTGTACCATCCATGGTTTTCGTAGGTAAAGAAACTGAAGGATTCGGTGAAGTATTCCATACTACTCCACGTTTGCTTACAGATTTACCTCCATCATTTAAAACATTACCTCCGCAAATGGCACTGTTGTTAGTTATGACAGAAACATTTTCAGTTACTACAGTTGGTATTGTATCCGGTTCAGGAGCAATATTGCCGGCAATATTGGCCATCATCCACCAGAAAGCCTTGGCAAGTATAATACTTCCTGTCCAGTTGGGGTGACACGAAGGACCCGGAGGCTTTTCTCCACAATAACCACTGAAAGCCATTTCCCAACCATAGGCATTCGTTAATCGCTTACTTATTGTATCATGACATTGAATGTCGGCAATATCAAACAGTATTTTATTGTTTTGGATAGCATAATTACGAATCAGGTAATTTAGCGTATCAGTGCAATGCTGTCCGGGTTGAGTTAGTGGTATTGTCCACATTATAAATATTTTTTCAGGGTATTTGTTTTCTAATCGTTCAAAGTTTAATCGCAATGAATCCCATGCTTTTTGAACTAAAGAGGGTTTAAAATTATTTCCTCCGCAAGGTTCAGCTACCTGATCGAGACCTTCGAGATAGCAATATTTGAATGAAAAAATATCAAAACTATCAATTTGTAATTTCACTTCGTTGACAAAGTCATTAATCTTTCCATACCAGCCGGAGTTTCCTCTTGCCTGAAAATCCCAGTTTCTGCGGTCGTATTTATACGGGATGAAAAGCTTGCATTCAGCAGGATTTGTGCGTGTTCCCTGTACACAATTTAAGCCGTTGTCAATAGTAGTACCCACTGAGGCATGCCGGAACATCATTTTAAATTTGATAATATCCCCTAAAATACTGTCTGGAATCTCTTTAAATTTTTCAGCACTTGTGTAGTCAATAATTAAAGGAGTTGTTCTTCCTGATTGAGAAAATGTATTAATTCCTGTAATCAGAAAAATAATTATAAGAGTAATGTGTTTCATTTTCCTGTTTATAATTGTTAAAACATAAAATTAAACGGCAAATATAGTAAAAAAATCGAATTTAAAATTATCTTTAATCAATGGTATTATCTAACGGGTAAACTTATCTTTGCTCAAATTTATCGGATATGAAATCAATATTTTTTACCATAATTTTAATTACTTGTTTTAACGTTTTATTTGCTCAGATTTATAGGAATCAATCTGTGCAGGAAAAAGGTATTGTTTAACTCGAAGAATCAAACATCCAAGGTTTGACTGACATAGTACCTACTATCCCTATAAAAGAAGTTAAAAGTGTTTCGATTAATCAAAATTCGTTCTTATCGAATGAAGTACTGGCAAAAACTAAAGCCGGTGAAATACTTTTTCCGGATGAATTTGTTGCTATTGAATTTAATACTGCTGAAAAAACTGTAAAATATTTACCACCCGCTTATACATTACATACAAAATGCCAACAGGCAATAAAAAGAGCACCAAAATGGCTTGAAATGGATTTAATCCGTCAATTCAGAAAACTCAGCAAGTTATATCTGGACGATGATTTTGCCGATTTGATTATCAATGCACCCCAGAATGTAACAGACGAAGTAGCTTTTCAGGTAGCCAATTTATCGTTGGAAACATTAAAAGACACACGTTTCAGAGCAACGATGAATTTATTAACCGATAATGCCAAATTTATTTATTCCACTGCCGATTCACTCAAATATGTAGAAATACGTGAATATGGCGATTTCAGCTCAGGTAATTATTACACAACTGCACGCTATAGAATAAAAAATGGAGCAGACACCATTTGGTACGAAATACCCAGCGAAATTTATTATTGGTATATTGTTATGCCAAAGATTGACCGTGAAGGAGTGTATCAGCAGGACAATACTTCAAGTACTCAATTCAGAACTTACGGTTATTTCTGGCGACAGTACCTGTGGTTAAATCCAAATTCCGGATTCGATTATACAAAAGTAAACATTACTACTTCAAAAGGAAGTATTGATACCATTCAACGTTTTGGAGCATTAATGAAAATCCCAACTGTTTTGTGGGACAGAAATCAAACATACCTCCCATTTAAGAGGAGTTTTGACAGTGCCGACAATGCACTTGATATGCTGGGCAACTGGGCTTCAAGATCAATACCGATTGATGCTAAAGGAAATCGTCCTTTCACCCCTAATCAATGCATAATGGAACATGATGGTAATTGTCATGAAGATGCAATTTTAGTGGCTGCCGCTGCCCGTACTGCACTTATACCTTTAATTCACCTGAACACACAGGGTGAAGACCATGCTTTCGGAGCTGTTTATGACAACAACCAATGGTATCATTATGAGTTTTTCAGAGGTGGTTTCAGTGATGCTATTAATCCAAGTTTTGCAGGAATCACCAATATGATGAAGGGAGGAAGCTATTCATGGACAACCTCTGTTGTTCAGGGTTCAAGACCTGACGGATACAGAACCGACCATACTTCGGAATATACCTCCAAATTAAGCACTTTAAATTTTTCGGTAAGCGATAAAGACGGTTTACCGGTTGACGGTGCAAAAATAATTGTATGGTGCAGTCCGGGTCCTTATTCATCGGGATGGGTTGCTAAAATTGGTTTTGCATGGACAGATCATACCGGAAAATTAAGCTTAACTGTTGGTGCTGGTAAAAAGTATGCCTTTCAGGTATATCATCCCAAATTCGGCTGGTTGCCTAACTCAACAAATGCTTATACCATAAATACTTCCAACGCAGTAAGTGGTCAGTCATACAATGCACCTGCAAGCTATAATGATAAAAATATGCCTCAGCTTAAAATGGGGAAACATCTTGAGTTGCCACCAGCAGCAAACTTTGGAATTCAAATTAATTTTATCACCAAAAATATAATTGCAGGTACTAATGATGAAGATGTGCAGAAAAGCCAGTTTGCCTATAGAGTTGATGATGATGGCAGCCTAAGTTTTTTCCTGCTTAACGAAGAGAATTACAATAAATTCAAAAATAAAGACACTTTTAATTACTATTTTCCGGTTAAATACTTCAACAATGGCAACCTATTTCTGCCTTTACCTGCCGAAGGCAAGTTTTATGTTCTTTTTTCAAATCAGGAAGCAACAGTTAATTATCAGGAGATAAGTTTTGAAGCCAGTTTGCTGAAAGATGCTGTTTATCAGTCAGTATTTCATAACAATCAGTCTGAAATTAATGAAGTCTATCCTTCCTTGTTCAACGAAAAATGCTACCTGAATGTTGCAAATTGGGTAAAGAGCATTAGTATTTTTGATATTACCGGAAAAAAAATTGCTGAATTAAACAATGATGATAAATTCTGGATTCCTGCTGATCACTTAAAAGCTGGTTTTTATCTTATAAAGTTTAATGGTGAATTCGAAAGTGAAAGCCAAAAAGTATTTTACAGCGGACCGCAATAATTATTTGTTGTTATTCAGAAAAACCATCATTTTTCTGATTATTTCTCTGTTGTCCAAATTTCTGCGTGCAAATTCCAAAGCATTTTTACCGGTTTTTTCTACTAATTCCGGATTTTCAACAAGCATTTCAATAACGCTAATAAAGTTTTCAGGTGAATCGGCAATGAAAACATTTTCAGCATGAGTAAGACCGATACCTTCAGCACCAACAGATGTTGAAATAATAGTTTTGCCAAGAGCCAGGCCCTCTGCAATTTTAATTCGCATTCCGCTTCCTGACAAAAGTGGAACAATCATGATTTGTCTGGCAAGCATAAACTGAATAGCATCATCAACTTCACCACTTATAACAACTCCAGGTATTTGACTGTTAAGCAGCTTTTCAGGGGTGTTTCTTCCAGCAATATAAAATTTTAAAAATGGATATCTTTTGTAAATCTCAGGCCAGACTTTATTTAAAAACCACTCCACAGCTTCCAGATTTGACAGCCAGTTGAGAGCCCCCAGATGAAAAAGGCTGTTGAATTCAACTTTTATATTCTGTGCTTTAAATCTCTCAAAATCAATACCTGATAACACAACATGACAAGGTTTTGTTAAACCCCTTGAATGAAAATAATCAGCATCGGTTTGTGTAATACTCAAAATACCATCAAAATCATTAATAACCTTTAATTCATATTTCTGTAAGCGATTGACCATTATATTCAGAAATACTTTTTTCAATGGGTTTTTTACTGACGATTTCATTCTTTCCCAAATCAGAAATTCTACATTATGAGTTCGTAGTAAAACCTTACTTTGGCTGTAATTCCTGATTAAACTCAGATAAGGAGACATTTTTAAGCTTTCAACAATGATGATGTCATATTGATCTTCCTGTAAAGTTTGAGTTAAAAGCTTGTTGAAATTACGATTACGATAACGGGAAATATAATAAGGCCAGGTGCTAAACAGATTTATTAAAGCACCGAAAACGGTAATATCAGAATTAATTCTTGTTTTTTTAAAATTAATATTCTCTCTCAGAAGCTCAGGCAATTGAAAAAAATCAGCTTCATGTTTGTTGGTTTCAGGAACAAGCACGCTTAGCTGGCAACCCTCATTAACCAAACCCGTACTTAACTGATACATAGCTATTGCCCCACCATCTTTTAACGGCCACGGCATCCGGAAACATATTTGCAGAATCTTTAACGACATCAATGTTAATTATTAATTTCCCGGCTGCTGAAAAAACGATCCAGAAATTTGATTTTTATGCTTTCCAGCCTGAAAAGGCGTGAATCAGTATTGGCTTTATGAACCAGAAAAGTGGCGATTGGAGTCAACACAAATACCGGCAGCCACATCCCTAAAAATGGATTTATTAAAGATTCTTTAGCCAATTTTTCGCCAATAATGGAAATGATATAAAAACTGAGAAAAAGTAATATGGAAATTACAGTTGGCATACCTAAGCCTCCTTTACGTATAATGGCTCCCATTGGTGCACCGATTAAAAACAACAAAAGAATTACAACAGAAATAACAATTTTTCGATGATATTCAACTTTAAAGGAAATCTCAGACGATTTATGCATCTTTTCAAGATTTGAAGGACCAATAATTGTATGATAAACCGTTCGTGAAGCAGAGGTTGCTCTCGAAATTAGCGCAGATCGTTGCGATTCATCAAAATTGTAAATTATGCTGTCTGATTTAAAAACTACCGGTTCAGGTTGATATTTACTTAAAGAACTATCTCTTAAAAAATATAAATAAGGATATAAATGTTGACGCGATTGCTCCGATAATTTTAATAATTCACGTTTTACTGAATCAATTCCTATAGCTAATTCTTTAATGCTCATCATTTTATAGCTGCCTTTGAATAACTGGATATCTGAACGATCGAGCTTAAATGACGACATATCAAAGTCAATTTTGTATTCCCTGAATTTAAGTCTTCCATGAGGTAAGGTCATACTTGCAGTACGGGTATTCCTGATTTCTTCATAACGATAGCCATTGAAAAGCGTGAAAGTCATCATTGAACTTTCTTCATCCATATCAATAAAACCACTTTCGGCACGCATAACGATAAGATTATCAGACATATCACTATGATCGTAAATTAAAATATCATAGACCTTATTGCTGCTATTATCCTTTTTGCCTACTTTCATTATATAACCTTCAATTCCGTAGTAAAAAATATTCTCATTTATTTCAAAAACTGGCTTCTTGGTTTTAATATCCCAAAATAAAGCTCCGAATTTAAGGTTTGCCTGAGGTAATATTTTGTTCATGAAATGAAATGAAAAAACTGAGATAACAACTATAACCAGTGTCAGTGGGAAAAGTATTCTGATTAAAGAAAAACCTGAAGATTTAAAGGCTATTAATTCGTTGTTCTCGGCAAGCCCGCCAAAAGTCATGATGGAAGATAGTAATACCGCCAGCGGAAGGGCCATAGGAACCAAATGTGCAGATGCATAAAACAAAAGTTCAGAAACAACTATTGGCTCAAGTCCTTTTCCTGCCAAATCATCAATGTATTTCCATAAAAATTGCATCATCAGCACAAACATTGACAACAGGAATGTAATAACAAAAGGGCCTGAAAAATGTTTGAACAACAATTTATATAAACGGAATTTCATGATTTCACTAAAAAATTGTAGTGCAAAGTAAAGCAATAAATACAATTGAACTGCCAAAATTCATGAGTCCGGGTAAGTATACTATTAATTAATATTCACATTGGTACAAACATTGAAAGTAAAACAAGCATTCTTAAATTATTAATTTTCTATTTTTGCTGACTAAAAAAACAATCGGTTAAAAATATTTCAATCGGAAAAGTATATTTTTTTATCAATGGCAAATGTATTTACCCAAATAATCAGTTCGGTTTTCGGTAGTAAATCCGACAGAGATGTTTCAACATTGAAACCCTTTATCATTAAAATTAACGACCATTTTCAGCAGTTAAATCAACTATCAAATGATGAATTACGCGATAAAAGCCGTTTTTTCAGAGAAACTATCAATTCGCGTTTGGAAAGTTACCGAATCAGAATTGACGAAATAAAAAATCAGATTGAAAATTCACCCGATCTCATTCCTGAAGAAAAAGAAGATTTATTCCGTGAAATTGATAAATTAGGAAAAGAAGAAAATCAGGAACTTGAAAAGGTTTTAATTGAAATATTACCCGAAGCATTTGCTGTAATGAAAGAAACAGCAAAACGTTTTACCGAGAACAAAGAAATTGTTGTTACTGCAAATGAAAGAGATAAGTTGTTGGCTGTAAAAAAAGATTTTGTCAGAATTGAAGGCGAAAAGGCTATTTACAACAATAACTGGGAGGCAGCAGGTGGCAAAATCAAATGGAATATGGTGCATTACGATGTTCAGTTGATGGGCGGTGTGGTTTTACATCAGGGGAAAATATCTGAAATGGCAACAGGTGAAGGTAAAACTTTAGTTTCAACTTTGCCAGCCTACCTGAATGCTTTGGCAGGAAAAGGTGTTCATATTGTTACTGTTAACGACTATCTGGCACGAAGAGACTGTGAATGGAACGGACCTCTATACGAATTTTTAAATGTGACTGTTGATTGTATTGAATACTATAAACCTAACACTTTTGAAAGACGAAATGCTTATCTTGCTGATATAACCTACGGTACCAACAATGAGTTTGGTTTTGATTATTTACGCGACAACATGGCCAGAAGCATCGATGATTTGGTTCAGCGAAAACATCATTATGCCATGGTTGATGAAGTTGATAGTGTTTTAATTGATGATGCCCGTACTCCTTTAATCATTTCAGGACCTACCGAAACAAGCGATAAAGACCAGGAAAACTTTTATGAATTAAAACCCAGAGTTGAAAAATTAGTCAGGTTGCAGAAAGACTATGTCAACAAATCACTCAATATAGCCAAAAATGCAATTTCTCAATCGTTCGACTATAAAGAAACCTCCGAACCGGCTCAAATGCTTTTGAGAAGTTTTCGTGGTTTGCCAAAAAACAAAGCATTAATTAAATTTCTAAGTGAACCAGGTGTTAAAACATATCTCCAGAAAGTTGAAAACCATTATCTGGCAGAGCAACAAAAACACATGCCTGAAATAGATAAGGAGCTTTATTTTGTTATTGACGAAAAAAATAATTCAGTAGAACTGACCGACAGAGGTATCGAAGCTATCACTTCTTCGGGTGAAGATTCCACTTTTTTTGTTTTGCCTGATGTTGGAAATGAAATTTCACTAATTGAAAATTCTGTTTTCTCTGAAGTCGAAAAATTTGAAAAAAAAGACCAGCTCTACAAAGAATTTGCCTTAAAATCTGAGCGTATTCATATCATCAATCAGTTGCTGAAAGCATACACTTTGTTTGAAAAAGATGTCGAGTATATTATCGGAGAAGGAAAAATCAAAATCGTGGATGAAAATACCGGAAGGGTGCTCGATGGCAGACGCTATTCGGATGGTTTGCATCAGGCTATCGAAGCTAAAGAAAATGTTAAAGTAGAAAAACTGACACAAACTTATGCTACCATTACTCTGCAGAATTATTTCAGAATGTATCATAAGCTCTGCGGAATGACAGGTACTGCCGAGACCGAGGCAGCCGAATTCTGGTCAATATATAAATTAGATGTTGTTGTTATTCCTACCAATAAACCTACAATAAGAAAAGACAGAACCGACCTCATTTATAAAACTATGAGGGAAAAATACAATGCCCTAACCGATGAAATAGCTAATCTTGTTGAGCAGGGACGACCTGTTTTAGTAGGAACTACCTCCGTTGAAATGTCAGAATTATTGAGTAAAATTCTGGAAAGAAAAAAAATTAAACACAATGTTTTGAATGCCAAGCACCATCAGCGTGAAGCTGAAATTGTTGCTCAGGCAGGTATGGCAGGTAATGTAACCATTGCCACTAATATGGCAGGTCGTGGAACCGACATTAAACTTGGACCAAGTGTGGTTGAATCAGGTGGTTTGGCAATTGTTGCCTCCGAACGTCATGAAGCCCGTAGAATTGACCGACAGTTGATGGGTCGTGCAGGAAGGCAAGGCGACCCCGGTACTTCTCAGTTTTATGTCAGTCTTGAAGACAATCTGATGCGATTGTTTGGCTCTGAACGTATTGCACGTATAATGGACAGGTTCGGATATAAAGAAGGTGAAGTTATTCAGCATTCAATTATCTCTAAAAACATTGAAAGAGCCCAGAAAAAAGTTGAAGAAAATCATTTTGGCATCCGTAAAAGATTGCTTGAATACGATGACGTTATGAACTCTCAAAGAGAAGTCATTTACACCAGAAGAAGAAATGCACTTTTTGGTGAACGGCTTGAAGTTGATCTCAACAATATGCTCAGAGACCTTTGCGATGACCTTATCGAAAATCATCGCAGCAACGGAGATATTGAAAGCCTCAATTTTGATGTTATGAGGCTTTTTGCTACTGCTTCTCAAATTTCTTCCGAAGAATTCAGCGATGAAAAACATTCTTATTTATCCGAAAGATTATTCACGATTCTGAAAGAACAATATGCCCGGAAACTGAATTCTATAGCCGAAAAGGCATACCCGGTTATTCGGAAAGTTTATGAAGACAGAGGAAAGGTTCTTAAATATATAGTAGTACCTTTTACCGATGGCAGAAAAGTTATTCAGGTTCTTGTTGACCTCGAAAAAGCATATAAAACAAAAGGAAAAGAAATTTTACATTCATTTGAGCGTATGGCAACTTTATCGCATATTGACGATAGATGGAAAGAACACTTACGCGAATTAGACGAACTCAAACAATCAGTTCAAAATGCTACTTATGAACAAAAAGATCCAATCCTTATTTACAAACTTGAGTCTTTTGGTTTGTTTGAAAAAATGTTGGGTAAAATCAGTACCGAAGTACTTCCATTGATATATAAAGGAGACATTTTAACTCAGGACCCCGATAATGTTGAGGAAGGTAAAGCTCCGCGCAAAACCGATTTAAGTAATTTAAAAGAATCAAGACCTCAGGATTTTGAAGGGAATCAGATGCCTGAAGGAACATCAACCGGTTCAGGACCCGACAAACGTGTACCTGTGAGAGTTGAAAAAAAAGCTGGACGAAATGATCCCTGCCCATGCGGTAGTGGTAAAAAATATAAAAATTGCCATGGAATTGAATAATAACATTGAATTGAATTCATTTATAGAACAAACTTTGCTGAAAGCCGACACCACAAAGGCTGAAATTGAAAATTTATGCCTTGAGGCAAAAAAACACAACTTTCATGGCATTTGTATTCCTCCATATTTCATAAAAACGGCTAAATTGTTATTGGCCGATTCAACAGTGAAAATTATTACCGTTGTTGGATTTCCGCTTGGATACAATACCTTGAGTGCAAAAGTTGAGGAAACAAAACGTGCAATTGAAGATGGAGCTGATGAAATTGATATGGTAATGAATATCTCAGCTTTTAAAAACAACGATTTGATAAATGTTAAAGACGGAATTGAAAGTGTAGCTACATATTGCCGTTTGAAAGCAAAAATCATTAAAGTTATTATTGAAACAAATTTACTCAGCGACACTGAAATTGTAAAAGCTTGTGAAATATGTGCTACTATTGGGGTTGATTATGTTAAATCGTGTACCGGATTTTTTGGTGGTGTAAAAAAAGAACATATTGAGCTTATGCGTTCTGTATTGCCCGATAAAATTAAAATAAAAGCTTCAGGAGGTATTCGTGATGCTGAATTTGCTCATCAATTGGTTGAAGCCGGTGCCGATCGTATCGGTACATCTTCAGGAACTGCTTTAGTAAAATAATGATTTCATGAAAAAATTTCTCTTCATATCAGTTTTATTCCTTTCTTCAAATCAGATATGGTCACAAAATAAAATTACCATAAATGCCGATCCACGGATAGATACACTTATCCAACGAACACTAAGCCTTGCCGAAAAAGAATCAATTTTATCCGGATTTCGTATCCAGTTATACTCAGGCAGCAACAGGCAACTCGCTAATCAGATTAAATCGCAATTTATGCAAAGCTACCCTGAATACAGGGCTTACCTCTCTTATACTCAGCCGTATTTTAAAATCAGAGTTGGAGATTTCCGTAACAGGGCTGAAGCATTATATTTATTTAACCTGCTTAAGCAAGACGGAAGATTTAAAACTTTGATGATGGTGCCCGACAAAATTGAACTTCCTCCAATTAATTAATTTTAAAAAATGAAGGAAAGAATAAAACAACTTGCACTGCAGAATTTTCAATATCTCAGTAACACAAGGCGTTACATACATCAAAATCCTGAATTATCGTTTAACGAATTAAATACACAAAAGTTTATTATTAACGAACTGAATAAAATTGGATTAAAACCTGAGAAAATTGCAGAAACCGGGGTTCAGGCTCTTTTACTCTCAACCAATAAATCTGATAAAACAATAGCATTACGTGCCGATATTGATGCACTTCCTGTCTCAGAACTCAATGAAGTGTCTTACCGATCGGTAGTAAATAATGTTATGCATGCCTGCGGTCATGATGCGCATACTGCTATGCTGCTCGGTGTTGCACAAATACTGTCAGATTGTAAAAACAGTTTAAAGGGAAATATTAAATTTATTTTTCAACCTGCAGAAGAAAAACTACCGGGAGGTGCTTTAAAAATGATTGAAGAGGGTGTTCTTAGTTCACCTGAAGTAAATCATGTAATGGCTCAACATGTTTTTCCTGATCTTCCTGCCGGTAAAGTAGGTTTTTGCAGTGGAAATTATATGGCTTCAACCGATGAAATTTATATTACTGTTAAAGGTAAGGGAGGGCATGCCGCAACTCCATGGAATATTATTGATCCGGTAAGCATTTCAGCTCAAATTATTACTACTTTACAACAAATCATTAGCAGAAAAACCCCTGCTTTTATACCATCGGTTTTGTCATTCGGTAAATTTATTGCTAACGGAGCCACCAATGTTATTCCTGATGCTGTTAATATTGAAGGTACTTTCAGAACTTTTGATGAAAATCACAGGTTAGAAGTTCACCGCTTAATACACGAAATATGCAAGTCAACAGCAAATGGACTGCAAGCTCAGGCTGAAGTTGAAATACGCAAAGGTTATCCGGTATTGTACAACGACCCTCAACTGACCTCAAATGCTATGCATTATGCAGCCGACTATTTTGGGTCTGAAAATGTTATTGAATTACCACCACGCATGACATCAGAAGATTTCAGTTATTACAGCCTTCAAAAACCATCTTTGTTTTACCGTATTGGAAGTGCGAGTGCCAGCAAAGAAAACTTTCCCCTTCATAATGCCCGATTTGACATTGATGAAAGTTGCCTGCAATACGGAGCAGGATTTATGGCTTATTTGACCATCTCAGAACTCAACAATGAATAGGTTATTTCATTCATTTATCATTTTATTTCTACTTGAGTTATTTCCTTTTAAAAATAATGTGTTTTCACAATCATCCGATTCGTTGAAAAGAAATTGTTACACCCATAAAATGACTGAGATTAATAAAGATAAATTTCCTGATTTACCTAAAGCAGATTATCGTGAAATATTGGATCTGACTGCCGATGAATATGTAATTATACCTGTTGTTGTTCATGTAATCCACAATGGAGGTCCTGAAAATATTTCAGATGAATTGATAAAATCTCAGATTGATGTATTAAATGAAGATTTCGGGCATTATGGTACAATGACAAATGATCCTCGCGGAGCTGACATGTTGATACGATTTTGTCTTGCAAAAAAAGACCCTGACGGAAATCCGACAACAGGAATTATCAGAGTAAAAAGCGAAAAAACGAATCTCATTGCAAGCAATGAAATGGAAACAAAAAGTCTGAGTTATTGGGACCCGACCAAGTATATGAATATATGGATAGTCAATTCTATTGATATGGATAATACTGTTCAGGGATATTCCTATATGCCATCCAACTCAGGAGGTCCTTCTTTTCAGGGCGATGGAATAGTACTTAACTACAGGTATTTCGGTCGAAACGGAGGATTTGTTTTACAATACAATCATGGAAGGACATGCACTCACGAAGTAGGACATTATTTCGACTTAAAACATCCCTGGGGTGGTGATAATTTTAAAAAAGGTGAGGGTAATTGCCACGATGATGATGGGATTTACGATACACCCAATTGCTCAGCAGACTATTACTCGGCACCTCCCGTTTGTAATCATCCTCAGCAATGTGGAAATATCAGGATGATTGAAAACTTTATGGATTATAGCTTAGATGCCTGCATGAAAATATTTACAACCGGTCAAAAACAAAAAATGCTGAATGCTATATCTAAATACCGAGGTGTACTGGTTAGTTACAACAACCTGATAAGTACAGGCTGTATCAACCTCTACGATTCAGTAAACTCTAATAGTACTGTTGATATTTACCCTAATCCAGCTTCAAATTTTATTACCTTCGAAACCCATCTTATCAGAGATACCTCTAATCTAAATATCAGTATTTATGACTACTACGGCAGAATGGTTATGGAAAAAAGCTATAATGATTTAAGCAGGACAAGTGTTTTTTTACCGTTGTATAATATTTCACCAGGAGTTTATATCATTAAAGGAAGTTTTGGTGGTGAAGCTTTCCTGAAAAAAATTGTGATTATCTCCTCATTTTAAAACCTTATAAAAAAATATTTTTATTGATATTTTGAAAAATTAATTAATGTCTTACATTTGCAGTCTTAATTTTTTAAGCAAATTTTTATGAAAAGAACATTTCAGCCATCAAACAGAAAGAGAAAAAACAAACATGGCTTCAGAGAAAGAATGGCAACTGTTGGTGGCAGATTAGTATTAGCAGCCAGAAGAGCTAAAGGCAGAAAAAAACTTTCTGTTTCTGATGAACCTAAACATAAAGCTTAAGTTTTGGCTTTCAATCAGAAAGCTGTATGGAGAGGATCCGATATACTTTAAAAAAAAATGAAAGGCTTTGTAAGAAAAAGGTAATTGAACAACTTACCCGACAATCAGAAAATATAAAAATTTCGGAATATCCTTTTTTACTCATTTATAAATTTGTAGAATTACCATCACCGGCACAATTACTGATAGCTGTCAGCCGGAAAAATTTTAAAACTGCTGTTTCTCGAAATAAAATCAAACGTATCATACGACATTTATATCGCTGCAACAAACTTAAAATTTATGAGGCTAATGAAAAGAACAATATGCAATTAGCCATCATGATTATTTATACTGCTAAGGAATTATTACCATTTAAAAACCTTGAAGTGCCATTTAATAAACTGATTGAAAAACTTTGTAAAAATATTGCTTAAACCCATTGAGTTTCTATTTATCGTATTGGTAAAGTTTTATCAATTATTTATATCCCCCTTTATACCTCCTTCGTGCCGCTACACACCCAGTTGCTCAAACTATTGCATTGAAGCTTTAAAAAAACATGGTGCAATTTATGGCTCCTTTTTGTCGGTAAAACGTATATTAAAGTGTAATCCATGGTGGGGAGGTCACGGACACGATCCGGTACCTTAATTTCATCTCAGGCAATTTGCGAACTATCCACCAACTTTTCTACGTAAATTCTTCAATGTGTTGGTCCACCACAATAAACCGGCTTGGTGTTGATCTTCATCATCAAATTCTGTTATTGTTAGTATTACTCCACCAGTAACATCGTCAATATCAATAGCAAAAGTCAGATATTCCTCTTCTTCCCTGTCAATCCATTTGTAAGAAATTGATTTGCGGGGAACCGATTTTACAATTTTCGCCCGTTCACTGTTGTCTTTCCAATGAAATGTTATTATTCCTTCGCTTTCGTCAACTTTATCGGCAAACCAGATTGCCAGATTGCGAGCCTGAGAAATAAATGAATATAACAGTTCATCTTTTACCTTGAATGAAAACTCATATTTATGTTCAACTCTTTTTGTCATGCTACAAAGAAACAACTAAATTCTGAAATAACGATAAAAAAAAATGTTTTTTTTACCTTACTGAAATTTCAGTTAGGCCTGATTTAACCTTATCTCCAATATTTACAAGGGTTTTAAAGTTTTCAGGAAGAAAAATATCAACTCTTGAGCCAAACTTAATAAACCCCATTTCATCTGCAAAACTAACTTTTTCACCTTCACTAACATACCACCTGATACGCCTGGCTACAATACCTGCTATTTGTCTGACTAAAATTTCATTACCATCAGCATCAGTAAAAACAATGGTATTATGTTCATTTTTTTCAGATGACTTAGGATGAAATGCTACAAGATGTTTTCCACGATGATACTTTTGGTATTTCACCACACCATTAAATGGCACTCTGTTTAAATGCACATTATAAATGGACATAAATATTGAAATCTTCAACATTTCTTTTTTAAAATATTCCCCTTCGTAAGCATTATTGACATGAAGAATGGTCCCATCGGCTGGTGCATAAACAACTCCTTCTTTATATTGAAATTTTCTATTTGGAATCCTGAAAAACAATGCAAGTCCGGTCAATAAAACTAATGAAAAAACGACCATTACAGTTAAAATTGCAACTGGCCAATTGCCAAGTAAGAATATTAAAAGGTTAATAAATAGTAATAAGATAAAAACTGCTGTAATAGCGCTGAACCCCTCACGATGAACTTTCATTTTAGTACAATAATTTACAGATTATAACAAATGTTGGAAAGACTATCAGAAAACTATCAATTCGGTCAAGAATACCACCATGTCCTGGTAATAATTTTCCACTGTCTTTAACCTTGTGCTGCCTTTTAATCAACGATTCAAATAAATCGCCAAAAACTGAAGCAATTGAAATGATAAACCCTGCCAGTAAAGAATTTAAAAGGGATGTATGATTTGTTAGCTGATAAAAAACAAATGCAGCCAGTACTGTAAATACAATACCGGTAATAAAACCCTCAACTGTTTTAAGGGGACTAAGTTTAGGAATTAGTTTATGTTTTCCGAACAAAATACCACCTAAATATGCAAATGTATCGCTTATCCAGGTCAAGACTACCGGAATCAGCATCAGATAATAATTTTCAGGTTGCTGAATTAAAAAAATTATAAAAATTGAGGCAGGAAACAATATCCATATATAGCCATAAAACAGTTGCAGTAAAAACGATTGGGAGTTTTTAAGAAAAAGTGCAAAGGATAAAATGAAAATTAAATAAATAATACTCAACACCAAAAGATAGTCCTCAAAATTTGAAATAATGAGTAATTGCCAGGCAAAAAATATAATACCTGCAACCAATAGAGTAATCCTGTAATTATTATAAATTGGGTTAACAATTGTCATTTTCAGGTACTCATGAATAGATAAAATGACCAAAACTGCTAAAACTGCTGAAAAGTAGTATTTACCTGCAAATATAGCAGCCAGTAAAATGACGGCATATATTATACCGGTTACAGAACGGGTTTTGAAACTACTCAACGTTGATTTCTTCATCAATAATTTGCTTTGCCATTTCAACATTTTGTGGCTGTACATAAATTTCAATACTGCCAAATGATAGAAATGATGAGTCTCTTTTATTAATAATTGATGCTACAATATCTTGATTTTCAAGCTTTCCCTGAATTATTTCAGCCTCCTTTTCATTAGAGGTTTGATGAACCTTAATCCAATCTTTCGATTTATCTCTTCTTTTGTCGAAATAAAAAGCAAAATAAAGGAATAAAGCCGCAACAATGGCTAAACTGATAATTACAAACAAATAAGATTCTGACATACTATTTTCAAATTCATCATTAATAATATTTTTATTTTGCAAAAATACTATAACAATACTTAAAAAATTGTTAATGAAATGAAATAATATTGGTACCCATAAATTTCTGGTAAAAACAAAAAGATAACCAAGAATTAATCCCAAAAATAAACGTGGTATAAATCCAAAAAACTGAAAATGGACAGCACTGAAAAGGAAAGCGGTTAATAACACAGAAAGATGTTTTTTATTCAACCACTCTGTTAAATACGACTGAATTAGTCCTCTGAAAAACAGCTCCTCAAAAAATGCAGGCACAATTGCAATTACAAATATATTCACAAAAAAATCGGAGTATTTTTCCATTTCCAGAAAAGTGTTCATTTGCTCTGCCATTTTATCTTCCAATGACCTCATCCATTGTTCAAGAGCAGAAAACACCTCAGGTAGATGCATTGATTCATTAAATACAATCAGCCATTGCAAGACCGGCAAAACACTTACAAAAATTACAACTGTTACTGCAATTTGCTTTAATGAAGGAAATTTAGTTAAATGATAAACTTTTTTTCCTGCTAAATTGAAGTATTTAGCAACTATCAGAGGACTGAGTCCGAAAATTCCAACCATAGAAATGACTTGCAAAATCTTTAAAAACAGTATATCATTTTTTTGGTCAAAACCGGTAGAAGAAATATCAACTTTAAACAAATAGAGTGATAGAAATGATACAACTATGGTTGTTAATAAGAGCAATAGGCAAACAATAAAAACAATGACAAAAAACCTTTTGAGATATTGTTGGTTTTTTTCAATTGAATTCAAAACAATTTCTTGAATATTAACTTTTGATTGCTAGAGAAAATAATATCTGAACTTACAAAATCAGCTTTTCGAATTGGCAGCAAAAAATAATGCAGCACCAATAAAGGTACTGTAAGTTGCAACTGCCATTTTTGATGATGAAATATCGGGTAAATAAAGAATAACAATAAACAGAAAAATCATAACTGCCAAACAAATAGAAGCAATTTTAGATTTATATTGAATGGCAATACTTATTCCTGCTAAAATAAAAGCAACACCTGTAATATAAACCCAGTAGGTTTGCCAGGGAATATAATCAGGAATAAAATCTGCTATTTTGCTGTTTTTCTGAAATGATTTACCCCAAAAGCTATAAAAGAAAGACCGAAAATGATTCTACCTATCCAACTTAAAATTTTCATTTGATTTAAATTTTGCTCAAAATTTTAAAATTATCGAAACTTTTTCCGGCCGCTAAGTTACTACTTTTAATTATATAGTGTTGATAAAATTTTTAATTCTGCATTTCAGGATTCTTCATTTTTGTATTCATTAAATTTATGAATAAAACATTAACAATTAAAGAATCGGCAAAACAGTTGGGTGTAACTACCGCTACAATTCTGAATTGGGAAAAACAAGGCCATCTGAGTTCATATAAATACAACAATAATTTACATTTTAACGCTGCCCAAATTAATCATTTGAAGAAAATGATTGAAACCGGACAGATAAATAGACTTAATGCCAGGGCAAATAAAAAAAATTCAGTAACAACTTTTATCCCAACCGAACACCTTCATAATACTGAACAAATCAATCAACTGGAGAGTATTGTCAGTCATATTAATAATTTTAAATTAAAAACCAGGGAATCAGTATTTTTACTGACTTTAAACATTTTGATTAGTGAAAAAATAATTGACAATTTATCCCTGACTGATTTACTTAAACATTACAATAAAAAATGCTCTAATTTGAATATTCAGCAAGAGTTGAATAAATGGCAAACAGAACTGAGCTTTCCTGAAGATATTACCAATTATCAGCAATTACTTGAATTTTCCTTGCCTGAATGCAACGATCCATTGGGTATTATTTATCAATCGTTGCTTGATGAAGGCGAAAAATCTAAAAAAGGATCCTACTACACACCTTCAAATGTATGTATGGACATGGCTGGCGAATATCTGAACAAAATTCGCGGACAGGCAAAAATACTTGATTTATGCTGCGGAACCGGTCAGTTTTTAATAGCTGCAGGAAAACAGATTAAAAAAATGGGAAGATTGCTCAAACCCGATTGTTTATGGGGATATGATATTGACCCACTCGCTGTTCAGATTTGCAGAGTAAATTTAATGATCTTGTTTCGTGAGTTTGACTTTAATCCGAATATTTATCAACGAAATTTAATTTACAACTACAGTATTGATGATAAAATCAGGAAATACCGCAAATTTGACCTGATTCTTGGAAATCCACCATGGGGAGCAGAGTTTCATACCGAACAGCTTTCATTTTTAAAGCATAGGTATCCTGAAATTTTATCCATGGAATCGTATTCATATTTCGTTTACATCGGCCTGAATTTGTTGAGAGACGGAGGTTTTCTGTCATACCTTTTACCTGAATCAATTTTAAATGTAAAATCGCACAAGGATATCCGGAATTTCATTCTTCACAGCTCAGAAATCGTTAAAATTAAACATTATTCTCGTTTGTTTAGCAAGGTTTTTACGCCAGTTGTTCAAATTGATTTACAAAAAAAAGAATCCGATTATCTTTCAGATACTGTAATCCAGAATGGATTTACCTTCAAAATCAATGCTCAAAGGTTTTTAAAAAATGATGATTTAATTTTTGATATTCACAACACCCCTGAAGATATTGCACTGCTATCTGGAATCTTTTCAATCAGTCATCAAACACTGAAAAACAAAGCCGACTGGGCATTAGGCATCGTTACCGGAAACAACAATGAATTTATTTCCTCAAAAAAAGTCAAAGGTTATTATAAAGTATTAAAAGGAACTGATATACTGCCATTCAGGTTAAGAAAAGCTGAGAATTACCTCAATTATGACCCTAAACGACTTCAACAGGCATCTCCACTTTCGAAATTTAAAATAAGTGAAAAACTCATTTATAAGTTTATCAGCAATAAACTGGTTTTTGCTTACGACAATCAACAACATATTACATTAAACAGTGCCAATGTTGTTATTCCGAAAATTGAAGCTTATCCTATGAAAGCCATAGCAGCTTTATTCAATTCTTCTGTTTATCAGTTTATTTATTCCAGGAAATACTTTACCCATAAGGTACTTCGCAGCCATATCGAAAACCTGCCTTTACCAGACTTAAATAAAGAAGAACTGAGTTTATTGGAAAAATATTATGATAAACTCAACAGAGCATCTCTTGATGAAGAAATTTTCAGACAAAAACAAACGGAATTAGATCATATTGTTTTCCGATTATTTAACCTCAATGATTCAGAAGCAGATTATTTACTGAACAAAATTGCTAAAAACAGTTGATAAAATCACTTTACTTAAAGTTTGCATTTTTTTTGTTTCAATAAGCAAAATTTTCAATGACAATTAACACCATATATCCGGTTTGGTTAATCCTTTTTTGCTTATTTGCAGGTGCTCTGTATTCCTATATCATGTACCGGAATAGCATTTTTGCAAAAAATAAAAAAATCTTCAGTTTTCCTTTATTACTCCTGATTATATTCAGATTTTTATCTGTAAGTTTTATAAGTTTCTTTCTCTTATCACCCTATGTAAAAAAGGTTTTTAAAAAAACAGAAAAACCAACAATAATTATTGCTACCGACAATTCCAATTCAATTTTATTGAACAAAGACAGCGTATATGTTAAAAATAATCTGTCAAAAATAATAAGTGAGGTATCGAACAAATTAGAGAAAAAATATCATGTAGTAAACTATACTTTTGGCAATAATGTATCGAAAAATTCTAAAATTGATTTTTCAGAACAAAGGACAAATTTCTCAGAACTATTTGATGTTGTTTATGAACAATCGTACAATAAAAATCTGGGAGCAGTAATTCTTGTTTCAGATGGAATTTTTAATGATGGGAACGATCCGGTTTTACATTCTTCTGAAATTACTAGTCCTGTTTATACAATAGCATTAGGAGACACCACTCCTGCAAAAGATATCGTCATCAGAGATATTGCACACAATTCTATAGCATTCGCAGGCAATAAAATACCAGTTCAGATTGACATTGCTGCATTTAAGCTTAAAAATTTTTCTGCAGTTCTAAAAATTGAAAACGACAATCTGCTCATCCATTCTGAGCCATTACAGATAGAATCAAATACCTTTTTTCTCACAAAAAACATATATTTTGAAGCAAAGAAAACGGGTTTACAAAAATTTACAATCAGTTTAAGCCCTGCCAAAGACGAAATCAGCATTAAAAACAACATAAAAGATATTTTTATCGAAATACTTGATGAAAAAAAGAAAGTAATAATCATTGCCAATGCTCCTCACCCTGATGTATCGGCTATAAAAATGGCACTCAGAGATAAAGACAATTATCAGGTAAAATCGTTTATAATTTCAGATGTGGAAGCTAATCCTGCTTTAATCGAAAAAGAAATATCAACAGGCATTGTTTTTATCCTGCATCAGGTACCTTCCGACAATAAGTCAGCTGTTAAACTGATTAACTTAATTGAAAATAATCAATTACCTGCACTTTTTATACTTGGTTCACAAAGCTCTGTAAACAGTTTCAACAAGCTTAATACAGGTTTACAAATTGCTCAAGCCCGAAAAAATGTTGAAATATCTCAGGCATTTCAGAATCAGGATTTTAATTTCTTTACAATTGAAAACAATATCAATCAGATAATAGCTGAGTATCCTCCACTGTTAAACCCTTTTGGTAATTATAAAATGACTGCTGAAAATCAGATTTTATTTTATCAAAAAATAGGAAATGTTAAAACAGACTACCCTCTATTTGTGTTAATGCAAAACAACAATAAAAGATCTGCGATAATTGCAGGTGAAGGCATCTGGAGATGGAAAATGTCTGAATTCAAAAAAAACAATAATAGTTTGGTTTTTGATGAAATAATTCAGAAAACACTACAGTTTTTATCACTAAAAGAAGACAGGCGTTATTTCAGAATTAGTTCAAATAAGTTTGAGTTTTACGAAGACGAACAAGTTTACGTAATCACTGAACTTTTCAATAAAAATTTTGAAAAAAGAAGTAATGCCGATATTAAACTTAAAATTATTGATGCTGAAAATAAGCAGACAGAATTCAGATTTTATGAAATACCGGAAGGCTACAAGGCATCGGTTGGTTATTTAAAACCCGGAAAATATTTATTTACTGCCGAAACAAATATTGATGGTAAAACAGAAACACTTTCAGGTATTTTCATCGTAAAAAACACAGACATTGAATTCAAAAATACTACTGCAAATCACAACCTCTTGTTCAGGCTGGCTGAAAATCATAATGGAGAAATGTATTTTTTGAATGAAACTGACAAATTAATGGATGCCATTCTTTCAAACAATAACATAAAACCACAAATTAATTTTAATGATGAAACGCATGACCTTATAGAGATCAAACTCCTATTTTTTATTATAATTTTGCTACTGGCCACTGAGTGGTTTATCCGAAAATTTTTTGGCAGCTACTAGTTTTTTTTCGTTCTGAAATACTAAATAAAAAGAAGGCTCGTTTATTTGGTATAAAAAATTCAGAATAAATGAAAAGCCTATGCAAAATAATTACACCTTTAAAGACCTTGGAATTCTATATTTATATAACGAGTTAGACCCCGAAACCAAACTAAACGTTAAACACCTGATGAAAACAAGACACAGTTTTCGTAAGGAATTAATTGATTTACAAACACTTCATAAGGAACTTGGTTTATTAAAACCTCAAATCAATCCGGATGTTATTGACAATATTATGAATTTCAGCACGCAAATAAGCAGCATGAAAACTTGCTAAGCCTTAAATAAAATTACAACATAAATTTGCAGATTAATTTAAATCCGCAAAATGAGAAAAATTAACGTTGGAGTTATTGGTGATGCAGGAATTGAACGCGATTCTGAGCTTTACTTTTTAGCAGAAAATTTAGGCAAAACACTGATTGACAACAACTATCGTATTATTTCTGGTGGTATGTCGGGCATCATGGAAGCTGTAGCTAAAGGAGCAAAGAATTCTTCAAACTATACAGATGGTTCATACATCGGAATACTACCAGGTTTCGATCCCTCAATTTCAAATAAATTTGCTGATGTGGTGATTCCAACAGGTTTAGACACTTACCGAAATGCAATAGTAGCCAATTCCGATATCGTTGTGGCTATGGGAGGAAGAGCAGGCACCCTTTCTGAAATAGCTTTTGCATGGACCTTCAAACGCATGATTCTGGCGTATGATGTTGTCGGATGGAGTGGTAAGTTGGCAGGCACACGTATTGACGACCGGAAGCGTATCGAATGGGATGGCGATCGGGTATTTAAAGTAAAAAACGAAAAGGATGTAATTGAAACCATCAATAATTATTATCACTTTTATAACAAAAGATATATCGGATTATATACTGAACTTATAAAAAACAACTATAAAATTTAATGAAAGAATCAAAAATCATCATTTACACTGATGGTTCAGCAATCGGAAATCCGGGACCTGGCGGATGTGCTGCTGTGTTAATTTATGGCAAAAACCGTCTTGAATTAAGTAAAGGTTATCGTTTAACTACCAATAACCGCATGGAACTAATGGCTGTTATCATGGCTCTGGAAGCCTTAAAAAAAGATGGCTTGAATATTATTATTTTCAGCGACTCAAGATATGTTGTTGAGGCAGTTGAAAAAAAATGGATTTTTAAATGGAAATCAACAGGATTTAATAAGAAAAAAAACATAGACCTTTGGATGAATTTTTTGGAATTATATCCCAAAAATCAAATTCAATTCAAATGGGTTGAAGCTCATGTAGGAATCAGTGAAAATGAAAAATGTGATTTTTTAGCAAAAAAAGCAGCTGAAAACCCTCAGTTTATTGACAAGGAATATGAAAATTTGAAAAATCGTGAATCACTCAATTTTGAGAAGTAATGAGTAAAATAAAAACAACTTTTGTTTGTCAAAACTGTGGTGTAAATTCCGCCAAGTGGCAGGGAAAATGCCCCGGATGTGGTGAATGGAATTCTTTTGCGGAAGAAATAATTTCAGAAAAAATTGCTGTTAAAACCAATGAGTCCTCAAAATCAAAAAACTATTCGACACTTGGGGACCTTGAAACTGTTGAACTGGAAAGAATAAAAATTCCGGATACTGAATTAGACAGAATAATCGGAGGTGGAATTGTACCCGGCTCTGTAACACTAATAGGTGGTGAACCAGGTATCGGCAAATCTACTTTATTGCTTCAGGTTGCATTAAAACTGAAAAACTACAAATCACTTTATATTTCTGGTGAAGAAAGCATTAATCAGATAAAAATGAGAGCAAAACGCCTTGGTTTGCTGAATCCTGAATGCTATTTGATTACCGAAACAAACCTGGAAATAATTTTACAATTCATTCAGCAAATTGAGCCAAAACTAATAATTGTTGATTCAGTACAAACCCTTCATTCATCACAAATTGACAGTCCGGCAGGTAGCTTGACGCAAATCAGGGAATGTACAGCACGGCTTTCAGAAATATCTAAAAATGAGCATATTCCTGTTTTTTTAATCGGACATATTACTAAAGATGGATACCTTGCAGGGCCTAAACTATTAGAACACATGGTTGATACTGTTCTTTATTTTGAAGGTGAACGAAATTATGACTATCGCATTTTGAGAACCATAAAAAACAGATTCGGTTCAGTATCTGATCTAGGAATTTATGAAATGAGTGACAAAGGATTAATCGAAATCAGTAATCCTTCTGAGGTCTTATTAACCCAGCGCGACACCGAACTCAGCGGAATATCTACTGCCGCCATGCTCGATGGAATGAGACCAATGTTAATAGAACTTCAGGCATTGGTTACCCCTTCTTATTACGGTACTCCCCAGCGTAACAGTACTGGTTTTGACAATAAACGGCTTTCTATGTTGCTGGCTGTGCTTGAAAAACGGGCAGGTTTGAAAATGATTTCTCAGGATGTTTTTTTTAATGTTGCGGGTGGGATTAAAATCAACGATACTGCAACCGACTTAGGAACAGCTGCCGCTTTAGTTTCATCGTTTTTCGACAGTCCTGTCAGTCATCATTTTTGCTTTGCAGGAGAAATTGGATTATCAGGTGATATCAGGCCTGTAAGACAACTTGAAAAAAGAATTGTTGAGGCAGAAAAAATCGGTTTTACCTCAATTTTTATCTCTACTTACAACAAGGTGCCTAAAAATCAATCAAAAAAGATTCAAATTATCCCTGTCGAAAACATCAATCAATTAATCAACAAACTTTTTAAAACAACATGAAAATTACGTTTTTCATATTAGTTTACTTCATGTTGAGCCTTTTCGGAAATAAGGTTAATGCAACACAAACCAAGCATGATACTGCCAAAATTGACTTTTTAAAGGATGTTTACATTCATCTTCAACCCGACACTTCATTGTACCCAATGATTGACAATCAAATAGAACTTTCTAAAAAATACCCTGTAATAAAACGAGTTGACAATATCCATAACAATACCTTGCTCTTTATTTTTTTTATAGTGATATTCGCAATAATTGCCATTATCCGTATAGTTTCTCCCGATTACTTTTACGACCTATGGAATAATTTATTAAAAACCGATGTGTTAATTGACAATCATTTAAGAAAAGGAAAACGCCTGTTCCTATTAATAATTAATAAGTTTTTTGATTTCCTGTTCATCGCATCTTTAACACTACTGGTTTATTTTTATTTTGAAATTCCGTTTTTAAATTCCATTTTTATCATCTTTCCGGTAATTCTAACAATTTATTTAATACAGGTCATTTCAATCAGCATTTTCTTTAATGTTTTTTTTGCCAATACCAACTACAATATACATTTGCTGAAAATCATTTATTATAACAGATTTGCAGGAATAATCATTTTTGTTTTATTGTTTCTTTCATTTTTTACCTACCCGGAATCTGCAGAAATTTTTATCCGCCTGATACTAGTTTTTTTAACAGTTACTTACCTCATCCGATTAATAACAAATTTTTTCTCCATTAAAAGATTATTCACTGTTAGCATATTTTATATTTTGTTGTACCTTTGCGTCTTTGAAATAACCTTGTATCTGGTTATTTTAAAGGAAATTCTGCAGGTTTAATCATTAAATTAATAAGAAATTGAGAATAAAAAACATTTTGTTATCTCAACCGGAGCCTAAGGATGAGTCTTCCCCTTTTCAGGATTTAACAGATAAATACAACGTTAAAATCACTTATCGTAAGTTTATTCGTGTCGAACAAATTTCTGCAATGGACTTTTTAAAAAAAAATGTCAGAGTATCCGACCATTCAGCTGTTGTCATGACAAGCAGAACTGCCATTGAGAATTTTTTCAGAATTTGTAAAGAAACTCGTCTAGATTATCCAGGCGATATGAAGTTTTTTTGCACCAGCGAAGCTTATGCTCTTTATCTTCAAAAGTTTACTGCTTATCGTAAACGTAAGATATTTTTCCCGAAAACTAAAGATAAAACCATTGAAGATTTGATACTTAAGCATAGAAATGATTATTATTTTATCCCTTGCTCTAATATTTCCAGCAATGAACTTTCCGATTTTTTTGAAAAGAACAAGATAAAATACTCCAACAGCATTCTATATAAAACAGTATCAAGCGATTTAAGCGACATTGACATTTACAGTTACGACATTTTAGGCTTTTTCAGTCCGGCAGGGATAAAATCATTATCTGAAAATTTCCCGGATTTTAAACAGGAAGATATTAAAATTGCAGCCTTAGGTGAAAATACTTGTAAAGCAGTAGTTGATTTCGGGTATCGTCTGGATATTGAGGCTCCTACTCCACAAGCACCTTCAATGAAAATGGCATTAGAACAATTTATTAAGATTCATAATAAATAACGAAAAATTAATAAAAATTTGTACAGTTATTTACAATTTCCTTATCTTGCCAACGTTTTAACTCTTGATAATAGAGGGTTTTAATAGGTTTTAACTAAAAAAGATATGAAGATTAATATGTTAAAGCGGGTTTTGGTGCTGATATTAACGGCATTTTTATTCACTTTCTTAAGAGTGAATGCCCAGCAAGATCCTATGTACACCAATTACATGTTTAATAAATTAGTTTATAATCCTGCATTCACAGGGTCTAATTCTGAGTATATATGTGCCACATTTTTATATCACAATCAATGGCTTGGCTTTGGTGGTGATGATGAATATGTAGGTATTGCACCTCAAACACAAACATTCAGCATACATGCTCCCATTCCACGATCAAATTTTCTGGGTGGGGTCGGTTTATTTGTAATTAGTGATAAACATGGATTTGAAACCCGCACAACTGCCAATATTACTTTCTCTGTCAAAAAATACTTTAATTTTGGAACCATTCAGATTGGAGTTAATGCAGGAGGTATTCAAGGAGCAGTAGAAGGCAATTGGAAACCACCACAACCGGGTGTTGACCCTGAATTACCGCCCTCAGGTGCAACAAGTATGGTTCCGGATTTAGGAATTGGCGCCTATATATTTACTTCAAACAGGTTTTATTTTGGAATTTCTTCCCAACATTTACTGGGAGGTACTTTTACATTCGGTACTGCTGATATTAACGTTGAAAGACAGTCATATATAACAGCCGGATATAACTTCATATTACCATCAAACCCTGATATTGAAATACAGCCGTCAATACTTTATAAAATTGATAAAGCTAAACAGCAATTAGATGCAAATGTTAACCTTTTATACAAAAATAAATTTTACGGAGGCATAAGTTACCGGCAAGGAAGTCCTGCAGCCGATATTTCCTTATTGTTAGGAATGAAGCTGACACCCCAATTGATGTTTGGTTATTCTTATGACCTGACAACTACAAAAATATTGAACTACAGTAGTGGTTCTCACGAAGTTATTTTAAAATATTGTTTTAAAATTACAACTAGAGAAAAAATTGAAGTTCCTAACATAATCTGGTCTCCAAGGTATTTAAGGCCATAAAATTGTGGATAAATTGTTAAGAAAAAGTGAATAACTTATTTAGAATAAATATAGAAAATAATAAATGCAAATTAATTTCGTTATTGTTTGCACATAAATTAATTAAAAGTTTAATTTTGCCGATTGATTAATTATCAACAACATGAGAGATTTTAAAGACTTCAGGCTAATTTTGCTCGCGTCAATCTCGCTGGCAATCATACTCCAGGGTTGTGGCTTAAATAATACTAAGGGCCAACTTGTTGGAGTTCAGGGCAGAATGATATGGAATCATCCTCAACCGTATGGTACTGTTAATATCCCAACCGGGACATATCATATGGGTCAGAGCGATGAAGACATTATCTATGCACTAACCAGCCGTCCGATGCAAGTAACAATTCAATCGTTCTTTATGGACGACACTGAAATTACCAACAACGAATACCGCCAGTTTGTACACTGGGTCCGAGACTCAATTGCCCGAAAAACTTTAGGCGATGCTTGGGTTATGGAAAACGCCAACGGTGATGAATTTATTAATTGGAAAACCCGATTAGATTATGAACTTCCCGAAACCAGAGAAAATCTGGCTTCTATGTTTTATTCAGGAAGTGAAGTATTTGAAGGTGATTTGTACGAATTTGATGTCAGAAAATTCATCTACGAATATGAATGGTTCGATCTTCATGAAGCTGCCAAAAGAGAGCATTATGAAAACAATCGTAAAGGAAATCCTACTTCAAGAGATAAATTTATTCGTAAAGAAACAGTACGTATTTACCCCGACACTCTCTGTTGGATACGTGACTTTACTTATGCTTTCAACGATCCTTTAACACAATTATATTTCTTTCATCCCGGATATGATGAATATCCTGTTGTGGGAGTTTCCTGGATACAGGCAAAATCATTCTGTCATTGGAGAACAAAATATCTGAACGATTATTACAAATCAATCGGAATGCCCAAAGTTAATGATTTCAGGTTACCAACTGAAGCTGAATGGGAATATGCTTCACGCGGTGGCAGAGATTTCAGCCCATATCCATGGGGTGGTCCTTACCTTCGCAACAGCAAAGGATGTTTTCTGGCCAACTTCAAACCTCTGAGAGGCAATTATTCTGAAGATGGTGGTTATTATCCTGTTCGGGTAACTTCATATTTTCCAAATGATTATGGATTATATTGTATGGCAGGAAACGTATCTGAATGGTGCGATAATGCTTATGATGAAGGTATAAATAGTGTTATTCACGATATGAACCCGTACTATTACAGGGATGTAAAAGACGATGACCCTAATGGTACATTAAAACGTAAAGCAATCAGAGGTGGATCCTATAAAGATGTTGGGTATTGGTTGCAAAATGGTACTCGTACTTTTGAATATCAGGATACTGCAAAAGCCTATGTAGGTTTCAGATGTGTAATGACTTATATGGGAAGATCAATAAAAGATAAAAATTCTAACTATTAATTAATAAGTAAACTTAAAAATTTTAACCTAAAAATTTTGTAAAGATGGCAAAGGCAAAGAAACAAAAGCAATCAGGAAGCTTTTTACAAAGTAAAGCTTTCAAATCATTTATGGCAAAACTTTACGGCTGGGGAGCAGCTGTCGTTATTCTTGGTGCATTATTTAAAATTCAGCACTGGAAAGGAGCCGGGGCAATGCTTACACTCGGTCTTTCAACTGAAGCTTTGATTTTCTTCTTATCAGCATTCGATAAACAAAAAGAGTTCAATTGGGCAAGGGTATACCCTGAACTAGTTGAGTCAGAAAATGAAGAAGAAGGATCAGAACCTAAAAAATCTGTTTCAGGTGAAATTGAAAAAATGCTTGAAGATGCTAAAATTGATACAATTACAGTCAGACGTTTAGGTGAAGGCATGAACAAACTGGCCACTAATGTTGACGGCTTAAAAGATGTATCAAATGCAGCAGTCCTTACCAATGAATATGCTGGTAAATTACAGGTTGCCTCAACAAGTTTGGATAAAATTAATGATTCTTATGGTAAAGCAGCTGAAGCTATGACATCACTATCTGAAGCATCAGCATCTTCACAAGTATATTTTGAACAAATTAAACTGGCTACTTCAAATCTGACATCACTAAATGCTGTTTATGAAATGGAGTTGAATGCTCAGTCTAAACATAAAGATGTAATGAGTCAATATCAGGAAAAATTAGGTGACGTATTGACCAATTTATCTGATGTAGGTTCCATTTCAGTTCAAATAAAAGAAGGATTTTCTAAACTGAATGAAAACCTGACAGGACTGAATAATATCTATGGCAATATGTTAAGTGCCATGTCCTATCGCGGATAATTTTAATTTCTTTATGTTAACGATTAAAGTATAATAATTATGGCAGTAGGAAAAACCAACCCGTTGCGCCAGATGATGATCAATATGATGTACCTGGTGTTGACGGCTTTGCTTGCACTTAATGTTTCTGCGGAAATCCTCCTTGCTTTTAAAACGGTTAATGATGGTATGCTGAGAACGATTTCAGCTATTGATAATCAGGAAAAAGCCATCATGGCAAGTTTTGATAAGCTAAAGGAAACAACCAAAGAAGCTGAAATATATCAAGCCAAAGCAATCGAAGTAAATAAAGTTTGTGACAATCTCTATTTATACATTGAAAATCTTAAGCATGCAGTAATTACAGAAGGTGGAGGCATGGAATGGAAGGAAAAAGAGAAAGATAGTGCGTTTAAGAATATGAAAGACCTTGAAAGTGTTACCCGATTAATGGTTAGTGAAAAACGTGGTGACAAACTTCAGGAAGAGATTGGTAAAGCAAGAGCACAAATCGAAGCAATTGTTAAAACTGTACCTAATATTAAAAACAACTGGGAAGGTTTTGAACAAAAGATTCTGATTAAACAGGAAGAATCAAAAACCCCAAATAAAACATGGGCAGCAGAAAGGTTTAATATGGTTCCTGTAATTGCTTGTGCAACCCTATTAACGAAAATCCAATCTGATATTAGAACCACTCAACAGAACGTTAATTCTGAACTTATTAACCAAATAGGTAAGTTGGATTTCAAATTTAATACACTTATTCCCGTTGTTAAAGTTACTACCGGTAAGAGTGCAGTTGCAGTAGGTGAAAAATATGAAGCTGAAATTTTACTGGCAGCTTATGACTCAAACCAGCAGCCTGAAATTTTTCTTGGAGGTAAAGCATTGGAAGTTAAAAATGGAAAAGCGCTTTATGTTGGAGGTACAGCATCGCAGGGTTCATTTAAACAAGCAGGTGAAATTGTTGTAACCAATAAATCAACCGGTGAAAAGACAAGTTATCCTTACGAATTGGCTTACGATGTATTTAATGCTCCGGCAATTATTTCTCCAACCAAAATGAATGTGATTTACATGTCAATTAATAATCCATTTTCGATTTCTGTTCCCGGTTTTCGTCCAACCGATGTTATTGCTTCACTTTCAACAGGTATGGGAGGTTCATTAACACCAGTAGCCGGAAAACCTGGAGACTTCACTGTTAATATTCCGGAACCAAAAGGAGCTGTAAAATTAGAAAATGCTATTATTAACGTAAGTGTAAAGCTTCCGGGTGGTGGAGTGAAGAATGCAGGAAAAGGTGAATTTCGTATTAAAAAGGTTCCTGCCCCTGTTCTTTTCTTAGGTGCTAAAAACGGTGGTGAAGTTTCACCTGCTGAATTACGTACCATGTCAGTAGTTACTGCTCGTCTGGAAAATTTTGCATTCGACTTATCGTACAAAGTAACAAGATATAAATTTGTTTATCAGCCTAAAAGAGGTGGCAACGCAGTTCAAAAAGACATTACCGGTGCACAGATACCTCAGGAAATTAAAAGCCTGATGACTGCACCAGGTGCCGGAGATATGTTTATCTTTTATAATGTTTATGCAGAAGCTCCTGGCGTTGGAAATAAAATGCTTCCCGGACAGGTTGTATTAATTGTTAAATAATAATGACATGCAAAAAAAAGGTATCTTTTGGAGTCGTTTAATCATTCTTCTATTCATTTTGAGTCTTACTCTTCAAAAGGCTAATGCACAAACTGAATATGGTGATTTTACTTATGAGAAAAAATTTGTTAAAGAACGTGCGATAATTCCATATCCCCCATTGCGTGAAGCAGATGTAATGTTGATGTGGAGAATTCACCGGATTATTGATTCCCGTGAAAAAATGAACGTAATTATGAAATGGCCAAGAAGCCCTCTTTATAAGATCATTTATGAATCAGTAACTCAGGGATATGGCAGTGCTCCGATTACTGCTTATAAAAACGACTCTTTGATAGCCTTTTATACCGCAGAAGAAATTCTAAAATTAGGAGGAGAAGAAGAAGCTATTCAGTTTTATCCTGATCCTGAAAATTATCCTGATTATTATATTGATTCAGTTGTAATCAACCCATTTCGGCCTGAAAAAATTATTAAATATAAAATCATGGAAGATTACATATTTGATAAGCAAAGGTCGTTGTTCTTCTGGCGTATTATCGCTATTGCTCCTATGTATCAACCTAAAGCAGGTGGTATGCAGTTGGCCGAACAGGAAATGTTTTGGGTAAAATGGGAAGATTTCAAGAAAATACTTGTCAGTCAGGAAATTTTTAACAGGCATAACGATGCAATGAGATTGAATTATTTAGACTGGTTTGAACACCGCATGTTTACCAGTTATGTTACCAAACAATCTAATGCATTTGATAATGCCATTACAGATTTTGAAGAGTTTAAAACTGATAATTTTGCAGCCCTGCTTGAATCAGAAAGAATTAAGGAAACTTTATTTTTCTGGGAACATGATTTGTGGGAATGGTAAAATTTATTTTCTAATAAAAAAGGGAGCTTCTTAGCTCCCTTTTTATTTTAATATAGTTTGATTTCTTTCAGGACCTACAGAAATAATATTTATATTGCAATTAACCTCTTTTTCAATAAATTGCAGGTATTTTTTGAATTTTTCCGGTAAGTTGCTGTATTCTTTTTCCTTACTTAAATCCTCATTCCAACCTTCAAAGGTCTTGTAAACAGGAATTGACAGATTATCTTCATCCAGTTTGGAATAATCTATTTTTTCTCCACCTGAATTTTGATATTCAATACAAACATTAATATGCTCTAAACTGCTTAAAACATCTGATTTTGTTACAATCAAACCGGTTATACCGTTTATCATGCACGAATATTTAAGAGCCACCAAATCGAGCCAGCCACATCGCCTTTTACGACCGGTAGTAGAACCAAATTCAAATCCTTTTTGAGTCAGATATTCACCTGTTTCATTGTTTTGTTCTGTTAAGAAAGGCCCCTCTCCTACTCGGGTTGTATATGCTTTGAAAACGCCAAATACTTCATTTATTTTTTTAGGACTTATTCCTAAACCAGTACAAGCTCCTGCTGCAATTGTAGCAGATGATGTAACATAAGGATATGTACCAAAATTAATATCTAATAAAGTACCTTGTGCTCCTTCGATCAGAACCTTTGCTCCGGCATCAATCTTATTGTTCAGAAAAACCTCAGTTTGGGTAATTTTAAAGTTTTTCATGAATTCAATTGCTTCAAACCATGCTTTTTCTTCAGATTCTGACAATGCTTTTCGATTGCTTTCAAGAATTTCAAAATGCAATTTTTTCAGTTCATTAAAACGCTTCTTGAAATCAGACTTGAAAATCATCCCTGCTCTTAAGCCTACCCTTCCGATTTTGTCTTCATAGCAAGGTCCTATACCTTTTAATGTGCTGCCAATTTTAGCAGATCCTTTTTTCTCTTCATTATAAGCATCCAGATACTTATGAGAAGGAATAATCAGATGAGCATTTGATGAAATAATGATTGAATCAAAAGGATTTAATCCTTCGTTACTGACCAATAAGGATTCTTTTTGGAGAATTACCGGGTCAATAACCATTCCGCTGCCCAAAACATTGGTAGTATGACGGTGAATGACTCCTGAAGGTAATGTATGAAAAACAAACTTTTTATCATTAATTAATAATGTATGTCCGGCATTGGGGCCACCCTGAAATCGGGCAATAATATCATACTTCGGACTTAATAAGTCAATGATTTTTCCTTTGCCTTCGTCACCCCATTGCAAACCGATTAAAATATCAACAGGCATATTTTTTTGTAATAATAGTGAATTGAATAATTTCTAATTCGACTTGTTTTGTGATTTTCCATAAAGCGTAAACGAGTAATGGGTAATGTTGAACCCATATTGCTCGCCCAAACTTGAAACAATATCATGAATTCTTTCGTCCTGAAATTCTATAACTTCCTGAGTGTCAAGATTGATGATATGATCGTGCTGATTTGCACCATAAGCTTTTTCGTATGAGCCTGCTTTATTTCCAAAACTATGCTTAACAATAAGGCCGCACTCTAGCAACAAATCAATAGTGTTGTAAATTGTTGCCCTGCTGATATGGTAATTTTTATTTTTTAAGATTAAATACAGGGTCTCAACCTCAAAATGTTCATCAATTGAATAGATTTCAAATAAAATGTCGTATCTACCCTGTGTTTTACGATAATTCTGAACTTTCAGATAATCAGTAAAAATCTCTCTTACCTCTTCGTATATGTCCTTTTTAGATTTCTTCATTAACGCATTATTTTTATCGGGTCAAAATTACTAAATAGAAATGAAATAAATAAGGAAATTTTAATTTACTCTTTCATCAACATGAAAACGATTTACACTATCCATTCCATCAATCATTTTTAGTTTTTCGATTAAAGAATCGAGATGATGAGTATCAAAAATACTAACTACAATTTTCCCCTCAAATGCACCTGCAATACTGTTTGCTGAGATTGATTTCATATTAATTTCAAACTGTCGGGAAATGATATCAGTTATTGAACTCAGCATTCCAACGTTGTCGAGACCTCTGAAAGAAATACCTACCGAAAAATATTCTTTTTTTTCTGCCGGAGACAGTCTCCAGCTTGCTTCAACTATTCGAAAACCATAGCTTGACATCAATTTGATTCCGGTCGGACAATTTGTTCTGTGAATAATAATCCCTTCTCCTACCGCTAAAAACCCAAAAATATCATCTCCGGGAATCGGATTACAACATTTGGCAAAACTATAATCTACATCAGACTCACCTCCGACAAGCAAAATATCACCTTTTTTTAAATTGTTTTCCTTGACTTTATCTGAACTATTTACCTCAATTTTCAACACTTTAAAAGCATTGTTTAAATCAGCATGGTCTATTGCATTATTTCCAAGGCGAAATAACAATTCTTCATACGAACCTACCTGAAAATAATCAATAAAACGGGAAGCAACAGCATTTACATCTTTATTAAAAATTTCAAGCTTTTTGTTTAGTATCTGCATCCCTTTGTTAACAATGACTTTTCGCTCCTCTTTTAATGCCTGTTTTATTTTTGAGATAGCTTTGGCAGTATTAACAAATTTTTCCCATTCTACCTTAACCTGAACTTTCTTTGAGGTTAGTATTTCTACCTGATCACCATTTTGTAAAACATAATTCAGCGAAGCTAACTTATTATTCACTTTAGCGCCAATACAATAAAGTCCGATATCGGTGTGAATGTGAAAAGCAAAATCAAGCACAGTACTTTTTGACGGCAATACTTTCAAATCCCCTTTTGGTGTAAAAATATATACTTCACGAGAAAAAAGATTCATTTTAAATTCATCGAAAAACTCAATAGCACTACCTTCCTGTGAAGTGAGCATATCACCAACCTGTTTTATCCATTCATCAAGTGTAGAATCAAAAAGATTGTTTTGTTCCTTATAACGCCAGTGAGCAGCATATCCTTTTTCTGCAATTTCGTCCATTCTTTTTGAGCGGACTTGTATTTCGACCCATCTGCCTGCCGGACCCATGACTGTGGTATGCAAGGATTCGTATCCGTTAATTTTGGGGGTTGACAACCAATCTCTGAGCCTGTCGCTATTTGGTTTGTAAAAATCAGTAATAATTGAATACACATGCCAGCAATCGGCCTTTTCATCTAACGAATTGAGTACTATAATCCGAATAGCAAACAAGTCATAAACCTGATCAAAAACAATATTCCGGCTTTTCATTTTTTTATAAATCGAATACCTCGATTTAAACCTTGCTTTATATTCATACTGTATATTACTGAGCTTTAATACCTCTGTAACCGGTTTCATTAAAGTTTTAACATACTTGCCAAGCTGAATATTATAAGCGTTAATTTTTGAATCTATTTCCTGATATATCTGTGGTTCAGTGTATTTTAACACCAAATCTTCCATTTCACTTTTAATATTAAATAAGCCTAACCTGTTGGCTAAAGGAGCAAATAACTCGATGGTTTCGGAAGCAATTTTTAACTGCGTTTGTTTTGGAACAGCATCTAATGTTCGTAAATTGTGTAAACGGTCGGCTATTTTTATCAGAATTACCTGAAGGTCTTCTGCCATAGTTAACAGAATTTTTCTGAAATTTTCGGCTTGCATGGAAGGCGTATGACCTATAAATCCACTGATTTTTGTAAGTCCATCAATTATTTTTGCTACTTTTTTGCCAAATATTCCTTCTATTTCCTCTAACTGAATATCAGTATCTTCAACAACATCATGTAATAAACTGCAAATAATTGCAGTAGCACCCAATCCAATCTCTTTAGAGACAATCTGAGCCACAGCTAAGGGATGAAAAATATAAAGCTCTCCTGATTTTCTTCTGATGTCTCCATGTGCATTTAAAGCAAAATTAAAAGCTTTTCTTATCAGTTTTTTTTCTTCTGTAGATACAACATAACGGCAGGATTTTAACAACAAACGATATTCATTTGTTATCTGAATATTTTCCTGTGAATTGGTATCAACTGCCATATATTACGTTAAAATCTATTTATTTATGCTTATGGAAAGCTGTCAAAATTAAGTATTGTTTGTTATCTAATTATCAATCGAAATGCCGAAAAATTAATAAAGTTGATAACTCTAATTTCAATTCCAATTTTAATATCCTGAATGGCATCCATGGGTTGATGTCAATGGCAGAGTTCTGACTAAATGCCGACTGATATTTTTAAATGCATACAATAACAATATCAACTTTGTTTTAAGACTTTTTTCTTCATTTATGCTCTTGATTTTTTTAAAAAAAACTTCTTGTATAAGAAATAAATCACCCGATAAAACAAAATTCAAAATCGGATTTCACTTACTTTCAGTCATTAGTTTTAGTGATAAAAGATTTTTTAAAATCAGAATGGATAATTATTAATATTCAAGTACATTTGCACTTCTTTAAAAATAATGAGAATTAGTTAAAAACAAATTATTCAGCCATGAAAAACAAAGGCACAGTAACATTTTTTGCTATAGCATTAGCAGTTGTTTCTTTATTTCACATTTCCTTTACTTTACGGACATATTTCATTGAAAAAAAGGCACAGAATTTTGCCAAAGGGGATAAAGTAGTAGAACAAAATTACCTCGATTCTATTTCTTACAAGCCTGCATACAATGTTTTAGTTAAGAAATACACTTATGCAGAATGTAAAGAACGTGAAATTAATTTAGGTCTTGACCTTCAGGGTGGTATGCATGTCATGTTAGAAGTTGAATTAGAAGACCTTTTAAGAGAATTATCAGGAAATAGTCAGGAAAAAGATTTTCAACAGGCACTTGCATTAGCCAAGAAAAAGCAGAAAAACAGCCAAAAAGATTTTATCTCTTTATTTGATGAATCAGTTAAAGAAATTAATCCAAACGCAGATTTATCAGCATTTTTTGCCACACTTGAAAACAAAGATGAAATTGCTTTAGGTGCCTCACGTGAAAAAGTTTTAAATTTTTTACGCAATAAGAGTAAAGGTGCATTAGAAAGCACTTTTCAGGTATTGCGTAAACGTATTGATAAATTTGGAGTTACCCAGCCGAATATTCAATTACTTGAAGGTACAGAAAGAATCCTAATTGAGTTACCGGGTGTTGATGATCCCGACAGGGTTAGAAAATTACTTCAGGGAGCTGCAAAACTTGAATTTTGGGCTACTTATGAAAATAAAGAAGTTTTACCTTATTTTGAAGAAGTAAATAAAGTATTGAGTCAAAAACTTTCACTGACCAAAGATACTTCCAAAAAAGAGGGAGTTGTAACACCTGAAAAAGGAAATGACTTTTTCAAAAAACCTGAAGCTGGTAAAACTGAAGCCAAAAAAGATGAAAAAACTGCACAAAAAGATGGGAAAATTGCTGATACGAAAAAAGCTGATACTTCAAAAAAGGCTGATAGTAAAAGCGATAGTGCAGATATGGCTAATATGAGCCAGGAAGAATTTGAAAAGAAATACCCGCTTTACCGTTTCCTGACCTTGGCTGTAAACCGTACCGATCAAGGTACATATTATATTGACGGACCAATTGTAGGTTCATCCTATTTTTATGATACTCAAAAAGTTAATGCTTATCTGGCAATGCCTGAAGTCAGAGCTGTTTTACCAGGAGAACTTAAATTTGCCTGGACTGCAAAGGCTGTTGATAAAGATAATTCAATCTACCAGCTTATAGCTCTTAAAGTTACTACTCTTGATAAAAAAGCCAGACTGGATGGTAGCAGTGTTACCAATGCCCGTGTAGATATTTCGCCCTTGGGAGAAAGAGAAGTTTCATTAAGCATGAACAATACAGGAGCGAAAACTTGGGAAAAAATGACTGAAGAAAACATCGGTCGCAGTATAGCCATTGTTCTTGATGGTCTGGTACGCTCATTTCCTACTGTTCAGACAAAAATTTCCGGTGGTAATTCACAAATCACTGGAGGATTTACTCAGGAAGAAGCTCAGGATTTGTCGAATATATTAAACTCCGGTAAACTTCAAACCAGAGTTAATATCATTGAAGAAGCCATTGTTGGTCCTTCATTAGGTACAGAATCAATCAATAAAGGTATTTTTTCTTTGGTACTCGGATTTGTTCTGGTAGTTGTATTTATGTTATTCTACTACAATAAAGCAGGATGGATAGCAAACCTTGCATTATTTGCAAACTTGTTTTTCATTACTGGTATTCTGGCTTCACTGGGTGCAGCTCTAACACTTCCTGGAATGGCAGGTGTTGTTCTTACTATCGGTATGGCTGTTGATGCCAATGTGCTTATTTATGAACGTATAAGAGAGGAACTTGCTGTTGGTAAAGTGATCAGGGTCGCAATAAAGGAAGGGTTCTTAAAAGCGTACTCAGCCATTATTGACTCAAACTTAACCACTCTCTTTGTTGGATTCGTATTGTATTTCTTTGGCTCAGGACCTATTCATGGATTTGCAACTATTTTGATCATAGGTATTTTATCATCACTGTTTACTGCAATCCTGATATCAAGAGTAATCTTTGAAAGCCAGCTGAAACGTGAAAGACATCTTTCATTTTCGAACAAATTTACTGAACACATTTTCAGCAATTTAAACTTTGATTTTCTGGGTATCAGAAAAATAGCTTACCTCTTTTCAGGAATTGTTATTGTTGCTGGTATTATTTCAATGCTTACTCAAGGATTTAAATATGGTGTTGATTTTAGTGGAGGTTACAGCTATGTTGTCAGATTCGAAAATGATGTTGATGCTTACAATATTACCAATAAACTGACTCAACCACTGAATGGTAAGCCCGAAGTAAAGGTTTTTGGTGCCAGAAATCAGGTTAAAATTACCACTTCCTATTTAATAAATGATGATACTGAAGGTTCTGATGAAAAAGTACAAGGCATTGTTGTAAATACATTAAAATCAATGTATCCGGATAATAAATTTGAAATATTAAGTACGCAGAAGGTAGGTCCTACCATAGCTGATGACATAAAAGTATCGGCTTTATGGTCAATAATTATCTCGCTCTTAATAATTTTCATCTATATTTTTCTCAGGTTCCGAACATGGCAGTATGCGCTGGCAGCTGTCATTACACCTTTCCATGATGTTATGTTTATCTTAGGTATTTTTTCACTATTTAAAGATATATTGCCTTTCAGCCTTGAACTCGATCAGGCATTTATTGCTGCATTGTTAACAATTATTGGTTACTCCATAAACGATACTGTGGTTGTATTCGACAGGATAAGAGAAAAATTAGGTCTTCTTAAACAGCGTCCATATTTTGAAACTGTTAATAGTGCCATTAATGAAACACTTAGCCGAACATTATTAACTGCTGGTACAACTCTTATTGTAGTATTGATATTGTTCATATTCGGTGGTGAAATTATCAGAGGCTTTTCATTTGCCTTGCTGATTGGTATTGTTATCGGTACCTACTCGTCAATATTTGTTTCAACACCAGTATTGATTGAGTTATCTAAAAAAGAACAACGTTTATTAAGAGAACATCAGGAAGCAAAAAAAATAAACAAATGAAAGCTGTAAAGCTATTTCTTTTACTGATATTGGTTCATCATTTTGTTCTTGCTCAAAAAGTTAAAAAGCAAGTTGAAGTTGTTCAGATTTCAACTTCTTATGGGAAAATTTTAATATGGCTTTATGATGAAACACTACTTCATAAGCAAAACTTTATAAAACTTGCCAATGAAGGTTTTTTTAACAATACTACTTTTCATCGGATTATTAAAAACTTTGTTATTCAGGGAGGCGACCCAAATACCAAAGACAGCGACAGCCTGAACGATGGAAACGGAGGCCCCGGATACACCATACCTGCTGAAATAAAGCCGGATAAATATAGTCATAAATACGGGGCTGTGGGTGCTGCGCGTGAAGGAGATCAGATAAATCCTGAACGAAGTTCAAGTGGTTCTCAATTTTATATAGTCATAAATAAAAACGGAACACCTCACCTCAACGGTGGTTATACTGTTTTCGGAGTTGTTTTTGTTGGAATGGAAGTAGCTGAAAAAATTGCTGATCAACCTAAAAGCAAAGTAAACAACCGGCCTTATACTGATATTAAAATGAAAGTTAAAATTATAAAAATGTCACCTGCTAAATTATTGAAAAAATATAATTTTGCAGTACCAAATTAAAATAAAGGGACGTTAGCTCAGTTGGTTCAGAGTACATGCTTGACAGGCATGGGGTCACTGGTTCGAGCCCAGTACGTCCCACTTCTTTTCTCTTACAATTTCACTATTCTTCTTTCCTGCAGTATTATTAGTTACATTTTCATTCTGACTTAATTCTATTGCAAAATACATCAACACTGTTTTATCTTTATTCAAATCAGTTTTATTTACAGGAATTTATACCTTTGTATTCTGAAATTTACCTTTGAAAAAAGCTAAAACTATATTTTTACTAATTATTATCATTGTTCCCTTTTGGGGTTTTTATCTTTTTTTTAAAGCTGAAATCAAACAAGTTCGTAAACAAGTTAAGCGTCAGATTATTGCAGGAATGACCAAAGAAGATCTTTGTTTGTTAAAATTCAGTAAAATTGAGGTCAATAAATACTTAAAATGGAAACACTCCAAAGAATTTGAATTTGACCATTACATGTACGATATTGTATTTGCTGACTCCACCAACGACAGTATTTTTTATTGGTGCTGGAAAGATGTCAGAGAAACAGAACTGGCAAATAATCTGGATATTCTGATGCTTCAGTCAATGCAAAAGCAAAACCCTCAAAATAAAAAAACAAATAAAGTTATTGAATTTTATAAAAACTTGTTTATACCTGCGAACAAAAATCAATATTCAAAAATTACTGAATTTAGAAAAAACTTATTTTTTTATAAGCTCATCGAATATTCTACCTTTGAAATAATACCTCCCGACCCGCCTCCAAAAACACCTTGTTGTTAATTATCGGAGCAAGTATGTATTAAAACTGATTAATTCAACAGTTAATCAATCCTTTAACAACAATAAAAAAGAATAATTATGTATAAATTAACAATAATCATTGTTTTGTTTTGCCTAAGTATAAAAGCATTTCCGCAAATATTAACCGTAAAAGATGCAGAATCGGGAGATGTTATTGAAGCGGTAAGCATTTCAAGTCAGCATCCAAAGGCATTTATCATCACCAATGCAAAAGGACAGTGTGATATTTCGGCTTTCAAAGGCTCAGAAACAATCGAAATTCGTCATTTTGGATACAAAGTCTTAACTACATCTTACACTGAATTAAGTGTTAAGAATTTAGTTGCAGACTTAGAACCTACAGCATTGAAGATAGAAGAAATCGTAGTATCGGCTACCCGCTGGAATCAACGATCGTCTGATATTCCGGTTAAAATATCGTCAGTAACTACCAAAAGTATTAATTTACAAAGTCCTCAAACTGCAGCCGACATGCTTGCAATCAGTGGTAAAGTATTTATTCAAAAAAGTCAGCAAGGTGGTGGTAGTCCGATGATCAGGGGTTTTGCAACCAACAGATTGCTCTATTCAGTTGATGGAATCAGAATGAATACAGCTATTTTCAGGTCAGGAAATATTCAAAATGTTATTTCGTTAGACCCTTTTGCAATCGAAAAAACAGAGATTTTTTTCGGACCTGGCTCGGTAATATATGGTAGTGATGCTATTGGCGGAGTGATGAGTTTTCAAACACTTCAGGCAAAATTATCTAACAATAACAATCCCTATATCAGTGGAAAAGCAGTGGCAAGATATAGCTCAGCTAACAATGAAAACAGTTTTCATTTTGATATTAATACTGGTTGGAAAAAATGGGCTTTATTAAGTAGTTTCAGCTCATATACATTCGGAGATTTAAAAATGGGAAGTATTGGTCCCGAAGAGTACTTACGACCTTTTTATGTTCAAAGGCAAAACAACAGCGATGTCGTTATTATAAATGATAACCCTCGGATACAAAGGCCTTCAGGATATACACAAAACAATATCATGCAAAAAGTCAGATTTTCACCTAACGGTAATTGGGATTTCAGCTATGGTTTTCATTATTCAGAAACCTCTGATTATGCTCGTTACGACAGGCATATACGCTATAAAAACGGTCAACCTCGTTATGGAGAGTGGAGTTATGGTCCTCAAATCTGGATGATGAACAACCTCAATATTATGCATCGGAACAACAATTTACTTTATAATCAAATGACCCTCCGGCTTGCACAGCAATATTTTGAAGAAAGCCGTATTGACCGGAATATCAATAAAAATGAGCGACATATCCGTACAGAAAAAGTTGATGCCTATTCATTTAATCTTGACTTCAAAAAATCGCTTACCGAAAATAACACATTGTTTTATGGAATTGAATGGATATTTAACGATGTTGAATCAACAGGAATTAATGAAGATATCAGTAACGGTCTAAAATCAACAGGTCCTTCTCGCTATCCTCAGTCAATTTGGAAATCGGCTGCCATTTATCTGACAGATCAATGGCATTTAAATGAAAAACTATTGTTGCAAACTGGTTTGAGGTATAATCTTTATCAGCTGGATGCTCATTTTGACACCTCTTTTTATCCATTTCCTTTCACAATGGCAAACATCAATAATGGTTCAGTAACAGGAAGTGCAGGTATTGTTTTCAGACCAAATGATAAATGGCTTATCAGCACCAATTTAGCAACTGCATTCAGATCGCCCAATGTTGATGATATGGGTAAAGTTTTTGATTCTGAGCCTGGAAAAGTGATAGTACCTAATCCTGACCTGGAAGCTGAATATGCATACAATGCCGATTTTGAACTTGCAAAAATCTTTGGTAATTTCCTGAAAATTGACTTTTCGGCCTATTACACCTATATAAACAATGCATTGGTCAGGCGTGATGCTCAACTGAACGGACTTGACAGTATCATGTACAACGGAGAAAAAAGTAAAGTTCAGTCTGTACAAAATGCTGCAAATGCTACTGTTTATGGAATTCAGACTGGTGTTGAACTTATATTTAATTCAGGTTTTGGTTTTTCTACCGACTTTAACTACCAAAGAGGTGAAGAAGAACTTGACAATGGCAATTTAAGCCCTTCACGTCATGCGCCTCCTATGTTTGGAACAAGCAGTATCAATTACTCAACAAATAAACTGAGCATGAAATTATATGCAGTTTACAGCGGTAAAAAAGATTTTGATGACTTAGCGGAAGAAGAAAAGGGGAAAACGGAAATCTATGCCATTGATGAAAACGGAAATCCCTGGTCGCCAGCCTGGTACACTTTAAATTACAAAGCAATGTATCAGTTAAATCAAATGTTTACACTCAGCGCAGGTGTAGAGAATATTACCAATCAAAGATACAGAACATACAGTTCAGGTATTTGCGGAGCAGGAAGAAATCTAACCTTTTCAGTTTTTGCAAGGTTTTAATAAACTCAGGAAGTGGGTTGTAACAACTCACTTCCTTTTTTTTAATCTCCTGTAGGGACAATGTTAACTGTTTCTACCATAAGCATAACAGTTCTTCTTTCGGCACGTGTACGGTGTAAATAACCTGCCGGAACTGTAATTCCCTGATTACTATTTAACTCAAATGTCTGATCTTCAGTGTCAACAAAAAGTTTCCCATCAAGTACAAAGAAAAACTCATCTTCATTGTCGTGTTTGTGCCAATGGTATTCTCCTTCAACTACTCCAAGGCGAATAACACTATTGTTTACCTTTACCAGTGATTCATTGAACCATTTAAATTCACATTTATCGACAATCTGATTAACATCAATTACCTGAAGAGCCTGATGTTTAATATCCAGTATTGTATTATACTTTTTAAAATAGTCTGACATAAGTTTGTTTTAAAATAATTACCAGCTACCTCCTGCACCACCGCCTCCAAACGAGCCACCACCAAAGCCTCCGAAGCCTCCACCTCCGAAACCACCACCACTGCCTGAACCGAAGTTATTATAAGTGCCTCTTCCGGAATTGCTCATCATCATCATGGCAACCCAAAATGGTAAATTATTTGTTGATGAATATCTTCTTACTCGTGACATTGAGCCTATTAAAAAGAAAATGATAATAATTCCAACTACAATGATAGGTAAATAACCATTTGCCTTTGTTTTTTTAACATAATCCTCTGCCGAGAATTCTTTATTTGCAAGACTTATCAATAAATCAGAAGCCGCATTAAGGCCTTCGTAAAACTTTCCTTGTCGAAAATTTGGTAAAAGTTCATTATTGACAATCCTGTTTGCAATGGCATCAGGTATTACACCCTCGAGTCCATATCCAACAGAAATATACACTTTCCGCTCACCTTCACCTCCTGTAGGTTTTATCAAAATGACAATACCATTGTCTTTGCCTTTTTGTCCAATACCCCATTCCTCACCGAGTTTAAAAGCGAATTCACCCGGGTCATATCCGCCAAGATCATCAACAACAGCTACAACTATTTGATTTCCTGTTGAATTAGCAAACTCAGCAAGCTTTTGTTCAAGCAGATTGATTTGATTGTTATCCAACAATGAAACATAATCATTAACCAATCTGGGTGGAACAGGTTTCTTTGGTATTTGAGCGTTTATTCCATGGGTAAGGAATAAAAGTATCAGCAAGGGAGCAAAATACTTATAATTTTTCGACAGAAACTTCATTGCTTAGTTCATTTTTATCATCAGATTGATAAGGAAAATACTCTTTTAATGCCTCGCCTGCCATTAATATGCCTTCAGTAAGACCTTCAAAAAATTCAGAATTCTTGAAATGATTCTGCATTTTATCGCGTATTTCATCCCAAAAATTAGGAGGCACCATGTCGTTAATACTGGAATCGCCTAAAATTGCAAATTTTTTGTCTTTATAGGCCAGATAAAAGAGAACGCCATTTTTTTCTGCAGTTTCGTGCATTTTCAGGGTCTTAAAAATATAAGCTGCACGGTCAAGTAAATTTCCCCTGCAGCTTTTTTCAAGATGAACCCTGATTTCTCCTGATGTTTCTTTTTCAGATGTTGATATGGCATCCCTGATATCAGCAAGCTGTTTTTCAGTAAATATCATTATTTTTTAATTAAAATTTTACTTCCGGAGCTTTTTCAGCACCTTGCTCTGCTTCAAACATTTCTTTTTTCACAAAGTTGTCTTCTTCATTTGCAAAAACATTTAAAGCCATTTTTCTGAATTTACCACGAATGTGTTTGTTATAATCCTTTACTGCTTCATTAAACTTCATACGTGCAACACTGATACGGTTTTCAGTACCTTCCAACTGAGCCTGTAAATCTTTAAAATTTTCAGTTGAACGTATTTGAGGATAAGCTTCAAAGGCAAGATTTATCGCTGAATTAATTTGTTTTCCAAACATTTCAACTTCACCAGGTGTTTTAGCACGGCTGATTCCTGCACGAGCCTCAGTTACTGACGATAAAATCTTAAATTCATTTTCAGCAGCACCTTTAACTGTTGCAACCAGATTGGGCACCAAATCGGCACGCCTTTGATAAGATGTTTGTACATCGCCCCAACGTGCATCAGCAGTTTCCTGATAATTAATTGCTTTGTTATAAATACCATTTGCCCAACTGACAAACAAAATTCCAAAAAAGATAATAAGTCCTATTACTATCCAGATAATCCATTTTTTATTCATTACTCTAAATTTATTTATTGTTTTATTGATTTACCAGCTTTATGCCAAACACCTTTTCAAATGACTGTTTGACATACATTACCACTTCTGTCATATTAATTTCTTTCCCGATTTCATTTTTCAAGGAAGTAACTGCCTTTCCGCTGATACCACAGGGTACTATTAAATTAAAATAGCTCAGGTCGGTGTTAATATTAAATGCAAATCCATGCATACTGATATATCGGCTGACACGAATTCCCATAGCACAAATTTTTCGTGCTTTATAAGCTTTTTGATAATCAAGCCAAACACCTGTCATGCCATTAATGCGACCGGCAGAAAAGTTATAATTTTTTAGTACTTCGATAATACACTCTTCTAATGTTTCTGAATAGGAACGTACTCCCAAACCAAGTTTTTCAAGGTCAAGAACCGGATAACCAACAATTTGACCAGGACCATGATATGTGATATCGCCTCCTCTGTTTGTCCGGTAAAATTCAACCCCTCGATTTTGTAAAAATTCATTATTTACAAGCAAATTGCTCTGTTCTCCACTTTTACCAATGGTAATAACATGATGATGTTCGCACAGTAAAAAATGATTTTCTGTTTCAGCATTATTTATTTTTCCAGCTTTAATATTTACATTTCTGTTAAAAATATTCTCCTGAAAATGATAGGCATTAGCATAGGAAATATTACCCAAATGACGATATAAAACCTGATTCATAATTGATTTGCAGCAGCAAAAATAAAGATTTTACCTTGTCAGCAGAATTATTGTTTTACTATGATTAAAATCTTTTTTAGAACTATGGTATAATACGAATGATTATTTTTTTCTAATTTTGTAACGAATTTTAAAATTTAAAAAAAAGAAATGGCATCATTAAACAGAGTAACCCTTATTGGTCACTTAGGACGTGATCCTGAAATCAGAACATTTAGCGAAGGTGTTAAAAAAGCTACTTTTACCATGGCAACTACCGAAAGGTATAAAGATAAAACCGGAGACTGGAAAGACGAAACTCAATGGCACAACATCAGTGCATTCCGTCTGCTTGCCGACAGAGCAGAAAACTACTTAAAAAAAGGTATGCAGGTATATGTTGAAGGAAAATTAACCACCCGGACATATACCGATAAAGATGGAACAGAAAAACGTTTTACTGAAATTGTTGCCAATAGCATTATTTTATTGGGTAAACGTGAAGCATCTGAAGCTGCCGAACATCCAGCAGCAGAAAAAGATGAAATCGGAGGATTACCCGATTACTCTCAGAATGTGGAAGATGACCTTCCATTTTAATTAATACAATTTAATATTGATGGATATTGAACCCGAAGCGTCAGGACTCATCTTGCAGATTTTCCTGCTGAAAAAAGATATTGATTTAAACTTTTATCTGCTATTCTTTGTTTTTATTTCATTAATTATTCTATCAGGATTGGCATCCGGAAGCGAAGGTGCCATTTTCAATATTTCTGAAAAAGACAAAGAAAAACTATATAAATCAAAGAAATTTGTTGATAAAAAACTGGTCGGATTAATTCAGAATCCTAAGTCAACCTTAGGAACCATTCTGATAATGAACAATTTTATCAATATCTCCATCATCATACTTTTTACTATAACTATCAACCAATATTTCAGTTTTTTTACATCAAAACTACTTTCATTTTTTATTGAGGTCGTTTCAATCACCATTATTCTTGTAGTTTTTGGCGAACTAATCCCAAAACTAATTGCAATTCAAACTAATGTTGCATTTTCAAGATTTATAGCTATTCCTTTAAGTTTTCTAAGCAATATTGTTAAGCCATTAAATTTTTCATTAATCAAATTTTCAAAGATTGTTGAAAAAAGACTGGTTAAAAAAGATACTCGTTTTTCGGAAGAAGAAATCAAGCAGGCTATTGACCTGACAAGTAATCAGGGGCATTTGGCTGAAGATAAATCTATTCTCAAACGAATTGTTACTTTTGGTAATGTTTCTGCAAAACAGGTAATGACGCCCAGAGTTAATGTAGTTGCTTTTAATAAAACATTAAATTTCAGTGATTTAGTAAATGAAGTTAAACTGAATAAGTTTTCACGCATTCCTGTTTATGACGACATTCCTGATAACATCATTGGTATTTTATATATCCGTGATTTGCTTCCTTATTCAGGAATAAAAGACTTTCCCAACTGGACTCGACTGCTCAAAAAGGCATATTTTGTTCCCGAAACAAAAAAAATTGATGATTTATTACGTGAATTTCAAACTAAAAAAGTTCATATGGCCATTGTCATTGACGAGTTTGGGGGATTTTCCGGTATTGTTACTCTTGAAGATGTGCTGGAAGAAATTGTTGGAGAAATTTCAGATGAGTTTGACGAACCTGAAGCTTCACTTATTAAAAAAATTGACAATAACACTTATTTAATAAATGCTTCCGTTTCACTATCTGATTTAGCAAAAAAGCTGAATATTTCTGAAAAAGTTTTTGATGAAGTTTCTGGTGAAGTTGAAACCCTTGCCGGACTGGTAGTTGAAATATTAGGTAGTATTCCTCAAAAAGGAAAAATAATCAAATTTGGTGAATTTGATATAGAAGTTATGGCCGCAGAAGAAAAGAAAGTTATTGAAGTAAAGGTTAAAATAAAAAGCCAGTCAAAGAATTCAGAATAAAATCCGATGAACTTGCTGGAATGGATAGGAAATACAGATAATCAGGTTCTTATCATTTTTATTATCACTTACACAGGAATTATCTTTACCCGTCTCCCTTGGATTAATATTGACCGCCCGAGTGCTGCATTTTTTGGTGCAGTTGCTGTTTTGATTTGCGGAGGTATGAGCATGGAAGATGCAATAATGGCTATTGATTTTAATACCATTTTTTTACTGCTGGGTATGATGATTATTATTGCTACCTTACAAATAGATGGCTTTTTTTCGTATATCGCAGCCAAATCAATCAGTTATTCTGTTAATCAGAAAAAATTACTTGTATTTATTACTTTTATTTCAGGTATTGGAAGTGCATTTCTGGTCAACGATGCAGTCGTACTTATTTTTACACCTGTTATTATCGTCATTTGTTCAAATTCAAAACTCAATCCTGTTCCTTTTATAATGGCGGAAATTCTTGCCTCCAATATAGGCTCCGTAATGACAATTACCGGAAATCCTCAAAATATGCTTATTGGCATTAATTCAGGGATTTCTTATGCTAAGTTTTTATTGTATCTGTCTCCGGTCGCTATTATAGGCTTGCTAATTATAATCCCTGTAATCAGGTTGATATATAAATCCGATTTTAATCAAGATATCCGCATAAGCAGTGTTTCTGATAGCATTCAATATAACTTTTCGTCTATGAAAGTTTCAGTGCCGGTTTTTATTTTAGTTATAGTAATGTTCTTTATCGGGAAAATTATTAATCTTTCCATTCCATTAATTGCTTTATCAGGTGCTTCACTGATTTTAATTTTTGGCAAAATAAAGCCGTCAGAAGTTATCCGCAAAGTAGATTGGGTTCTTTTACTGTTTTTTGCATGTTTATTTATTGTTGTGGCTGCAATTCAAAAAACTTCTTATGGTGAAAACTGGATAAACTCGGCACAAATTTATGATGGATTTAACACTGTTGTCAGTATTCATAGTTTAAGTTTAATTATGTCACAAATAGTAAGCAATGTCCCGTTTACTATTGTAATGCTGCCTGTTATCAATACTAATCCTCATGATATATTGTGGTTGAGTCTCGCTTCTGCATCCACCCTTGCTGGAAATGCCACAATTATTGGAGCGATGGCAAATCTAATTGCAGTAGAATCAGCTTCAAAAAATGGAATCCGAATCAGTTTTTGGGAGTTTATCAAATCAGGACTTATCACTACACTGATAAGCTTTATCATTTCGCTTGGAGTTCTGTTTTTGTGTTTTAATCTATAAAAAAAGGCTATCCCTGAAAAAGGATAGCCTCTGAATATAATTTTATAAAATGCTTAATTATTATTTTCAGCAGGTAGTATGGAAATATAAGACCTGTCGTTTCTTTTTTTCGTAAACTTAACTATTCCATCGGTCAGAGCAAAAAGTGTATGATCTTTTCCGATTCCTACATTTTCACCTGGATGGTGAACGGTTCCTCTCTGGCGCACCAGGATATTACCTGCTTTGGCTAATTGTCCACCGTAAATTTTAATTCCTAGTCTTTTGCTGTGCGATTCACGCCCGTTTTGTGAACTACCAGCTCCTTTTTTATGTGCCATAGTTTAGTTTTTAATGTCTGTTATTAAAATTTTTGTCAAATACTGTCTGTGTCCTCTTTTAACGCGATAACCTTTTCTTCTTTTCTTTTTAAAGATTATTACTTTATCGCCTTTTAAATGCTCAAGGATAGAGGCAGTAACTTTTGCTCCCTTAATATTAGGGCTTCCAACTTTTACTTTTCCATCATCATCTGTCAGCAACACATCATTAAACTCCATAGTGTCTCCGGCATTACCATCAACACGGTGTACAAATATAGATTGGTCTTTCTCTACTTTAAATTGTTGCCCTAGTATGTTTACAATTGCGTACATAAAACTATTTATTTGGGGGTGCAAAAATAGAAATTATTAATTTATTGGTAAAAATTAATTTTAAAATTTTTATTAAAACTTTCTATACATCAAATATTAGTGCTAAAAATGCCTTAAATCACTAGAATTTAAACCTTTGAGAAATTATACAAACCTGAGTGATGAGAATTGATTACCATAATCAGTGAGAAAATAAGTATTTTTGCCAATAAATTTTATCCTCATGAACAAACAACAAGCCCAACTGATAGCCGAAATTTCAGATAAATATGATATAGAAGTATCACTTGATTCTAAAAATGAAAATGTACATCTAACAAAATTCTCAGATATTCAGGTTTACTCTTCTTTTGATGCCGCAAAACATTATTTAAATGCTTTAATTATCGAACAGCAATATTTAAAAAATTCTGAGCACGACTTCCAGAATTTTGATTTATTTAAAAATCTTCCTCAGCCATCCACACCTAGCAACATAATTGTAACTGCCGATGAATCACAGAGTGTTTTAAAAATTGACAACAAAGCCGATTTATTTGCTTTTCCTGTATTTTTAGTTTTTACTTCATTAGGAAATGTTTGTAAAGTGCAAAATACCAATCTGTTAAATATTCAGCGGGTAATTGAACGATGTGAAATGGAACCCGGAGAAAAACCTTTATATGTAACTGCTACTAAAAACTATTCTGGTTTTATGATAGCTGCTTTTCAAAATGGAAAAGTAGCTAAAATTAGTATGAAGAGTTTTGTTACTGAGTTTAACCGTAAAAAACTTAAAAATGCCTTTAATACAGAATCAAAACTGATTTTTATCGAGTATTTTAATCAGGAAAGCGATTTGGCAGCCATGAGCAGCATCAATAAAGTAATGGTATTTAATACAGCCAAAATAAATGTTGTTGACAGCCGTACCACAAAAGGAGTGCAGGTCATGAAATCAAAAGATTTCAGCCTGATGTTAAAAATGAAACGTCTTGAACAGGTAAAATTTGAAAATTCTGACTATTACCGAAACGACAGCTTGAATGTAGTTGGTTATTACCTGAAAGACGGTGACATTTTTTAACAGCTGTATTTACCTGTTTCACTTTTCAGCATTATTAAAATTCTTTAAATCAATTGTTTAACATTGATATAGCTTAATTCGGGTAGAATATCGTACTTTTGTGCTAGAATATTCTTTGCTTTATAATGCTCAAAATCTATTTTATATTAGTCATTTGCTGGATTTTTTTGTTATCAGCAGGTATTATTTTAAGAAAAAAAAGAAGTGGAAAAATAGTATTATTTACTGTTTATTTTATTTTTTTTCTTTTTATGACCGAATTAACATGTTTGCTTGCTCTGAAAATAAAAACCGGTTTCTGGCTATTTAATGAAAGATATAATCCCAATGCCATTTTATTTGAACCTCATCCTTACCTGGTTAGTAAACCTATACCCAATGCTGTTTTGGATATAAAAGGTATTCATTATGAGCACAATTCGGAGGGATGGCGTGGAAATGAATTTAAAAATGATACTTCTAAATTAAAAATTATAACCATTGGTGGTTCAACAACTTATGGCACCGGTGTGAGCAACCATCAAACTTGGCCATATTATTTAGACAGTCTTATTTCGGATAAGGCAGAGGTAATGAATTTTGGTATTTCGGGCCATTCTACAACCGAACATCTTATTTTATCATTATTTACACTTCCTGCTTACCATGCTGATATTGTATTAATTATGAGCGGATTAAACGATTTACGCAATTGCTACATAAAAAATCCTAAATCTGACTATACTAATTTTCATCCATACAACCTGGAATCTGTACTTGGATTTGACCATATCAATAATTTACCTCGGCTTGCCATCATTAGAGTAAGCGTAATCCTGCTTCAAAAAATAGGTTATTATCCTTTATTTTCATACCAAAAAGTTCATATTGAAAAAGAACGTAGCAAACAAAATGAAGACATTTTATTGAATATTTACAGACAAAATCTGACCCGAATGGTTAAAATTATTCAGGAATCGGGAAGCAAGGTTGTTTTATTGCCTCAGATATTAAATTCAGAAGCCTTAGCAGGTAATCAGCTTAAATGGTGGGTACCTTTTGTCGCTGATCAGGAGTTCGTTCCTTTAATTTCGAAATACAATCAAGTTCAGCAGCAAACTGCCGATTCAACTCATTGCTTTTTTATAGGTGAGATTTTATCAAACAACTGGAAAAAATCCGACTTTATTGACGCAAGCCATTTCAATGCGGGAGCAAACCTTCAATTTGCCAAACTTGTAAATAACTACATCAATCAAACCATTTTAAATCAGTAATCATTTATCATGAAAAACTTTTTATTCGCACTATTTTTTATATATATCTCATTTACAGCTGTTTCTCAAAACCAGAGTGTTCAGATTGTTACCACCGGTAATATATGTGGTGATGTGTTAGAAGTTAAGATTCTTAACAATACCAATGAAGTATCTTATTTTAAACTTCAGGCTTTTTATTTACCCATTGCTTTATCAGGGCAAGCTCTGGTAATTCCTGAGGGAACTTCAGTTTTGATTGGTGCATCCAGCAGCAAAAGCATTTTTCTGAAGGGGTTTAGTGTTTTTTGCGACCGTAAAATGCCTGAAAAAGGATTAGAGTTTTCTCTTAATGATATTACACAATTTACTATCACCAAAAAAATTGACTTTACCGATAGTGCTTCGCTTTATGGCAATTATGTTCCAAAAAAATTCAGCGGTTCAAAACTAATTTCTCTCGATTTTATTCCTCAGTTACCTGGCACTTCTCAATTACTAGGATACAAAATTGATTTTCACAATCATCCGCAAGTTGCTTCACGTTTTACAATCGGGCAGCTAAATCTGATCGAATCGGCATTCAACAAAGCATTTTATGCCGGTAAAGTGATTACTCATTTCAACAGCGACCCTGTTATTGAAAAAGCGATTGTACAGCAAATGGCTTTATGGATTTGTACTTCAGGTATGCAAGGAAAAGCACTTAGAAAAAAGCATCTTATTAAAATAACAAAACAATTGTATTTGTCAGTTACAGGTTCGCTCCCAGAAAAAAAATTTAATGATAATGCTGATACTTACATACGTTTGTTAGATAAAATAGGCACTGATGCTCTGATTTATATTAAACCTGAAAACCTCGATAGAAGGGTAAAAGGCATTCCTGAATCTCCGGGTATAAATGCTACCAGCGATTTTATCAGGACTCCTACTCTGAGTAAAATCAGGTATGAACAGTATCAAATTAGAAATCAGGCGATGCTGGGCCCACGCAACGATTGTTTGCCTTGTACACTCGACAGTTCGCTTTTTCCATCCGTTCGTAATTGTTTATATGTTTTACAAAATACAGCTCATAAAAATAAAATTATAGAAGCAAGAAAAGAAATTGACAGTGTTTATTTACCTCCTTTTTTCGGTCAGCCTCTATCGTATATGGATGGATTTAAAAACTTCGATCCTCAAAAATGGCTTACCAGCAAAGATATGCCCATAGCTGATTTAACTCAATTACTGATTGAAAATGCTAACTTTTACCTGAATAACCTGATTGAAAAATCAGATGTGGCAGAGCTTAAACAATATCATACTTTTATTCTGGAATACCGTTCACAATACATGAACCTCTTCAGGTGGTGTGCCGATTTATACCAAATTAAGCAACAAAGCTATTCTTTTGATTGTTGTGAATGGAACAAGCTCGCAGACAATCAATATATTCAGCTTAGTAAAGCCATCGAAGACTTTTTAATTAAATATAATCACCTGTTTTCCATTAATTACAAATATAAATCAACTTATGACACTCAATTTTTTAATTATCTGTTGATTAATGGTACAGTTGCCTATACTCAGGCTGCACTTTTAAATTTATATAAACTTTTTACTGATGAAAAACAATATATTTGTTTGCCGGGCTACTTTCCTTCTGTGAGGTTGAATGCACTAAATCAGATAAATGCTGTCCTTGGCACTAATTTAAGTGAAACCGGAAGGCTTGAATATTACAGGTTGTTTATTGACATTGACGAAACTCACAGTTTTGAATTTCGTTTTGGTGAGTGCAATTGTGGTAAAAAACGTGAAAGCCTTTTACCTTTTCCATCATTACAAACCGGTAAATCTATAGCAACTTCGGAAGGCTTTAAACCACTCGATTTATCTGCCAAATATGAATTATCAGCTTTTGCAGGCCGAACTTATTTCTCTCCTCAGGGAGCTTCATATTTTGATGGTCAGGGTTTATTGGCTTTCAGTAAAATTGATAAGATAATTGATTCATTTTTCAGAGAAAAATACAGTGAAAAGTTCTATTTTACAGCACCTGACTCATTTAGTTTCGACTATTTTTCGGTTTATGGTGCTTCGGCAGGTCTCGACCTGAATAAAAATTTACAGATCAGAGCTTCAGGTCAAAGTATGACTGGTTTAGTTACAGCAAAAGCAGGTTTTAATTATTTCCCTAATCCTTTAGACAGTAATTCACTGACCAAAATCACTGTTGGCACTTATAATAAAATCAGTGCATGGAAGGCAGGTGTCGGTATAAGATACTATTGGGGTAATTATTTAAGACCTTATGCTGGTGCTTCTGTTTCGTTTCTTTCCATGAAAAACACCATTGCAAAATCTTATGTCGAAAGTGTTGAAATTCAAATGTTAAAGGTGGCAAACACAAGTACTTTTACCGCTTCTCTCGAGGCCGGTGTGAGATATTATTTCAATCAGGACTTTTATGTTGAAATTGGTGCAAATGCTGTAAAAAGACTTAGAGACTATCCTGATATTAACGGACTTGGACTTGACAAAAACATCTATTTGGGTGCAGGCGCAAGGTTTTAATGCATTAATACTATTTTTTGCACACTTACTTTTTCCCCTGATTTTATTCTGATATAGTAGTTTCCATTAGAATATATACTCAAATTAAAACTGTAAATCGCTTGAGAGCTTAAATTTTCATTTTGTAAAATACAATTACCCATCTGATTGAAAATCTCTAATTTACATTCTTGGTACGCTTCGGGTATCTGTATATTAATTAAACCTGATGTCAAAGCAGGATAAACTTTAATTTTTTCATTGTTATTCTCAAATACATTATCAGGACGCTCTGCTAAAGGCCAGAAGGCAGTTGACAGACCTCTTCCATGTGTAGCCGCCAAAACAATATTATCACTTTCCCTGACCTGAAGCATATCTACACGTACATTGCCGATTCCTGTGCTTTGTAATGTCCATTTCAAATTACTATCAGAAATATTATTACACGACCATATCCCCAATTCGGTAGCTACTAAAGCCTGTAATGAGTTTTTGGGATGCAACAAAACCCATCTGACAGGAATATCCGGCAAATTCGATTCAATTTCTTTCCAGTTTTTACCTTTATCAAAGGTCAGCAATAAAGATGAAACACCATAGTTTGAAAAACTGACCACTATGGTATCACTTGTATTTCCGCACGCAATACTACTGATATTTGCTGAAGGAAAGAGTTTACTGCCAATATCAGTTGCTAAAGGATTTGTATTTATATTTTTAATTCTGAACAACCTGCCTGATTGAGTGGCTATTAAAAATTCCGGATTTTGTGCTGTGGCCTCCGGGGTAAATTTAACAGCAGAGAAAATTACAGAGGATCCGGTGTTGATCTGCACCATTTGAGAAACAGGCGGATTTTCAGATGCATCAACTATCATCACCTGATCAGGATTGTCTTTATTAAAAGATACTGCATTGGCAACAAGCAAGTTTTCTTTACTGAAATAATCAGCTGGAGATATAAAAGTACCTGACTGAATTCCTGCACTGGCATAATACATTCCATCTTCGGTAAGTTGATAACGGTTGTAATAAATTGAGGTAATTAGCATGGAAGGATAATCCTTATCAAAAAAACAATAAGCTCCGTCACCTCCATTTATCATATTTTCTAATTTCAGCCTCCCACCAGTAAAATGTAATGAGCCATTATCTTGTAAACCCCCTGCATAGTTGTCAGTGTTTTTCACAGGATTTATATCGCAGGTATAAAACTGTAAACAATTCAGGTTGTGGTTTCTTTGATAAAAAACAGGGTTGCTGATATTTGCTGTGGTGGTTAAAAATACTCCTCCATCAGAAGATATTATTAATTGATTTGAACTGTTTGCCAAAAAAACAAAATCATGAATATCGGCATGAACAAAATTATCTCCACCATTTTGATACATTAATGCCCAGTCGCTCAGTTTTTTCCATGAATTTCCTGCATTAGTACTCCTGTGAACGTCCAATCCCCCAATAAAAACATTATTAGCATTATTAGGGTCAACCTCTATGGCAAGGGCATGCCATGCAATAGTAGCAAAACCATTATTTGGTACAGAGGGAGTATTTCGCTTTTGCCAGCTTATTCCACCATCTGTCGAACGGATTATATGATGGCAATAGCTGTAATTGAAACCTTCAGGTGTTATTATCCCGGAACCTATCAAAGCATAAACAGTGTTTTTCTCTGAGGGAGCCGATGCAAGCATTACTCTGCCCGGAATACTTTTTTCTGAATTTTCAATTTCTTTCTGATAATTATCCATTAATGTCCATGAGCCGGCAAAACCTGAATCTGAACTCAATATACAAGCTCCTCCCCGATTATTCAGATTTTTCATTGTACCGACAAATATTCTGTTACCAGCACTGATTTCAATATCTGAAACTGCGAAAGATTCATTATAACCCGAAATATCAGGCAATACCTGTGTCCAGCTTGCACCTTGGTCAATACTACGATAAAGACCATCTCCCGGTAAACTTATGTGGTTTTTTTCTTTGTAAAACCCACTGGCGACACCGGCATAAAGCACCGTTTTTCCACTTTCTACTCTTGCAACAATATCAGTTATATAGGCAAAATCTTTGGTAGAAGCAAGTTTTGACCATGTTTTTCCGGCATCAGTACTTTTCAAGATACCTATTCCTCTTCCAGACGATTCCCTGTAAATATATCGAGCAGTAAAAGCTTCACCTGTACCAATAAATATATTTTGAGGGTTAATTGGGTCGAAACAAATAGCAGAAACAGAAAGACTTTCCCAGATATCACTGACAATTTGCCATTCAGAATTGCTGTCGTAAATATTGTTATTATACCATAACCCTCCGGTTACAGCTCCTGCCCATACCTTTTTTCCTGTAACATCATTCGGGTCAACACACAAAGCCCTGATCCGGCCTCCCATATCTGTAGGCACTTCCTGCCATTTCAATTGCTCATTATTACGGTAAAATGCATAATTCTCTCTGTTTTCGAATGCTGTAAACAATCTTTCGAAAGGAACCGTTCCTGTAGCAGGGTCAAATGTCATCAAAAAATTCTGAAAGGCAGCTGCTCCCGGCTCATCCATTCTTTTTTTACCATTATCCTGACTTTTAAATTCCTGATAAAGCTTGTTTAAATACTTTTCAAAAAGTTCATTTTTATTCAATTTTTTATCTGAACCTGAAACAAAAATCAGTAAAATGCACATCATTAAAAATACAATCCTATTCATAATCCTTTTAATTTGAAAGATTTTGGAGAATTATTCTGTTAGCAATATAAAGTATTTACAAAGTATATTAAATGGAATCTGCTTCAACTTTCTCAATAATCTGAATTATTGAACTCAACTCAGTTGCTGAAACCAATTGTATTCTGACAGGTTTAAAATGATTTATTCCTTTAAAATACTGACTGTAATGTGGTCTCATTTCCAGAATAGCCTGTCTCTCACCTTTCCATTTTACTGATTCGAGTAAGTGGTTTTTACAAATGAATGCTCTTTCTGCCACAGAAGGTGGGTCGGCAAATTCACCTGTTTTTAAAAAATGTCTGATGTTTTTAAAAATCCATGGATTACCAATAGCTGCTCGTCCTATCATCACTCCGTCAACACAAAATTCATCAAATAATGTTTTGGCATCAACGGGAGTTTTTACATCACCATTGCCGAAAAGTGGAATGATTATTCTTTTATTTTCCTTGATTTTTTTAAACCATGTCCAATCGGCATTGCCACTATATTGCTGAACTGCGGTTCGGCCATGCAAAGCAATGGCAGCAACACCAACATCCTGAAGCATTTCACAAAGTTCAACAATCTGAATGCTATTATTATCCCATCCCAATCTGGTTTTAACACTAACCGGTTTTTTTGTTGATCCTACAATTTGTTTGGTAATATTTACCATCCATAGAATATTTTGTAAAGCAGCTGCCCCAGCCCCTTTTCTGACAATTTTTTTAACCGGACAGCCAAAATTTATATCAATTATATCGGGATTTGCCAGATCAATAATTTCTGCTGCTTCCATCATGCTTTTTTCATCATGACCAAAAACCTGTATTGCTACTGGTCGTTCCTCAGGAAAAATATCAAGTTTAATTTTGCTTTTGTCGGCCTGACGAATCAAACCTTCTGATGAAATAAATTCTGAATAAACCATATCGGCTCCCATTTGCCGGCAAATAATACGAAAAGGCGGATCGCTGATGTCTTCCATTGGTGCCATCAATAGCGGTTTTTCCGGTAATTGTATGTGTCCGATTTTTACCATAAAATCAGTTTTAACACTTAATTAAGGTGTTTTATTTCCCCTGCAAAATTACAATACTAATATTCACCTGAAGCTTTATTCATCTGATTGCCTTTAAATTCAAAAAAAATAAGCATTTTTGCAGTCAAAATTATAATTATCTATGCCTGAAATTTTAATCATTGATGACGAAAAAGTTATCCGGGAAACACTGAGAGATATTCTGGAATATGAAAAATACAAAATTGATGACGCTGTTGACGGATTTACTGCATTGGAAAAAATTAAAAAGAAGAAATATGATGTAGTTCTTTGCGATGTTAAAATGCCAAAAATGGACGGAATTGAGGTTCTGGAAGCTTCAATGGCCATAAATCCTGATGTACCTTTTATTATGATTTCAGGTCATGGAACCGTTGAACTGGCAGTGGAAGCAACACGTAAAGGAGCATTTGCATTTATTCAGAAACCACCCGACCTGAATCAATTGTTGTTACAGATACGCAATGCTATTGACCGCACTGAACTGGTACAGGAGACCAAAAGTTTAAGGAAAAAAATCTTTAAAACCCGCGATATTATTGGTGAATCGCCAGCAATAATTCAGATAAAAGATACCATTGACAAGGTTGCTCAAACTGAGGCACGAATTTTAATTACTGGTGGTAACGGTACCGGCAAGGAGCTGGTAGCCCGCTGGGTTCACGAAAAAAGCAACCGGGCTCAGGGGCAATTGGTTGAGGTCAATTGTGCTGCTATTCCTTCAGAATTAATTGAAAGTGAACTTTTTGGCCACGAAAAAGGTTCTTTTACCTCGGCAATCAAACAAAGAATCGGCAAATTTGAACTGGCAAATGACGGAACTTTATTTCTCGATGAAATCGGGGATATGAGTCTTTCTGCTCAGGCTAAAGTTTTAAGAGCATTGCAGGAAAAAATTATTACACGTGTGGGTGGCGAAAAAGCCATTGCTGTTAATCCCCGCGTTATTGCTGCTACCAACAAAGATTTACTAAAAGAAATTGAAAAAGGAAATTTCAGGGAAGACCTCTATCACCGTCTGAGTGTAATCGTTATCAGGGTTCCTTCACTCAACGAAAGGGAAGACGATATTGTGTTGCTTGCCGACAGATTTTTAACTGAAATTTGTCAGGAACATGGTATTGCCATGAAAACCTTTACTACTGAAGCTTACAATGAACTTAAAAATATCACCTGGACAGGAAATGTGCGTGAATTGCACAATGCCATTGAACGTATGGCTATTTTGTGCAACAAAGAAATTACAGCCGATGATGTCCGCATTTTAGCCAAGCCGATTCCTAAACATGATATCAGTAAAGAACTCGATATTTCAAGATTCAGCAAACTTGAAGAGTTTAAAGAACAGGCTGAAATGGTATTTTTAAAAGAAAAACTCAAACTTTATAATTGGGATTTTACAAAAGCAGCCTCCGAAACAGGTCTCACTATTGGCGAACTGAATAAGTTAATTGACAAATACAACCTTAAAATCAACTGATAAAATGAATATTCACACTAAACCTCACGAAAAAACATGGGCAGAAATTGAAGCCGAATCTTCCTGGTCTATATTCACTATCATGGGCGAATTTGTTAAAGGTTTTGAAACACTTAACCGTATAGGTCCTTGTGTCTCGATTTTTGGCTCTGCCCGAACCAAACCCGACAGCATTTATTATCAGAAAGCAACTGAAATATCCGAACGATTTACTCAATTAGGATACGGAATAATAACAGGTGGAGGACCTGGAATAATGGAAGCTGCCAACAAAGGTGCTCGTCAGGCAGGTGGTAAATCGGTAGGACTGAACATTATTTTGCCTCATGAACAAACATTTAATGCTTTTATTGACACCGATAAACTCATAAATTTTGATTATTTCTTTGTCAGAAAGGTTATGTTTGTCAAATACGCACAGGGTTTTGTGGTGATGCCTGGTGGTTTTGGCACTTTAGATGAATTTTTTGAAGCCATTACACTGATTCAAACTGAAAAAATTCAAAAATTTCCGGTAGTATTGTTTGGTACTGACTTCTGGAGCGGATTAATAGACTGGATAAAAACTTCTTTACTTGAAAAAGAACACAATATTGAAGCAACCGACATTGATTTGTTTAAAATAACAGACAGTGTTGATGAAGCTATTCAACACATTGACAGTTACTATCATAAATTTAATCTCCGTCCGAATTTTTAATTTTCTTACTTAAAATAGTCTTTTTTTTCTGCATATTTGCAGTCATTTTTATTTTGTAATTTTAGTATGAAAAAGAAACAAGGCTATTTACAACTAAAGGATAAAACAATTTTTTCGAACAACTATGTTCTGTTTGAACTCAGGGTTGAAGAAAAATTTGATTTTATTGTTCCCGGCCAGTTTATCAATGTAAAAGTTGAAAATCAGCCAGATACATTTTTACGAAGACCATTTTCGATTCATGATGTTGACTATGAAAAAAACACAATTCTGTTTTTGATGAAAATTGTTGGCAATGGAACAAAAATGCTTTCAAAAGTTTCAACAGAAGATAAAATTGATGTTTTATACCCGCTTGGCAACGGCTTTACCCTTGCTGAAAATAAAAAAGTATTGTTAACAGGAGGAGGTTATGGAATTGCACCTCTATATCATCTGGCAAAAGAACTTATTTCTAAACAATGTGAAGTGTATTTTTTATTGGGTGCAAAAACTATTACCGATCTGATTTTACTTGAAAAATTTGAAAATCTGGCTGATTTAAGCATTACTACCGAAGATGGAAGTAGCGGATTTAAAGGCCGAGTTACTCAGCATCCATATTTACAGGATAAAATAACTGATTTTGATTGTATTTACTGCTGCGGACCCGAACCCATGATGAAAGCAGTTAGCCTGCTCGCTATCGAAAAAAATGTTAATTGTGAAGTTTCATTAGATCAAATGATGGGCTGCGGAATAGGTGTATGCCTGAGTTGTGTAGCTAAGACTGTTCGTGGACACGAAACAAGCTGTATTCATGGTCCTGTTTTCAATTCAAAAGACATTGTATGGTAAATCTGAATATAAATTTAAACGGGTTAAAACTGAAAAACCCTGTAATGACAGCTAGCGGCACCTGTGGGTTTGGCGAAGAACTGGTTGATTTTATGGACGTTACTCAGCTGGGGGCATTAATTGTTAAAGGAACCACCCGCGAAGTTCGTGAAGGAAATCCTTATCCACGCATTGCCGAAACACCTTCGGGCATGCTCAACACCATTGGTTTGCAAAACAAAGGCATTGATTATTTTGTGAATACATTATACCCATCAATCGAACACCTCAACGAGCATATTATAGTTAATGTTTCGGGAAGTACTATTGATGACTATGTATATGTTTGTGAAAGATTGCTTGATTTACCTAAGTGCACGGCTGTAGAAGTGAATATTTCATGTCCGAATATCAAGGAAGGTGGTCTGGCATTTGGTACATCTTGCCCGGCTGCTGCCATGGTAACAAAAGAAGTCAGAAAAGTATGGAACAGGCATATTATGCTGAAACTTAGTCCAAATGTAACCAGCATAGCCGAAATTGCCAAAGCTGTTGAGGCCGAAGGAGCTGATTCTGTTTCGCTGGTAAATACTTTTTTAGGTATGGCCATCAACGCAAATACCAGACGACCAGTGTTGTCAACCATTACAGGCGGACTCTCAGGACCGGCTATCAAGCCTATTGCTTTGCGTATGGTATGGCAGGTTTATCATGCAGTAAAAATTCCTATTGTTGGCATGGGAGGAATAATGAATGCTGAAGATGCTATCGAGTTTTTCCTGGCCGGTTCGAGTGCTATTCAGATCGGAACGGCAACCTTTATTGACCCGGCAACTTGTGTTAAAATCATTCAGGGAATAACAGATTATTGCCATCTCCATAATATCGAAAATATCAGTCAGCTTACTGGAGCTTTAGAAGTATAATATCAATGTGAGAACAAATTCCCCTTGACATTGAGCAGCATGATACCTAAAAACACAGATAATCTTTTGTGTAATTCCGTGTCTTAGTGCTTTGGTGGCGAAATATCAATCATGCCACAAATATAAGAAAACACAAAATCCACACAAAAAACTCCGAAGAATTTAGTGTTCTTACGACTTAAGATGCTTTTGGATTAAGATATAAATCAATTGGTATAACATCTCACAACTCCAACTGGCCATTTTTTATTTCCAAAACTTGCAGGTGATGTTCAGGTGCATCCAGTGCATTTATCATTTTATCTTTTACAGTATCGGTCATAAAAACCTGTCCGAAATTATCAGAAGCTATCATCTGAACCAGATTTTGAGTACGGTTAGGGTCAAGTCGTTCACTTAAATCGTCAAGCAATAACACAGGCTTAAAACCTTTCTCATTTTTGAGAATATTGTACTCTGCAAATTTGAGTGATACCACCAGCGATTTTTTTTGTCCCTGTGAGGCAAAATGTTGAGCAGGATGATTGTTTAATCTGAAAACGATATCATCACGATGAATGCCTGATGTGGTACGTGCCATGGCAACATCAATATCAAAACTTGTGTTTAACAAATTTTCAAGTTTTTCTGTATTTAATTGACTTTCGTAAATAGCATCAATAAACTCATTTTTACCACTCAATTCATGGTAGATTTGCTTTGAATTGCTGTTGATTTCTTCAATATATCTGACCCTTAACTGATAAATTAGGGATGCACACTGAGCCAGAACAACATTATAAGGTTCAATCAGTTTTTTGTCTGCTTTGTTGTTATCCTTCATCCATTTCAGGCTGGCATTTCTTTGCATTAAAGCCTTTTCGTATCTGATCAGATTATTGAGGTAATCGCTGTTGGTCTGAGCTATCAGCCTGTCAATAAACCTTCGTCTTTCAATGCTTCCGTTGTCAATGAGTTCAAGATCATAGGGAGTTATGATTACCAACGGGAAACGTCCGACATGGTCAGCCAGTCGCTCATATTCCTGCTGATTGATTTTGATTTTCTTTTTTCCCTGACGAACAGCAGCAATAAATATCTCATATTCATCATTCTTCAACAGACATTTAGCACGTAAGTTAAAATAATTTTCTTCATGCTTGATATTTTTGCTGTCGCTTCCATTAAAATAGCTTTTCCCGAAAGAAAGATAATAAATTGCATCCAGTAAATTTGTTTTACCTGCCCCGTTTTCACCACAAAAACAGACTATCCGGCTATTAAAATCGGTTTTAACAGAGGTCAGGTTTTTAAAATTTTCGATATGAAGCTGATTGATAACTAGCAAAAGCTCTTTTTTTTATTCAGCAAATTTAGCTGAAAGCCCGAAAATCAGTTTCTCTGTTTTTATTATTGCATAATATTTGTGTGAATTGCGGTTTTTATAATAATGGGAAGAATAATAGGTATTGACTATGGACTAAAACGCGTTGGGCTGGCAGTAACCGACCCTTTGCGGATGATTGCCACAGGCCTCGACACCATTGATCATTCAAAAATCTTTGACTTTTTAAAAAATTATATAGCCAAAGAACAGGTTGACGAAATTGTAGTTGGTTTACCTTTAGATCTGAAAGGCAATGCCACAGATGCTACCCCTCCTACAGAAAAATTTATTGAAAAGCTCAAAATTACCTTTCCCAACATCAATATATTCTCCATTGATGAACGTTATACCTCAAAAATGGCTGTTCAAACCCTTGTTAGTGCAGGCATTGGCAAAGAAAAAAGGCGCAACAAAAGTTTGTTGGATAAAGTAAGCGCCACCATTATTCTTCAATCTTATCTTCAAAAATATGATTCTTAAAATTACAGCATACGGAGACCCTTTGTTGCGTAAAGAAAGTACTGATATTGATGCTTCATATCCGGCATTGCATCAGTTGATTACCGATATGTACGAAACCATGAATTTTGCCAGCGGAGTGGGTTTGGCAGCACCTCAGGTAGGCCTGAATATTAATCTTTTTATTGTTGATACTACAAAAGTTGACAATTACAATGAAGGGATTAAAAAGGTGTTTATTAACCCTGAAATATTAGATGAATATGGTAAAATCTGGACTTATGAAGAAGGCTGCCTGAGTTTGCCCAAATTAAGAGAAAACGTTGACCGCTACGATACGGTTAAAGTTCGTTATCTGGATGAAAATTTTATTGAACATACAGATGTTTATACTAACATTAATGGCAGAGTCATACAACACGAATACGACCATTTAATGGGTGTTGTGTTTATTGACCATATTACTGCTTTTCGCAAACGACTTGTACGTAAAAAATTAGATGAAATTGTTCAGGGTAAAGTGGATGCAGGCTACCCTGTAAGATTTTATAATGTGAAAAAGAGATAGCATTTCTATTTAAAATCAAGACAGTTTTTTACTGCCTCGTACCCGATTTTAAACATTTCCTTGCCTTTATTTATTTCGTGGTAATGAAATTTTGACATTTTATCCATTTCAATGTAAATATCAGCGAGATGTTTTTTATTGGCTATTTCTTTTGAAGCAACTAATAAAAACGACCTGACCAAAACCCCCACTACCCCGTTAATTTCTTTTTGAAAACCTATCGGATTAACATTCAGGGCAATAACTTTCCTGCACAAATGACGGATGGCTTCAATCGGCAAATTGTTCAGCACCCCACCGTCAACATAGGAAGTATTACCTATTACTGATGCTTCGAAAACTACCGGTATGGAACAGGAAGCTATTACAGAACTTACAATATCGCCTTCTGAAACATATATAGGACAACCATTGTTTAAATCAGTAATACAGATATAAAGTGGTTTTGGTAAATTCTCCAGCTTTTTTGTTCTTAAATTTTGCGTTAAAATACGCTGAAGAGGCGTTGTTTTCAGAAATCCTTTTTTAGGCAAACTTAAATCGAAAAGATGTAACAGTTTATATCTTGAAAAAACTTCCAGAATTTCATCAGGAAAAAAGCCATCGGCATAAAATGCTCCTACAATTGAGCCGGCACTGGTACCTGCCAGTATTTCAG
>Ga0209835_1000079_pt1 | contig 66097 bp, 45 predicted proteins | sample LakKivwa52mmetaG_FD_184138 | JGI IMG/M metagenome (GOLD analysis project Ga0209835, IMG submission 184138) | Anoxic lake water microbial communities from Lake Kivu, Rwanda to study Microbial Dark Matter (Phase II) - Lake Kivu water 52m metaG... | ecosystem: Environmental > Aquatic > Freshwater >...
GATTTAAAATGAAAAATTACCTGATTCCGGCGATTTTTATCCTGACTTTCTCGCTGGCAAACTTTGCTGCAGCTCAGAGTGGGCGGATTGAAGGCCGTGTATTCAACTCCAAAAACAATGAGCCGTTGCCCTTTACCAACATTGTAATTTTCGGAACCAATATCGGGGCGGTCTCTGATCTGGATGGAAAGTTTGTATTCACAGGTGTTGCGCCGGGTTTCATTAGGCTACAATCTACTGCTGTGGGTTTTGAAAACTATGTTTCCGAAGATTTCCTTGTTACCAACGCAAAGACTTTTTACATTGACCTGCCGATGAAGGAAACTTCGGTAAAACTGGATGAGATCGTTGTAAAAGCCTCGCCTTTCGTCAGAAGTCTCGAAAGCCCGGTATCCCTCCGAAGGCTGAACATCTCCGAAATTGAAAGAAATCCTGGTTCCAACCGCGACATTTCGAAAGTGATCCAGTCGTTGCCGGGAGTAGCTGTCACACCTGCACAACGCAATGATCTGATCGTGAGGGGAGGCGGGCCAAGTGAGAATTCCTTTATTCTTGACGGTGTTGAAATTCCGATCATTAACCATTTTGCCACACAGGGAGCATCAGGCGGACCGGTAGGCATCATCAATGTGGATTTTGTGAGGGAGATCAACTTTTACTCCGGAGCATTCCCGGCAGCGCGTGGAAATGCTTTGAGTTCGGTGGTTGATTTCAGGATGATAGATCCAAACAAAGACAAATGGAATTTTCGTGCAGCAATTGGCGCCAGCGACCTGGGGTTGACTGCCAACGGGCCGGTATCTTCCAACTCCGGTCTGATTTTTTCGTACCGGCGTTCCTATCTGCAATTTCTCTTCAGTGTAATTGGCCTCCCCTTTCTTCCCACTTACGACGATTTTCAGATGAAATACCGCTGGGACATTGACAAAAAGAACCAAATCACCTTCATCGGTCTGGGAGCTATTGACCGTAATGAACTGAATACCGGAATAAAGGACCCAACCGAAGAACAGCAATACATTCTTGATTTTCTTCCGGCAAACGATCAGTGGAGCTATGCGGTGGGCGCGGTTTACAGACATTTTTCCAATAATGGCTTTCACACGTTTGTGTTGAGCCGCAATATGCTCGATAACCGGGCTTATAAATACCAGGACAACATTGAGGAAGAGACGCTGAAGACCCTTGATTACAATTCGCAGGAGGCTGAAAACAAGTTAAGGTATGAATTTACCGGCAAGGAATCGGGGTGGAATTACAACTACGGCGCGGGTTTGATGCTTTCGAAATTCACAAACAATACTTTTCAGAAACTCTTCATAGATGGCGAAGTAACGGGTATTACCAGGGTGGCCGATCTGAGGCTGTGGAGCTGGAATGCTTTTGGGCAGGTTACACGGGGATTTATTGATGAAAGATTGAATTTGTCGCTTGGTATGAGGATGGACGCCAATGATTATTCCGATGAAATGAGCAACATGCTCAGGCAATTTTCGCCCCGGTTTTCCGCATCCTACCAGCTGGTCGAAAAATGGTTTGTCAATGCCAATGTTGGCCGCTACTATCAACGGCCTCCCTACACTACGCTTGGCTTTACTGATGAGGCCGGAAATTTTGTAAACAAGCAAAATAATCTCACCTATATTGGTGTAAACCATTACGTTACAGGCGTGGAATATCGGCCGGATGAACAATCAAAAATTACCCTTGAGGGTTTCTACAAGTTTTACAACAACTATCCTTTTTCGGTCACTGATTCGGTAAGCATTGCCAGTAAAGGGGCAGATTTTGGTGTGTTTGGCAGCGAAGAGGTTGTTTCGACCGACGATGGAAGAGCGTATGGCTTTGAAATATTTGCCCGCAACACCGACATTCTCGGTTTCAACACGATTCTCTCTTACACGTTTGTCCGCAGCAAGTTTGAAGACAAAACCGGAACCTTCATACCCGCATCATGGGACAATAAACACATCCTCAACTTCACGCTGCTCAGAGGATTGAAGAAAAACTGGAATATCGGTGCAAAATGGCGGTTTGTAGGAGGTTCGCCCTACACTCCTTTTGATGAAGAGACCTCCGCTATGAAACTGGCATGGGATGTTCAGGGCGGCCCGTACCTCGATTATGACCAGTTCAACACTTTGCGCCTCGATACTTTCCATCAGCTGGATGTAAGAGTTGACAAGCAGTACTTCTTCGACAAATGGACGCTGATGTTCTACCTCGACATCCAGAATCTCTATAATTTCCAAGCAGAGAACCCGCCTGTTTATACCCGCGTTCTGGACGAAAACGGCGTTCCGGTGATCGTAAATCCCGAAGCGCCGTTAGAACAACAGATGTATCAGCTAAAAACGCTGCAAACTACCTCGGGCACAGTATTGCCAACCATCGGAATTATTGTCGAATTTTAAAACCTAATAACCATGAAAACAATAGCAGTTTGTATTACAACTTTATTAATAGTAGCTGGTTTCCTTGATTCCCCTGAGCTTTTTGCCCAAAGGAAGATAAAAAAGAAGGCAGAGCCGGTCGAAATCATCAAAACCAACATCGAGGCAACAGGTACTGAGATCACACTCAATTTTTCCAAAGGGTCAGCACACAATTATCCGATGATGGCAGCCTGGCTTGAGGACGAAAATGGCAATTATCTGCAGACGCTTTATGTGAATCAATCGGTAGCCAAAGGATATTTCAATTATGCCGACAAAAAGGAGGGTGAATGGAAGCCCGGTCCGCTTGTCCGGCCGGCTGCATTACCGGTTTGGTCGCACAAACGGGGTGTGAAGTCTGACGAAGGTCATTATATGCCCACTCAAAACAGCCCGATGCCCGATGCAGTTACCTCTGCAACACCCAAAGCAGGATTTATTTTAGAATCAAAATCAGATAAACAACTCACCGGGAAGTTCAGAGTGATGTTTGAAATCAACCAATCGTGGGACTGGAACGAATTCTGGACCAATAATAAGTTCCCCGATGACGACGAATACAAAACTTCGGCACAACCTTCGGTGGTTTATGCCGTGGAGATTGATCCCGAAAACCCTCAGGATTCTTACGAAATGAAGCCAATCGGGCATGGCCATTATTCAGGAAAAGACGGAAGTATTAACAGCGACCTCAAAACTATCACATCAGCATTAAAGATTGCAGACAAAATCACTGTTGAAGTGAACGGAAGGTAGGTAACAGGCTGATTTCAATTGTTTTAGCAGGAACTATTTTCCGGGCATTTTATCAACCTCCTGAAATAGAATATAGGTGATTTTTTCGCCATCTGATCTTTTTTCGATAATCCGGATATCCCGGTGGATACCGGTAATTCTCGCCAGGCGCTGTATAAATTCCCATTTTTTTATCGTATCCATTCTGGTTGTTGGCGAATCGAAAACCTCGCAAATCAGAGCCTCATCAGAAATGGACACGTCAAGACTGTTTCTCTCCTTTTTCCAGTCCTTCACATTAACGGTCATAAAATAGTCAAGCATCAATGAGAATTTATCCGGCTTTAGAGCTACAATTTCTTTGCGGTTCACTTTATCAAGTACAATAGTTATTGTATCTGTTTGATAATTAGGTGATTTAACCACAAAACTTACAATACTTTTATCGGTACTCAGGGTCAGCGTTCCATCTGGCTTGCACAGATAATCTGTTGGTGAGCCTCCCTCTTTCAGAATAGAGACATTAATAATATCGTTGATGATGGTTTTTTGGGTATGCTCATCCACGAATACAAATTTGTAATCCCGTGTGGTGACGATTTTAAAAGCAAAATAAAAGATTGTTAAGATTAGCAACATCAACGCCGGTATCATTACAAAATAGATATTGGCATTTTTCGCCGAATCCTTTGGAATGCTACCAACGGGTAATTGTTTAAACCGGAAATCGTCCCAGCTGCCGTAACCTGCAAATTTGCTCAGCAGGTTAAGGGTGTCAATACGTGGCAACGAGGCAGATTGATTTTTGAAATGGCTATAAAACCATTTTTCGCTTATCCGGGCATTTACTTTATTCAGTAACTCTTCCTGAAAGTCAACAATATCCTGCCCTTTCCACTCACCGATATCCGGATTTTTTCCCGGGTAAGTCAGGCGCATCCGCTCCACAATCCTGAGTTTAAGCAATTCGAATATTTCAATGTCGCTTTTCTGCACTGATGATTCGGATTTATGTTATTGATATTCTGACCATTGTAAATCATTTCCGTATTTACAAACCATTTACAACCCTATTTCAATCAAAACCGCCCGGCTCACCCTACCTTTGATCCGGTAAGTGCAAATGTACGTCTAATTTAAATCAAAAGCATTATGAAAACAAAGATTCTGCAACTGACAATGTTTGCCCTGACAATCACAATGTTTGTTTACGGGCAAAGCACAATGGAACTGACCTTCACAGGAGACAACAATGGTGAATATCTGTTGATGGACAGCATTTATGCTAAAAATCTCACCCAGGGATTGGCCACCACGCTGCCTCAGGGCGACACTATTTTAATCCTTCACATCACCAGCCTTTCTTCTCCTGAAAGCGGGAAAAGCGAAGCCTTCAGCATCGGGCAAAACTCACCAAATCCCTTCGATGGTGCAACCACTTTCGAAATTTCCATTCCTAATGACGGTCTGGTAACGTTGGAAATCAGCAATATCACTGGGGCTGTAAAATTCTTCCAGCAGAAAAATCTAAGCCAGGGTATTCATTCATTTTCATTTAAGGCTGGCAATGACCTGGTATATCTGCTCACTGCAAACTTTGAAGGGGTGAGCAGGACGATTAAATTGCTGAATACCGGCAGAACCGGGCAAGCATGCAATTTACAACAGATTGGAAGTAACAATTTTCAATCCCCGCAAAAATACGGTAGTTTGTCCGGCAATCTTAATTATATTCCGGGAGATGAATTGCTGATTGTAGGTTATTACAACGGTGAGGAAGCAGGATTTGTCCATTCCCCCGAAGCCGGAAGGGGATACATCATCCAGTTTACCACCAACGCATCATGCCCCGGGATAGATTCAGTGTTTTATGAAAGCAAGTGGTATCATACCATCCAGGTTTTCGGGCAATGCTGGCTGAAGGAAAACCTGAATGTCGGCACGATGGTGAACGGAAATCAGCAACAGACCAACAATGGTGTGATTGAGAGATATTGCTATGCCAATAGTTCAAATAACTGTGCCACCGACGGTGCGCTGTATCTCTGGGAGGAAATTATGCAGTACACCACAGAACCGGGCGCCCGGGGTATTTGCCCCGAAGGATGGCATATTCCCACAGATGCTGAAGCAAAAGTACTCGAAGGTGCCGCTGATACTTTTTACAAAATCGGCGCAGCAGTCTGGAATAATACAGGATACCGGGGTTTCGATGCCGGTAAAAACCTGAAATGCCAGACCGGTTGGTCAGCAGGAGGAAGCGGCGCCGATCTTTATGGTTTCAAATTGTTACCCACAGGCTACTGGTACGACGGTTACTTCGATGAACGCACTGTGGACGGTGGTTTCTGGACATCTTCACTCAACAATGGTACCTATCCCTTCAGCAGGGGGATGAACGGCCTTGCAAACGGTGTCGCAAGAGTCGCATTCAACGAACCTGTCGGGTTCCCGGTAAGATGTATCAAAGATTTTTAAATAATTGATATTCATTTTATTAACCTAAATTTACATCAACAATGAAAAAACTAATCTCAATTTCGCTGTTTGTGCTGGCCTTGTCAGCCATAACATTGAGCGATGCCTGCTCACCTAAAAACATGTCCGACATTATTGTCCGGGAGGCATTCAATATCCGTATAAATGGAAATTGTGACAAAGCAAAAATGATTCTTGAAGATGTCCTTAAAAAGGACTCAACCAATGCCATGGCCTACTACGAGATGGCTCGGCTTCAGCATTATCTGCTCCTTGGCAGAGGCGATGTTAAGGTTGTTGACATCCTCAGTTCGATAAACAAGGCCGTTGAGTCAGAACCCGATAATGTAATTTATGCTTACTACCAGGCAATGGCCACTTTTTTTGACGCATTTATGGCGATGCAGATGGGAAATGACCAGGTGAAGGATAAAGTAACTGCAACCTGTGCTAAGTTCGAAAGAGTACTTGAGCTCAAACCCGACTATCATGAAGCCAGCCTGTACCTGATAGAACTTTACGGACTGCTGCCCCGAGATATGGGCGGCGACAGCCTGAAAGCTGCAAAATTGGCGGAAAAACTTGCAGAATCAGATAAATACTTTGGAGCAAAGGCAAAAGCAGTGCTTTTACCGGAAAGTGCCGACCACCTGGCATTCTGGGAAAATCTGCTTGCGGCTGATCCAACAAACACAGGATATCTTGTGGAAGCCGGCAAAGCCTGTCTGTTCCAGGATAATCCTGCCAAAGCTGAAGATTTCTTCAACAAGGCAATGGCGACAGACCCTTCCAGAAACATCCACCTGCTCGACCTTGCAAGGTATCATCTTTACAAAGTAATGCGAAATGGCGAACTCGGACCAACCGAACTGCCTATTGCCAAAACATACCTCGAAAAATACCTTAATAGCACACCCGAACCCATCATCCCCCTGAAAGCCTATACCATTGGCTGGCAGGCGCGTGTGGAGATGTTCCTGGGTAACCAGGCAGTTTCGGAGAAACTAATGGAGGAAGCCAAAAAACTTGATCCCTATTTTTCCGGTGCCTCTGGTATTCCATCACTGTTGCTGTTTGATCCGCCTGATCAGATAAGCCATCATTACTTTTCGTTTTTCAGTCCGTATTGATGATACCATTTTGCAATTTACAACGAATTGACTTAATTTTGGAATGCTTTAGAACATGTTCATTATCAACACAAAACCAGAGATAAGATGAAAAAGTTAATGCTGCTTGTCGTGATGTTCGTCATCGGCTTTGCCATGAATGCTCAGACGTGGAAAGCTACGGTACACCGCATTGACGGTAAACCCAGGGAGAAAACCGTAAAACTTATTCCGGAGAAAAGCTTAGAAATCGGCAGGTTGTTGATTAACAATGATACACTGAAGGAAAACAAGTATTTGTACGGCCATTTTCGAGGGGTGATCGGTGACACCTTGCAAATGAACCTGGAAAGGATTCGGGTTAAAAGTCTTCATACCAATGGAACCCGGATTGATTCGTATATTCCGGCAAAAAGCCTGATAGCTCCCGGCCCCGACTCGACTTATGTTATGAATATTTCTCTCGACGAGATTGATTACCTGGCATACCGAAACAGGTCGGTGGCATGGCTGGCTGAGACTGAGGATTATGTTCTTTTCAGTTCCCTGATTGTGTTGATTGTATCGCCATTTATTTGTTATGATTATAAAAATCAAACATTTAATGCAGAGCGATATCAATATTGGGGACTTGGAAGTACGATCGGAATTGTCACTGGATTTTCGCTTCAAATACTTGGTGGGGCATCTCAAAAGAAATTCCAGTTCCAAAGCTCATGGCCTAAAGAAAAAGCAAAAGTCTGGAGTTTTGATAAAGATGGGAGGAAAGCGCCATGAAAGGATTAACTTTGTAAAAATAAGAGCCTAAATCGTCTGACTAAAGAAATTGGCATTAAAATTTTCCATTATGAATAAATTGAATACCATAGTTTTCATTAAAACTTAATCAATAGGAGGCAAAATTATGTTAGAACATGTTCATTCGCACATCACGTCGGAACTAACGCAGAGCGCAAAGACGGATATCATTTTTATCCTGTCGTCCATACTGCTCAACCTGATCGCATTGGCAGTCAATTCGGGGTTTGCGTCGGAATCGGTAACCAAGAGCAATTTGCTGGTGGTGATGTTTCTGTTTGTCGGGTTGGTAATCCTGATCAATCTGGTTGCCATTTTTGGATTGCTGAAAGGCAAGCAAACCCGCGCCAAACTGCTTAACGGGCTTATCATGATGTACAGGGATCAAAATGTATCGAAGTATTACGATGAGTCGCTGCTGAGCAGTTACAGTGTTCGTTACAATCTTTTCATCATGGTGGTGGTTTGCACGGGCATCATCTCCATTGTGGTGCCCTTTGTTTCGAGGTAAAATGTTTGGGGGAAATCAGCGTTAAAGAGGGCAATTCCAGGCCGGCTTATGGCAACAAAAACCGCGAGCCGGCCTTTGGATTTAATCAAAAAAAAGATGGAACTATTTTACCGACATTACGGCGCCGGAGAGCCGATCATCATCCTGCACGGAGTTTTTGGCGTTTCCGACAATTGGGTAACCTTTGCCCGAGAAATTTCAGATAAGTACGAAGTTTTTATCCCCGACCAGCGCAATCACGGTCAATCGCCGCACCACCCGGCACACAATTACTTTGCGATGTGCTCCGATCTCCACGAATTCGTTGAGCAGCACAACATCAAAAACCCCATTATTCTTGGTCATTCCATGGGGGGTAAAGTGGCCATGCGGTTCGCTCTCGAAAACCCTGACATCCCAAAAGCGCTGATTATTGCCGATGTGAGCATGCGCACATACCAGCGCAGGCATGTCCACCACAATATGATTGATGCCATGCTGAGCGTGGATTTTGAAAAAGCCTCAACAAGGGAGGAGATCGCTATCCAACTTTCCAACTGGATCAAAGATCAGCGCATTCTGCTCTTTGCCATGAAAAACCTTTACCGCCGGCAGCGCGGACAGTTTGCCTGGCGGCTCAACCTGGAAGCCATCAACCTGAACATGGATGAGGTTTTTGAAGGAGTAAAAGCTGACCAGATTTTCCAAAAACCAGCTCTTTTTCTTCGGGGAGGCGACTCGGACTATGTCAGCTATGAAGACTTCGACCAGATCTACCGGAGTTTCCCCAAAGCCGATATCGAAACCATCGAAAATGCCGGTCACTGGCTGCATGCCGACCAGCCTGCTGAATTTAGTGAAAGGGTGCGAAAATTTTTAGACAGGTTGTAGATTGGATGGAATATTATCCTCGACTGGTTGAAACCAAACTTAATGAAACTTGGAAATCGGGATAATCTCAACATTTTGCTGCTGAAGCAGAAGCCTCGCTTTCTCGAGATCTTCCGAAAATCCAAGCAGGAAGCCTCCCCCACCTGATCCGCACAGTTTAAGGTAGTAAGCACCTGAGTCGAGCCCATTTTGCCATACATCGAAAAATGCTGCCGGAACCATCGGCTTGAGGTATTTAAGCAAAAAACGGGAGAGCACTTTAAGGTTTTTGAAAAACTCATGGATTTCTCCGTTAAGAATGGCTTCGATGCTTGCGTTGGTAAGGGGGATCATTTCATCTTTCACCGCATTCAAAAACTGTTCGTTCTTGCACCAGTCGAAGAATTTGCTAACGAGTGGGCCTGTTTTGCCCGGTTTCCCTGTGTTAATAAGGAAGATACCTCCGTTTTTCGAAAACTCGCGTGGAATCCCAACCGGCTGGATGAAGTGATCGGGCTTGATTAGCAAAGGATTGCGCATGTAACAATTCAGCGGGTCCATTCCTGAACTTACTCCGTGAAAAAAGGATTCGAGTTGCGAAAAAATGCTTTTTAGTTTATTGAACTGCTCCTTGGTGAGATTACCATTCGGTTTAATCCTGCCGATACCATATTTTTCGTAAATTGCGGCTACAAGTGCGCCGGAACTTCCCAGGCCAAAGCCCTGTGGAATGGTGGATTCGAAGTAAAGCCCGCGTTCAATGTCGTGGTTAAACTTTCGCAGATCGAAGTCGTTGAGCAATTGTCCGCTTTCCTTCATATCATTGATAAATTGATAAAAATCGCGCAGCGACCGGTTCGACTCGGCCGCAAATTCCTGGTCGGTGTATTTGTCGTCGCCAATAAAGCTGAGCTCACCTTTAAAGTGAGTATAGGGCACAGACAGTGCCATCGAATCGCACATGATACTGTATTCGCCGAATAGAAGGATTTTTGCGTAAAAGATGCCGCTTTTCTTCTTCATTTCAATTTATCTGTTTGGGGCCAATGCCCAGATGATCGTCAATGAACTGGTTGTTTTCACAAAATTTTAATAACTCTCTTTTAATGAATGATTTCACTTCATCATGAACGCTGCCGGGATAAATCAGGTGAACGTTGGGTCCGGCATCGAGGGTAAAACAAACAGGAACACCGGTAGATTGCCGGTATTCCACTATTTTTTGAATGGCCTGCAAAGTTCCGGTTTCGATGAGCAGATACCCTGGTTGCGAGGCCATCATCATGGCATGGAGGGTCATAGCCTCATTTTCAACCACAGCAACAAATTCATCCATATTCCCCGATTGCAGGGCGCGTATTATTCTTCCCAGGTTTTGCTCAGCCTGCGCATACCTTGCCGCAGCAAATGCATGTCCATCCATCAATTGATGCCCTGCACGGCTCGAAACTTTCTTTTCTCCTTTGCTGATAATCAGGATGGTATCCCTCATATCACGAAAAGCCTGGTGAACGGTGGTGTTCAATTTAGTTGCATATTCGTCGGATGAATTCCCGATCAACGGAGTCTCTCCCCATGAAGTGTAACCTCCATAAATGCTGCGGCTTGCACTTCCTGAACCAATCCTGGCCAGGTGAGAGGCTTTCCGGTAAAAATTTTCGTCATTTACTTGTGGCTTATCGCTCAATTGCTGTTCGACGCTACACAGGCAAAGCGCCAGCGCACTCATGGCTGAGGCCGAGGAGGCTATTCCGGCAGAGTGCGGGAAAGTGTTATGTGAGTGAATTTCAAAATGATAATCCTTGAGAAAGGGAAGTTCGGGGTAAACATTCTCAAAGAATACCAGAAGTTTCTTTTTAAATTGAGGGTTTGCCGAGCCTTCGAAATAAAAATCTACAGAGAATCCATCTTGATTGCCTGATGGACTGTAATGAACCTCCGTTTCGGTGAAAGCCAGGGACAATGTCATGCTGAGAGAGACATTGGCAGGCAGTTGGAAGCCTTTTTTTCCCCAGTATTTTATTAATGCTATGTTACTAGGACTCTGCCATTTAACCCTGCCAACTTTACCTTTGATAAATCCCGTCATGCTATTTTGTGAAGTCATTTTAGCGCTGTAAAAGTACTCTTTTTGAATTGGCTGTCTTAATCCTTATCAGAATTGCGAGGTGGATAAAACAATGTCGTCAAAACCAAACCAGGTTTGAAAGCCTTTCGAATCAAGGTAATTTTTTAATTCCGGAATGCTGTTTTCCCAGGTCATCAGCACAAAGTCGCCCCCCCAGGCTCCGAGTGATTTTACCGAACCCTGCAAATCACCGAAAAGGTAACTTTTAACGGTGGGTAAATCGAGAACTTCCGAAAGAATACTTTCGTGCTCATCCATCATTTGCCTGAAGGCGGAGGGATCACTTGTGACCACCATTTCTTCCGAAATTTTGGAAATTCGCCTGATTTCCTTCCGCCTTGATTTCAAACGCGGGGCAAGTTGCCCGATACTCACATCCGAGCGCTGCTTTTTTCCAAGATAGACAAAGAAAAGCTGCTCTTTGAATGGTGGTGAAAAAGGAACGCTGGTAATAAGTGAGCGGCGGTTTTTCAGTTCGTAAAGGATTGGGTTTCCGGAACGGGCACAAGCGACATCAAAGCCGGAACCCTTCGAAACTTTAAAATGAAGCTCGAATGGATTGATTTTGAACCACCAGGCAATGTTTGAGATAAGTGTGGAACTGCTGCCCAACCCCCATTGGATATCGAAATCAGCGTTAGTAACCACCTGCATGCCAGAGGATTGTGTGAAAATTGGTGGGTTGAGTTTTTGTGCCGCCTTCAAAACTTTGATAAGAAAATCTGCTTTTTCAGGATCTGATGACTGAAGAATTTTGAGAGAAGGAAGATCGAAAGTAGCCTCAAACCAGGCATTTCCCAAAGCAAGACTTTTCCAGGATAGTATTCCGCTTCCCGGCTTATCACTGACCGACAACGATTGTCCAAACCGCAGCGGCACCGCCAAAGCACGCGCTCCGTGCATCACGAGGTATTCACCTGAAATCAGGAACTTACCGGAAGAATAAAATTCCATCGGGAATGTTTTACAAATTGGCGGCAACAGTCTGGCGCATTCCGGCCAGGAACTTTTTCACCGAATTGTAGGATACTTTGTGCTGTGCAAAATACTCAACTGCTTTAGCTTTTTCCAGGTCATTGGCATCCAGTGAGTTGAGAATATTGAGCAGGTGCATTTTCATGTGTCCAACCTGTATTCCTTTGGTTACCAGTGATTTTAGCGCACCGAAATTATTGGCCATTCCCACCGAGGCAGCAATCTTCATCATATCCTGTGCTGATGGATTTTCGAGCAACTGCAGTGAAAACTTTGCCATGGGATGTAATGAAGTCAGGCCACCAACGGTTCCAAGCGCAATAGGCACGGTGAGCCAGTAACGAAATTTTCCACCTGAAACATCAACATCGGTGAGTGAGCGGTATTTTCCGTCCCGCGCTGCATAGGTATGTCCCCCAGCTTCAATCGCCCTGAAATCATTCCCCGTTGCCAACGCTACTGCATCTATTCCGTTGAAAATGCCCTTATTGTGAGTTGTAGCGCGGTGTGGATCAATCTGTGCAATGCGTACAGCCTTCTCAAACTTCCATGCAAAATGCTCAGGATCATCAATATCGCCGGCATTTCGTAAACAATTGATATCACACTCCACCGAAACCTTTACCAGACACTCCGGAGTATAGTTGGACAGAATAGACATAATCACCTGACACTCTTTTTCAGCACCTGTATAATGCTCACTCTCAGCCAGATGTTCTTTGAGAATCATTGCAAACTCCTCAAGACAGGAGTTGATAAAGTTGGCGCCCATGGCATCCTGAGTATCGAAAGTGGCTTTCAACTGGAAGTAGTTGTCCAGTTTGTCGGACATATCCACCAACTCAATATCGAGAATGCCACCACCGCGTTTTTCCATGTTTTCGGTGATGTGGCGTGTACCTTCGATAAGGTTTCTTTTCAGTTCAGGGAAATAGGATTGAAGTTTTTTCACATCACCATTCCAGATAAAATGCACCTGGCCAACTTTGGTAGTAGAAATCACCTCGGCCCGGAATCCGCCCTTCGGCGCCCAGTATTTGGCGCTGTTGGATGCAGCTGCCACCACCGAACTCTCCTCAATCACCATCGGCACAAGGTACATTTTGCCGTTGATGTTGAAGTTTGGGGCAATCCCCAAAGGAAAATAAAAGTTGGAAATGGTATTTTCGCTGAATTCGTCGAAAAGGCGCTGAATATTAGGATTTTCGTGCCAGTAGCTTTTCAGTTCATCTATTATTGCATCCGGATTGGTAAATCTGCTCGCCACCATCTCAATCTTGGCGTTCTTGTTCATCTTCGAAAATCCGGAAATGATGTTGTTATTCATATTCAAAATTTTTTGCAAAATTAACTAATCATACATGGTCGGATAAAATCTGGTCAAAATGTCCAGCACTATCAAATTTGCAAATAAACAGAGACGCAGAGAAAATGTTTAGTTTTTTTGAGCGATAATTAAACAAAGAAAAAATGGGCTAATTCCAGGCTGAGCGCGATCGGAAATTCACCTGGAAGACTTTACGATTTAGTTTGAGAAAAACCCCAAAGCGGGGTAAGCAGGATTTTTCTATTTTTGAAGCTTAAATATTCATCACAACAAATTATCAACATCAGAAAAACAAATTATCATGAGTTCAGATTACAAAAAAATCCTTGAAATGGCCATCGGAAACGAAGTGGAGGCCTACGAATTTTACCTTCAGGCAGCTGCAAAATCACGGAACGAAAATCTGAGATCCATCTTCAGCGAACTGGCTGGTGAAGAGATGAAGCACAAAAAAACGTTAGAAGGTTTTCTTCAGAATGACAGCCTGAAACTAAATTTTCATGTGATCAACCCAGACTATAAAGTGGCTGAAACTTTGGATTTGCCAAAATTGACACCGGACATGTCGTTTGCTGAAGGGGTAGCCTTAGCTATCAAAAAGGAGCAGGAGGCAATGGAGATGTACCAGAAGTTTGCCGATGCAAGTACTGATGATGCGCAAAAGAATGTCTTTCAGGAACTTGCGACCATGGAACTGGGTCACAAGGTAAAACTTGAGGAGGTTTATGTAAGTACTGCTTATGTAGAGGTCTGGTAGCGCCAGTATAGAAAAAATTATCATCAGCGGACTTTGGAAATACTAAAATGGTATTCCACAGATCCGCTGAATTATTTTGATGTTTGCCTTGAAGTTGATCAGGCTAAAATACTTTCGGCTGAAAATCCTTTTTGTTCACTATTGACGAACTGCTTCCGGTTGCCCGGATTACGAACAGTCCCAAATTTTCGGCCATCCGGTTGCTGGAACCATCGGCAGTGATATAAGCCACGGCGCCAAAAACTTTCTTATCCTTAAATTCCGGCATGTAGGTCTTCAATTTCCATAGCTTTTCATGAAAATGATCTATATCATTTTGACGCAGAGTGGTTTTCACTTCAACAATCACCACTTCACTGCCATTGAGAGCAATGATGTCATATTCAAAATTTTCGCCATTGCGGTTGCCCTGGGCGCGCTGAATGGTCCGCTCAACCTTGATTCCCCGTTTGTTTAGCAACCTTACCAGATCGCCTTCCACCAGCGACTCAATCAATTTCCCCCATTGCGATGTAAACAGCCTGTCCAGCTCACGAATGCTTTTGAGATTTTGCCGGATCAGCTTCTCGGTTTCTTTGAATTTTTCGGTTAAGATATGATCGTTTTCTTTGATCTGACGGTCAGTTTCCTGAAACTTTTTATCGGTTTCAAGAAACTTCCTGTCTGTTTCCTGAAACTTCTTATCGGTTTCCTGAAACATTCTGTCGGTTTCCTGAAAGATTCTCCAAACCTGTTGAAAATCAAGTGGCTGCCCGTAGTCGGTAATTGAATCATTTACTGTGTTTTCGGGTTCCATGGTTTTGGGTGTTTTGCTGTGCAAAGATACATCAAGTCAGATAATTCGCTATTCGAGGTACAGCAGATGAGCCAAGCAGATTACTTTTTCCTGGCAACCCACTTCAAAGCCTCTTTCTTACTCAGCGGCGAAAGCTGATGTATGTCAACAAAATCCATTACAGCCTCCGGATTGGTTTTGGAATATTCGCGTAAGGCCCAGCCGATAGCCTTCCGGATGAAAAAGTCAGGGTGGACGGAGAGCTGTTGGATCAGCCTGAAAAGCAGGTCTGGATTTGTTTTGGATTTGTATTTTAACTGGAAAAGGAGAGCCGAGCGCTGGAGCCAAATATTGCCGGAATTCATCCATTTGCCGGTGCATTCGGGAATCATGTCGGGAAATTGGAGAAAAAGGGTTCCGGCCAGATGAGCAGCTATCATGTCCACGGTGTCCCACCAGGATTTGCGGGTAATCATGAGCTCAATCTGTTCAAAAAAGTGATGGTTCATTTTTTTGATGTGCCGGTCAGCGAGTTCCATTCCAAAATACTGATACTCTCTCTGAGGCAACGACCAGGTTTCCTCAATAATTTCAACTATTTCTGGCTGGGAAAATGATTTAGCTGCAGCAAAAATCTCTCTGAAAATAACCGATCGCTCCGGTGAACTGAGGCCATAGAACTCAAATTGGTCCCGCATGTAGGCCTTCAGGTGGATGGCTCTGGCCGGATCAGCCCTCTCCTCAAATTTCCTGGTTAGTGTTAAAACTACCTGGTTCATCAGTTTACAACTATTTTCCGTGTCCTGACATCGCTGCTGTACTCGTCAATAAATCGCAGGATGTAGGTTCCTCTTTTAATTCCGGTGGTATCCCATTCCACCTGAATTTCGGCTTGAGGATTAAACAACTGCTGGATCATAGAGCCGCTCTCGCTGTAAACGTTGATAAGCGTTGGAATGAATTCACCAAATTCAAAGCTGACCACTCCCTGGGCGGGATTGGGAAATATCAGAATATCGTCGGTTAGTGGCATTGTAGCCTCCGGAACTCTTACATAAACCTGATCCCAAACGGCAAGGGTATAATCTCCGGGTTGCATATTGGCCACTTCGATGTATCCTGTATTGGGTGCTCCGATTTTGACAAAATCCACACTTTGCCAGTCATCAGCGGGGTTTGGACGGTAAAGAATCACCAGCGAGTCGCCGGGATTTGCCATTAGGTTGCCATCGAGGTTATTGAACTTATTGTACATAAAACTGCCGGTAATCGAGGTTCCTTCCGGAAAAATTCCATTTACTCTCCAATGCCTGTAATCAGAGAGGGTAAGCCCTTCAATGGCGGTTTTGAATGGATCGGGTGGAACCCAGCGATGTGTAATCCTGATAAATCCGGAGTCGGTTGCCGGCATTGTATCCACGCGCAATTTGGCAAAAACATCAAATAGGTTGAGGTTCGTAGATGCGGTTACAGTGAGGTTTTTATCCGTAGTGGCATCGGCAATTTTATCATAAAAGTCCATCAGGGCGATGGCCGGATTGATATTCACCGTAAAGGTCTGCTGACCTGTTTCTCCGGAGAATTCCATCAGCACGGTTTCCATTTGCCAAAGATTATTCATGAAGGTTATTTCCACCCGGTTGGATTTGGCCAACTGGCAGGGGCCTTTCAGTTTTTGCCTGGTGTAAACCGTTACATTGTATTGATTACCTGATGGTTGCACATCGAAAGAATCAACAGAAAACTCTGGAAACCCCGGAGTAAAAATCCATGTATCGAAGAAGTCCGTAAGATCCATACCAGAGTGACTGCTCAAAATATCGCGCAGCTGCCAGGAGTCGGCAAAATCAAAAGCAAACTCGTCAACATAAGCCCTGACGGCCGGGAAAAACAGGTCGTCGCCCATGTAATTCCTAAGCGTGTGTACCACGATTCCGCCTTTCTGGTAAACCGTTGTTCCGTAGGTATATTGAGCTGGAATGCCATAAAGAGCGCGGTAACCGCCATCAGTAACGTGTGCAGTATGCAGCACTGTACGGTGCTTGGTAAACATATTTGCACGATAGGCAGCAATGCCATACAGCGCCTCACGGTAAAGCGATTCGGTGAACACCGCCCAACCTTCGTTAAGCCACATATCTTCGGCACTGGCGCAGGTAACCAGATCGCCAAACCACTGGTGCGAAAGTTCATGAGCAATCAGCCACTCGCTCGAAAGGTTACCCGTGATGGACGAATTGGGGAAAGCGATATTGGTGGAATGCTCCATTGCACCGAGTGCAGTACCCACGTAACCTACACGTTCCCAGCGATAAGGGCCAAAGTACTGCTCAAAAGCGCTCAGGATGGGAATCAACGTCTGAAATGTCCCGTTCACTTTTGCCGTGTCTGACGGACGGACGTAAATCCCTATCGGAATTTCTTCGCCGGTAATTGATGTGAACGAAGAGGGTTTGTTGATGTATTCCCCAACAGCCACCGAAGCCAGGTAAGTCGGGATGTCGTCATTAATCATCCAGTGATAGGTTTTGGTTCCATTGCCATTATCAATGATTTCGATCAAAGTGCCGCCACACACTGCCATTTTCGGATCGGGGATGGTGGTAAAAATCTCATAAACAGCTCGGTCGTGAAAATCGTCAATGCACGGAAACCATGCTTTTCCAAGATTATGGGGATCAGACTCGAAACCCACACCGAGGTTAAAAGCATATTGCCCGCTCCAGTGAAATCCTCCCCAACCCTCATGAAAAGGGGCGCCATGGTAATGCACCTCGACTGCCACAATTTCGCCGGCCGAAACCGGTGCCGTCAATGGAACGGATAGAAGCCCTCCCAGGTGCTGAAAATCCGGATTGATGACCCCATTTACAAAAACCTGATCCACAGTGAGATTGATCAACTCGAGCGTGACGGTTTGCAGATTATTTACCTTCGACTGAAGTGTGATGATTGTTTTTGCTTCGATCGTCTTTGTGCTGAAATCCAGACTATTAAGATGAATCTCATATTTCAGTGCATCGAGCGTATCGCTCAACCCGCTTTTCTGCATCGTCAGGTTGTTTTGCCTGCAGAGATTATGTTGCGCACTAAGACTTGCAGCAGAAAGGGCAAGCAAAACAAAAATAGTGATGAACCTTTTCATGGTGGTGTAAACAAATGTTTGATTTTTTTCGAACGTAAAAGTATAAAATCCACTCTAATTGCGTTACTAACCTTTCTGTCCGCAATCGAACAAGCTTTGTATTGACATTGAACAATAACAAAAAGATACGGACTGAGAATAATAGCGAGGGCCTGGTTGTCAATGTTTTAAGAATTGGCATGTTTTTGGAAAAACCCTCCGGTTTTAGTTCAACGACATTTTACCGTCAATCAATACCATTCGACATGAATACTGACAAACTGCTGAAAAGATTGCCCATCCTGTTCCTTGCGATCTTTCTTTTCTCATCAGCTAACCTGCAGGCTCAGAGCAGGATATGGACTCTCGAGGATTGTTTCTACTATGCCATCGAGAACAACATCCAGATCAAGCAGAGTGCACTTGCTGTGAAAAATTACGAGATCGGGCTTACAGAAAGCAAACTCAGCTTGCTTCCCAACCTCAATGGCGATGTATCGTTCAGCTACAACTGGGGAAGGGTGCTCGACCGAACCAATTACACCTACACCAACAACGAAACCAACCAGGCGAATTTCGGGGTGTATGCCAACGTGCGGATTTTCGGAGGGTTACAATATCAAAACCAGATTAAAAAATCCTCACTTGATTTTCTGACCAGCAAATACGACTACGACAAGATAAAAGACGATATTACACTCCTTCTCACCCAGGCCTATGTTAATATCCTGTACAACAAAGAGTTGTTAAAAGTCGCCACAGAGCAGGTTGCCATAACGCAGGAGCAGATCAAACGAACTGAGAAACTTGTAGAAGCCGGAAAGCTGGCCATGGGCAGTCTGCTTGAAATCCAGGCACAGGGCGCTAAAGAGGAGATTGCCGAGATCAATTACGAAAACTCGCTGGCATTGGCCTACCTTGATCTGCAACAAATTCTTGATCTTCAGGCCGGCAGCGATTTTGAAATTGATGTGCCAGTGCTCGACCAGGAACTTCAACTCGAAATCCTTCCAATCAGCATGATTTACGAAACCGCTCTTGATGTTCAGCCATCTATTAAAAGTGCAGAAACTTCTGTTGAAAGCGCTTACAGAAGCGTTGCTATCGCACGCGGCGCAAAGAGTCCCGTGCTGAACCTGCAAAGCGGCTGGAACACCAATTACTCTAACCAATACCGCCAGTTTGCCATCGATCCGGTAACAGGGGAGTTTTATCAAACAGACGTAATCCCGTTCGGCGATCAGTTTGCTGATAACCAAAGCCGTTACCTCGGAATAGGACTCAGCATACCAATTTTCAACGGCTACCAGGCATCCTCCAACGTTTCGCGTGCCAAAATAGCTGCCACCAATGCCGAGTACCAGTTTGAACTTGCCAAGAATACGATGCGTAAGAGCATCGAACAGGCCTATTACGATTCTCAGGCCGCATTTAAAACTTTCCAGGCAACACAGAAATCGCTCTCTTCTTTCTCCGAGTCATACCGCTACACTGAGCAGAAATTCAATGTTGGGATGGCTACCTCAGTGGATTACAACCTGGCCAAAACGCAACTGGCTGCCGCCGAATCGGAGCTTGTTAGAGCAAGATATGATTATATTTTCAAGTCCAAAATACTTGATTTCTACATGGGTAAACCCATCACACTCAATCAATAAACAAAACCTGTTCTCAACAATCGAATCAAATTTGACATGAAACGCAAAAAACTACTCTTCATCATTTTACCTGTGATTGTATTGCTGGTGGTGCTTAGTGTACTGAAAAACAAAGGAATAATCGGCAAGGATGAGGCGCCCAAAGTGAGCACCGACCTGGTAACATTACGCACACTTATCGAAACGGTGTCGGCCAACGGAAAAATTCAGCCTGCAAAGGAGGTCAAAATCACGCCATACATCTCTGGTGAAGTGGTAGAATTGAAAGTTCGTGAAGGTGAGCAGGTAAAAAAAGGAGACTTGCTGGCCAAAATTGATCCTGAGATTTACCTGTCCAACTACGAAAGGATGGAGGCCAGTCTTCAGTCACAGCGCGCCAATCTCTCGAACACCAGGGCAAGACTTGCTCAAACCCGCTCACAGTTTACCAGTACCAGGCTCTCGTTTGAGCGAAGCGAAAAACTCTGGAAAGAAAAGGTGATTTCCGATGCCGACTACGAAACAGCTCAGGCACAGTACGAAGTGGCACAGGCCGAAGTGCAGGCAGCCGAAGAAGCAGTAAAGGCAGCCGAATTCCAGGTGGCCAGTGCCGAAGCTTCTTTGCGCGAAGCGAAAGAAAACCTGACCAAAACCGCCATTTATGCCCCTTCTGATGGAACGATCTCAAGGCTGATTGTCGAAAAAGGCGAAAGAGTGGCCGGTGCATCACAGTTCTCTGCCGGTACTGAAATGATGAGAATTGCCGACCTCGACATGATGGAAGCGCTCGTAAAAGTAAACGAAAACGACATCGTCAGGCTTAACCTGGGCGATACAGCGCTCATCGAGGTGGATGCCTATCTCAACAGAAAATTCAGGGGTGTAGTTACCGAAATTGCTACCTCCGCCGAAACAGCCGCTGTAACCACCGACCAGGTAACCAACTTTGAAGTAAAGATCAGAATTCTGAAGGAATCCTATCTCGATCTGCTCGACCCTAACCGACCCTGGTTTTCACCATTCAGGCCGGGAATGTCAACAACGGTAGATATCCAGACCAAAACCGAATACAACGTGCTCACGATACCCATCCAGGCGGTAACCACCCGGAGTGATACAACGGGCAGGGAGATTGCCGCACGCATCGACAGGGACATGAACAAAGAGGAAGATAAGGATGCCGAAAAAGTAAACACCGAGATCACCGAATACGTCTTTGTTTTTGAAAATGAAACCGCCAGGATGATCAAAGTTACCTCAGGAATTCAGGATAATACTTACATCCAGATACTTACGGGTCTCGAAGAAAATCAGGAGGTTATCGTTGGCCCCTACCGCGCCGTTTCGCGCACCCTTAAAAACGGCGCCAAGGTGAAGAAGGTTCCCAAAGAAGAACTCTTCGAATAAAACCGGAACAATATTTTCATTAAAAAGCCTTGTAAAAAGATGATTTACAGGGCTTTTCTTTTGGCACATCTTCAACGTCAGGTGAATAACAATTTAGCATTTTAAATAACTCCAACTCATGAGTATAAAGATACCAGGCACAAAATCAATTATCTTTGTCAACCAATGAGATTTGTGAAGTTGAATTTCTGTTATCAACCACCCATTGTTTATAAAAATCTCTTTATCTCCCTGAATTACAAAGCATAATCAAAGCCAAGCCACCAACAGATATCACCGATGCAACGCAAAAATCTGAACCCAATAATTACCCTGATTTTCTTCGCTATTCTTATCATAACGGCCATTGCGTGCAGAAAGGAAGAAAAAGACCCACCGCCGGATAATCCGGGTACTGGCTATCAACAATATGGGACTCCATTTGCCGGCGTGCCTGAAACTGAAGACATCATACTTTACGAGGTGAATCTGAGGGCATTCAGCTCCACCGGCGACCTGCAGGGGGTCATCAACCGTCTTGATGATATTGCTGCCCTGAGTGTCAACGTCATCTGGCTGATGCCCATCCATCCCATCGGACAGATCAATTCGGTCAACTCACCCTACTCCGTCAGGGACTATAAATCCGTCAGCACAGAGTACGGCGACCTCGGCGACCTGAGAAATCTCACCGATGAAGCCCATGCGCGTGGAATGGCCGTAATCATGGACTGGGTGGCCAACCACACCGCCTGGGATAATCCGTGGATCAGCAATACGAGCTGGTACACCCAGGACGGAAACGGGAACATCATTCATCCTCCTGGCACCAACTGGCTGGATGTGGCGGATTTGAACTATTACAGCGCTGATATGCGAAAAGCAATGATTGACGCTATGAAATACTGGGTGTATGAGGCCAATGTTGACGGTTACAGGTGCGATTATGCCGACGGCGTTCCGTTCGACTTCTGGCAGGCAGCCTTCAAAGCCCTTGACAGCATACCCGGCCGGGATCTCATTTTCTTTGCCGAAGGAACCCGAACCAACCATTACCAGGCAGGTTTCCAGCTCAATTTTGGCTGGCAATCCTACGGCGCGATAAAAGATGTTTTCAACGGGCAGCCTGCAGGCAAAATCTTCACAGCCCATAACAACGAATACTCGAACTTGCCCGCCGGAAAGCACTGGGTTAGATTTACCACCAATCATGACGAATCGGCATGGGATGCCACCCCGGTTACACTTTTCAACGGCATCAACGGAGCGCTGGCGGCATCGGTAATTACCATATTTACAGGGGGAGTTCCGTTGATTTACGGAAGTCAGGAAGTGGGAACCGCAGCGAAAGTTCCGTTCTTCTCCAATTCCACCATCAATTGGAATGCTAATCCGCAGATGAAGGCAGCCTATGAAAAAATGCTTCAGTTTTATTCGGGATCAAAAGTGGCAAGAACAGGACAAAACACTGTTTTTCAGCACAATGATGTGGTATGCTTCAAAAAAATACTCGACAGCGACGAAATCCTGGTGATCGTCAACGTCAGAAATTCAATCCTGAACTTTTCGATTCCATCAGTTTTGGAAAATACTACCTGGACTGATGTTATGACCGGTAATGCACTGACTTTCAGCAATTCTATCACACTTCAACCTTACCAGTATTTTATTCTGGATTAATAAAGATCCGGCATCTTGTACCTTTTGGATATTGGCCGCCGCAAAAATGATGCGTAGCCGTTTCGAATTTGAAATTTTTAGCAATTGTGTTTGGTTTTTGCCATTTGCTATTTGAAATTTCTATCCATAAATACCTGAATACCAAATAATTAAAAAGAAAAAAGGTGGCTCCTGTCGGAACCACCTTTTTGGATTATTTCAAAAAAGCTCAAATCAGGCCAGGTCGAAGCGGTCGAGGTTCATCACCTTGTTCCATGCTGCGACAAAATCGTGAACGAATTTCTGCCCGCCATCAGCACAGGCATAAACCTCAGCAAGGGCGCGCAGTTCGGAATTGGAGCCGAAGATCAGATCAACCCGCGAACCTGTCCATTTTGCTTCGCCGGATTTACGGCACGAACCCTCAAACACCTCCTGCGAACCATCGGTGGCTTTCCATTGAGTGCCCAAATCGAGCAGGTTGACGAAAAAGTCGTTGGTGAGTTTCTCAGGACGAGTGGTGAACACTCCGGTTGCTGAGTGATCGTAGTTGGCATTGAGTACCCGCATCCCACCAACCAGCGCCGTCATTTCCGGTGCAGTGAGAGTCATAAGCTGAGCCTTGTCAATCAGCATCTCCTCGGCTTTTGACTTATAGTTTTTGTTCTTGTAGTTGCGGAATCCATCTGCGGCTGGTTCAAGCACTTCGAAAGATACCACGTCGGTTTGCTCCTGAGAGGCATCGCCGCGTCCGGGGGTAAAAGGAACCGAAATATGATGACCAGCATCTTTGGCAGCTTTTTCGATGGCAGCACAACCTCCAAGCACGATGAGGTCGGCCAGTGAAACCTGTTTACCTTTGGATTGAGCTTCGTTAAATGCTTTTTGAATCTCCTCCAGCGTTGCAAGCACTTTGGCCAACTGCTCAGGGTTGTTCACTTTCCAGTCTTTTTGCGGAGCGAGACGAATACGAGCGCCATTTGCACCGCCGCGTTTGTCGGAGCCACGGAAGGTGGATGCCGAAGCCCATGCTGTAACTACCAACTGCGAAACGGTTAGTCCTGATGCCAGGATTTTGGCTTTGAGCGATTCGATATCTGATTTGTCAATAAGCTTGTGGGCTGCTGCCGGAACGGGGTCCTGCCAGATCAGCTCTTCTGCCGGAACTTCGGGGCCGAGATAACGGGAGCGTGGACCCATATCGCGGTGGGTAAGTTTAAACCAGGCTCGGGCAAAAGCATCTTCAAACTGATCGGGATGGTCTAAGAATCTTTTGGAGATTTTACCGTATTCCGGATCAAAGCGCAGGGCGAGATCGGTGGTCAGCATCATGGGTGCGTGACGCCTGTTGGGATCGTGGGCATCCGGCACTGTGTCGGCGCCCATGCCATGTTTTGGTCTCCACTGGTGTGCACCTGCCGGGCTTTTGGTCAGTTCCCATTCGTAACCGAAGAGGTTCCAGAAGAAGTTGTTGCTCCAACGGGTTGGGGTGGTAGTCCAGGCGCCTTCGAGACCGCTGGTGATAGTATCCACACCTTTACCAGACCCGAAAGTATTTTTCCATCCCAGGCTTTGCTCTTCAATGCTTGCTCCTGCAGGCTCTGGCCCGACGTATTTTGAAGGATCTGCAGCACCGTGGGTTTTGCCAAAAGTGTGGCCACCAGCAATCAGCGCAACGGTTTCTTCGTCGTTCATTGCCATGCGGGCAAAGGTCTCGCGGATGTCGCGGGCAGCGAGCAGCGGATCGGGATTTCCATTAGGTCCTTCCGGATTCACGTAAATCAATCCCATCTGCACGGCGGCCAATGGATTCTCCAAATCGCGGTCGCCGGTGTAGCGTTTGTCGCCCAGCCACTCGGCCTCCGATCCCCAATATATATCCTCCTCCGGTTCCCACACATCTTCGCGTCCTCCACCAAAGCCAAAGGTCTTGAAACCCATGGATTCGAGGGCGCAATTGCCGGCCAGGATCATCAGGTCGGCCCACGAAAGTTTCTTTCCGTATTTCTGTTTGATCGGCCACAGCAGCAGTCGTGCTTTATCGAGGTTGGCATTGTCGGGCCAGCTGTTAAGTGGCGCAAAACGCTGAGTACCGGAGCCGGCGCCACCACGACCGTCATGCACGCGGTAAGTGCCCGCACTGTGCCATGCCATGCGGATGAAGAAGGGACCGTAATGCCCGTAGTCGGCCGGCCACCAGTCCTGTGAGTTGGTCATCAGTTCGAAGATGTCCTTTTTCACTGCTGCAAGGTCGAGGGATTTAAACTCCTCTGCATAGTTGAACTTCTCATCCATGGGATTGGATAAGCTGGAATGCTGGCGCAATATGCTCAGGTTTAACTGGTTAGGCCACCAATCACGGTTTCTTGGGCCGCTGCCGGCCACTTGCTTAAATGTCGCACCCGTCACCGGGCACTTGCTTTCTGATTTGCTCATAGTTTATCTTGTTAATTTTAAGTTTGTAATAATTAAAGATTGAAGGGCAAAAATATCAAAATTTGGGACATACGCAGGTACTTTCAAAATAAAAACCTTGGCAATAACCGAGGTGTGTAAAAAATTCTATCACGGTACTTATGAGTGAAGAAGACAGTTGACAAATGTTAGGAGGATGATGCTATTGATCCCTACCAACTTTCGCTATATTTCGATTGATGAAAGGAAAATTGCTTAGCCACCTGATATCAGGACTTGGATAGTTTGCTATTTTTGCCTGGAATAAACAACTGGAGAATTTATCGAGAAATGAAAAATGCAGCCATCCTCATTTTATTGGTAATCAGCTTGGTGCGCTGCCATTCAGAAACCAAAAACAGAAACGATATGAGCGACAAATCCGATCAGCAGGGTAAATCCCCCGAATCCTCCTCCGACACTACCCCAAAAGTTACCGGGATCGGAGGGATTTTCTTTTTTTCAGATGATCCGGAAAAAACCAGAGAGTGGTATTCTAAAAACCTGGGTCTGGAAGTAAATCAGTGGGGGTCAAGTTTTGAATTCAGAAATGCCAATCGTCCGGAGGAGATAAATTACCTTCAATGGAGTCCTTTTAAATCTGGCAGCGAATATTTTGCCCCTTCCAGAAAGGAATTCATGATCAACTACAGAGTACAAAACATCGAAGGACTTATCAGCAAACTGAGAGATAATGGAGTGACCATTCTTGACAGCATCGAAACCTATGATTACGGCAAATTCGTGCACATCATGGACGCTGAAGGAAACAAAATAGAATTGTGGGAGCCGGTTGATAAGGTATTCACCGAAATGGGCGGGAAGACGACAAAGTAAAATGAAGCATTGAGCAAAACAACATTTTGGTCAATTCTTCCATTTCTCAAAGAACAGGTTGAAATCAACAAAACAGGATAGCAGTTTGAAACACATTACCAAAGCAGTTTGGGTTTTATCGCTGGTGAGTCTGTTCACCGACACGGCCAGCGAGATGCTTTACCCGGTAATGCCTATCTACCTGAAAACCATTGGTTTTTCGGTTGTTCTGATCGGAATCCTTGAGGGGATTGCCGAAGCCACCGCCGGACTGAGTAAGGGTTATTTTGGAAAATTTTCGGATGTCTCGGGCAGAAGAGCTCCCTTCGTACAGATTGGATACGCGCTGAGTGCGGTTTCTAAACCGATGATGGCAATTTTTACCTTCCCGGTCTGGATCTTTCTCTCCCGAACACTCGACCGCTTCGGCAAAGGCATACGGACGGGCGCCAGGGATGCCATCCTTTCGGACGAGGCCACTCCTCAAACCAAAGGAAAAGTTTTCGGATTTCACCGGTCAATGGACACTTTCGGAGCGGTGATCGGGCCTTCATTTGCATTGCTTTATCTCTACTTTTATCCCGAAGACTATAAAACGCTGTTTTTTATTGCAGTAATTCCCGGAATCCTTGCCATATTGTCGTCGCTTTTCATAAAAGATAAAACTGTGAAAATCAGCCGGCCAAAGGAAAAAATGGCCTTCTTTTCATTCCTTAAATACTGGAACGTTGGCGGCAGGGATTACAGGAGGCTGATTACCGGTTTGCTGATTTTTACCCTCTTCAATAGTTCGGATGTTTTTCTGTTGCTGCAGGCCAAACAGGCGGGTATGAGCGATCCGATGGTAATCGGGGTCTATATTTTCTACAATCTCATTTATGCCCTGGCGGCTTTCCCGATGGGGATACTGGCCGATAAAATCGGGCTGAAAACCATATTCATCATCGGGCTGACATTGTTTGCCGCTGTCTATCTGGGTATGGCGCTCAGCACGGGTACTTACATGATATTCGCATTATTTCTTCTGTACGGCATTTATGCTGCGGCAACGGAGGGAATTTCGAAGGCATGGATTTCGAACATCACCGATAAAAAAGATACAGCCACCGCCATCGGAACTTTTACCGGCCTGCAAAGCATCTGTACCATGATCGCAAGCACGCTCACCGGGGTAATCTGGTTTCAGTTTGGCGCCGCAACTGCTTTTATTGCCATCGCCTCTGTAACGCTGGTGGTCATAGTTTACTTCCTGATCCTTCCCCGGCCTGAAATCAAGAGCTAAAGCAAGCTATCCTCCAGCCTCATTCCCAGTAACAAAAAAAGCCCTGTAATCTATTGATTTACAGAGCTTTCGGGTACCCGGAGCGGGAATTGAACCCGCACGGCCGCAATGGCCAAAGGATTTTAAGTCCTTCGTGTCTACCAATTCCACCACCCGGGCGTGGCGATTTACTGTATTGTGAATGAACGCATTAAATCAAAAACCCCGACCCGATGATGCCCGGGATCGGGGTTTGGAGCGGAAGACGGGACTCGGACCCGCGACCCTAACCTTGGCAAGGTTATGCTCTACCAACTGAGCTACTTCCGCAATAATTTGGGGTTGCAAAAATAGTATTGAATTTCGTACCACCAAAAACTTTTTGAAATTTTTTTCCAAAATCAGAAATTTGGTTTGATTTTATACTCTTCGTAATACTTAACTATGTAATCTACAGCCTCTTGTGCGGTGTCCACCAGTTTGTAGAGTTTCATATCATTGGAACTAATCATTTCCTCAGAAAGCAATTGCTCTTCGATCCATGCCAGCAGTCCGCTCCAGTATTGTTTATTGACCAGCACAACAGGGAATTTCACCATTTTGTGGGTCTGGATCAGGGTGATGGCCTCGAACATTTCGTCCAAAGTGCCAAAACCGCCGGGAAGCACAATGTAACCCTGCGAGTATTTCATAAACATCACCTTGCGAACAAAAAAGTAGTCGAAGTTGATGAGTTTGTCGTTGTCAATGAACGGGTTAGACTTCTGCTCGAAGGGCAGAACGATGTTTAAACCAACCGACTTGCCTCCGGCAAAGTGAGCGCCCTTGTTGGCAGCTTCCATGATACCGGGGCCGCCGCCAGTGATGATTCCGAAGCCTTTTTTGGTCAAAAGATAGGCTACTTCCTCAGCAAGACGATAGTGCGGATGCTTGTCCTTTACCCTTGCCGAGCCGAAAACCGAAACGCACGGACCGATCCTGGCGAGTGTTTCAAATCCATCCACCATCTCCGACATCACCTTGAAGACCATCCAGGAGTCGTTGATTTTGATTTCGTTCCAACTTTTCGGAATTATAGCGCCGTTAGAATCGTTTGTAACAGGTTCGTTTACAGGCTGAAAATCGAGGTTGTCGTTTAACATACAGCTTATTATTTTTCAATTTTGGATTGCAAAGATATTCTCTTTTTGATGGTTTAGTTCGGGCAAAAGAAACCCCGCTGTGAGCGATTTGGGATTCAAAGCGACTTCTTCCGGCGTTCCTTCGCAAATGATTTCACCTCCTCTGATACCGCCTTCCGGACCGAGGTCAACGATGTGGTCGGCCATTTTGATAACATCCATATTGTGTTCAACCACCAGTACCGTATTTCCCCTGTCAACCAGCTTATTAAGTACTTCAAGAAGCACTTTGACATCTTCAAAATGCAGACCGGTGGTGGGTTCATCGAGGATGTAAATCGTCTGACCGGTGTCGCGCTTCGAAAGTTCGGCGGCCAGTTTTACGCGCTGCGCTTCGCCGCCCGAGAGTGTTGTGGATTGCTGGCCAAGCGTGATGTAGCCAAGCCCGACATCCCTTAGTGTTCTGATTTTCTGTATGATAGAAGGATGATTTTCGAAAAACTCCACGGCCTGGTTGATGGTCATGTTTAGAACGTCGTTGATGGATTTTCCCTTGAAACGGATTTCGAGGGTTTCGCGGTTGTAACGCTTTCCCTGGCAGGTCTCGCACTCAACATGGACATCGGGGAGGAAATTCATTTCGATGATACGGATACCGGCGCCGCTGCAGGTTTCGCAACGGCCACCCTTAACGTTGAACGAAAATCTCCCGGGCTGATAACCCCTGATCTGCGACTCGGGCAATGACCCAAACAGCTTCCGGATTTCGTCGAAAACTTTTGTGTAAGTGGCGGGATTGGATCGAGGTGTGCGTCCAATCGACGACTGATCTATCTCAATAACTTTGTCCACATGCTCAAGCCCGGAAATCTTTTTGTAGGGCAATGGCTTTTTATCGGAGTTGTAAAAATGGGCGCTTAGTATGGGATAAAGGGTTTCGTTGATGAGGCTGGATTTGCCACTGCCGGATACGCCGGTTATGCAGACAAATTTCCCCAGCGGCAAGTTTAGCGTGATGTTTTTCAGGTTGTTGCCGGTGGCGCCTTCCAGTTTCACGAAGTTCCCGTTGCCGGGGCGTCTGGTTGCGGGCACGGGAATCACCTTTTTCCCGCTGAGGTACTCGCAGGTGATGGTGTGGCAGCTCATCATCGAACCCGGCGCCCCCTGACCCACGATCAACCCTCCTTTAATCCCGGCGCCCGGGCCAATATCCACAATATAATCACTGGAGAGGATCATGTCTTTGTCGTGTTCAACAACGATCACCGAGTTGCCCACATCGCGGAGTTCCTTTAGCGCCGAAATTAGCCGGTGATTGTCGCGCTGGTGCAGGCCGATGCTTGGTTCGTCGAGGATGTAAAGCACCCCGGTGAGCTGCGAACCAATCTGCGTGGCAAGTCTGATACGTTGAGATTCACCGCCGGAGAGGCTTCTGGCCGGGCGGTTCAGGGTGATATAATCCAATCCTACCTCGAGCAGAAACCGGATGCGCGAACTGATTTCACGGGTAATCTCCCGGGCAATTCTGAAAGTACGTTCACTGACTTTCGCTGGAAGTTCATCAATCCAGTCGCGCAGAAGGAAGATGTCCATATTGGCCAGCTCTGCGATGTTTTTTTCGAGAATTTTGAAATGTAGTGATTCCTTTTTGAGCCTTGTGCCCTGGCATTCGGGGCAGGGTATCCGGTTCATAAATCCTGAAATCCATTTCTTTACCTGGTTGCTACTGGTTTCGTAGTCCTGGTTGAGGATGAAATTGATGATTCCTTCAAAGTTCAACGAGTAATTGGAACTGATGCCGAGGTACTCATTTTTGATGTGGATGATTTCGTCGGAGCCGTAGAGAATAGTGGTCATTCCTTCCTCAGGAATATCTTCGATTGGCGTTTCGAGGTCGAAGCCGTATTTGTGGCCGATGGCTTCGATCTGCCGGAAAATCCAGTTGGTTTTGTACTCGCCCAGAGGAGTGATTCCGCCTTTCCGGATGGTGAGTTTCGGGTCGGGAATAACTTTTTTGAGATCAACCTGCGAAACATCACCGAGCCCATTGCAATGCGGGCAGGCGCCGTAAGGACTATTGAATGAAAAGGTGTTAGGCTCTGGTTCGTCGTACGAAATTCCGGTGGTAGGACACATCAGCAGGCTACTGAAATGGCGTAACTGGCCGGATTTCGCTTCATGCAACATCATCACGCCCTTGCCGAGTTTCATGGCAGCCTGCACCGACTTCACCACCCTCTCGTGCATATCATCTTCGAGCAATATCCTGTCCACCACCACCTCGATATCGTGGGTTTTGTAACGATCAACCTTCATCCCGAAGTTCAGGTCAAGAATTTTCCCATCCACCCTTACTTTGAGAAAACCAAGTTTGCGGATTTGCTCAAAGAGCTCGCGGTAGTGACCTTTGCGTGCTTTGACCAGCGGCGCCAGGAAGTTTATCTGCTCTCCGGCATACTCTTTTTCGATCAGTTCGATAATCTCCTTTTCGGTGTAGCGCACCATCTTTTCGCCGGTATTGTAGGAATAGGCCTCCCCGATTCGGGCAAAAAGCAGTCTGAGAAAGTCGTAAATCTCGGTGATGGTGCCTACGGTGGAGCGCGGGTTTTTGTTCACGGTCTTCTGCTCGATAGAGATTACCGGGCTTAACCCGTCAATTTTATCCACATCCGGGCGCTCCATATTGCCGATAAACTGGCGTGCGTAGGCCGAGAATGTCTCCATGTAACGCCTTTGACCTTCAGCATAAATGGTGTCGAAAGCGAGCGACGATTTTCCGCTGCCGCTCAGGCCTGTAATCACCACCAGTTTGTTGCGCGGGATCTTAACGTCAATGTTCTGGAGATTGTGCATCCGGGCGCCGTACACTTCAAGCATATCGGTGGTTTCAGGGGTGTTGAGCTGAGCTGATGTGGCAGTATTTTCGTCCTTCATTTAAAGGTGGGAGATTTCGTGGTAAAACTGAACCTTTAAACAATCCGCAACGGTTTTTTATTGCAAAAAAGAGAAAAATGGTTTTGAGATGGAGGTTGGGCGTTTGAATTACAACGAAAAAAGTAGATTTTGAAAGAAACGTAAACCTGACTCACTTCTTTAAACAGACTGTATTCTGATGGATTTGACCAATGTGCGACATCGAGTTGAAGAAATAATTGTATTTTTTATCTTGAGTTATGAGATATGACAACAATAAAAATTATCTTTGCGACTTGCCAACTTACGACGTAATGAACAGAATTAAAGAAGTTCTTGAAGAAAAAGGTATTAAACAAACTTGGTTAGCTGAGCAACTTGGTAAGAGCTACAATATGGTGAACAGCTATGCTCAAAACAGGCAACAACCAAGGCTTGAAGTGCTTTTCGAAATTGCTAAAATATTGGATGTAGAAGTTGCCCAGTTACTTACAAAAATTAAAAAGGCAGATGCGAAATAACAACTCAAAGAAAAAACATTATAAGATTACAACGGTTGAACAGGCGAAGGCTGTTTCGCGTATTTTCTTGAAAGCAATTGATTTGGATAAAGTTGTTGACTTTGGACTTCCTGAGATTGACGACAGATTCCACATTTGGCGTGTACCGGTTAAATCAAAAAACAACGACAACATCGGCGAAATAGTTATTGACGCAATTACTACTCTAATCAATGAAAAGAAAACAACAAATAAAGAAGTCCTTGAATCCAGACTTCTAGGTAGAAAAAATGGGACAGAATTAGCAAATAACGGGAGTACAATTCCAAAAATCTCCAATCTTAGAAACACAATTGGATTAGGTGACTCAGAAATATTACTACAAGAAACACCCAATGAATCGGTTGACTTGGTGTTCACATCGCCCCCCTATTACAATGCAAGACCTGAATATGCGGAATATCTTTCCTATGAAGAATACCTTTTAAAAATTAGAAAAATTATCCATCAAATCCATAGGGTTCTGAACGAAGGGAGATTTTTCGTAATGAATATTTCACCTGTTTTGATAAGACGAGCAAATCGAAACGAGGCATCAAAAAGAATAGCAGTACCCTTTGACTTTCACAGATTATTTATTGAGGAAGGCTTCGAGTTTATAGACGACATACATTGGGTAAAACCAGAAGGCGCCGGTTGGGCAACAGGACGTGGAAGAAGATTTGCAGCCGACAGGAATCCATTGCAATATAAACCTGTTCCTGTGACAGAATACATCTTGGTTTATCGAAAACAAACCGACAAGCTAATAGATTGGAATATTCGAAAACATCCCGACCAGTCAATTATTGAAGAATCAAAAATTAAAGATGGATATGAAACAACCAACCTATGGAAGATTCACCCATCTTTTAATAAAAATCATCCTGCGGTTTTCCCATTGGAGCTGGCTGAAAAAGTAATCCAGTATTACTCATTCAAAAATGATGTTGTGCTTGACCCCTTTGCAGGAATAGGCACAACGGGCAAAGCAGCCGTTAAAAACGGAAGAAGATTTGTTCTTTTTGAACAAGAGGAAGAATTTATGAAAATCATTAAAGAAGATGTTTTTACCTGGCTTCAAAATGATGCCGAGAGAATCAACTGGATAAACACTGACATCCCGGAAAGCAAGCAACAATTCCTAAATTTTAAATGATGAGAAAAAAGAAATTATTATCAAGTCAAATTCCAGAAATTGGTCGAAACCTAACGAAATTTTCAGGAAAAGAGCTCATCGACAGAGTTGGTAATGAAGTCATTAATGAAGTTGTAACATCAATACTCTGTGGCGGCAACGTGAGAGCATTGACCGAAGGCTTGACTCAGAGAAGGATTTTGATTGCAAACGCTTCACTTTTCCTAACCTATTTGAAAGGCTCTAAATTATTCGCAAACTTCGAAGCCAATTTTACTTCAATTATTTTCAAAGAACTTATTGAAAACCGACTTAAGGTAGAGGATAAAGTCTTTCTTCAGTGGTTCATTGGCTTGACTGGTAAAAGCATTCAAAATGTTCTACGGAGCAATCCTGCTGAAGTTGAAAGGCATCTTCAAGAGTATGATGAACGATTAAAAGATTCTGCAAAGGAAATCACTAAAGAACTTGGGAATATTACAACGACAATTAATATTGATAAAACAAATTACCTTTTGAAGTGGCCTGCACTTCTTCAAATATTTTATGCTATTGGAACACAAACTTTGGCAATTCGTGGAAGTGAAAAATCTATGTATGGTAAACTATTCGAAAAGTTAATTTTAGGCTCCCTGTTAACAATTCTTGGATTCAAGCATATTGACCCAAAGGAAAGTGATCAGTCAAAAATGGTCTTTTGGTTATCACAAAGGGAAAATAAAAGAGAAAGTGATGCGACTATCCTGGTTAAACCCGGAATTGGAGCAAGATTTGACTTAGGTTTTATTGGTCCGGGTAATAGTGAAATTTCTCTTGATAAAGTTTCAAGATTTGAAAGGGAAATGAATCACGGCAGACAATTGCATTATATGTCTACAATTATTTTGGTTGACAGAATTGGTTACGGAAGCCGAATTGTCGAAATGGCGAAAGAAATAAACGGAAATATTATTCAAATGAGCATGACCTATTGGGTTAAAGAAGTTGCAGAGGTTCTTTTAGAAAAACTTGACTTCAAACATCCAATATTAAAAATGAAACCCGACCAAATTCTGGAGTTCATCGAAAGAGAGATGAAGAAAGTTGATCTAAAAGCATTTATGAGTTAAACATTGTTCAAAATCCACATATTGAACCAAGTCGCCCCAATTACCAAAACTATGTTGATTGTCAATATTTTTCAAAGACTGATTTATATCCCAATGAAACTGATTTTTACTCACTTGCTGGTTTTGATTTCGTTCGTGCTCATTCATGGGCAAACAGCCACTATTTATCCCGAAAATAATCTTCCACCGATTTTAACCCAAATAGATGAAGTAGTGCTTCGGTCGCTGCCTGAAGCCAGAATCCCCGACAATTTACGCTCCAGGGAGCTTCCCTGGCATCACGACAACTCCATTCAGCCTTACCTCAGGCCGATATTCAGTCAGTCGGGGCCATCGTGCGGGCAGTCGGCAGGCGTTGGTTATGGTTTCACTTACGAAATCAACCGGTTGAGGGATTTGCCGGCCGATACTTCTATCAACCAATATCCATCGCATTTCACCTACAATTTTATGAATGGCGGTAGCGGATACTACGGCGTGAATTACATGCACAGCTTCGAAATTCTGCGATTGCTCGGCACCCCTAATGTGAAGGATTACGGCGGCATGAGCATTGACAACGGCGAGATTTGGGTGAGCGGCTATGACCTTTACTATTCGGCGATGAAAAATCGCATCCGCGGAGTAAAAGCAATTAAAGTCAACACACCGGAAGGACTCCACACCCTGAAACACTGGCTAGTGAATCATCTTGAAGGATCGGAAATTGGCGGGATTGCCAACTTCAATGCCGGCAGCCCGTGGAATTTGGAAACGCTGCCCCCCGAAAGCCCGGAAGCCGGCAAGAACGTAATGGTTCAATTTCCGGGAACCTATGCCACGCATGCCATGACCATTATGGGTTACAACGACAGCATCCGGTTTGATTATAACAACGATGGCCAGTTCACCAACCATCTCGATATCAATGACGACGGGCAGGTGGATATTCGCGACTGGGAAATCGGCGGGGTGAAATTTGCCAACTCCTACGGCAGCTCCTGGGGCGATGAAGGATTTTGCTACATGATGTATAAGGTTCTGGCTGATGATGTTACGATTGGCGGAATATGGAACAGCACCGTGCATATCATCGAGGCAAAGGCTTTTCATGAACCGCTGCTCACCATGAAGCTGACCCTTAAGCACGATTCGAGGGAAAAAATCAGAGTAGCCGCCGGGGTTGCAACCGACACTTCAAGGCTCATTCCTGAACACCTCATCTACTATCAGGTGTTCAACTTTCAGGGTGGACACAACTACATGCAGGGTGGCAGAACCAACCCGGATCATAAAATCATCGAATTCGGCCTCGATATCTCGCCGCTGCTCAGCCACATTGAGCCAGGCCAGCCGGTAAAATTCTTTATCGAAATCACCGAAAATGATCCAAAAAATACCGGCGCCGGTGAGATCATCTCCTTTTCGATAATAGATTACACCGATGGAATGGTTGAAATTCCCTGTCCGCAAACCAGCGTTCCGATAGCTGATGATGATGTGACCTACCTTTCGGTGGTTCACACAGTTCCGTTTGACAAAGTTGAAATTGTTACCGAAGAGTTGCCGGCAGCCACACCCGGCCAAAATTTCGAGTATCAACTGGAAGCTGCCGGTGGTTCGCCTGGTTACCGCTGGGAAATTAAAACTCCCTACCATCAGCAATTGAAGAATGCTGATTTTCCGCTGATTGATGACGTTCAGCTCATTCCCGAGGCGCCGCATTACAAACTTGCATCCCAGGAGATCGGATTTGAATTTCCTTTTTATGGCAAGAAATACAGCAAAATCTACCTGCACCGCGATGGCTACCTGCTGTTCGAAGAAAACGATTTCCCCTGGTCATATTACAACGACGCTTTTGTGCTTTTCAGGCAGATGAAATGCATTGCCGGGTTTATGTTTTACCCCGTAAGTTATTACCCCGGAACCCATCGCGATGAGCGGTTCTGGTATGAGGGCGATGAAACCGTTGCCGCATTTCGCTGGAATAAAGCGCTTACCCATCACGAACAAACCGTTGGTCACGCTGAGTTTGCCGTAAAACTCTACCCCGATGGACGGATTGAATATTATTTTAACGGGATCGAACTTACAGAGGACATCTTGTGGTACACCGGCGTTTCACAGGGTCTTAACAAGGATCACACCTTGATCGAAAATGCCAACTCATCTCGTTTACCGGCATTTACCGCCTATTCTTTGTCGCCGGAAATTATCCCGGAAAACATCCAGCTATCCGCCGAAGGATTGATCTCAGGCATTGTTGATCCTACCGAAAGCATCAGCGATATTACTGTTAAAGTGGCTGATGAGCACGAAATCAGCACGACAAAAACGCTCCAGCTTTCTGACCGGTTCATCTTCAGTTATCAGTTGAATGCACTTAATACCGGCATTTTGCACAGCGGAGATACCGTAACGATTGATCTTACGGTGAAAAATATCTCAACGCAGGTTTCAATAGGTGTGGAAGCCTCCTTACTTTGTAAAGATCAGCATTTCGAACTGGTAAGCGGTAATGCTTCTTTGGGGGATATTCAGCCGGGAGGGAGCGTAACGGTTCAAGAGGCTTTTAAAGGAGTGATTTCTGTACAATGCCCCGACCAATACATATTTACGGCTGATTTGCAGATCAGCTCCGGCCAGATCCATCGAAATGGAAAAATCCATTTTGGCAACAACGCTCCAGTCTTAAATTTGAAAGATTACCTGGTGGATGATAACGACAACAACCGGTTAGACCCCGGTGAGACCACCAATCTGCTGATTTCGCTGGCGAACTTTGGAAATGCCGCTGCAACCGGAATTACCGGAACGCTCACGTGCAACGACCCTTTTATCACCATCAACAACCCGGCAACGGTGGATTATGGCTGCTTTTTACCCGGCCAAACCGGGCAGCAGAGTTTTTCGGTTTCGGTGGATGCAGCTTGTCCGATATTTCATGAAGTCAAATTTTTCCTGACCATTGATACCGAAATCGGGCAGCAGTTCATCGCCAGCATCAGCCTGAATGTTGGCCAGTACCCGCTGATGGTGGTCAATCTGGCCAAAAACGAAGTCTCGGCAAATGTGATCAAAAGTTCGCTCGACGCTCTAGGAATTGATTACGATTACAACGATTCTATACCCGAACGGCCGGATTTGTACCGCGCAATTATCCTTTGTCTCGGCACATTTTACTTCAACACTGCGCTGACGCAGGCGCAGGGAGCGGTGCTTTCCGATTTTCTCGACAACGGTGGAAGGCTCTACATGGAAGGCACCACCACCTGGTATATTGATCCGCAAACTCCCGTGCACCCGAAGTTTTCTACCTCCGTAATCACCATTCCCAACTGGATTTCTTTCACTTCGATGCTCGGTGTTGAAGGCAATTTCGCGCAAGGACTGAATTTCCCGTTCACCGGCACTTACAACCTCTTGCCCTGCTACTTTCAGCCTTACTCTCCCGGGCTGGCGCTGATGAGGATAAACACGGGCGATAACAACGTCATGATGTCGTCGTGCGATGCAGGCAATTACAAAACAGTTGGTTCGATACTTGAATTCGGGAGTTTTGGTAATGATGCCTCCACAGCCGACCGTAATGCGCTAATGTATGAAATCCTCAAATTCTTTGGGCTTCAGGATTATATCATTTCCGTTCCTGAACCGGAGGAAGCAAAGATTCCCGGAGTTATTTCCTTCTCTCCCAATCCTTTTAATGATGAAATCCATTTTCAGATTTCACTTGAAAAATCCGGGCCGGTGGAAATCACTATTTATGACATCAATGGCCGTGAAATTTGGCAAGTGATTGAGAATGCAACCGCTGGAAAACAGACCATCACTGTAAAACCGGTTACTCAATCCGGAAACCTTTTACCAGCAAGCGTTTACTTTTTCAGGATTACCGGTAATGAATGGACAACCAGCGGGAAGATCATTCAATCCAATTGAGTGTGGCAAAGCAGCGTCCGTCATTATTCCATTCATATTCAGCTTTGGCATGAAACCAGTCTAAAAATCAGCAGTTTGAGGGTTTTTATTCTGAACTGATGGTAATATTTGTAGTTTTGTCAAAATTTTCATTTAAATCAAAAGATTGATGCAGCAAGAACTGAATTATGGCGGACTTGACGCCGGTTATACCGATCTGGAAAACGCTTCAGTGGTAGTAATCCCGGTTCCTTACGACGAAACCAGTACCTGGGGTAAAGGCGCCGACAAAGGCCCTGATGCCATCCTCGAAGCCTCGGCCAATATGGAATTGTACGATATCGAAACCGATGCTGAAGTGTATAAAATCGGGATTTTTACTGCTGCGCCGGTGATGGAAAAATCTTCGCCCGAAGCTATGGTTAATGCAGTTCACCAGGAAGCCCTGAAATATATCCGCCAGGGAAAATTTGTTGTCGGACTTGGCGGCGAACACTCCATCACCGCAGGTTTTGCCCGCGCCCACGCCGAAGTGTATAAAAACCTCACCGTACTGCAGCTTGATGCGCACACCGATCTTCGTCCCGAATACGAAGGCAGCCCCTATAACCACGCCTGCGTGATGTCGAGAGTTGCCGAATTGTGCCCCATCGTTCAGGTAGGCATCCGCAGTATGGACGTAGTTGAAAAACCTTTCGTGGTAAGGGATAATCTCTTTCTTGCCGAAGAAATCCACGGTCGCGACGACTGGTACGAAGAGGTGATTGACCAACTGTCGGAAAATGTTTTTATCACCATTGACCTCGACGTGTTCGACCCGTCCATCATGCCCTCCACCGGAACACCCGAACCCGGAGGAATGCAGTGGTACGAAGTGATCAGGCTTTTAAAAATGGTGTCGCAAAAGCGCCATATCGTCGGGTTCGACATCATGGAACTTGCCCCGACTGAAATCAACAAAGCGCCGGATTTCCTTGCCTCCAAGCTGGTTTACAAACTGCTGGCCTATCGTTTTCAACTGAAATAATCATCAAAACTGATACATCATGGACAAAAAGCAACTTCTAAAAGACACCGTTAAGCACATTGACGTCAAGTCGTTTGACTCCACTCCAATCATTGACGCCATGCGCGACATGTCGTTTACCTCGCGCGACACGGCCGCCGCTGCGGATATCCTGCAACGCATGATCAAGGACAAAGAATGCACCATCTGGCTCACCCTTGCCGGTAGCACCAGCGCAGGCGGCTGTATGCAGGTGTATGTGGATATGATTAAAAATAACATGATTGACGCAGTGGTGGCCACCGGCGCATCCATCGTGGATATGGATTTCTTCGAAGCGCTCGGATTCAAACACTACAAAGGAACTCCCTGGATTGACGACAAACAGTTGCGTTCGGTTTACATTGACCGGATTTACGATACCTACATTGACGAAGAGGAACTACAGGCCTGCGACGAAACCACAAAGATTATCGCCGACAGCCTCGAACCAAGACCCTACTCGTCGAGGGAATTTATAAAAGAAATGGGCAGATATCTCACCCAACATTCTGTGAAAAAAGACTCATTGGTACAAACCGCCTTCGAACACAACGTGCCGATCTTCTGCCCGGCGTTCTCCGATTCGAGCGCCGGATTTGGCCTGGTAAAACATCAGTGGGAAAGGCCGGATAAGCACCTCTCCATTGATTCGGTTAAAGATTTCCTCGAGCTGACCAAAATCAAGATGGCAGCCGGAACCAGCGGTTTGTTTATGATTGGCGGCGGCGTGCCGAAGAACTTTGCACAGGATACGGTTGTCTGTGCAGAAATTCTTGGAAAAGATGTTCCGATGCACAAATACGCCGTGCAGATTACCGTTGCCGACCCGCGCGATGGCGCCTGCTCCAGCTCCACCCTGAAAGAGGCCTCCTCGTGGGGAAAAGTGGACACCGTGTATGAGCAGATGGTGTATGCCGAAGCAACCTCAGTGCTGCCGCTGATCATTAGCTACGCCTACCACAAAGGCGACTGGAAAAACCGGAACAAGTGGGAATGGGCAAAGCTGTTCGACAAATAATATTTCATAATTCCGTTACAAATCAAAAACCTCCGGTGCAGTAATGTTCCGGAGGTTTTTTTATTGTTGAAGAACAGCAAAAAAGGGCTTGAAACATGATCTCAAGCCCTTTCTAGTGGTTGAAGACTTCGTCTCCTTATTTGCGGATCACGATTTTCTCAGTAGCATTAATCGTCTTTCCTTTGATGGTAAGATAATAAACCCCCTGCGAAAGATCACCGGTGTTGATGGTCTGGCTGAACATTCCGCTGGCTTTAATACCGGATTGGCCATACACCTGCTTTCCGATCGAATTAACCATGGTAATCGAAACTTCATCATGCGCTTCGAAACTTATGGTGAAGTTGCCGTTGCTCGGGTTGGGATAAACGTTGAGCGAGATCATCTCTTTTTCGGAGATTCCGGTGCAATCTTCTACAAGCAAAGTAAGTCCTTCCGACCAGTTGCCTGTTCCGCAGTCGTTTACACCTCTAACTTTAATAGTAGCGTTACCTGTCCAGGTTCCGTTGAAACTGAGGCTGCAGGCATTACCATCAGAAGTTACAGTAGCTGCCTCAGCCGGCTCGATCAGCCATTCGTAGGCAGTGGCGTTGGCAATTTCGGTAGTGTTGTAGGTTTCGGAATTTCCGAGGCAGGCTTTGATTTTTCCCTCAACCGCTGCAGCAGCAACTGGCAGAGGAGCGATGTTTACGGCGAGTGCATCCGAAAATTCGCTTTCGCCGCAATAGTTCATGGCGTTTACCTTTAATGAGGCGGAGCCTGAAAATCCGGCAGCCCAGGTAACTTCGGCGTTCAGACCGTTGATGGCCACTGTGCCGGCGGTTGCGGGTTCAATTTCCCAGGTGTAACTTTCGGCGTTGGCAGCGCCTGCAATCTGATAAGTTGTGGCGCTGGTACCCTGGCACACTTCTGTTACGCCGGCAGGTTGCGCCGGAACGGATGGCATCGGCGTAACGGTGATCGTCAGCGGCTCTGAATAAGTTCCCTCACCGCAGTCGTTCATACCGTAGGCTTTCAGTTCGGCGACTCCAGTCCATTCAGGATTCCAGTCAATGGAAGCAGCAGCGCCGTTGTTGGTAATTGTTCCAGCTTCGGCAGGTGACAGATGCCAGGTGTATCCGGTAGCATGTGCTGCAGTAGTGGTGTAATCTGAAGTACCGGCATTTTTACAGAGCATGGTTTCGCCGGTTGGCATTTCGGCAACCAGTGGCAACGGGTCAAAAGTCAGCAACATATCATCAGTTGTACTATTCACAAATGCCATTGCTTTCAGCGAAAGGATAACAGAACCATTCAGATAATCCTGTGCGCCGGGGTAGTAAACCGGATTTAGCTGCGATGGGTCGCTGAAACTGCCATCGCCGGAGGTGAGCCAGGTAAAACTTTCCTGGTTATTCACAAAACCACCGAGCGTGTAATTTGATCCCTCGCAAACCATCGCGTCATTTCCAGCCCACGAAACCAGAATATTGTCAACAATGGCAGGCATCGAGATCATATCGAGCCAAGCGCAGTCTGAACCACTGTTGTTGGTGGCATTTTTCTCATAAACCCACTTGAAAACTCTTGGACCGGCCTGAACCGGGAAAATAGCCTGCGTCCAGTCAATTTCGCCAGACCAGGAATTGATCAGAGCGCCATCAATATAAAACCGCAGGAAATCGAAATTGGCCTCGGAAGAGACTTTGAAGAAAAATGAAACATTATCATCTTTAGCCACATTTAAAGCAACCTGCATGGTGGAAATCTGACCATCAGTGATTGTTCCCGATTTTGCCGCATAGGTTCCCTGTTGTGAACTGGCCCCTTCGATAATCCATGGCACATCGCCGCCAAGATTCCAGTTCATCTGAGCGAAATCGCCGGTTTCAAAGGTTTCGATCAGTTGACCAACCTTGAAATCGAGGTTCTGGTCAAAGCTGAAAATTTCGTTACCAATGGTAAAATCAAGATTTACCAAAATACCTGCTGGTGCAGGCTGAAGAACGTTTACGGTAAATTGAGGGCTGATGCTTCCTGCGTTGTCCAGCACATCCATGCTGTAAGATTCTGTTCCAACAACCACATACGGACTGAGCGACTGAAGATCAACCATGAAATTATTCACCGGACTGCCACCTGTATTTTCGACCATTACTACCACTGTTGCGGTTTCATTGGGATCGAGCTGTCCGTTTCCATTTCCATCAAGATCAAGAACCGACACTGTCAGCACAGAAACAACCGGAGCATACGCTGTAATGGTCATCGGCATATCCCAGGTAAGCGAGCCATTGGTAACCGAAACATTGAAAGGAACAGCGTAGTTGTTGGGGATATTATTATGAACGTCGAAAGTGAAAGCAGCATCCACGGTTACCGTTGCATCAGGATTAATTACACTCCATTGCGCTGTGGCCGAGGTAATTGTGATGTATTCGCTGGTTGTGGAAAGCGTTGCTACGAGGTTCTCTGCAGGAATATTTCCAATATTCTTCAGGGTGAGGCCGATCGAAATATTTTCGGCATATTCCATTTTGTTGTTGCCATTCTGATCGTTCATCTGGTAAGCCTCCATCACGATATTGGGAAGGTTCTGGGTCATAACCTGCACCTGTCCTTTATAGCGATAGTAATTTTGCTTGGTAATAGTAACCAGGATCGTAGTTCCGGATTCCTGAGGAATGATAGAAATTGCCTGTGGTGCTCCGGTTCCCGTCCCGGTTCCGATGATTTCCCCATTAACTGTAAGAGCAATAAAAGCGCCGGCATTGGCTGTAATATTGAAAACCGATTCTCCTGAAGGAAGAGTATTTTCGAAATTAACTGCCATATTTTGAGGCACTTCTGAGTAAACAGTCAGGAAGGCATCGCCATGATGATGGAAAAGGTGATAGGTAACCTCTTTATTGCCTGTGTTATAGGGCCACGAACTTTGTTTCAGAAAATACTTTCCGGCAGCATTTCCAAAAGCTGGTTGCAATCCCCGCTCCTGAACCGGCATGCCATAATCAGGCAAAAACTGAGGATACATATTGTCGAACATCCCCCAAACAAAGGCATCATTAACAAAGGAGTAGGAAGTTTCGGAAGCTGCAATCAGTCCAAGCGCCCCCGAGTTTTGGCCAGCATAGGTATGGCGATGAAACTTTTCGGTAAAACACTCGCTACCGTAGTTGTATTTTCCGGTCAGGCAGTTAATCGAAAAGACAAAGGTGAGATCGGTATTGGTGAGGGAGCTGATGTTTGAGTTGGAATAGGCAGGCTCGCCCCAGCCAAGTTCGTAACCATGATCGCGGTGCTGAAGCATGAAAGCTCCCTGGTTGACGGCATTGTTAACCATTGCGGCTGATCCGCCTGTCCAGCCGCCAAGTTCAGCCGGAGTGGCTGGAATGTAGCCTCTGCCGTTGGGTCCAAAATAATTTACAACGGTAGCAGTGTTTGTAGCTGTTGACCACACGCTACCGGGTGTTCCTGAATAAATCTGATTGATGCGGACAGGAGTTTTACCCTGGTTACGCCAGAATCCCCCGACGGTTTCGGAGCAGATCTGGAACCAACGCTCGGTTTGCCATCCGAGGGCAGTGATTGGCTTGCTGTAGAAGTTCGGATTTGTAGGCGGATTGCGCTCGTACTTCAGGAATTTGGAAATCATCACCTGAAGCTGCGAGGCGTTGTTGGCTGTGATCCGGGCAAAGATCATATCGGGCATGTGGTTGCCGGTTACATCTGCAAAAATATTGTCAGAAACGCAATAGCTGTTGTAAATCGGGGAAGTAATGGAGTTATTGGCATTAGAACCATAATCGGCTAATAGCAAAATTGCTACGGGTGGTATATCCCAGGTGTTGTAAGCATTATTAAAATAGGTCTCCAGTTGAGCCGGAGTTGTACCGCCAATTTCGTTGAGTGTAACCACTTTGGTGAGGATTCCTTGTTCCTGGCGGAATTTTTTGATCGAGTCGGCCCATTGGATGAACTCGGCGCTATTGGGTGTAACGATCAGGTATTCGCAGCCAGTCGGTCTGCCGGTCATCAGGTCGTTACGGCGTTTGTTGTAATCAATAAGGGGCAAAGAAGCGTTGTTGAGGAAAATATCCTGGTGGATGGGGTCAAACCAGGGACTACGCAAACGATCATCACCGAAATTTCCGTCACCGCCTTCAAAGCTGACTTCCAGTTGAATATCACGGTAAATAATCAACTCTTTGGTAACCGGATTGTACTGGTAAGGCGTTATGCCCACCATCACGGCATCCACACCGCGGATATTGGTAACTTCAGAAATGGTAACCGGTTCCTTTGGGTAAAATTCATTGGTGGAATAAACTTTTTCGTTGGCCTCAAAATATAGTCCGTCCTCGGTTTCCAGCGGAATGCGGGGCGCCGGAGCGATGTCGAGTCCATCAATCTTATCGGTACGGTAAACGTTCACTTTCAGCACTGCTTTAGCGCCATTTGGAATGGCAATATAGCGGCTGGTGCCGGGCAAATTGGGCATGCCTTCGTCGTTGGGCAGGAAAGTCCCAGGCAGCACAATGTTTTTCATCTGCTTTCCATTGATGGATTCTTCGATAACAGAAAAATTGGTTATCGAATAGCTGATGTCAACGCCTGATCTGTTTTGTTGGGTCAGGCTCATTCCCTGGGTACTCCAGGCGTCGTCGTAGGTAAATTCCTGGGCAGTGAGAGAGTTTGAACCGAGCAGGATTACAGCAATTGCAATAATAAAACTGTAAAGCGTAGCATTTCTGAAGTTCATAGTGATGTGATTAATTAGTAATTGTAATTGAGATAATTGATTTGGAATCAATTGATTCGAAAAAATTAAGGCGGCTAAAGTAACTAAAAAATATTACTCGGGTATTTTGGAAAGCACTACTTTTGTTCACCAAACCTTAATTCACAAAACTATGAAAGTTACCTACAAGATCTTTTGGAACCGATATGTTCTGGTGCTGCTTGGCTTTGCAGCCTGGATGCTGTTTTTTGATCAAAACAACATTTTCCGGCATTTGAAACTCCGCCAGGAGGTAAAAAGCGCTCAGGAGCAAAAGCAATATTACCTCAACGAAATGCGTAGCGACAGCATTTTCCTTGAGCAGTTGAAAAATGACCCGGAGGTAAAAGAAAAATTCGCCCGGGAGCACTACCTTATGAAGCGCGACAGCGAAATAGTTTTCAGCATTATCAGGGAAGAAGCGCCGGATACCGTTGTCACGACAAAATAGATTAACCTTTGTTGCTGATCTGATAAACTGATAGTTGAAATCAGCGGATGATACTATGCATGGAATTGGGAATCCAACTCTTCTTTTCTAAAACCGCACCAAATCCAGTAACAAAAAAAGCCTGTAACACTTTGTGCTACAGGCCTTAAGCGGAGAAAGAGGGATTCGAACCCCCGGGCCAGCTATGCCGGCCAACAGATTTCGAGTCTGCCCCGTTCGACCGCTCCGGCATTTCTCCGCTGCAAAAGTAGATATTTTTTGATGTTTGAATTATTTCCCGCCAACTGTTTAGCAAAATTCACCCTCCTTACTTCGCCAGTTTCAGAATTACTCCTTTATTGGATTTACTATCACCACCAGCGGCATAATAATTCCCGGCGCCATCACAAGTTACACTCCTCAATAACCATTTATCACTCACCGCTGGTTCGTTCTTTTTTCCCAATGCAGCCCATTTGTCTTTGGTGATTTCCACCAATAAACCCCTATTGTCGCTGAAGCCCACAGCCCATCCTTTTCCAGGACTTTCAAAAGCTACCGACATAAGGTTCCATTCCTTCGGTGTATTTTCCACACTTAGCTCGGTCCATTTTTTCCCATTGAAAAAGAGCACTTTACCGGTTTCGGGTGCGTTTTGGAATGCCGGCATCCAGCCTACTCCATACACATTGTTCGCATCGAGGCAAATGATATCACGGCAAATTACATTTTTCGATAACAGCGGCAATTTGGCAGGCTCCCATTCATCGCCGGCCTTCGAAAGGATAAATGATCCATTGGCCCTGTTCATGCCTGTTAATCCCCATTCGCCTTCACGAAAACCACCTATATACACATTATCAGCATTGATCGCACTTACAGCCATAATCGTCTGTTTGCCAAACTCTTTAGAATCCTCCTGTTTCCAGGCGCCAGCCGAAAAATGCAACAAAACAGGCTTTTCTTTACCATCGCACCCTCCCACAGCCCATCCTTCGCCATTGCTCAGGAAAAACACATCATACAATTTCCACTCGGTTGCTTTTACCATGCTCAAATCCACCTTTTCCCAATTCCCGTTTTTGCAGTGCATCAGCAAACCTTTTGCATTGTCCTGGCCAAAAGCCCAACCTTCATTTTCACTGAGGAACCAAATGCCGTGAAAAGTAAAATTGTCGGATGGAGAGGCAAACTCGCTTAATTTCCAGTTTCCATCTTTGAACTGCATCACAAATCCTTTTGAAATCGCTTTGGTTGAAGTGGATTCGTCAACATAACCTGCTGCCCACCCTGAATTGGGCGATGGAAAGGTGATGCCGGTGAATACCCATTTTCCTGACATTTCCGGCAAATTCATTGAATTCCATGTTTGGGCTGTAGCCATGGCGGCAAACGCAACAAATCCCAAAACCAACAGTGTACTGAGTAAAGTTTTCATAAATCCTCCAATTTTAAAATTATTGATGATTACAAAAATATATCAGTTACACCCTTATTGTCAAGGGTTTTGGGGGTAAAGTTTTGGAGGTGACCGGTAGTTCTGCGGAAAAAGGCTTTGGAGATTAAAGCCGGGAAGAGAAATGATTCTTAATCTTATTTCTTCCACTTTATATTGCAGCCGACACCCGGTTTTTGATTCTCTGGCAGGGGCTGACCTGCGAGGATCAGATCGAGTGTTTGGCGGAGGTCGGCGCCGGTAACGGGCTTGTCATTGCCAGGTCGTGAATCGTCAAACTGGCCGCGGTAAACACATTTCAAATTTCCGTCGAAAACGCTGATATCCGGTGTGCAGGCCGCATCGTATGCCCTTGCAACATCCTGGGTCTGGTCGTAAAGATAAGGGAAGGGAAAATCATGCTTGCGGGCAAATTCCACCATTAACTCCGGAGAATCAGCCGGGTATGCCTCAACGTCGTTGGAGTTTATCATCACAAACGAAACCCCTTTTGGAATGTAATCCTTTCCTACCTTTACCAGTTCACCGATGATATGAATCACATAGGGGCAATGGTTACAGATGAAAACGATAACGGTGGCTTTTTCGGATCTTAGTTCGCTGAGCGATAACATCTTACCTGAGATCATGTCAGGCAATGTAAATTCCGGTGCGGTAAATCCCTGAAGTAATTGTTTGGTTGGTGTTGCTGCCATAATTGGAAATTTTCGTGTTAAACGATCGGCCAGTTGACTTTGTTCAGCAATCATCTGTTTGCCGGTAAAATGAACAGAGTATCTTTGAGACCTGTTTAACGAGTGCTAATTGAGCCTTTCCCATGATTCATTTTGAAAAATTCACTCTAAATAACGGCCTGCGGGTAGTGGTTCACTGCGACAATTCCACTCCGATGGCGGCCATGAGCATTATTTACGATGTAGGTTCGCGTGATGAAGACCCCGAAAAGACCGGTTTTGCTCATCTTTTTGAGCATCTGATGTTCGGAGGCTCGGTAAACATCCCAAAATACGACGAACCGCTCGAAAAGGCCGGCGGGATCAATAACGCATATACAAGCAACGACCTCACCAATTATTACCTTTCACTGCCGGCGCCCAACATCGAAACGGGTTTCTGGCTGGAATCAGACCGCATGTACCAGCTTGCTTTCTCGGAGAAAAGTCTTGAAGTTCAACAAAATGTAGTAACAGAAGAATTCCGGCAAACCCATCTCAACCAGCCTTATGGCGATGCCTGGATGCTACTGAGGCCGCTGGCTTACACCATTCATCCCTACCGGTGGCCAACCATCGGCAAGGAGATCAGTCACATACAGAATGCGGTGATGGAGGATGTAAGAGCCTTTTACAATACCTATTATAATCCGGATAACGCCGTGCTGGCGGTTTCAGGAAATGTTACCACCACCCTGGTGCAACAACTGGCCGAGAAATGGTTTGCTCCTATCGAAAATACCGGGCAACACCGCAGGAACCTTCCTGCTGAACCGGTGCAGACCGATCCCAGGTTTCTTGAGGTAGAAAGAGAGGTGCCGGCTGATATGATTTACAAAGCATGGAAGATGCATCACCGCAACGATCCCGGCTACTATGCCGCTGATCTGCTCTCCGATATACTGGGCAACGGAAAATCGTCCCGGCTGTTTCGCAGGCTGGTGATGGAAAAGAAAGTCTTTACCGAGCTCGAATGCTACGTCACCGGAAGTTTCGATCCGGGGCTGTTAGTTATCTCCGGCCGGCCATCCGAAGGAGTGAAAATTGGCGATGCTGAAAAAGCTATCCTTGACGAAGTCAGCATATTACTGGAAGAGAAGCCTGAAAACGGCGAGCTGCAAAAGGTGAAAAACAAAGTGGAGGCTCACCTGAAATTTTCGCAGATGAATGTGCTGAACAAGGCCATAAATCTCGCATTTGGCGAAATTTTGGGCGATGCAGGTCTAATCAACTCCGAATTTGAAAAATACAACGCTGTCACTAAAGAACAGATTCTGCAGGTGGCCGGCGAGGTTCTTCACCCGTCGAAATGCAGCACCATGTACTACCTTGCAAAAAATTCGAACCGGTAACCCCCGAAATCAATCTCATGCAAACCGATCTTTTAAGAAAAACAGCGCCGCAGATCAGGACCATTGATTCCATTGATCTGCCCAATCCAACTCATTTCCAACTGGATAATGGTGTGGAAACCTGGTGCATCAACTCCGGCGAACAACCTGTATTGAAAATTGACCTGATATTTAAAGCGGGTTCCATTTTCGGAAAAAATCCACTCACCAGCCAAATTACCAATCTTTGTCTCAGAGAGGGAACCAAAAGCTACTCTTCGGAGCAGATTGCTGAAATTTTCGACAGTTGCGGGGCTTCGCTAAATATGCACAGCAACCGCGATGATGCCAGAGTCACCTTATTTTGCCTGACAAAGCACCTCAACACCCTGATGCCTGTGCTGGCAGAGGTTGTGCTTTCTCCCATTTTCCCCGAGAACGAGATCAAAACCGTTGCAGAGAACGCCCGGCAGGATTTTTTGGTGGAGATGCAGAAGGTAAAATTCATTTCGCGACGCAATTTCGGACGACTGGTTTTTGGCAATGACCACATTTACAGCAGATATGAGGATGTTGTTGATTATGAAAATATTAACCGTGACGATCTGCTCGGCTTTTATCAACAGTTTTACGAAAGTGCCCGGTTCAGGATCATCGCATCAGGCAAAATCCCGAATGACATCAGGCAAACGATTAACATGCATTTTGGTAAACATCGTGTTTTGGAACAAAACCCAAGTACTGAAGGGACTATTGAACCCTCACAAACTACAGGTGTCCATTTTTTCGAAAAGGCTGATTCGCTGCAATCCGGACTCAATATCGGTAAAATCCTTTTCAATCTGCGCCACCCCGACTACAACCGGATGAAGGTAGTGAGTACGATTCTTGGCGGGTATTTTGGCTCACGCCTTATGGCAAATATCCGTGAGGACAAGGGTTTTACTTATGGCATTCACTCGATGACAACGAGTTCTCAGCATGCGGGGCTCTTTCATATTTCCACTCAGGTAGGCACTGAGGTTACGCCGGCAGCGCTGGAAGAAATTTTCAAAGAAATTGAACTCCTGCGATCCGCACAGGTAAAAAAATCTGAACTCGAACTGGTGAAAAATTACATGACCGGCCTGCTGCAGCAGCAGGCCGACGGACCCTTTGCGCAGGGCGAAATGCTTAAAGCCATGCTCGATTACCAGTTGGATTACAGTTATTACAAAAAATACCTCGAAACAATAAAAACGGTCACCATAGAAGAAATTCAGGATTTGGCCGTTAAATACCTTGATCCCAACACGATGTTAAGTGTGGTGGTGGGGAGCAATAACAAACGATGATCCAACAGCAAACAATTAACTCATCTCTGTTCAGTTCTTTTGCAAGAACCCTGTTACTTATTATCTTTTGGACCGGAATATCCACATTGGTATTGTATTCTCAAAACAACCTTCAAACTCCTCAGATTGATTCTATTAGTGTAAACAGTAACGGGAAGCCCATACTTTCGTGGACGCCAAATACCGACAACACCAAAGGGTATGCTTTCCAACGCCAGCGACCCGATGGGAGCTATTTTCCCATTGATACGATCTGGGGAATTGACCAATCATCATACACTGATGAATCCATTATAATTAATGCCTGCAACAGGATGGTCAGCTATTTTATTTTTGCAGTGGCACCAGGTGAACAACCTTATGTTTCACCATGGTCGGTGGAGCTTAGAACAATTTTTCTCTCAATGCCAATTCAGGATATCTGCGCAAATACCATTTCACTCAAATGGACTAGCTATATCAACATGTTACCCGAATTGACAGGATATGATATTCTTGCTTCTACTGACGGGTTAACTTATTCAATAATAGGCACAAATCAACCCGGAGATACTACTTTTACACATATTGATCCATTTCCTGATGAACTCTATTCCTACAAAATCAGAGCATTCAATCCCGGTAAAACAAGAACTTCGAGTTCGTGCGTGAAAACCTTACAAACCAGAACCTATCCCAAACCGGATTCTCTGGAGATTTTATCCGTGTCAGTGGAAAACAATGAATTTATCAAAATAGAATGGGTTATTGACGACCCTGATGTTCCTCTCCAAAGCTTTACCATAGAGCAACGGCCTGAAGATCAAACAGTATTTACCCAAATAGGAAGTAACACGGATCTTATTAATTACAGACCAGCCAACAGCTTTGATGACTTAAGTGCTGATTTCAGCCAGCAGAGTTATTTTTACCAGATCATCATAGCCGATAGCTGCGGAAATTATCTGCCTGACTACCTTTCAACCCCTCACTGCACAGTCCACCTTGCGGGAGCGCCCCAGTCCGATTATACCAACTACCTCGAATGGAATCATTATGAGGGATGGGCTGCAGGCGTTGACAAATACAAAATTTACCGCAGAACTGCAGATCTGTTTACAGAACTGGCTGAAGTCAATGGTTCAGAAAACTCTTACAGCGATCCTGTTTCAGCACTTTCATCACAAGGAGGAGTTTTTACCTATTATATCGAAGCCTTTGAAAATGGAGGCAACAACGCTACCAGCAAATCCAACTGGATAACATTGGAAATGGAGACCAAAATCCTGACGCCCAATGCATTTATCCCGTCAGCCCAGCCACCTGACAACGAATTCAGGCCAATTGTTTCTTTCATTGCCGAAAACAGTTATGAATTGCAGATTTTCAACAAATGGGGGCAGATGATTTTCCGGTCAGTTCAGCCTGAGACAGGATGGGATGGCACGTTGAACGGTGAATTGCAACCGGCAGGAGCTTATGTTTACCTCATCAAATGCCGCACTCCGGAAGGTCAGAATTTGGAAAAACGCGGAACCGTAACGCTGATAAGATAAATAGACCAATTCTTACAGAATATTCAGCCTTTCGGCGTCCAGCCTGAGAAAAACAAAAAGCAGGGTGGTAAATGCCCATAATGACGATCCCCCGTAGCTAAAGAAGGGCAGTGGTATGCCAATAACGGGGAACAATCCGAGCGTCATTCCAATATTGACCGTAAAATGGAAAAAGATGATGGAGAAAACCGCATAACCATATATTCTGCTGAATGCCGACCGCTGTCGCTCGGCCATATTGATGAGTCTGACGAGTAAAAAGGCAAACGCAGCCACAACTACAATGCTCCCGATAAAACCCCACTCCTCTCCCACCGTACAAAAAATAAAATCGGTGCTTTGTTCGGGCACAAAATTGTATTTGGTCTGGGTACCGTTAAGGAAACCTTTGCCCGCAAATCCACCGGAACCTATTGCAATCAGCGATTGGTGCACGTTGTAGCCAGCCCCGAGCATATCTGTCTCTTTTCCAAGGAGCACATTTACGCGGGTTTGCTGGTGAGGCTTCAGAACATTATTGAAGGCGTAATCCACACTGAAAACAAAAACAATGGAGAAAAGCAAAATGAAAAGTATGGTGATAATATTTTTTGGCGTTCTGTTAATCTGAAAGATAATTACGCCTGCCAGCAAAGCCAGGATTCCGATGAGGATCAGGTTATTAATCAAAAGGGTGAGAAAGAACAAAATCAGGATACCCACGCCTATAAAAAGGATAGTCCCCGGCATGCCCTGGCGGTAAAAAACAAAGGAAAAAGTTACGAAAACCAGCGCAGTTCCGGTATCGTTCTGCAGCTCAATCATCAGCACCGGGATAGCTATGATTACGAAGGCTTTCATCAGTTGACGGAAATCTTTCAGATCGTAGTTGGTATCGCTGAGAAATTTTGCCAGCGCAAGCCCGGTTCCGAATTTCATAAATTCGGCTGGTTGCAGGCCAAAGCTTCCAATTTCGATCCATGATCTCGAGCCTGCCACCTCCTTACCAAAAATGAGAACGACAATCAACGAAAGCAGGATTGCAGCATAGATCAGGTAAGCAAACACCGAGAAAAATTTTGCGTCAAACGAAAGAATGATAAGTGCCAGAAGAATTGAAGTAGCAATCCAGATCATCTGTTTTCCGTAATTCTGCGTGATGTCGAAAATGCTCTGGTGCTCTTCGTTGTAAACGGCTGCATAGATATTGATCCATCCGAAAATGATCATTCCGAGATAGACGAATACCACCGTCCAGTCGAGGGTTTGCATCAGGTTGTTTCTTGATTTTATCATCTTCCGATCAAGTTTGATTCGAGAATCCTTTGTTCGTAGGGAGGTACTTCAAATTCGCCCTGCAGGTATTTTTTCATCATCAGCGTGGCAATCGGGGCAGCGTAGGTAGAGCCAAACCCGGCATTTTCGACCACCACGGCAATGGCAATCTTTGGGTCATCCAGCGGTGCAAATGCCATAAAAACCGAGTGATCCTTTCCGTGGGGATTTTGCACGGTTCCCGTTTTACCGCACATCAAAATGGTGTCGTCCCGGTACCATCTTGCAGTGCCCCGATCTCCGTTATACACCAGGTACATTCCATCAATTACAGGCTGAAAATGACGGGGTTCTATCAAAGTAATCCGCTTTTTCGGCCTTTTTGTCTCTGTTCCATTTTCCCTTTCGATGGTTTTAACTATATGAGGATCATAATAGTAGCCTTTGTTTGCAATGATAGCCATCATATTGGCCATTTGGAGCGGAGTGATGAGCAACTCCCCCTGCCCGATGGAGAGCGATCTTATTGTCATTGACCTCCAGCGGTTTTTTCCGAAATATTTATCATAATATTCCGAAGCGGGCACGTTACCCGAACGTTCCACAGAGAGGTCGCTTTCAAAGGTTCTTCCGAAGTTAAAGCTCAGCAGGTATTCGCGCCATTTTTCGAAGGATTTCTGGGTTGATCCGTACCTGGGGTTGTCAATCACTGCCCTGAAAACACCCCAGAAATATGGGTTGCACGATTCCTGGATGGCTTCCCGCAGCGCAAGGGGCGAATAATGGTTGTGGCTGCATTTAATTGGCAACGATGTAACACCGTTGCACGAAAACCTGCTTTCGGGGCTGATAACTCCTTCCTGAAGGCCAATCAGCGCTCCGGCCAATTTAAAGGTAGATCCCGGCGGATACATGGCGAGCAGCGCCCTGTTGAAAAGGGGTTTTACGGTGTCCGCTTCGAGCATCGGGTAGTTCTGCTTGCGAATGCGGCCAACCAGCAAATTCGGGTCGTAGGAAGGGGATGAGATCAGCGCCAGGATTTCGCCGGTGGCTGGTTCGATGGCCACAATGGAACCTCTCTTGTTCTTCATCAGCAACTCACCGTATTCCTGCAATTTCAGATCAACGGTCATGGTAATATCGTTTCCCGAAACTGCTGCAGTATCGTATTTTCCTTCGAGGTAGCTTCCTTTTTCACGGTTAAAAACATCCACCATCCTGATTTTCAATCCTTTTACCCCCCTCAATTCGGTCTCGTAGGCCTTTTCAATTCCGCTCTTGCCAATATAGTCGCCCATTTTGTAATAAGGATTCTTTTCAATCTCGGTAGGGCTCACCTCGCCGATATAACCCAGCGAGTGTGCTGCCGTGGCATGGGGATATTTTCTCAGCGTACGCGACTGAACGTAAAATCCGGGGTATTTATATAGCTTTTCTTCGATGTATCCATAGCTTTCTTTGGTAATCTGAGGCTCGAAAACCGACTCCTTATGCGACGAATACTTGCGTGCTTTATCCATTTTCTGAATAAATTCCTCCTTCGTAATGCCCACAATCCGGCAAAATTCGAGAGTATCAATTTTGCGGACAAGCCTGGGGATGACCATCAGGTCGTAAGCGGCCTCGTTGTAGATAAGCAGTTCGCCATTACGATCGTAAACCAGCCCCCGGGCGGGGTATTGAGTAACATACCTGAGCACGTTATTGTTGGCCGACAAAACATACCGTTCGTCAATCAACTGAACATAGAAAAGCCTGATAACAAATATAATACTGATGAGAATCACTACCCCTCTCAGTATAATTTTCCGGCTTTCGTATGCTTTATATTTCATTGCGAATGGTCAGAAACCTGGTTGAAAATCAGTGGCAAAAATACGGTTTACGCAAATGGGAAAACGTTTGAAGGCAGATGAATTATCAACAATTGGCTGTTGAATATCACTATGGATTTCTGACCAGGATTAAAGGGGTCTCCACAACGTTGCTTTTATTTCCTGCACGATCGGTCATATAGATCCTGTAAAGCACTGTATCCTGGGTTTTTGTTGAGCGTGGGTCATACAGAGGCCTTATCGTATCCTCAATTTCACCCTTTATCCACCCTGAGTATCCATCTGGCGCCAGGTTGTAAAAACGGTTATTAAAATAAATCGTATCAAAGGTTCCGGTGATTGGATTGTAGCGGGTGCCGGGTACAAGCGAACCGTTATCCATCTTGTAATAAGCCACATAAAAGTTGTAAGAGGTTGTATCCCAACGACCAAGCCCCAGGTCGCCGTCGCCATCGGTGTAAGACAATAACAGGACACCAAGAGAATCGTAACCGGCCGGATGAACAAAGGTGGTAAAACTCCTGAACTCAAGCGCCGGAACGGACGGATACTCCTGCTTTTCGAGGCAGGAAACAAGAAAGATTAGCGAAAACAACGGCAATATGAAGAATAGAATTTTCGTTTTCAACAGCTTACAGGTTAATTCTTTACAATGAATCCAACGCAGATCAACAAAATTTTTGATATTTCATCCACTGCTGATTTCAACGAAACGGCAATGGAAATATTTCGTTTTCAGAGCCAAACCAATACGGTTTACCGTGAATTCATCCAAAAGCTTCGTATAAAACCCGAAAAAATCTCGACCATTGAGCAGATTCCCTTCCTGCCCATCGAATTTTTTAAAATCCACCCGGTAATAGCTGGAGACCACAAACCTGAGCGGTGGTTTGAAAGTAGCGGCACCACGGGAATAGTCGTAAGCAGGCACTTTTACAGCGATTTAACCTTGTATGAAAAAAGTTTTTTCGGTGCATTTGCAATCCATTACGGGCAGCCCCAGGATTATTGTATCCTTGCATTGCTACCTTCTTATCTCGAAAGAGAGCGATCTTCGCTGGTTTACATGGCCGGAAAGCTGATCAAAGCATCCGGCCATCCGGAAAGCGGATTTTATCTTGATAATTTGGGAGTTCTTGCCGAAACCCTGAACAGACTGGACAAAAGCGGTCAGAAGGTAATGCTCATAGGCGTCAGCTTTGCACTTCTCGATCTTATTGAAAAGCAACTTTTTAACCTGAAAAACACTATCATAATCGAAACCGGCGGCATGAAGGGGAGGAAAAAGGAGATGGTGAGAGAGGAGTTGCACGATGCCCTCAAATCAGGATTTGGCGTTGATTTCATTCATTCGGAGTATGGGATGACAGAGTTGTTTTCGCAGGCATGGTCGAAAGGTGAGGGTAAATTTGCGCCACCACCCTGGATGCGAATATTGATAAGGGATGTAAATGATCCACTATCCCTTGCCGGAAAAGGCGCCACAGGAGGAATAAACATTATTGACCTCGCCAATGTCCACTCCTGTTCATTCGTTGCCACGCAGGATCTGGGGCGCATCCTTTCCGACGGCACATTCGAAGTTCTCGGCCGGTTTGATGAAGCCGAGATTCGGGGATGCAATTTACTGGTAGCCTGAAATAGCTTCTTCCTTTTAAAACTTTTCCCAAAATCCTGATTAATCTGCTAATCAACAACCGCTTTTATTAATTTTGCAGGCCAATCCATCCATGGAATATGAGCAAAAACGAAAACGAACGAAGTCCGGGCAGCGGCAAAAAGAAGCAAGGCGACTTTTCCAAATTCATCAAAAAAAAGCCTGTCCTCTCCCGGTCGAAGAAGACTGCCAAATTAATCAGCAAACGATTTGAAGATGAAGAGGAAAGCCATCGCTCAGGTAAATCTAAGAGTGGAAACAAATCAGGTCGCAGGCAACCTGCTGAGGAATCGGTAATACTGAAGCAAAAAGCAAGACCTGAAAATTCGCAGATCAGGCTCAACAAATATATCGCCAACTCCGGTGTTTGTTCCCGCCGTGAAGCCGATAACCTGATTATTTCCGGCGCCGTTATGGTAAATGGCGTCACCGTATCCGAGCTGGGCGCCAAGGTAAATCCGGGAGATAAAGTGCAGATTGGCGATCAGACTCTGAAATCTGAAAAACTGCAATACGTATTGCTCAACAAACCAAAAGGTTACATCACCACCACCGACGACCCCGAAAAACGCAACACGGTGATGATGCTGGTGGAAAATGCCTGTAAAGAGCGAATTTATCCGGTTGGCCGCCTCGACCGCAACACCACCGGTCTGCTTCTCTTTACCAACGACGGCGACCTGGCCAAAAAACTAACCCATCCACGCAGCCGTGTTAACAAGACCTATCATGTGAACCTGAATAAAGCCCTCACCCGCAACGATCTGCTGAAAATTGAGGCCGGCATGGAGCTCGAGGATGGGTTCATCAAAGTGGATGGCATTGCTTACGTTGGCGATGGATCGGATAAAAAAGACATTGGTGTGGAATTGCACTCAGGTAAAAACCGGATTATCAGGAGAATATTCGAATCTCTGGGTTATGAGGTTACAAAACTCGACCGGGTAGTTTTTGCCGGATTGACCAAAAAGGACTTGCCGCGCGGAAAATTCAGGCATCTTACACCTAAAGAGGTTGCATTTATGAAAATGTTATAAGCAATAAAATAAATCGCGAAAAACTGCTTTAACTATTACTAAAAATACTTTGTGATGAAGAAAGAAATCTACCAGATACAGTTAACGCTGAATGGTTCGAAGCCAAAAATCTGGCGCCGCCTGCTGGTTCCTTCCAGCATGCTGCTGTCCGATTTGCACAAAGTGATACAGACCACCATGGGATGGGAAAATTACCACCTGCATCATTTCAAAAAAGACGACAAGTTTTACTCGCCCCGCACAAAGGATGACCCCCTATGGGACGATAAGAACAACCTTGACTATAAGAAAATCAGAATACACGATCTTTTGCTGGCCGAGAAAGACAAAATTGTTTATGAGTATGATTTTGGCGACAGTTGGGAACACATCATTGTTCTGGAAAAAATCCTGCCGCTGGATCCCACCTTCAAGCATCCTGTCTGCCAGGCAGGAAAAATGAGATGTCCGCCTGAAGACTCGGGTGGAATTGACAGTTACGTTGATCTGCTTGAAAAACTTCAGGACCCAAAATCACCGGGCTACAGCCAGGCCGCCGACTGGCTGGGAACTGAGTACGATCCCGAATATTTCGACCGGGAGGAAATAAACTCCATGCTAAGAAGTAAAAACTTTGGTTGCTTTTAAAAAAAACCGGCGCTGCAGATGCAATGCCGGTTTTTTTTCTGCCGATAGCTGCCAATTATCAATTAACCCTGTTTCGATTTCCTCTCCATGGGCTGATTTCTATTCATTGCCAAAAAACTACTGTGGTTGAAAATCAATTTTGGGGAGTTTTCTGCCAATGGTTATCTAGCCGTTCGGCAACCCAATGAAATCACAATGGTCATTCCTCGCATTGATATCTATCACATCCTCAGCAACTTTTCCACATAACGCATTTGATTGCCTGAAATCACAACCAGGTAAATACCAGGTTTCTGTTGTATTCCTGAGGAATTATTTCCATCCCACCTGAAAATGTATTCCCCTTGCTGCAGATTCCCTTCCCAAAGGCTTTGTACCAGCCTTCCGTTCAGGTCACAGACCGAAACAGTGTAAAATCCCTCTTCGTCCACAGGCAACCTGATGTTGATGATTTCGCGTCCCGGATTAGGATATACATTAACCAGACTAGTCGGCTGCAAATTGCCTACTCCTAAGGTAATATCAAAAACCATATCTTCCGATGGTACAGATTCCTGTCCGGATTTATCAACCGTGGTTACCCTGAAAAGCGTGTAGTTAGTATTGTTTGTTGTGTAAAACACCTGTGTTCCGATCGTTTGGGAGAGAAGTTCAAATCCGGAACCCTCGTTGATATAGATCCTGAAGTGATCAAAATCGTTGATGGGAGGCTGGTTCCAGCTCAGCGTAATCATCACCGGTGCATTTACTCCATCCCAGTAAATATCAGTACCTGAAGGTGGAACCGGAACATCATCTTCAGCTCCAAAAGTGATGGCGCCGTAAGTGAGCGGGTAAAAGATCTGCTGGTTGAGCGCCGGCCAGTAGCCATCAAAATTGGTTGTGAACATAAACAAACCACTCTGGTTGAACTCGTTAGGATTGATTTTCCAAACCTCATCAGCACCCATCGGTATTACCAGTTCCATCACCACAAAGCCAGTTGCATCTGACGCCGCCACCTGCGGATCAGTGAGATTCAGGTTCTGACCCACTCCTCCATTATCATAAATAGGCCGGTAAGTAATCACATTGCCACTGGCAAAATAGCGTGCCCAATAGTTGCCCTCGGTGTCGGTGCCTGATGGCGGATAGGTTCCGTCGTTGTTGTCGTCAATATACATTGCCACGGTAAAATTATCCTGTAGTACCGGCTTGTTCTGATCCAGACAGGCAACGTAAAGTTCCGTCATTTCAGGATTAACTTTAAAATACATGGTAACGCTGCCCATAGGATTGGGGTTGTTGTCATATGTGCCAAAGAAGTCCGATGCATCCATCTCAAAGGCATCATCCCACTCGCCGGGCGAAATCATGCCATCAATCACCGGGGTAGTGCCGGAATAAGCGCTGATTTCATTAACCACAAATCCCGATGCCATCCAGCCATCAGCCACATTGGAGTATGGACTTTCGGCGCCCTGATCGAGATCAGCCGTTACGGCGTAATAATAGGTTTTCAATGGTTTTACGCTGATGTCTTCAAATTCGAGCAGGTTATTACCGGTGGTAGCGATGGGCGTTTCAGGAAAAAGCGCTTCCGGAATAGTTTTTCGATAAACATTAAAACCGTTTACTGCAGATGGATCAGGGTGATTCCATTGAAGTTTTACGCTGTAACCTTCACCTTGCGTGGCGTTGAGGTCGGTTGGGGGGTTCCCGGTGGGATTAAGGTTATAATTGAGATTGACCAGTCCTCCCTCGCTGATTACGACACCGGTTTGCTGCGACGGGAAATAACCAACCTTTGAAGCAGTTACAGTGTAAGTGCCTGCGGGGATATATTTCAACTCAAAATTTCCATTCGCATCCGAGTAACTGTAGTAATTGTCCAGCCCCTCCACCATCACTTTGGCATTTTCAAAACTGGATACTCCCTGCAATTGAACGTTTCCTGCAATTTTTCCACCACCAGGATCGGTATTGATGTTGTAAAGCAAACCGCCACTGCCCATCACGCGGGCATGCACAGCCTTTCCGGTTACGCTACAGTAGGTTCCGTCCGGCGAAAGATTTACCGAATTAAAGGATCCGGCCGTGGAAAGGGTAAACAGCGGAACATTGCTCTGCTTGCGGAAAAGATAAAAATCAGGCTTTGAGTTATTTAGCGGCCCCCATCCTGCAGCGGCAATCAAAGATCCGTCGGCTGAAACTGAAATAGAGCTGATTTCGTCTCCGCAATTCTGATAAACCCAGATCGGCTCGTTGGAATAGTTATTGAAAAGATAGATTTCGCCATTAAAGTCCGATGAGAGAAAAACCAGCGTTCCAACTGCCACAGTTGAACCGTCAGCAGAAACATCCACACCAATTACCCATGCTGATGTGCCACCGCCGTCAACTTTGAAATTCCATTTTTCCTGGTAGGTACCTGCACTTTCTTTGTACTCATGCAGATAGGCGTAGCCACCGTAATCTCCTGATATGATGAACTTTCCATCGTAACTAAGCGCTGGTGGGCTTTGGTTTCGATAGAAAGCATTAAAAATTACCTCTCCCCCGTCGGCTTCAAGGATGAACATTTTGTTGACGCCAGGATATTGGCAGAAAGCAAGTTTTGAGCGATCACCGGATGCTGCGAAAGCAACCCCGGTTCCAACAAATGAGGTAGTCCAGATTGGGTCATCCTGTCCTATCTGGTAGGCTCTGACATTGGCTTTATCCTGACCGCCGGGAGAATTTTCCATTACATAAATTTTTGTTCCGTCGGCAGTGAGTTTCAGGCTCGCTACCGTGCCATCTGTGGTCTTTTCCCAAACGAGCGTTTGATTGCTCGTGGAAAACACTTTTATCAAATTGCCGAAACCCACAGCTACAAATAAACCGTCCGGCGTCATATCTATCGGGAATTCAAAATCTGCTGTAACGGGGGTTTCCCACATCGCCGAAGCGCTGTTTCCATAAAGTGATGCCCTGATGTTGTTGAGCCACCAGGCCACAAAAGTCTGCTGAGCCTGCTCCGATACCTTCACGCTCGATCCGATAGACACCGGATCGGTGTATTGCCAGTTGATACCCGGTGCTTTGCTGCTTCCACCTGTAATGGCAGACATATCAAAACTGGCAGGCTTTTCTGCCATTTCCCCGGAAATAGTGTGTCCTTTATCAGCTTCCGTTGTGGTTTTTTGAAGCCAGATCTGTTGCGCTGCGGCATGTAAACCGCTCATCAGCAAAAGAACAACTAATGCTTTGTAAATCTGATTCATGATAAATGATTTAGTGAATTATTGTTTGACTACTTTTTCGGAGATAATCATTCCTGAATCTGTAATTATTGTAGAGAGGTAAAGACCGGCCGGCAATGAAGCAGCGTTAACACCCTGCTGGCCCGGGTCGCATTGTGTGTTAATAACAAGGTTCCCTTTGCTGTCGTAGATTTTTAGGTTGACGGACTCAAAATTTCCCTGAATTCCCAGCCAGTCGGTGAATGGATTTGGGTAAAAACCGAAATCATCGGTTGGAGCAGTAGAAGGTATAGCTGTGGTAACAACACCGAGCGTGCCGTCCGGCTGAATGTTCTGGGCATAAATATCACCCATGTCGGTGCGCCGGTCTTCCCAAACCGCAATCCATTGCCCCCAGGCATAATCCGTCAGGACATTATGCAGTTTTTCGCTCTGAACGGTTGACAGGTCCACAAAATGAGAATTCCAGACATAATCGCCGTTGGCATCGAGCATTACGGCCTGCATTTTTGAAGATGTTCCTCCAGATTCATCGGCCTGGTAAACGCAAATCGCCCGGTCGCCAAAACCATCAGCAGTAAACAGGCCATAATCACCGCTTCCCAGCGGAATAAGCTCTTTACCTTCGTCGTTCCATAGCCTGTTGCCATTCAAATCCATTTTTTGAACCCAAAACCCTCTTTGATTCTGGTCAAGGTCCTGCTCGCTGAAAAAGATAACAATCTCCTGGCTTTGACTCAGATAAGCCGGACAAGGATAAAAGTGATTACGACTGGAAGTAACCGACACCAGAGTTCCTCCTGGCGACATAGTGATCTGGCCTCCGGCACTCATCCGCTGCACATAGCTGTGAAAATGCAATCCGGCATCATTGCGATACCATGTGAAGATGATTCCTCCTTCATGGTCTCTGCAGGTTTCGAGATAATAAACCGGCCCTGAAGGAACCGGGGCAAATACTTCGACATCGGCTGGCCACATAAAAGTCCCGTCAACGTTGAGTTTCTGAACATACAAACCCCGGTTGGGCGCCCAGAAAGGTCCGGTTTCCTTATGCCATGCCAGAAAAACATGGTCACCTTCAGCCGGGAAAAGCCATGGTGAAGCAAAACTCACTCCCGACTGCGACAAAATGATCCCATCATCACCCCACAGTTTTGCTCCCGTTGGCGAAATTTTCTGCAACCTTACCTCCGAAGGACCTGATGGCGAACTCTGCCATGCAAAAACGGCATTCCCCCCGGTGGTTGCACACACCTTTGGGCTGGGGTCAAAATTGCTGTTATTGGCCAGCTGGATACCGGTTGCCCCCCACATATGCTCGCCCTCCGGTGAAATGCGATAAGCAACAGGGTTGGTTTCTCCTGTGCGCAGATCCATGAACGTTATCAAAGCATAGCCCATCGGGTCTATAGCCATATCATAGTCCGTTATCCAGGTATCCTGCGGTTCGCTGCTCACCAAAATTCCGTTGTCAGCCCACAAAGGATTTCCATCCCTGTCGAATCGCTGCAACCTTACATTGTACACACCCGTTTCAGTAGTAAACCAGCAAATATAAACCGACCCATCCACCGGATTAACAACCGATTTGGGCAGCGCCTGTTCGCCTGGTTTACTTGCTATACTGTTGTTTTCCAATGGATTGGATGTCCATTGTGCCATTGCTATCCCGGCACACAGCAGGAAGGGCAGACTCATAAGAAGCGTAATTTTTTTCATTGTGTAACATTTTTAAGTAAAACCTGGTTTTGAAATCAGTTGCTAAAATTACGATACTTTTTCCAAAGCCATGTTGAATTTCGGCACAAAATAGATTTGCAAAAGATAAAATGGTTATTTTTGCCGCCCTAACCAAAGCATGGTACCATGGCCGAGTGGTTAGGCAACGGTCTGCAAAACCGTGTACAGCGGTTCGAATCCGCTTGGTACCTCAAAATTAAACCCGCTGATTATCTGATAAACAGCGGGTTTTTTATTGGGTAAAACTTTCGGAAGTGTTGCTAAAATGCAGTAGTTTGCCTATTCACCAGGTAGTTTCTCCGGACGGGAATAGGCCGGATCATTTAAGAATTGGTCATCCCTCAATGTCCTGATAAATGCCATCAGATCAGCTTTTTCGCCTTGTGTAAGTTGTGTGCCACCGTTGGCAACATGATGCATGAGGGGATCAATGTAGGTCGAATTTTGAACATGGTGCGAATAAAACTCAATCACCTCCTCCAAGGTGCTGAAACGGCCATCGTGCATGTATGGGCCGGTCAGCTCAATATTGCGGAGCGTTGTTGCCTTGTAAGCGCCTATATCAGAGGGATTTTGGGTAATGCTGAAGCGATCAAGCGGGTCATTGAATTCTGTGTCTTTGCCGTTGTTGTAAAACAGGTTGGTTGTAAATAGCGGATTACCAGAACCGCCGTGACAATGAAAGCAATCAGCACCCTCTTCGGTGGTAAAAAGAACAAATCCACGAAGTTCGGCCGGAGTTAGCTGATACTCACCCCTCATGTACTGATCAAATCGGGAATTGGACGAAATCATTGTCCTGACAAACTGCGCAATGGCCTTTGAAATCCGATCCATAGTTACATCCGGAGTTCCGAAAGCTTTCAGGAAAAGATCGGAGTAACCGGGAATACTCGCAATCAACTCCTTAGTCCGGGTGGTATCACCCGCCATTTCATGCTCGGCGGTTACCCCCATCCAAACCAGATCCTCGAGATTGCGAAAACGCGGATCGGGATTGTTTTCCGAAACTTTTCCATTCCAAAGGTAGCCGTTGTTGTTCCAAACAAGATTTACAAGCGGTAGCATCAGGTGCGGAGTGGGTTTTCCCTTCAATCCAAAAGTTAATCCGCCGGCAAAAACAGGGTGATCAATTCCACACTCGAATGAGTTGGCCTGGAGATGACATGTAGCGCAGCTCATCAGTGAATCCGCATGGGTTCGCCCCGATAGCCTCCCGTCGTAAAAAAGATACCTTCCCAGTTCAATTCCCTCTACCGTCATGGGATTATCGGCCGGAATATTCAGTTTCGTTGGAAATCCATAGGGTATCTGAATTTCGTAAGGAGTCGGATCAGGGGGCTCAGGCGGAGGATCTTCCCTACATGAAGTAATCAGCAGGACGAATAGCAGCAATACCAAAAGCAGTGGTGAAATTGGCCACCTAAACAATTTTCCGGAGAAAACAATGCCAGTTGCTTTGCTTGTCAGTACAATCATTACCTTCTTCTTTCTGAATCATTTTGATAGCGAAAAAAACTGCCGATTATTGCCAACCCTATAGCATTAATGGAAAAATCAAGTGCCACGCCTAGTGTGTTTAACATTGCTGCCGAATTCAGTTCTTTCGCCAGCTAAAGCACTTTCAGCAAATTCATCGAAATTTTATTTCAAAAGGGTCTGGAAGTTGATCCGGGTTTGTATGTTTTTTAAAATGATTCCAAATTTTGATAAAAAATAAAAAAGTTAAGATGCCTGGATTTTTTACAATCCTCCATAATGGGAGGCTTAATCTTTACTATCTTATACATTTACAATTCCTTAGTCCATTTTCAGACTAAACTTTTTTACCGGAAATTGATTTGTGTCCCTCAAATTTGGCTTTTTGAGCAAAATGAGCCCTCTGTAAGTTTCCGGAATTTTTGTTCCTTTGAAGTCAGCATTTCCTTTGAAATTTCTTTCCTCTAACAAAAAATACTATTCCCATGACACTCATCATTACCGGATCAAATCTCACGATCGAAGATGTTGTGAAAGTTGCCCGACATCACGAAAAAGTTGAACTCCATCCCGAAGCCATCGAACGGATCAAAAAGTGCCGTGCGATGCTGGAGAAAAAAATCATCGCCCGCGAAATAATGTATGGTGTAAACACCGGCATCGGCGAGTTTTCGGAAGTTGTGCTCACCGACGACCAGGTGAAAGATTTTCAGAAATACCTGATTTACAACCATGCAGCAGGGATTGGCGAACCACTTGCCGAAGAGTACGTCCGCGGCGCCATGCTGGGTCGGATAAACGTTCATGCTCACGGCAATTCCGGCATCAGGCCTGAAATTACGTTGACGCTCGTGGAAATGCTCAACAAAGGTGTGACGCCATGGGTTTGTGACAAAGGTTCGGTGGGCGCTTGCGGCGACCTGGCGCCAATGTCGCAGATTGCGCTGTTGATGCTTGGAGAGGGCAGGGCTTATTACAAAGGAGAACTGCTCAGCGGCAAGGATGCGCTCGACAAAGCAGGAATTGAAATTCCCGGATTGAAAGCGCGCGACGGGCTGGGAACCATCAATGGCTCGAATGTGCTTACTGCAATGAGCGCCATCTTCCTGTATGATGCCAATCGCTGGCTGAAACAGGCCGAAATAGGGGCTGCCATGTCGCTGGAGGCGCTCAAAGCCAACATGAGGCCCTATGAGGCAAAACTCCATGAGGTCCGCGGTTTTAAAGGGGCTGTCCGAAGCGCTGAAGCCATCAGAAAAGTGGTGGCCGGCGGCGATCTGGCCGAAAAACGAATTAAATGTAAAGTTCAGGATGCCTATTCCATGCGTTCTACTCCGCAGGTAATCGGCACTGCCCACGATGCGCTGGCTTATGCCCGGTCGCAGGTAGAAATTGAACTGAACGGAGTTGGCGACAACCCGATCTTTTTTGCTGAAGAAAATCTACAGCTTACAGGCGCCAATTTCCAGGGCACACCAGTATCACTGCCCATGGATATGGCCGGAATAGCCATCACCATGGTAAGCGTTATGTCGGAGCGCAGGATGAACCGGCTCAATAACCCGGCGCTCAGCGTTGGATTGCCGGCATTTCTTACCAAAGGCGCCGGTATGTTCTCTGGCCTGATGCTGAGTCAATACACCGCCGACATGCAGATTGTTGAGCAACGCATCCTCAGCG
>Ga0209835_1000081_pt1 | contig 65672 bp, 53 predicted proteins | sample LakKivwa52mmetaG_FD_184138 | JGI IMG/M metagenome (GOLD analysis project Ga0209835, IMG submission 184138) | Anoxic lake water microbial communities from Lake Kivu, Rwanda to study Microbial Dark Matter (Phase II) - Lake Kivu water 52m metaG... | ecosystem: Environmental > Aquatic > Freshwater >...
CTTATTGTCAGTCATTATTGTATTAAATCTAATACTGCTTAGTTGTTCACCTGATCAAAAATTTTTCCCCGACAACCATTGGGTTATTGAATCGGGAAGCAAGCCAATGATCATCGCTCATGGAGGAGCCAAACTCTTGTTTCCTGAAAACACCATGCTGGCATTTGACAGTGCTGTGGCGATGGGTGTTGATGTACTTGAAATGGATTTAAGACTAACAAAAGATGAAATTATAGTTACACATCACGATATGGAAATTGACAGTACCAGTAATGGTAATGGAAATATCAAGGATTTAACTTACAACGAACTTAAAAACTTAAATTTTGCTTACCACTTTAAAGCTTTGGACAATACTTATCCTTATCAGGCAATTCAGGTTGAAATAGCTACTTTGGAAGATTTATTTAAAAAATATCCTACAACTAAAATGATTATTGAAATTAAAGATGAAGGCGATTGGGGTAAAAAAGCAGCAGACGAAGTCAAATTTCTTGTCGAAACCTACAACATGACCCAAAATGTTATTGTAGCATCGTTTCATGACGAAATTACACAGTATTTTCTGAGTATTACTGAAGGGAAAATTCCGGTTTCAGCTTCACAAAAACAGGCAACAAAATTTGCTCTGACAGCTAAAAGTTTAACAGGATTTACATTTTACCCTGAAGAAGTTGCATTGCAATTGCCAATGAAAAGCAGTGGATTAAATTTAGGAACAAAACGCATCATCAATTCAGCACACAATCACAATATGGCTATTCATTACTGGACTATCAACGAAAAAGAGGATATGAGAGATTTGATTGAAAAAGGTGCTGATGGAATTATTACCGACCGCCCCGATATTATGAAAGAATTATTGAAAGAAATGGGATGGTAAGCTTATCCTTTTTCAGTATCATTCATCATCTGATAATGGCATCTTAAAGCGTTTTCATTATCAGGTTCCCTTAAGTGAAAAGAATTGCCTTCGCAATACTTAAACATATCGCAATGACAACATTTACCGGTTTTCATCCATTTGCGGTTTCTATATTGCTGATATTTGTTATTCCAAACTTCAATAAAATCGTCTTTGTAGATATTACCCTGAACAAAAGTGTGGTGAATATTCGGACAGGCACCAATACTTCCATCTGCCAGCACTGAAGCAATGTTAACTCCTGCCCGGCAGAAATAATAACCATCTCTGGCTTCTGTTTCAAAATTTCCTAAAAAACCTTCGCAACCATAGCTAAGCCTGATTCGCCCTTCTTTTCGGGTTTCTTTTAAAAACTGCATTATACCAAGCATTTGCTCGTTACTAACATCGAGTTCGGGGTTGGTTTTTGCTCTTCCTGTTGGAAAAATTGTAAAAATCCTCCATTTTCTGACTCCCAAAGAAATCAGAAATTCCTTAAATTCATTTAACTGATGATAGTTTTTGCTACTGATGCAGGTAGCTACATCATATACCAGTTCGGGCTCTGAGACAATAAGTTTAATTGCTTCAACTGCCCTGTTGAATGAACCTGTTTTTCCTCTCAGCCACTCGTGAGCATCTTCAAAACCATCCAGACTAACAGTTACTGATCGAAGCCCTGAATTCATTAAAGAACGGAATCGCTTTGAAGTCAGTAAAACACCATTGGTTACAAAACCCCAGGGATAACCCAGTTTATACAATTCAGAACCCACATACTCAAGGTCTTTGCGTAAAAGAGGTTCTCCTCCGGTCAAAACAACCATTACTTTATTGGGGTTATAATGCTGTTTAATATTTTGGGTAATTTTTAAAAAATCATCAGCGGGCATATCTTTAATACTGCTGTCTTGCCGGCAATCGCTGCCACAATGCAAACAGGAGATATTACAGCGTAAGGTACACTCCCAAAAAAGATAACTTAACTGATGCAATGATATCTGAGCCTTTTTGTATTGACCAAATACCTTCAGTCCTAATTTCTTTCTGAATGAAGGTTCAATATTTTTCAAGGTTGCGAATTGTTTTTAAAATCAGAAACCGGTGTTCCGTAAAGTGCAGGTTGTTCTTTGTATTTTTTTACATCATCATTGGATTTTTTATTGCATTTCAGAATTTTGCATGAGCTAAATGACAATAAAAATCCAGAAATCAGACAAAAGCTGATAAACAGTAAAATGTCAGCTTTTACTGAATGAAACCTCTTATTGTGTTGAATTAAACTATTCATTGTTATTTACGTTAAGGTTTATTTCATACTTATTATCCGGTAACAAAACAAAAGTTTCTCCATTACCATTTACAACTTTTATATTAACCGTTTCGAGAAATCGGGCGTTAATGTCCATTGAAAAGCTGCCATCGGGCAAAGTTACGGCATTTTCAACATCAGTTGATGAGGTGGCAATTAAATCAACATTAGAAGCTGCTTTTCCATCTTCAGTCAATAATTTTCCTTTCAGTTTGAAATTTTTATTCAATTCGCTGGCCTGAGGAGATCCATAACATGCCTCAAATACAAAACTGACAGCCCCTATACCCAGAATATATAAGAAATACCGTGAAAAATGGCTTCTTATCTTATTTAAAAAACTAAAATTAAAACGACTCATGATGTTCTATTTTACTACAAATGTATTTATTCTGTTTTAAACAGAAAATAAACAATAAAATAATACCCAAAATTTTAAAAAAGTAAATCAAATTTTCCATTTTCGTAAGAACCACCTGACGAAAGGAATTATTTTCGATTCTTTTATTTTCATTTTTTCAAAATCATGCTGAAATTCGCAGCACTATTATTTTTATTATTATGGCATCAACAATGTATATTTACAACTCATTTTCGAGAAGAAAAGAAGAATTTCAACCTATAAATCCACCACACGTAGGGATGTATGTTTGCGGTCCTACAGTTTATGGCGACCCGCATCTTGGTCATGCACGAGCAGCTATAAATTTTGATGTATTGTTCAGATATCTCAAATTATCGGGTTTTAAAGTCAGGTATGTTAGAAATATTACTGATGTTGGCCACCTTGAAAATGATGCAGACAGCGGAGAGGATAAAATCGCCAAAAAAGCACGTCTCGAACAACTTGAGCCGATGGAAATAGCTCAGCACTATACAAATCGTTACAAAGATGCGATTCAGCTTCTCAATTGTCTGCCTCCATCTATTGAACCATTAGCCTCAGGGCATATTATTGAACAAATTGAATTGGTAGAAAAAATTCTGGACAAAGGATTTGCCTATCAAACTGATGAAAATATTTATTTTGATCTGGTTAAATATTCGAAAAACGAAGATTATGGCAAATTATCAGGAAAAGTTATTGACGAACTGATGAACACTAGCCGTGAACTTAAAGGTCAGGAAGACAAAAAAAATCCTGTTGATTTTGCTTTATGGAAAAAAGCATCAGTAGAACATATTATGAAGTGGAAATCGCCATGGAACGAAGGATTTCCTGGCTGGCATACTGAATGTTCGGCAATGGGTGCCAAATATTTGGGGATTCCTTTTGACATTCATGGTGGCGGACTCGATTTGATGTTTCCTCATCACGAATCTGAAATTGCACAAGCAAATGCAGCCTTTGGACAAAATCCATGTAAGTATTGGATTCACAACAATTTAATTACCATTAATGGTCAAAAAATGGCCAAATCGTTAGGTAATTTTATTACACTAGAAGAGCTTTTTACCGGAAATCATCAATTACTTGAACAGGCATTTAACCCTATGGTTATCCGGTTTTTTATTCTTCAGGCACATTACCGCAGCACTTTAGATTTTTCAAATGAAGCTCTTCAGGCTGCCGAAAAAGGATTAAACAGGCTTATTCAGACATTTTTTAATCTTGAAAAAATTCAAGCTCAAACTCAATCAAGTTTTGCAGTTAACGAATGGCGGCTGAAATGTTTCGACATGATGAATGACGACCTGAATACTGCTCGACTGATTGCTGAACTTTTTGAAGCAAGCCGACTGACAAACCTGATGATTGACAAAAAAGAATCACTCAATAATGATGATTTACAACTGTTTAAACAAACTTTTACTGAGTTTTTTGTTGATGTACTCGGTATTTCAGTCAACGAAAACAAATCAGACATCAGTAATGACCTGATGAAAATAATTCTCGAACTCAGGCAAAATGTCAGAGATAAAAAAGACTATGCTTCATCCGATTTAATACGCGACAGACTCAAAGACATAGGTATTCAGGTAAAAGATGGAAAAGATGGAGTTAGCTGGGAAAGAACAAATTAATTAAGAATATAAAACCTGAAATTTGTGAATTCCGGACTTAATAATTCTATAATTAGCAAGGTTGACAATTGATATTCAATATATTACTGAATTCAAATTCTTAAAAAATATCCTATGAACGCAATGGTTTTGGTTATCACAGCTTTAGCCGTTTTTACACTTGCATACCGTTTTTATTTTGCTTTCATTTCCGCCAAAGTACTCACTTTGAATGATGTCAATCAGGTTCCTTCAAAAAAATTATACGATGGTCAAAATTATTATCCAATGAATAAATGGATTTTATTTGGTCATCATTTTGCCGCGATTGCAGGTGCAGGGCCCCTGGTCGGACCTGTTTTAGCAGCCCAGTTCGGCTATTTTCCCGGGTTCTTATGGATGTTGCTGGGTTCTGTATTTGCCGGTGCTGTTCACGATATTGTAATTCTCACTGCTTCGGTACGTCACGATGGTAAATCTTTGGCTGAAATAGCCAGAAGAGAAATAAATAAGGTCAGTGGTGCAACAGCCTCTATTGCTACCCTGATCATTGTTATTGTTGCCATGGCAGGACTAGGACTGGTTGTAATAAATGCTCTTGCCGAAAGCAGTTGGGGCACTTTTACCATTGCAGCCACCATTCCTATAGCATTGTTTATGGGAGTTTATATTTTTAAAGTCAGAAAAGGTAAAGCTGTTGACGGAACTATAATTGGAGTATTATTGCTCAGTGCAGCAGTGATTTATGGAGGATATATTCCCGGATCGGGCATAGCTCATTGGTTTACATTTGATCATAAAACATTAACTATTTTGCTCTGTGTTTATGGTTTTCTGGCTTCAGTGTTACCGGTGTGGCTGCTGCTTTCTCCCCGCGATTATCTGAGTTCATTCATGAAATTAGGTGTAGTAGCAATGCTTGCTTTAGGTGTTATTATAGTAATGCCTCACATTCAAATGCCTCCTGTTACAAAATTTATTCACGGGGGCGGACCCATTATTCCGGGAACACTTTTCCCCTATTTGTTTATAACCATTGCATGTGGTGCAATCTCAGGATTTCATGCATTGGTAAGCTCCGGTACAACACCAAAAATGCTGATGAAAGAAAAGCAAATCAGGATGATAGCAGCAGGCTCTATGTTAAGCGAAGGCTTGGTAAGCATACTGGCATTGATAGCTGCCACCAGTCTTCTACCACTTGACTATTTCCAGATTAATGTAAGTCCTGAAAAATTTGCCAAAATATTACCGGAACTTCAGGCAATGGGTTTTACCGAATCCAATATCGCTGAATTATCGGCTGAAGTCGGAGAAAATATTGCAGGCAGAACCGGAGGAGCTGTTTCTTTGGCAGTAGGTATGGCTCAAATATTTTCATCAATCCCGGGTTTAAGGCATTTGATGAGCTATTGGTATCACTTTGCCATTATGTTCGAAGCCTTATTTATTCTGACCACCATTGATGCCGGAACACGCATTGCACGTTTTATTTTACAGGAAGAACTGGGTAAATTTATTCCTAAATTAGGGCAAACAAATTGGCTGCCCGGAAACCTGATAGCCAGTTTATTGGTAGTGTTTGCATGGGGATACTTCATTTATTCAGGAAGTGTTACCACCATTTGGCCTATGTTTGGTTCTGCCAATCAATTACTGGCAACCATTGCTCTTGCGGTGGGTACAAGTTATATTATCAATTCCGGTAAAGCAAAATATGCATGGATAACTATAATACCTTTATTTTTTGTTGGACTTACAACTATTACAGCCTGTGTTAAAAACATTACAGGAATTTACTGGCATCAACTGGCAGTATCTCAAACATTTGTTCCCGGACTTATCAATATTATCCTGACCATTATTATACTGTTTTGTGCTTTATTTATTTTTATCAATGCTATACCTAAATGGATAAAAGCATAATATCATACAATTATAATCAGAAAATATTCTGTTTTTAGAGTTAACTTTGCTGTACTATTAAGATGAATTTACTGGAAAATATATCGCTGAAACCTTACAATACATTTGGTGTAGATGTAAAAGCCCGCTATTTTGCTGAAGTATTTTCAATAGATGATATTCTACAAATAATTGATAACGAAAGTTTTAAATTAAATCAGAAACTGATACTAGGCGAAGGCAGCGATATTTTATTTACCCGCGATTTTGACGGAATAATAATTAAAGACTACCTGAAAGGTATTGAGCTGATGCACGAAAATAAAGATTTTGTGTGGTTGAAAGTAGCTTCTGGCGAAAACTGGCATTCTTTGGTTGAGTACTGTGTAAACAATAATTGGGGTGGACTCGAAAATCTTGCACTGATACCAGGAACAACCGGTGCATCACCTGTTCAGAATATAGGTGCTTATGGTGCTGAGGTAAAAGACTGCCTTCATTCTTTGGAATACCTTGATTTAAACAATGGTAAGATAAAAATACTGATGAACGAAGAATGTAAATTTGCATACCGCAGAAGCATTTTTAAAGAAAATAATTTTAGAAACAATAAATTCATTACCTCAGTTAGTTTTCAATTAGCTAAAAATCCAAAAGTTAATATTGCATATCAGGATGTTAAAAATGAAATAAAAACCAATCATCCGGATATTAAAGAGGTTTTTGACGCAGTTGTTGCTATGCGAAAACGAAAACTACCTGACCCTGCAGTTATTGGCAATGCAGGAAGTTTTTTCAAAAATCCTGTTGTTTCTAAAGATAGATATGAAAAATTACTACTTAGTTTTCCTGAACTGAAAGGCTATGAAAGTGATTATTGTGTAAAACTGGCAGCAGCGCAACTAATAGATTTATGTGGATGGAAAAATAAAAGAGAAAACAACACAGGAGTTCATCAAAGTCAGGCACTTGTAATTGTCAATTATGGTAATGCCAGCGGACAGGATATTTTTCAATTTTCCCAAAAAATACAGCAATCGGTATATGAAAAGTTCGGAGTAGAATTAATACCTGAAGTGAATATTTTATAATAGATTTTTATATCTATATTTTTGTATCTTTGCTTTTGTTAATGTTTAGGGGGAATTTAACAATATGAGAAATTTTTTATTACTAGTCAGCTTAATAACTATTGCTGTATCATGTGCAAGATATGGCGAAAAACTGGAAATCAATAAGGGAACACTTTATTACACTGAAAAAATCAATATTGAAGATGCACAAAAATTGGGTGATTATTTACTTGCTAATAAATTTTTTGATGGAAATCCTAAAAGTGTTCAAATAGACAAGAAAAACGACACCTTTTTGTTTCGAATAGTTGTTAAACCCGAAAAACAGCATGAACAGAATACAGTTGACTTACTGACGCTTTTTGCCTTTCATTTGTCATCCTCAGTTTTTGATGGACAAGCAGTAAATATTCATGTTTGCAACGATAAACTTAAAACAGTGAAAATAATTTATCCTTACAATACCCTCGGAAAGAAAATGGAAGTTGAAAATGGAATTATTTATTACCCGGAGAATATTGATATGATTTTTTTGAATAAACTTAAAGTTTTTTTAAAGGATAATTATTTTTTCAAAGGAGAATATAAAGTCATTCAGGTTGAAGAAAATAACAATAGCATTCTGTTTAAAATCAGAACTAATTATCGTCAGTTAAGTGATCAGAATTTTGAAACCAGTATTACTTTACTGACCAATAAACTCAAAGAAGAGTATTTTATTAACAAAGATATCGAGGTATTTTTCTGTGATTATTCTTTTAGTGTCTTAAAGCAATTACTCTGATTTTACATTTTTTCCTTTAAAAATTCAGCAATTACCGAATCTTTATTGTTCAATATTAATTCAGAAAAACCACTGAAAATAATATTTCCGCCATGTTTTCCACCACCCGGTCCTAACTCAATTAAATAATCTGCATTTTTAATAACTTCCAGATTGTGTTCAATAATAATGATAGTATGACCATTGGTAAGCAATTCTTCAAAGGAGTTTAATAATTTCTGTATATCGTGCCAATGTAAACCGGTTGTTGGTTCATCAAAAATAAAAATACTATGTCCCGAATTTTTGAATCCTTTGCTCAGAAAACCCGCCAGCTTAAGGCGCTGTGCTTCACCACCGCTAAGGCTGGATGTTGATTGACCCAATTTGAGATAATCAAGACCTGTTTTTACTAAAGGTTCAAGCCCGGTAACTATTGCTTTATGGTCTTTAAAAAACTCAATAGCTTCAATTACTGTGAGGTTAAGAATATCATCAATATTTTTTTCTTTATACTTTACCTCCAGAATATCCTGTTTGTAACGTTTTCCTTTACACTCATCGCATTGCAGGTTCATATCAGCCAAAAACTGCATTTCGACTGTAATAGTACCATCTCCTTTACACTCTTCGCAGCGACCACCATCAACATTGAATGAAAAATAAGCCGGTGTGAAACCATTCATTTTAGCTGCCGGAGTTGATGACATTAACTCTCTGATGGCATCAAAAACTTTCAGGTAAGTTACAGCATTTGAACGCCTGCTGCGGTCAATGCTATCCTGACTGACAAATTCAATACGGTCTATTTTATAAAAATTAGATAATATCTGAGAAGCTTGTTCTGGCTTGGTTTCAGCCTGATAGTTTTCATCATACTTAAGTATTTCAATCTTACTGCAACCAATAAAATCGGGAGGCATACTATCTGATAAAGGTTTCAGACTCTCGTAAATTATATCGCTGACCAATGTTGTTTTTCCTGAACCACTTACTCCACAAATAACGGTCATAGCATAAAATGGTATTTTGACATCAATATTCTGAAGATTGTGCTTTGAGGCACCTTTTATTTGCAAAAACTCATTCAGAAAATTTCTCTTTTTTCGAATAGGTATTTTAAGCTTACCATTTAAATAATCAGCAGTAAATCCAACAGGATTATGATAATCATTGCGATAATTTCCCTGAAAAACAATATTTCCGCCAAGATAACCGGCACCGGGACCAAGGTCAATAATTTCATCGGCATGACGGATAATATCCTCATCATGTTCAACTACAATGATAGTATTTCCAAGTTGTTTCAGCTCCATCAATACATCAATCAGTTGTTTTGTATCTTTCGGGTGAAGACCGATACTAGGTTCATCGAGGATATAAAGTGTACCGGTCAGTTTACTTCCCATGGCATAAATAAGCTGAATTCGCTGGCTTTCTCCACCACTCAGTGTTCGTGACGAACGATTAAGAGTTAAATAACCCAAACCTATATTAACCATCATTTCAACTCGTGAATTAATTTCTTTCAGCAAGCTTACTGCTGCTTTATTGTGGCTTAATTCTTTTGAAAACTGCTGCAACAATTGCCAAAGTTCATCAATTGGCATCAATAAAAGTTCATTCAGACTTTTCTTGCATATTTTTACGTACGAGGCTTCCTTCCGTAATCGTGAACCCTTACAGGCACGGCAGACAGTTTTGCCTTTTAATCGCGAAAGTAGTATGCGGTAATGAATTTTATAATTATTGCTTTCAAGCATTTTGCAAAAATCCATGATGCCCTGAACTATCTCATTTCCTTCCCATAACAGATTTTTCTCTTCCTCTGTCAATTTTTTGTAAGGTTCAAAAATACGAAAACCAAATTCTGGTGCTTTCTGAATAAATTCTTTACGCCATTCTCCCATTTTTTCGCCCTCCCAACAACTCACAGCCTTGTCGTAAATGCTTAATGATGTGTTAGGTATTACTTTGTTTTCATCAATACCCAATGTATCACCAAAACCTCCGCATTCCGGGCAGGCTCCATAGGGACTGTTAAACGAAAATAAATCGGGAACTGGTTCGTCAAACACTAATCCGTCTGCTTCAAGGATATCCGAAAACAAGACTGGATCATTGCTGTTTATTCTAATCAGACATTTTCCACCGCTTTCATGACAGGCTGTTTGAACCGAGTCGGCTACACGGGTTTTTAAATCAGCATCAATTTCATTTATGATTAAACGGTCAATAACTATAAAAACACTTTCCTTATCAACAAAACCGTCTTTTAAATCCGTTTTTTCTGTGATTATATCATCAATAAGGTACTCTGAATTCTCATAAAAAATTCTGGTGAACCCTTTTTGCAGCAGGATATTAACTTCTTCAATGAAGTCACGATTGTTGTTATTATAGATGGGGCACAATATAGAAACTTTATTACCTTCACCAGCTGTCAGCACATAGTCAACAGTATCATCAATGCTTTGCCTCTGTACTTCTTTCCCTGAAATCGGACTATATATTTTTCCTGTTCTGGCAAATAACATTTTCAGATAGTGATGTATTTCGGTAGATGTACCTACCGTTGAACGACTGTTGGAACTTGATTTTCGTTGTTCAATGGCTATTGCAGGTGGCAAACCCTTTATGTAATCAACCAGGGGTTTCTTCATTTTACCCAAAAACTGACGGGCATAACTCGACAAGCTTTCAACATATCGTCTGCGGCCTTCTTCATAAAGTGTTTCGAATGCAAGTGATGATTTTCCCGAACCCGAAACACCTGTTATCACTATAATTTTCCCATGCTCAACAACTACATCAATATTTGAGAGGTTGTTCTGATGAGCATTTTTTACAATCAGATATTTTTTCGGGCTGTATTGCGAAAGGTCATCTACTGAATTTGAGCTGCTGCCTGTTAAAATTCTGCCGGACATTATAAAATTTTAGGAAAATATTAAAACTGCAAAATTAGAAATATAAAACTCCTGATTCTAATAAAGTTCAAGAATTAAAGCTGTTTTAGCTTTTACAGTTAAATCAGATAATTGATGATTTTCACCGGTAATCACATCTTTTCCTCGATTGAACGACTCAGTAACTTCCAGATATTTTTTTATATCTATTTTTCTTGCAACATTATTTTTATTCATAACAATCATTAAGGTTTGTCCATTAGGTAAAAATCTGAAATATACATAAAGACCATTCTCCGGAATAAAATGCTTTAAACTTCCCTTTTGAGCAACAAGTGAATTTTTGCGCCAGTTAATTAGCTTCTGAAGATATTCCATTGCCTGAAGCTGCTGATTAGTCAGGTTATTATTTGTAAAGGCATTACTGATATCGTTTTTCCATCCTCCCGGAAAATCTTTTCTGATAAAGCCATGTCCGTCATGTTCTTTTCCTGTCATCAATAATTCTGTTCCATAGTAAATCATGGGAATTCCCCTTGTAGTAAAAATAAAAGCCATTGCCATTTTCCAATAATCAAAGTCTTCATTGAGATTGGTAAATAAACGGTTAAGGTCATGATTATCACCAAAAACAACTATATTGTCAGGGTCAGGGTATAAATAATCCTGAACAAGAATTTCATAAAGTCTTAAAATACCGGTTTCCCACCCATCATCTTCTGCAAATGCTTTTGAAATAGCAAAATACATAGGAAAATCAAATACTGCTGGCACATTTGAATTATATCCATCATGATTCAGAGCATTTTTTTGGTAATAGGCAACAAAAGGAGGTGAGTTGAGCCAGGCTTCTCCGACAATATTAAAATCAGGATACTCGTTCATAACCTCCTTAGCCCAGATACTCATAAAATTTTTATCAGGATAGGGATAAGTATCCATTCTGATACCATCTAAATCGGCACTTTCGATCCACCAGATACTGTTTTGAATTAAATACTTTGAAAGCAATGGATTTTTTTGATTCAAGTCGGGCATATTCTGGTCAAACCAACCTTTATTTTGCAAAGTTTTATCCCAATCGGAGGCATAAGGGTCAACAATACTACTTGCCCTGTAGTTGCTGCGAGTAAATTCAGGCCATTGATTAAGCCAGTTGTTAAAAGGTAAGTTGCTCATCCACCAATGATTACTTCCGCAATGATTAAAAATCATATCCATAATAACCTTTATTCCTCTGTCATGACATTGCTTTACCAGATTATAATAGTCTTCATTTGAGCCAAAACGTGAATCTGTTTTATAAAAGTCTGTTATTGCATAACCATGATAGGAATATTTTGGTTGGTTATTTTCCAATAATGGGTTGAGCCAAATGGCAGTTACTCCCAGTTTGCTAAAGTAATCTAGATGGTCGGAAATGCCTTTAATATCACCTCCGTGTCGGCCATCAGGATTATTTCGATCAGCTTTATCGAGCATCGCGGGCATATCGTCATTTGCAGGGTTGCCATTAGAAAAACGATCGGGCATCAGCAAATAAATGACATCACTATTGGAAAATCCAATTCGGTCGGCACTGCCGCCTCTGCGCTCCTTCAAAGGATAATTAATGCTTCTAACAATTTTTTCGTTTAAAGAAAAATCTATTCTGACAAGACCTGCTTTTGCCGATTTATCAATCATAAGGTCTAAAAACAAATAATCCGGGCTTTCTGCCTTAATAACTTTAACTAACCGAACTCCCTCATAATTAATATTAACCTGAAATTGAGAAATGTCTTTACCATATAACAAAATTTGAAGTTCGGGATTTTTCATGCCAACCCACCAATTTGCTGGTTCGATTCTTTGTATATCAATTTTTTGTGCTGTTGAAGTGAAAAACAGAACTGTTAAAATTGCAATTGAAACAAGTTTATACTTTAGAACATGCATATACTATAGGTTTTAAATCAAATTTTTCAGGCAAATATCAGGCTAATTACATTAAAAAATCAAACAGAATATGTAATGAAAAAAGTTGAAGTTTCAGACTTTGAAAGTCCAGTAATTGACTTCAGCTTCTGTTTCCTGATTGCTTAACTGTAACCAATAAGCAGGAGTAACTTTAAGATTGGTAAAGGTTTTTAATCGTCTTTTATAAATATCAATTACAGGATTAAATAACAAATCGCTTACTCCCAAACGGTAAGAATTATCCTCCTGCTGAACAAACTGAGTTGTATAACCGTTGTGTTCCAATAGTTTTTTAAGAAACTGAAACCTGTTTTCTGATATATTTTCCTCAATTAAAGTACAAAGTACTCCGTTGATTTCCTCAACATTATGTTTTCCTCTGTTTAGTGCCATAATCATTTAATTAATCAGATTCCAAAACTTAAACTGTTAATGAATTCATAGATAATACTTGCAAAGCCTATAATAAAAATACCAGCCACACACAAAACTATACCTGTTTTGCTGTAAATATCGCTGCTGAATTTTTCAATGGGTTGGTCATTTTTATCAATAAACATTGCTTTTACTACCCTTAAATAATAATATAATGATATTGTTGCATTTAAAACAGCTATCAAAATCAAAATATAATACTTTATTGTGTCATTACTGGCAGCAGATGTAAAAAGGAAAAACTTACCGAAGAATCCGGCAACCGGTGGAATACCTGCCAATGAAAACAATGATAACATCATGGTTAAAGATAATAAAGGATTTGTACGGTAAAGTCCTTTATAATCTGAAATATCTTCTTTACCTGTGGTATTGGAAATTACAGCAACAACACCAAAAGCACCCAAATTTGTAAAAATATATATAAGTACAAAATAAAATACAGAACTCATCCCCATTTGATTACCTCCAAGTATTCCGAGTAAAATAAAACCAGCCTGAGCAATACTTGAAAATGCAAGAAATCGTTTCAAATTGTTTTGACGAATGGCAAATAAATTACCAATGGTCATAGTAAGAATTGAAAGGATATACAATATTTCTTTCCAAACAGTTGAAGTGGATTTCATTACTGTATAAAGAATTATGATAAAAATAAATGAAGCAGCACCTTTAGAAATAACGCTTAAAAATGAAGTGATACCTACAGGAGCTCCCTCATATACATCGGCTGTCCATAAATGGAAAGGAACAAGCGACATTTTAAAACCCATACCCACAACAAAGAATATCAAACCGATAATTTGTAAAGCAGAACCATTAAAAGCCATTGCAACTTCATTAAAATAAATTGAGCCTGTGGTTCCGAATATCATTGACAAACCATAAAGTAAAATTCCTGAACTGAGTGCAGAATTTAAAATCAGTTTAATACCGGCTTCGGCTGATTTTTTCTTATATTTTTCAAATGCAGCAAGAGCAGCAACAGGAATTGTTGCCAATTCAAGTCCAATGTAAAACATAAGAAAATCGCCTGACGAAATCATAAACTGCATGCCAATGAGTGATGAGTATATCAGAATAAAGTATTCAAGCACTTTTGATTCATTTTCAGGTTTTTTAAGCCATGCAGCTGATTGAAAAAGAATGATTAAAACACCTGTATTTAAAATGTTTTTTAACATTGATGTCATTGATGAGGCATGATACGAGCCTCCGAATAATACCCCTTCCGGACCAGGAAAAAATCCAACAACGGTAATTATTGCAAATAATACAATGTTAAATAAAATTGCTTGTTTTCGGGTATTTTTACCTGCAAAAATTTCAAACAATAATGTCATTACTATAATCGCAACTAAAAGTAATTCATGACGCATAAAAAGAAAATCGTAAAATTTCATTTTTATTAGATTTTATGGTATTAGTGTACTAAACTGTTCAATTATTGGTTTTAAACCATCAAATATGGTATTCGACAACCATAGCGGAAGCATTCCGATGGCAGCAATAGGCAGTAGCAAAGAAACCAGACTAAGTTTTTCCCACCATTTTGCATCCGTTAATTTTTCGTGATGAGGATCTTTAATCTGACCCAACAGAAATTGACCTACAACACGCAATATATAAACTGCTGTAACTACTATTGCCGATACAGCTATGATGGTTGCTATCCTGTGAAACATATCAGGATGTTGAAATGCACCAACAAAAATAGTCATCTCTGCTACAAAACCGCTTAAACCCGGTAAACCGAGTGAAGCCAGACCTGCAATAACATAAACAACAGCAATAAATGGAATAACTTTCATCAAACCACTCATTTCATTAATATACCGAGTGTGGGTACGTCCATAAATCATACCTATTAAAGCAAAGAAAAGTGCTGTCATTAGTCCATGAGAAATCATCTGTAGAATAGCACCGTTCATAGCAGTTTTGTTCATCATCAGCAAGGCAAACAATACAAGACCGCAATGGGATACAGAAGAATAAGCATTAATGTATTTTAAATCTTTTTGCCAGATAGCTCCAAAAGCACCATAAATAATACTGATTGTGGTTAATATGATAAATATCCATGCCATCTCGTCAGCTGCTTCAGGTAATAAATACATGGCAATTTTAAAACATCCATAACCTCCAAGTTTCATTAATACACCAGCATGGAGCATTGAAACAGCAGTGGGTGCCGAAGCATGTCCATCAGGCGACCAGGTGTGAAACGGAAAAAGAGCTCCTAAAATTCCAAATCCAACAAAAAGAAACGGAAAGAAAAACATTTGTAAATTTTTGGGGATATCAAGCTTTGCTATTTCAGGAATACTGAAAGTAAGTTGACCATCAGGGCCGGCTGAATTAAAGTATAAGCCAAAAAGACCTACCAATAAAATAGCAGAACCAGCCATCAGCATCAATGTAAGTTTCATGGCTGAATACTCCTTAGGGCCTGTACCCCAAATTCCTATCAGTAAATACATCGGAATAACTGCCACCTCATAATATAAAAACAGTGTAAACAAGTCAAGTGAAATAAAAAATCCAAAAACTCCGGTTGACAGCAAAATCAATGAAATGAAAAATTCTCTTGAAAGTTCCTTCATTTCCCAAGAGGCAAAAATACCTGCAAACACTACCACTGCAGTTAATAAGATCATAGCAGCTGAAACACCATCAACACCTATCAGATAGTGTATATTTAAGGCAGGAAACCATACATAATCTGACATAAATAAAATCTCGTCTGTTACTCCACTTTTACGTAGGTTGGTTACCATAACGGCCAATACTATGGCTACAATAAGTTGTATTCCCATTCCTATTGCAGACACAAGTCGTGCTCCCTTTAGCCCTTTTGTCAATAATATACTGAAGATGGTCAGTACAGGTATGATAATAAGTAAATTCAGAATATTCATGAATCCGGATTTTAAATAATCAATAAAATAAATACAACATCAATAAAATTAAAAACACTGCTCCTGATGCAAATACCAAAGCATATTGCTGAAGTTGTCCTGATTGAAAACTTTTAATTTTTTGTGAAGCAATTTCAATAGTCCATGCTATTCCATTCATAGTTCCATCAACAACATGCCTGTCGAACCATGCAATTGGCCTCGAAACCAAGTTAAACAGTATTTTTTTAGTAATAAACATATAAATTTCGTCAATGTAAAACTTGTTATAAACTATAGTATGAATGCTACCAAGAGATTTGACAATTTTGTCAGGAGAATTATTAACTTTTTTGTAAAGAATCCAGGCCACCACAATACCAATAATACCAACCAATATAGATGGAACAGCAATATTATAGTGAATGTGTGTCTCAAAAGGATGTAAATCGGTAGAAATAAACTTACTGAAAGGTATATAACCAGCTAAAAATGAAGCAATTGCCAGAAATACAAGCGGAAAGGTCATTACAGCAGGCGATTCATGCGGAGTGTGATGATAATGTCTGTCAGTTCCCCAAAATACATTGAAGTACAATCGAAACATATAAAACGCTGTTAAGCCTGCTACAAACAATTCAACTGCGAACAATAGTTTATCGTGATGATATGCAGCTGTAAGTATTTCATCTTTACTGAAAAAAGCAGAAAATCCCGGTATGCCTGCTATAGTTATACATGCTATCAGAAAAGTAATATGTGTAATGGGTAAATATTTTCTTAACCCTCCCATTTCATTCATCAGGTTGGAATGCACAGCATGAATTATTGAACCAGCACCTAAAAACAATAATGCTTTAAACATGGCATGAGTAAACAGATGAAACATGCTGGCCATATATCCTAAACCATCATGATGACCATAGCCCGACACACCCAATGCTAAAATCATATATCCTATTTGCGAAAGTGTTGAAAACGCCAGTATTCGCTTTATATCGTACTGTGTACAAGCAATAATGGCAGCGAATAATGATGTGAATCCACCTATATACGCAATCAGATGCAGTGTATTGGGATTTGTAAAATAATACACAGGAAACAACCGGGCTACCAGATAAACACCTGCTACAACCATGGTGGCTGCATGAATTAAAGCTGATACAGGTGTAGGACCTTCCATGGCATCCGGTAACCAGATGTGCAATGGAAACATTGCCGATTTACCAGCTCCACCCATAAAAATCAACATCAAAGCCCAGGTAGCTGCTGAAAATCCCAGAAAAGTTAATCCTGAGTTTTTTGTAACTGCAATAGCCTCCGGACCTGTTAGTGTTAGGAAATCAAAAGTACCGTTTATAAAAGATAATATCAATATGCCTATAAGGAATCCCAGGTCAGCAAATCGCGTAACAATAAAAGCTTTTTTCGAAGCTGCAACTGCTGATGGTTTTTGATAATAAAAACCAATTAACAGAAAAGAAGAAACACCGACAAGCTCCCAGAAAATATACATTTGAAAAATATTGGGTGCTACTACCAATCCCATCATCGAAAAGGTAAATAAAGATAAAAAGGCAAAAAAACGTTCAAAACCTTTTTCTCCTTTCATATACCCAATGCTGTAAATATGCACCATCAAAGAAACTGTTGACACTACAATAAGCATCATAACAGAAATTGGGTCAATAAGAACTCCGACTTTGATAACCAGTTTTTCAGTAAAATGTAGCCATGTTGTTTCACCAATCACAAACATCCGATAGGACTTTTCAACCAGTCCATCCACAAAAAAATACTGATAAGCAATTAATAATGAAAGAATAAACATGGAAGCAAGACCAATAGTTCCAAGAATTCCGGAAACAACAGGTTTGAATCGCATTCCTAACAACCCAATGAATAAAAACATTGCAAAGGGTATTGCCAGAATTAGGGGAGATAAACTATAAATATCCATAGGTTTACAATTCTTTAATAATTAGTACTTCATTTCATCAACACTGTCAACATCAATAGTAGAAAATCTCCTGTAAATATTAATAATAATAGCAATTGCAACAGATGCTTCAGCTGCTGCAATAGCAACAATAAATAAGGAGAAAAATAGGCCCTGAAAATGGTCGGGAAATAATATTCTGTTAAAAACCACAAAATTCAGATTAACAGAATTCAAAATCAATTCAACCGACATTAAAATGGTAATCAGGTTGCGTCTGATAATAAACCCCCATATTCCTATGAAAAACATCAAAGTGCTTACTATCAGAAAAAAATGTAATGGAATTAGTGTATTCATAATTGTCAGATTATTTTTTTTGCAATAACGATAGCTGCTATCATTGCAGCAAGTAATAAAATACTAATAACTTCAAACGGCAACGCAAAACCATTGTATCCGGTTGACAATAACTGAGTTCCAATTTCTTTCATATTTGTAGGTATTTCAGCATTGGAAGTAGCTGTAAAAGGATGATTCAGAATAGTGAATATACTGATAAAAGCTCCAAATAGAGCTGTAATACCGCCAAGAATAATATATTTTAAATCAGCTTTTGGAAATTTTTGATTGATAGTACTGGTCAGCAAAATTGAAAAGATAATTAATACAACAATGCCCCCTGCATATAATGTCAGCTGAACACCAGCCATAAACTGATAGTTAAGCATAAAATAAAGACCTGCAGTAGCAATCAGCACAAACAGTAATGACACAGCTGCCCTAAGAATTCTTCTGCTGAAAATAGTAAAAAATGAAAAAACGATAATTATGGCTGAAAACAGCACAAACATCCAGATATTAGTTGATAATCCCATAGCAGATTTAGTTTTTTTCTTCTGATAATTTCTTTTCTTTTGGTTCCTTTTTCAAACGTGAACCAGGTTTATTAAGCACCTTAGTCAGCTTATGTCTGTCAAAAACTGCATGTTCAAACTCATTTCCCCATGCCAATGCATTTGAAGGACATGTTTTAATGCATAATTCGCAAAAAGTACACATACTCAAATGGTAAATATGCTTTTCCAATACCCTTTCCGTTTTTCCGATTTCATTAATCTCCTTACGGGTAATAATTTCTATGCTTCCGTTCGGGCAATTTGTTTCACAAATTCCGCAACCTGTACATAAATGTAGATTGTTTTCATCGTGAGGCATTACCACTTCTCCTTTGAACGCTTCAAACATCTTTAATTTGTTGCGGTTTTCAGGATATTTTTGGGTAACAATTTCTTTTGGGTGGATAAAATAATATCCTGTTACCCTCATACCTTTCCAAAGCGACTGCAGTGCTTTAAAAATTTCACTTATGTATTTAATAATTTCCATCTTTTAAAAATGCCAGTTCTTCCATGAAATAAATGCTACAATAAGAATATTTACCAAATTGATAGGCAACAAATACTTCCACTCCAATGTCAGCAGTTGGTCAATTCGCAAACGTGGGAAGGTCCATTTAAACCACATTATAAGGTAAATTATAAATGCTGTTTTACCAAAATACCAGAAAACAGGAGGAATAAAATCCATGACTGCATTGAAACCTTCCCAGCCACCAACATGAAATGGCAGCCAGCCACCTAAAAACATGGTTGTTGCAAATGAAGCAACAATAAACATATTCATGTATTCAGCAAGGAAAAAGAAAGCAAACTTAATCCCTGAATATTCAGTGTGAAAGCCAGCTGTAAGTTCCGATTCTGCTTCAGCTAAGTCAAAAGGTCCTCTGTTGATTTCGGCAGTACTTGCAATCATAAATATTAAAAATGCGATGATTGCAGGCAAATGACCTTTCCATATCCACCATCCATCTTCCTGTGAAGCAATAATTTCAGATAATTGCATTGAACCGGAAAGTACTATGATAGCCAGCAATGATAATGCTACTGAAAGCTCATAACTGATAATTTGTGCACCACTTCGCATAGCACCTATTAATGAATACTTACTGTTGCTTGCCCAACCGGCTAGTAAAATACCGACCACACCTAAGGAAGAAACAGCTATTACATAAAAAATACCGATATTAAAATCAATAGCATGAAGCCCTTTGGCAAACGGTATAGCTGCAATAGCCATAAATGATGCAATAATTACAATAAAGGGTGCTAAATTAAAAAGAAATTTATCAGCCCTTCGAATATGGATAAGTTCTTTAAATAACAGTTTTAATAAATCAGCAATGGTTTGGAAAAAACCTCCCGGCCCTACCCTGTTAGGTCCTAATCGGTTTTGCATAAATGCACAAACTCGCCTTTCTGCCAACACTAACAATAATCCGACTACTGCATAAAACAAAAGAAATACAAGTCCTACCAATATCAATTCAATAGTAATTGCCCATCCCGGACTAAATGTATTCGACAAAAATTTGTCTATATTTTCCATCAAGGGCGTAAAATCATAAATTACCGATGCCATAATCTTTTTTTATCTGTCTATGTCTGGAATTACAAGGTCTAATGAACCACTTATAGCTACAAGGTCGGCTATTTTTCCTTCACTTGCCAGCTTGTTCATAATAAATAAATTAGAAAAATTCGGTGTTCTGAATTTTATACGATAGGGATACTTTTCTCCTGTACTGACAATATAAACACCTAATTCTCCACGTGCAGTTTCCACACGCTGATAATATTCACCTTCCGGTAGCCTGATTACTGCTTTCATTTTGGCTGTATAATCCCCTTCAGGAATGTTGTCTATCAATTGTTCAATAATTTTCATAGATTCCCACATCTCTTCCATTCTGAGCTGATAACGGGTAAATGTGTCACCAACATTACTGAGTTTTTCTTCAAACTCAACATAAGGATAAGCACTGTAAGGATGTTTTTCCCGGATATCACACGAAAAACCCGATGCTCTGCCTGAAGGACCTGTTATTCCGTAAGCAATGGCATCTTCTTTTGATAATACTCCAATTCCTTTTGTACGGTTTTGAAAAATAACATTGCCAGTTAATAACTGATCATATTCAGGTAGTTTTTTGCGGAAATATTTGATGAATTCCTTTACATTTTTCTGAAAATCAGGATGAATATCATGCATTAAACCTCCGGGAGTTATAAAACTGTGAAGCAGTCGAGAACCAAAAGATTCTTCAAAAATATCGAGGATTTTTTCACGATCCCTTAATCCATAAAAAAATGTTGTCAATGCACCCAAATCCATTCCGAATGCTGCCCACCAAAGTTGATGTGAGGCCAAACGGTTTAGCTCAGCTAAAATTGTTCTGATGTATTTTACTCTTTCAGGTACTTCTGTCTGAATAGCATTTTCAACACATAAACACAACGCTTCATTGTTGATGTGAGCCGAAAGATAATCCATCCTGTCAGTCAGATGCAATATTTGAGGATAGGTGTCTTTTTCACACATTTTTTCAATTCCGCGATGTATGTATCCGCAATGAGGTATCAGCTTTGTAACTGTTTCTCCTTTTAAAAATACTTCAAACCGAAGAACTCCATGTGTACTCGGATGCTGAGGCCCCATGTTTATCATGTATTCCTCATGCTCTTTAAACATTATTTCTTTTACTTCTTCTGTCATTTTTTCAGCGCTCAATAATGTTGATTTCATCAATATAATCTTTTCTCAAAGGATAACCCTGCCAGTCATCTTCTAAAAATATTCTTCTTAAATCAGGATGATTTTTAAATTTTATTCCGAATAAATCAAAAACTTCCCTTTCAAAAAACTCAGATGATGGCCAGATATCACAAACTGTATCGGCAAACGGATTTTCTCTCCCCTCAGTTTTTGCTTTCACTACAACACATTCCTTTGTTTCAGTATTCTCAAAATGGTAAACTAATAAAAAATAATCTGGATTGTCAACAGCAGTCATACAAAACTGATAGTCATAGCCAAAATCCTTTTCATTTTTTAAAAAATAACAAAGTTCATGAAGTTCGTTAAGTGCAACGAAAATTTCAATGTAACCTTTTCCATCAACGATTTCAACTGATGAAAACTTATCCTTGATAATATTTAATTTGTTCTCATTCATCGTTTTACAATTAAATAAAGTCTTTTTCCGGTTTATGAATATCAGCTATTGATTCACCCTTGATTTTCCTTTGTAATTGAATAATACCATAGAGTAAAGCCTCCGGTCGTGGTGGGCATCCCGGTATATAAACATCAACAGGTATGAGATGATCAATTCCCCTCACAACAGAATATGAATTAAAGAAAAATGGTCCTCCCGATACAGCACATGCACCCATTGCTATAACATATTTAGGGTCTGCCATCTGATCGTAAAGTCTCTTTAGAACAGGAGCCATTTTATGAACAATAGTACCTGCTACTACAATCACATCAGCTTGTCTGGGTGTAGCTCTGTAAACTTCAACACCAAATCGTGCAAAATCATGTCGTGGTGCACCAGTTGCCATCATTTCTATTCCACAGCAACTCGTTGCAAATGTTAATGGCCAGATTGAATTTGACCTGCCCCAATTTATCAGACTATCAAGGGTGGTTAATATTACATTATTACCCGTTTTTTTTAACAATTCAAGGGTTTCATTATCCTGAAACTCCTCATATTTCATTGATTTAATTTTTATTCCCATTTTAATGCTCTTTTTTTCCAGGCATACAACAGCCCCAATCCAAGAATAAAGAAAAAGATAATAATTTCGATAAATGCCCTGCCTCCTATGCTTTTCATGACTACTGCCCATGGAAATATAAAGACTGTTTCCACATCGAAAATCAGGTAAATGATGGCAAATAAATAATAGCCGACATTAAATTGTATCCAGGCAGGACCGGCTGTCGGTATTCCGCATTCATAAGGTTCAAATTTGGCAGGATTTTTTGATTTCGGACTGACAAATTCTGAAAAAACTATTGCACCTCCAACCAATACGACCCCAAGTATAAAAAATAATACAAGGTACTCTGAACTCATAAAGTTAAATTATTTATTAACAGATTGATTTTTAAAACAGGCAAATCTAATTACTATAATACAATAAAAACTTGATTTATGTCAATAAAAAATTGCTTTTCAACATTTTTTTTAGGATTGTCAAATCTGTACTTTTAACACTAAATTTATAATCTGCTGATGCTTTTAAAAGGATTAATTCGTTTGAAAATCTAATTTTGCATTTCCTTAATATCGCTTTTTAATGAGTAATTTTTAATCTTTAGCTTTAAATCTATTGAAATAATGGAAAATATAAATCTTGAACTGAATAAAATCTGGCAGGAACTTTATCCGGGAAGCAATGTGCCTGTCTTTTTCATTGACGAAATAAAGTCTGTAAAAAATAGTTTTCCTCAAAAAAAATCATACGACTGGTACAAGGATGCTGTAGTTTATTCACTGTATGTTGACCTTTTTAACCATGATTTCAACGGGTTGAAAGAAAAGCTGGACTATCTTCAAGAATTGGGAGTAAGCTGTCTGTGGTTGCTGCCCATTCTGGATTCACCCATGCGCGATGCCGGTTTCGATATTAAAAACTACCGCAGTATCCGTCCTGATTTATTAGGTTTAGCTGAAAATGCCTCAGATGAAGAGAAGATATGGGTATTCAAAGAATTTTTGAAGGAAGCACATCAAAGAGGTATTCATGTCATTTTTGATATTGCCATTAATCATACTTCCAATCAGCACCTCTGGTTTCTGGAATCAAGGAAATCGGTTGACAATCCTTATCGGAATTATTACATTTGGAATCCGGATACAAATCTTTACAAAGAAACCCGTCTGCTTTTCGAAGGTATGTGTCCCAGCAATTGGGAAAAAGATGGTGAATGGTACTATTTTCACCGATTTTTTGAATTTCAGCCTGACCTGAACTATAAAAATCCCGAAGTTTTACTGGAAATGACCAAAAACTTTCTTTTCTGGCTGCAACAGGGTGTGGATGGTTTCAGAGCAGATGCCATTCCCTATTTATGGAAAGAAGATAGAACCGATTGTGAAAATTTGCCTAAAACTCACACCATCGTTAAGTTTTTCAGGGCAGTTTTGGATTATGTTAAACCCGATACTTTGCTACTGGCAGAAGCCTGTCAGCCTCCTGTTGAGGTGGTCAAATACATTGGTAGTGGTGACGAATGCCATGCCGGTTATCATTTTCCCCTGATGCCACAGATGTTCAAAGCCATAGAAATGCAAAGCAGTTTACCCATAAAAAATACGCTTGACCTTGCGGTTACTCCTGCCATACCTACTGATTCTCAATGGTTTATGTTTCTTAGGTGTCATGATGAACTCAGCCTCGAAATAGTTTATGTTTCTGAAGAAGACAGGGAATATATCCACAGCCATTATTGCCACCAGCCGGAATGGAACTTCAGATTAGGACAGGGAATCTCTGCCCGATTATCAGAACTAATGAAAAAAAATCCTGATAAAATAGCCCTTGCTTATTCTGTAATGCTTTCATTACCAGGCACCCCTGTTGTTTATTATGGGGATGAATTCGGCAAACTGAATGATGAAAAATATTACAGGGAACAAATTAAACTCACCGGAAAAGATGATACCCGTTTCCTTGTTCGTGGAAAAGTGGACTGGCAGCAAGTTGAAAAGGATATAAATAAACCAGAATCATTATCTTATAAAATTTTTTCAAGCTTAAAACAAATGATCAATGTCCGCAACCAACATCCTGCATTCGGACGTGGAGAATTGAAGTGGATAGACGGACTGCCTGATGAAGTCCTTGGTTTTTACAGAACTTTTAAAGAGGATAAAATATTGGTCTTGAATAATTTATCAGATAAACCTGTAAAATTTAATCATTCAATCATTCCTGAAAATGCTAAGGTTTTAATTCCTGATAGTTGGACTAAAAGTGGTCAAATAGATGCATTCTGTTATTTATGGATAAAAGTTTGAGTTTACTATCACTACTGGATGATCTGAATTGGCTTTTTATCAATATTTATATGAATGTATAGTGTACATTTTTCCCGTTTCCTCATTCTTAATCTCATTCTTTTTTAATCTAAATCCTGCAGCATCCATTTCCAGGCCGGGATTACTTTGATATTTGATTCAGAAAATTCCTGACCAAATGTTATAATCGTACCTTCAGTTAAGTTATATGCTTTCATTGCTTCCTGCAAACCTGCTAATTCCCTTTCTTTATTTGTTTCTGTCAATTCAAAACAAACCTGAATAGCAGAGGTAATATGAACTCCGGTCCGTATTATAAAATCGCATTCTTTTGATTCATTATGATAAAAAACTTCTTTTCCAGTCCTCATTAAATGAAGAAAAACAGCATTTTCAAGCATCCTGCCATAATCTCCTGAATGACGAAAAGAAATAAAAGAAAACAAACTGTTGTCAATGCAGTACAATTTTTTAGGGTTTTGAGATTGCTTTTTTAGTGAATCTTTATAGCAATTTACCAAAAAAAGCAGGTAACATTCCCTGAAATAACTAAAATACTCTGAAATGGTTGTTGCACTGCCCAAATTCAAATAAGATTTTATAGAATTATATGATATTGGTTTTGCAGTTGAATTGATTCCAATATTGGCAAACTCTTTAACAACTTTCTCGTTTGGCAAATGATATCGAACAATTATATCTCTGTATATCAAATCATTATACAATGATTTCAGATAATCGATCTCATGAGAAGCTAAAAATTCAGGCAATCCTCCATTGATCAGATAGTCATTAAAATTTGCTTTCATTAATGCAATTCCCTGTGTATCAAAAACAATTTCAGTGGATAAATCTTTGAATTTCAGGTATTCATGAAATGAAAAAGGATATAATTCAAAGCGAATATTTCTACCTGTCAGGTGAGTACCAAGTTCTTTGCTTAAAAGATTTGCATTTGAACCTGTAAGAAATACTTTTTTACCTTCATCATGCAGTCTTCTGATAAATCTCTCCCATCCTTTAATATTTTGAATTTCATCAAGATAGAATATATTTCTAGGTCCATACATTTCAATTAAAAGTTCATATAAATTTTGAAAATCTTCTACTGTAAAATTAATCAATCTTTCATCATCAAAACTTAGATAAAATCCCTCATTTTCTTTGGTCAATTGTTGTAAAATAGTTGATTTTCCAGATCTTCGGACACCTGTAATAATCGTTATTAAGTCATTTTGGTATGATTTAATGAGTTTACCAAAAATATCTCTTTCAATTGATCTTTTGTTTGGAATCAATTTATTTTGGTCGGAAACCACAAATTTTAACTCAGCCGTATCCATATATTTTTTTGCAAAGATACAACTTTCTATTAGAAATAGAAACTTTTGATTTAAATTTTCTATTGTTAATAGAAGTTTTTTGACTTTTTCATTTAAATTCTAAGATTAACTAATTCAATGAACCAGCCCAAAGGAGGCAATAATTATAGGAAAAACTAGATGAATATTTGAGTTATTTTTTTACGCGAAGTCTATCGAAGACAATGAAGATTCACGAAGATTTTATAGTGCTTTTTTTCTTCATGCATCTTCGTCTATCCTTCGTGTATCTTCGTGTCACATAAAAATCATCAATAAATGAATTTTAAAGCCGTTATTTTTGATCTGGATGGGGTGATTTCCAAAACTGCTTCGATATTATTCCTCACTTATTTTATCTATTTAACCAAACACCCAGTGGATAAATTGATTTGTTTTGTGGATAAAATTATTCAAAAAAATTTGGTATTATGCGTTTTTTTTTTTTTTTGACCTTTGTTCAAAATTAATTTCTCCGAAAACTTAATAATAAAATCATTATGAAAAATTTAATCGTAATTTTGTTCCTGAATTTCAGTATTATCTTTATGATTTCATGCAATAAAGACATTAATGAACCTGTGAAAAATAATCCTTATTTTGATGAATCAGAAGTTACTGTTTCTGATGGGGAAGAATTTACCGAAACTGAGCTTGGTGATCAGTTAAACAATCCGTTTCATATTGATACCATGCAGAGGGCTCTTGATAGCCTTCTGATTAATTTCGGTAATCAATTGGAAGCAACCCACAAATATATTCGGTTTCTCCCTGAAACAATCTGGCAATACATGGCCTTATTAGATGATTCCACGATGGATTTATATGACTATCCTTTCGACAGAGAAATTGAATTATTAGGGGATTATTATCAGGAACCCAATTTTGACCTGGAAGATTTTACATGGCTTTATACGGTTGTTCCTTATGACAAAGAATTACCCGACAGTATTGAAAATGAAGAACTCTGTGATTTGTATCTCCCTGAAGACAGTATTCTGACATTTGGCGATACCTCAATTTTAGCTGACGACCTGATTGAAGAAGCTTTTAACATTGCCGGGTACAGTACTGAATATTCCATGAAAAAAGCAAAATTAAAAACAACTGCTGTCAAATATTACCCGGAAGGCTATATTTATGTGCAAAATACGGAACTGGGAAATGATAAACCCATCAAAAATGTTAAAGTTAAATGCAGATATTGGTTTAACCTGACTCATACTTACTCTAACTCAAGCGGACACTTTAAAATTTTCAATGGATATAAAGGTAAAGTTACTATTAATCTTGAATTTAAGAACTCGCATTGCGCAATAAGGGGATTCAGAGAAAACAGGGTTTGGGAAATTGCTGATGCTGTGGATGTTCCTGTCGGTGTTTTTACAGATAATGCCATGCAGAACGTACAATTTACTTTATGGAATACAACATATCTGACAACAGAAAAAAAACGTAGGTGGATGAGTGCAAATGCTTGTAATTCTGTTGAAGAATATAGAAATTATGCAAATAGTGCTGGAATCTATACACCTCCATCGAATTTAAATATATGGTTGACAACAAAATACCTCCCTAACTCATCAGGTTCTGCTTGTCTCTTAAAGCAAATTGGGAACACATCTCTGTTATTAGATGTGATTGACATGTGGCTTTGGTATAATGCAAACACTGCAGATAATGTCTTTATACTATTTAAAAGAATCGCAGCCCAATATTTACCAGATGTTACCTGCGGTTATAACGGTTATTTTTCAAATTATAGCGATATCGTAACAAAATTATTCTATCATGAATTGGCTCATACAAGTCATTATCGAAATGCAGGAAATAATTTCTGGGTAGGTTATATTAATTACATAATTGCGAATAATGGATACGGTACGCCAAGTACAAATGGTGTAGCAAAAGTGGAATTAAGTGAAGGATGGGCTGAATTTAATGCTTGTTATTTTACACACAATAAATACGGAAGCTCAAATAATGCATTACCATGGAAAGGATATACAACATGGTTAGCTTATATTGAAGATTTCGATCCAAGACCTGGTCATTTTCCTGACGACATGGGCGGTTTAATGTTAGATTTAATTGACGAACTAGAACCTGCTCATTCTATAACTGATGAAGTTGATGAATATACAATTTCTGAAATATTTAATGCTTTACAATCGAATATTGACTCCCCTTCCGGTTTTCATACTTTGCTTTTAAGCCAAAATTCAAATAAACAGCAAACTGAAGTTGATGATTTATTCAGCGATTATGGATTTTAAATAAACTATTATGGTGTTAAATAAATTATTATCGCATATCTCGTTTTTTATTCTCTTAATTTCAGGGATTCTCTTATTGTCAGGTTGTCCAAATTATTATTGTCAGGTTGAGCATATGCCTTTTCTACCATATAAACTCTATCCCAAAACTGATTCAATTCATATAGGAGATACGTTATGGTTAGAATCACAAACCGGGATATATTGTGAAAATTGTTTAGATGGAAAGATATACAATTATCAAAATGTTGAATTTTTTAGTGGGTTTTATATTCAACAAGAAATTGATAAAGAGAAAGATGGATATGATCAATCTTATATGTTAGAAAAATTTAATTTTTCTTTTATCAAAGGTGTGGGCTATATAAATAAAAAAAAGACTGGCTATGGTATTTCTTATTTAAAATCAGATGACTCATTTTTATTTAAAGTGGCAATTATTCCTAAAGATACCGGATTATTCAGAATACAACTAACATATAATTCGTTGGATTTAAGTGTTAATATTGATGTTGGCGATAATAATTGCCGGCACTATATGACCACTACTTGCCAAAGCATTAATGAAGGAGACTCAACATTAGGAAGGGCAATTAATAAAGGTTTTAAATTTAAAGAATATACATTTCCAACTAACTCAAAAAATTGGGAATCTTCTGATAGAGCTTATTTCTTTAATGTAATTGAATAATAATCTGAACCTTTATTAATTTTTATTTTAATAGCCTTTTATTTTGTAAGCTTGTTTTCATCCTTCGTGCGTCTTCGTGCCTCCTTCGCTTATCTTCGTGTCATTCTGTTTTACACGAAGTCTCACGAAGATAATGAAGATTCACGAAGATTTTTATACTTCCATTTTTCCCTTTGTGTTTCTTCGTAGCTCCTTCGCGTATCTTCGTGTCATTCTGTTTTACACGAAGCCTCACGAAGATAATGAAGATTCACGAAGTTTTTTATACTTCCATTTTTCCCTTCGTGTTTCTTCGTGCCTCCTTCGCGTATCTTCGTGTTACTTAAAAATCATCACTAAATGAATTTCAAAGCCGTTATTTTTGATCTGGATGGGGTGATTTCCAAAACTGCCCCAAATTAAAAAAAGAGTGTTGCAATTTGCCTGTTGTTTCATTTTCTCACTATCTAAAATAGATAATTTGAAATAGATAATCTAATTCGGATAATTTATTGAATGCTTGCATTATCTTTGTAGTAAAAATTATCATGTCAAAAAGGTTAAATCCATTTATTATTAAAGGTTATTACTCGAAAGAGTACTTTTGTGACAGGGAAAATGAACTTAAAATTCTTCACAGAAACTTCGAAAATAATGCTAATACTTGTCTTATTTCAGCACGTAAAATGGGAAAATCAGCACTTATTTTTCGATTTTTTGATGATTTTAAAAGAGATAATGATACTATTTGTATCTATCTGGACATTTACCAGTCCAGATCAATAAACGACTTTATCAACCTGCTTGCAGAAGCAATATTGAAGATTTTTCAAGGCAAAAACCTGTCAGGTTCAAAATTTATCAGATTTATCAAAAGTATCAGACCGGTAATCAGTTATGACCCTCTCAATGGCTCTCCCCAGGTCCAATTTAATTTTCAAACAGACGAAGAAAAGAAACACAAGCTGTTTACATTGTTTAATTTCCTGGAAAGTCAGGGAAAGAAAATTCTGCTGGTTATTGATGAATTTCAACAAATTACTTTCTATCCGGAAAAAAACACAGAAGCTTTGTTAAGAACGTATGTTGAGCAGCTGAAAAACATAAATTTTATTTTTTGTGGAAGCAACCAACACATTATGAACCAGATGTTTACCATTGCAAACCGACCATTTTTCGGTAGCACAAGGTTACTATCACTTGATGTAATTAATAGAAAAGAATATTTATCATTTATACGGTTACAATTTGAGAACAACAAGAAATCAATATCAGATGAAGCTCTTGACCTGATAGCCAACTGGACAATGCTTCATACCTTTTATACACAGAATTTATGCAATACTATTTTTTCAGATCATAATCGAAATATTGTAATTAATATTGTAAAAACCAGCATTTCAGATGTATTGAAAGAAAATGAAATGTATTACTATCAATATCGCCAATTCTTGACAACTGCTCAGTGGAATTACCTGATTGCAGTAGCAAAAGAAGAATTTGTTGTACAAGCTACTTCACAATCTTTTATCTATAAATACGGAATTGGTACACCAGCCAATTCAAGAAGACTATTGAAATCACTTACAGATAAAGAAATGCTGCTTGAAGTTCATACTCATGAAGGTTCAAATTACCGTATATATGATGTCTTCTTTCTCAGATGGCTGCAATTAACTTATTAATTTAAAATGAATTTTAAAGCCGTTATTTTCGATCTGGATGGGGTGATCTCCAAAACTGCCCTTGTTCATTCTGCTGCATGGACTAAAATGTTCAACGATTACCTGAAATCAAGGGAAAGCCGCTTTGGCGAGCCTTTCAAAGAATTTTCACACGAGCTTGATTATCTGCCCTACGTTGATGGAAAGCCACGATATAAGGGTGTTCAGTCTTTTTTGGAGTCAAGGGGAATTAATATTCCCTGGGGTGATCCTTCTGATTCTCCTGATTCTGAAACTATTTGCGGACTCGGTAACAAGAAAAATGAAGCTTTTAATCAGATTTTAAGAGATGATGGCGTTCAGCTTTATGATTCCACACTGAATTTTATCCATGAACTGAAAAAGGCCGGAATTCGCATTGGTGTGGCATCTTCAAGTAAAAACTGCAAACAGGTACTGGAAAGTGCAGGAATCATTGATTTGTTTGAAACCCGTGTGGATGGTGAAGTTTCGGCAGAATTGGGCTTAAAAGGCAAACCTGAGCCGGATATATTTACTGTGGCAGTGGATAATCTGGGTGTTCTTTACGATCAAACGGTAATTGTGGAAGATGCTGTTTCGGGTGTTCAGGCAGGTGCCAATGGCAATTTCGGTTTGATCTTAGGTATTGCCCGGGAAGAAAATGAAAAGGAACTTTACCTGAATGGTGCTGATCTGGTGGTGACCGATTTATCGGAAACAAACATTGAAAAAATAAACGAATGGTTTGAAACTGGTCTTGAGGATGCCAAATGGAGCATTTGTTACAAAGATTACGACCTGAAAAAGGAAAAATCAAGGGAAGCACTGCTGGCAACCGGCAATGGTTACATGGGAACGCGCGGGGCAATGGAGGAAATATCTGCCTGCGATACCAATTACCCGGGAACTTATATTGCAGGACTTTACAACCGCCTGACCTCTAAAGTGGGCGACAGAGATATTGAGAATGAAGATTTTGTCAATTGCCCGAACTGGCTACCCATCACTTTTAAAATTGAAAACGGAAACTGGTTCAATCCAAATGATGTTGAAATACTTGACATTCATCGGATTCTGAATTTCAGGAACGGATTGTTGACCCGGAAAATGAAAGTCAGGGATGACATAGGCAATGAAACAGAAATCGTCTCAAAACGAATTTCAAGCATGGCAAATCCACATCTGGCGGCCATTTTATATAGCATTAAACCTCTCAATTATTCTGGGAAAATAAGGATAGAATCCAGTATTGACGGGCATATCATCAACGATGGCGTTGCCCGCTACCGCGATTTAAATCAGAAACATTTGCAGCAAGTGGAGGAATTTGCTGATGGGAACTTTAGTTCTGTTCTTGTTGAAACCACACAATCTAAAGTAAAAATAGCTGAAGCTTCAAAACTTTTTGTTTCCATAGATAACCAACAAGTAAATCCTACTTATGAAATTGAAGTTTCAGAATCAAAAGTCTCAACTGAGTTTGAATTGAATTGTCTTGAAAATCAAATTATATTAATTGACAAATTAGTCAGCATTTATACTTCAAAAGATTTTGGAGTTGATAATCCAATGATTTCAGCAAAAAATGATTTGGAACAATTAAAGTTTTTCAATGAAGTTTTGACAAAGAGTGAAAACGCATGGAAAAAGCTGTGGGAAGAAATGGACATTGAAATTGAAGGAGATCGTAAGTCGCAGATGCTGTTGAGGTTACACCTGTATCACCTGATGGTTTCTGCCTCACCACATAATAAAAACATAGATGCAAGTTTTACTGCCCGTGGTTTACATGGTGAAGCTTATCGCGGACATATTTTCTGGGATGAACTTTTTATCATTCCCTTTTACAACATTCATTTTCCTGAAGTTGCAAAGGCAAGTTTGCTTTACCGATACCACAGGCTTGAAAAAGCAAGGGAATATGCCAAAGCTTATGGCTATGAGGGGGCAATGATTCCGTGGCAGACCGGTAGTGATGGCAGGGAAGAAACACAGATCATTCATCTGAATCCGCTTACCGGAACTTGGGGAGATGATTTCAGTTCGCTGCAAAGACATGTTGGACTGGCAGTAGCTTTCAATGTCTGGCAATATTTTCACGCCACCAACGACATTGAATTCCTTTCGGATTACGGTGCTGAAATGTTCCTCGATATTTGCCGGTTTTGGGCGAGCAAATGTAAAAAAGATGATATAACAGGCAGATATTCAATTGATCAGGTAATGGGACCGGATGAATTTCATGAGGCTTATCCTGGTACACATGAAGGCGGACTGAAAGACAATTGCTACACCAACATCATGGTAGCCTGGTGTTTTCAGAAAGCAATAGAAATTCTTGATTTTCTGCCTGAAAACAAGAAATTGGCTGTATTTACAAAACTGAACCTGACAGAAGACGAGCTGAATCAATGGTCGCAAATAGCTGAAAACCTAAACATTGTAATTAATAAAGATGGAATTCTTGCCCAATTTGACGGTTATTTTGAACTCAAGGAACTCGACTGGAATTATTACAAGGATAAATATGGCAACATTTACCGCCTCGACCGCATCCTGAAAGCAGAAGGAAAATCAGCTGATGAGTACAAAGTAGCCAAGCAGGCTGATACATTAATGACCTTTTACAATCTTGATATTGATGAAGTTACAACCATTCTGAAAAAACTGAAATATAATTTGCCGGAAGATTATCTTGGCAGAAACCTCGAATATTATCTTGCCCGCACCAGCCACGGTTCGACACTAAGCAGGGTGGTACATGCACAATTAGCTGCCATGGCAGGGAACAATGAACTTAGCTGGCAACTTTTCAGCGAAGCTCTGGAAAGCGATTATGTAGATATTCAGGGCGGTACAACAGGTGAAGGTATTCATTTGGGTGTAATGGCAGGAACCATTATGATTGCTTTAACCACTTTTGCCGGACTGGATTTGAAATCGGATGAAGTCAAAATAAAACCGAATTTGCCCAAAACATGGCGAAATTTAAAATTTCGGGTTAGTTTCAGGGGCAAAACATTTCAGGTATTGGCTAATAATGATATAAACAAAACAATAATTCAGAAAATAAAGGGTTAATATAATTGAAAATAATTTAGACAGTCTAATCATTTACTGCTTTATCAGTATCTCAATATATCTTTCAAGACAGCTTTTTTCGGTCTCTAAAATAAAATTAATAAAATCTTTTTTTTCGCCAAAAACCTGTACTTTTTCGAGGCAATCATAATAATTGAGCTTGTTTTCGGCATCACCTTTAATGTTGGCAATCACATAGCCGCTTTTTAACAAAATAAGATTCATTACCAAACGGGCGGTCCGTCCATTACCATCAATAAACGGATGAATGCTGACAAGCCTTTCGTGCATTTCAGCAGCCAGTAACACAGGATGCAAACGATTTTTATTCTTTTCATACCAAATAAAATAATCTTCCATCTCTTTTTGAACCATATAGGGCTGGGGTGGAATATGCTTACTTCCTTTGATATAAACCTGAACCATTCTGTATCGTCCGGCATTTTCTCTGTCAATATTCCTGAGGATAATTGAATGGATATTTAATAATGTCCGCTCATTAAGCTGAGTTTTATTTTGAATGATGTCTTTTATATATAGAATAGCCTCATGATGATTGATTGCCTCCAGATGTTCTCGCATGGTTTTTCCTGAAATAGTGAGACCTTCATTAATCACAAGGTCTGTTTCTTTGATGGTTAATGTGCTCCCTTCGATACGATTGCTTTCACAGGTGTATTCCAGATCAAGAGCCTCAACTATCCGGTAACTGTCTGTTTCTCTGAGCCCTTGTAATTGCTGTAATAAAGAATCAACTCTGCTGAGTTTTTCATGATAAATATCTATGTTTTCTGATTTTGAAATTCTACGATATTTAACTTTTTCTTCAGCTACCTGAAACGCATTTATTAATAAATCATCTTCTTCGTCAACAACACTTAAAAGCTTATCGCTTAGCCATAAAATGAGCATTTCATTAAAATCAGCTTCATAAAAACTGATCAGGCTTAATAACTGTGGCTTTGTGGGCAACCTTTCACCATTTTCAAATTTACTTAGCAAGGACTGATCAATATGTGTTGCAGAGGCCACTTCCCTGATTAAAAGATTTTTCTCCTCTCTCAATTCCTTAATTTTGCTAAAAACAGTTTTTTTCATGTCGTTTTATGTATTGACAATTTATGTCAAATTTACAATTCTTTTTTTAACCACCAAATTTTTTTCATGATTTTCAACGATATTCAGTATTGAGTATTTATAATGTACCTTTGCTATTAAATCTAATTAATCAATTGGCATTTAACTTTTAACTCTAAATAAAAATATGCTCGGAGATATTTTACTAATCGAAGATAAACATCGTCAGGCAGCTGCTCAAATATTACATCATGTGCTTCTGAGAAAAACTGATAAATACATTGTTGCAATTTCTGGCGAAAGTGGTTCAGGTAAAACAGAATTGGCCCATGTGTTGGCAAAACTACTTCGAAATGAAGGTATTATGGCAAAACCTATCCATATAGATAATTACTACCGAATTCATCCGCATATCCGCACTCAATGGAGGCTGGACAATGGGATTGAAAACGTAGTCGGATGGGGTGAATACGATTGGGATACCATTCATCAGAACATCAGCGATTTTAAGGCAGACAAAAAGTCAACTATGCCTTGTGTGGATTTGGTCACTGAACAAATTGACAGCCTGACCACCGATTTTAAAGGCATTGATATGCTTATTATTGACGGTTTGTATGCTATCAAAACAGAGGAAGCTAATTTGCGGATTTTCATTGAGTTAACATATCATGAAACTAAAAAAGCTCAGCTTTTAAGAGGCAAAGAACCGCAAAATGAATACAGGATGAGAGTGTTGGAACAGGAACATCAGGTTGTTCAATCGCTTAAACCTACTGCTGACCTTTTTGTAAACATGGAATACAAAGTGGTTGAGGCAAAATGAGAGGAAATGTGAAAATGTGGAAATGAAAAAAGAAGTTGGCAGTAAGCAGTTGGCAGTAGGCAATCAATCCGAAATCCGCAATTAATATGGTAGAATGGACAAAAAATAAAGTTCTTTATGAGGTCAATCTCAGGCAATATAGTCAGAACGGTACAATAAAAGAATTCGCTGAACATTTGCCACGACTAAAAGCCTTAGGTGTTGATATTCTATGGTTTATGCCAATACACCCCATCGGGCAAAAAAATCGAAAAGGAGATTTGGGGAGTTATTATTCTGTAAAGAATTACAAGGAAGTAGATAGTCAGTATGGGACATTTCAGGAATTCAAAGACTTAGTAAAAAAGATTCATGAAATAGGTATGTTTGTCATCCTCGATTGGGTGGCGAATCACACTGCATGGGATCATCATTGGACTACAGATCACCCGGATTTCTATTCAAAAGACGAAAATGGCAATTTCAAAGCACCTTTTCCTGAATGGGAAGATGTTGTTCACCTGAATTATGACAACAAAGAGTTGTGGCAGGAAATGATTGATTGCATGAAATTCTGGATAACAGAAGCAGATATTGATGGATTTCGTTGCGACATGGCTCATCTTGTCAGAACAAGTTTTTGGGAAGAAGCCCGAAAACAACTCAATGACATCAATATCTTTACTAGCAGGGGATTTAAATCCCCTGCTAGTAAAGAAATATTCATGCTGGCAGAAAGTGAAAACAAAGACCTTGTTGATTTTGCATTTGATGCACTTTATAGTTGGAATTTCTTTCATTTTCTGAATGATGTGGCACAGCAAAAAGTAAATCTTTCAGGATTAACCCAGCTTATTGAAAATGAGTTTAACAATTTTCCTGAAAAAGCGTTTCAGATGCTTTTTACTTCCAACCATGACGAAAACTCATGGAATGGTTCTGCTATTGAAAGACTAACATTTGCATTGGAAGTTTGCAATGTATTGATTTTCACATTGCCTGGAATTCCTTTGATTTATAGCGGACAGGAATCCGGAAACTACAAACGTCTCAGTTTTTTTAATAAAGATGAAATTGACTGGAAGGCGGATAAAATGACTCCGTTTTATACTGTTCTTTGCAATTTAAAACACAACAACACTGCACTTAGGAGTAATATTAAAGAAAACTCTTTGAGGCGTATCAATACCACAAAAGATTCAAATGTTTTTGCATTTATCCGGGAAAACCTTGACGACAGAGTATTGGTAATGTGTAATTTATCTGATAAAAAACAAGAGTTTTACATCACAGGAGATTTCAAGGGGGGATATTACAGAGATGTTTTTTCTTATAAGAAATTCAAAATAAATCCTGGCGATTGGATTGAATTGGAAAAATGGTCATATTTAGTTTCAGAATCAATAAAGCAATAAGCAAAGCTTTATTTCTCATCGGTATTAGCTAGGTAGTTTATCTTAAGCGCATTTGCCTTTCGCATTTCATTTTTAACATCATTAATAATATCCATTTCTGTGTTTTTATCAATGATTAAATTATAAATGATATCGGAGCGTACATATTCAGGTCGTTGATGTTTTTCATTTTCAATAAAACCAACAATATCTTCAACTTTTCCAAATTTATCATTTAGCTGAATCAAAGCCTTGTTTCCATATTTCTCACGATAAAACGGCAATGGTGGACCAATACTGATATTAACAACATAATCTTGTTTCTCAATCTTTACAGATTGGCTGGCTTCCGGTAGAACAGTAACAACTAAACTTTCATAATCACGAATTTGGGTAGCAATCATAAAGAAAAAAAGCAACATAAATACAATGTCAGGCACCGATGCAGTACTTACAGTCGGAACTTTTCGTTCATTATTCAGCTTAAAACGTGCTTTCAATATTGTCCTTTTTTCATTTAATACTCAGCTTCAGAAATCTGCATCGGAAACATATCGCGCATGGCTGACTGCTGTTCAAAACTACATTCTTTGAATTGTTTATTGTATAGTTTTAATGCATATTCATTTCTGATTTGATTATAAACCGATGAAATTTCATTTTGTACCTTGATATAATTTTCATAACGACTTTTGGAGTGGGTTTTCAATAAAATTACTGCTTCTTTGGGAGAGTCCGACAATTCGGAGTTTTTACCATAGTTTAAAATAAAATCAAAAAGTATCTGATTTAAATTGTCAATAGCTGTAATGTTATCGTTTACTATCAACTGACTATTTTCATTCAAAATAATTTCAATTACATTTCGCTTATTAATGTCAATTATACTTTGTTGTTCTTCCTCATTTATTGGAGGCAGGTTACGCGAAATACCGCTACTATTATCAATTTTTGTAATCAAAATAAAAAATATCAGAAGTAAAAATGCAATATCAGCCATAGATGCAGCATTAATCCCCGGTATTTCTTTTCTGGCTCTCATTAAACTATTTTGATAATTGTTTTAACTCACTGATAACAATTAACACAAAAACAATAACAATACTGACTAAACTAACCACTAAGCCAGCACTAATCATTTTACTTTTATAAATTGAAATTTGCTCACCAATATCAGGTTTGGATACAAAAAATGAGACAAAAAACAATACTGCAAGACCAATAAAACCAAAAATTGCTTTCAGGTTTTTCTTTTTGTTGTTAAACAATTCAAAAATAAAAAATCCCAAAATGGCAAGAACAGTAATAATAAGTAAAACAAATGTAAGATTGAGACCTGTTGATGGATTCCCGACTGCTGGCATTTGAAAAAACACTTCATAATTTGATTTGCCAAAATAATTTTCAGGAAGAGGTAAAAAGCTGAATTCTATAACAAAAGCCAGACTGAAAATGGCAACAAGTATAAAAAATACTATTCTGGAAATCAGTAAAATACGTTTAATGCTCATGATTATTCCTTTTTTGCAGTAACACCATAAGCAATCATCATATCTACCAGCGAAATGGATGAATCTTCCATATCCAATACAAGATTATCAATTTTTGATACCAGATAGTTATAAAACACTTGCAATACAATAGCAACTATTAAACCTCCCACAGTGGTTAACAATGCTACTTTAATTCCGCCTGCCAATAAAGATGGAGAAATACTGCCAGCCTGTTCAATGCTGTCGAATGCCTGAACCATTCCAATCACTGTACCCAAAAATCCAAGCATTGGTGCAATAGAAATAAAAAGTGAAATCCACACTAAACCCTTCTCAAGCAAAGACATCTGAACTGAACCATAAGAAATAATAGACTTTTCAACACCTTCGACACCCTCATTTCTTCGCATCAAAGCCTGATAGCATATTGAAGCCACTACCCCTCGTGTGTTCCGGCAAAGATCTTCTGCTGCTTCAGTTTGATTTTTTCGAAATAAATCTTCAAGTTTTGCAAGTAACTTTTTTGAATTAATAGACTTTAAATTTAATGAAATGATCTTTTCGATAATAATTGCCAGTCCAAAAATAAAGCACAACAAAATGGGGAACATAAAATCTCCCCCATCTATAAAATATTTTTTTAGCATCCGGTTTCCACTTAAACCAATTTCGCTTTCAGAATCTGCCGGAAGGTCAAGTGTTTCTTTACTTTCACTGACGACATTTGATTTTTTATCAGTCTTATTTTCAGCATTTTGTGAAAACAGTGTGAAGCTGGTAACAACTAATGTTAAAACAGAAATTAAAATTATTTTTTTCATGAAAAAATAGATTAAAAGAAAACAGTAAAAGAGTATTTACTAATTTTGGGTAAGAAAAAGAACTTGGCGGAGAGGGCGGGATTCGAACCCGCGAACCGCTTTTGACGATTACACACTTTCCAGGCGTGCGCCTTCGACCACTCGGCCACCTCTCCCTTTTGTTTTTATGCATTAAATCTTATTATGCTATAAAAATCTGTACTGCAAATTACCTGATTTCTTTTCATTTACCCAAATAATATATTTTTACAAAAAATCGGGTTATGTATGTGATATTCTGAATAAGTTTTCTGCATTCCGGGAGGTAATATCCGCAATTGCTTCAAGAGGAAGATCATAGATTTGGGCAATTCTTTCTGCAATAATAGGGATATAACTGCTCTCATTTCGTTTCCCACGATAAGGTACAGGGGCAAGATAAGGAGAATCGGTTTCCAGCAATATATATTCAACAGGGATTTTGTTTAAAACACCATCAAGACCTGAGTTTTTAAATGTTACAATTCCTCCTATTCCAAGAAAAAAATCCAATGCAACAATTTCTTTGGCATCTTCATAATTCCCTGTAAAACAATGAAAAACACCCGTTAAATTTGAATCTTTCAACTGAGTTATAATTTCAATAACCTCACGAAAACTATTTCTGACATGAATTGCCACAGGCAATTTAAGTTTTTTAGCCCAATCAAGCTGGATTTTAAATACCTGAATTTGTTGTTCTTTAAAAGTTGTATCCCAATAAAAATCAAGGCCTATTTCACCTATTCCTGCAACAGAATTATTTAATAAAGCATTTTCTGTTACAGATAAGTTTGATTCAAAATTATTGTCAACAGAGCATGGATGTAAACCAATCAGGGGAAAACAATTATCAGGAAAATGATTACATAAATTAAGTAAAGGATTTAAAGTATCAGTATCAACATTAGGAATAATCATTTTGGCAACTCCTGAGCTGATAGCTTTTTGGACTACTTGATTTCTGTCGTCATCGAATTCAGGAAGAAACAAATGTGTATGTGTGTCAATAAAATACATTGTTTATTTCTTGGCAATCACAAAAACATTGGTAGCTAAAAATGGGTTTTTTGTTGTCTCATTTTTAAAAACATATTTTTTAAAAAACCTTTTAAAAGGAGAGTCTTTTAAAACATCGAGTGGTGCAGTAATCAGACAATAATTCAGGATTGTAAACCCGTGTTTCTCCAATAATTGAATTATTCTTTTGCTTGTGTAGATTCTGGCATTTGAATACTTTTCATGTATTGGTTTTGGCAACCATGAGAAAAAAGGCACTCTGTTCCATGGCAACAATGGCAATTTAGCACCATGTGTTTCAAACAGCCACCATTTATGAGGTACAGTTACTGCTAAAAGTCCGTTTGGATTTAACATTTGATGTAAAACACCAACAGCATTTTCACTTTTAAAATGTTCAATGGTTTCAAAACAGATGATCCTATCGAAATTCTGGTCAATTTTTTCGTTTTCGATGTCTTTGATAATTATCTGACAATTTGCGGCATTTCTTTCTTTAGCTGTTTGATTAAAAACTTCAGCATTTTCAGGAAAAAGGTCAATACCGGTACAGCTATTAAATTCATCATTCAGTAAAAAAACAGTATTTCCGTTACCACAGCCTACATCGGCAAGGCTAAGTTCTTTTCCGGTAAAACCATCAAAATTTTTGAGCAATTTAACTCTCACCCTGACAAAAAGGTCATTGAAATTTGCAGGTAAACCTACATAATGACCATCTTTGAATCGTTTTTTGTCAACAATTGACATTAGTAAAGTATTATGCTTTTAGTTTTGATGAATTACTGAATAAAGGTTTTAATTCGGTATAAGCCAATGCTAAAATCAAAAGAACAATGATTATTGAAAAAACCAGAGATATATTTTCACCGGTATAATATGCTCTAGGTTCAAATTTGAATACAACTTCGTGTTCACCCTGAGGAATTATCATAGCTCTGAGAATATAATTTGCCCTGAAATGAGGAACCAATTTACCATCAATATATGCATTCCAACCTTTATCATAATACACTTCAGAAAAAACAGCCAATTGTTCGGAGCTGGCTTTTGTCCGGTAACTTAACTCATTGGGTTTATAATCAGTAAGTTTTATTTCTGATAAACTGTCGGGAGAATAATTGTCAGATTTAACCATTTCCTTAAATTTTTCATCAATCACTACTGAATTTCGCAGATTATGTTGCGAAAGGGTATTAATTTCTTCATCTGGATTTTTTACCCATACAACCGAATTGATAAACCAGCTATTACCAAAGCTTCCCTGATTTTGAATTACCCCATTGACATCATTTCCGGCAACTATGTATTTAGTGTTCACCATATTAAGTGTTGGAGAAAGATTGTAATTCAACATTCCGCTTTTATTCACATCAGCAATCAGTTTTTCAACTTCAATGGTAAAATGCTTTTCTATCATTTCCTGATATCTTGCCATCTTGGCACCATGATATCCGCCTATGAGCTTATGAAAATATGCTCTGCTGCAATCTGCCCAGGGATTAACAGTCAGATCAAGTACACGGTAATGAGGGTCCTTATCCTGCAAAATCAATTGGTCGGCAGCAGTCATTTCAACCAATGGTTTGTTTCCTCTTGGTTTTCTATGAAAATCATCATTGTTAAAATATCTTTTATCAACTCCCCACATATCAATAATGACGACCGCACCTGTAATGATTAAAACATAGTTTATTTTTATTTTATTTTTAAGCCAGGCAAAAAACGCTGCAGCAACAATAAGAATTAAGAAGAACGATCTGAATGCATCGGTCCGTAATAAACGTGCTCTGTCGTCTCTTAAAATGTCAACCGGCCAGTTATTTTTTTCAAGAGTCTCATCAATCTGAGCAATAAAACTAAATAAAGAACCACCAAACAAAGCAAAGAAAAGAGTAAGACCACCGACTCCGTAAAAACTGTATTTCAAGGCTTTTAAATAGTCATTTTTATTCGATTTTCCTTGTAAAAACTCAGTTACTGCCATTGCTGAAAGAATGGGAACTGTAAGTCCGACAAATAATAACAAAGTCATAGGTACCCTAAACTTGTTGTATAAAGGAAAATAATGAAAGAATAAATCTGTCAGGAATAAAAAGTTAGAGCCCCACGACAACATCAGAGCAAGAATTGCTGATGAAAAAATCCACCATTTATAACGGTGTTTCACAACAAACATTCCCAAAACAAAGAGAAATATAATGACAGCACCTACATAAATTGGTCCTGCTGTTGTTGAAAGATTACCCCAATAAGTTGGTACATATTTCAGATTTTGTTTAGGAATTCCCGATTTTGCCATTTTAGAATTATCACCTAATTTTTCCGCGGAGGCACCACCTGAAAAATAAGGAATTAACAAAGTAAAGCTTTCTTTTACTCCATAACTCCAACTCAAGGCATAATCTTTTTCGAGACCTTTGCCGGTATTTTGCTTTTCCTGCAACTCAGAGCCACCTCTCATGGTATAGGAAGTGTATTCCTGCGTTGTCCATAATGCAGTAATATTTAAACCTATTGCCATCACTGCTGCAATTGCAACTATTCCGACCGATTTAAAGTAGTCAAGATAGCTTTTAACTTTTATTGCATGAATAAAGTCAACAATAAACAAAATTGCAGCAACTATTAAAGTGTAATAAGTAATCTGATAGTGATTTGCTCTGATTTGAAGCGCAAGAGCAATAGTAGATAAAACCAGACCCCAGAAATATTTTTTTCGTAAAGCGAGTATGAAACCGGCTAGAATCAGAGGAGCCAGACCCATTGCCAATGCTTTAGTAAGATGCCCCGCTTCGACATTTATAAAATTATAGGAAGAAAAAGCAAATGCAAAAGCAGCAATTGCAGAAACAGCTATGCTGTTTTTCATGACAAGCATCAGAATATAAAAGCAAAAAAAGTAAACAAAAATATAACTTAGGGGTTCAGGGAGATAGAGCCTGATAGTATAAATTAAATAGGAAGCAATATTTTTCGGGAAAATAACCCAAACCATATAATTGGGCATACCACTGAAAATTGAATTTGTCCAAAGGGTGAATTCTCCGGTATTCTTTAAATACTCCTGAGTTTCCTGTTGCATACTTTTAGCCATCACAATATCGTGTTGTTTCAGTATTTTACCATCAAATACAGGAGAAAAATAAAAGGAAATTAAAATGATAAACCCAGCAATAACATAAATGTGGGGTAAGAATTTTTTAAAATCAATTTTTCTTGCTTTCATAATAAGTTGAATTCTGAACGTTTTCGATGAAAAAAAATCTGTGCGAAAATAAGGTTTAATTCATAAAGATTAACAGTTCAGTCGTAAGGGATGATAGATAATCAAATTTCTACAGATTCAGGTTAGAATAAATTAAATTTCATTTTGTTAGACAAGCTTCAAAAAAAAATAAGAACTTTGCTGTCATTCAAAACAAAAAAAATTGAGCGAAAACAAAGATATAAAACGACCTTTGGAAGCATTGGCTGAGTTTGAAAAAGAACTTGAAAAAGAACTCAGACCAAAAGAGTTTGATGATTTTGTGGGACAAAATCAATTATTGAGCAATTTGATTGTTTTTGTCAAAGCAGCTCGAAAACGTGGCGATTCACTCGATCATGTGTTGCTGCACGGACCTCCAGGTTTAGGCAAAACAACTCTTGCTTATATATTGAGCAATGAAATGGGAGTAGGTATAAAGACCACATCTGGACCAGTATTGGACAAACCGGCTAACCTTGCCGGACTACTCACCAATCTTGAAAATGGAGATATTCTTTTTATTGACGAAATTCACCGACTGAATCCGCTGGTTGAAGAATATCTGTATTCGGCAATGGAAGATTATAAAATTGACATATTAATTGACCAGGGACCTAATGCACGTTCAATTGAATTAAAATTGAATCCTTTTACTTTGGTTGGAGCTACCACAAGGTCAGGATTACTTACTGCTCCTTTACGTGCTCGTTTTGGTATAAATGCACGTCTTGAATATTACAATGCTGAAGAATTGACTAAGATTGTCAAACGAAGCTCTCAGATTTTAAAAGTTGAAATAGTAGAAGAAGCTGCATTTGAAATCGCAAGAAGAAGCAGAGGTACACCCCGTATTGCCAATGCATTGCTCAGACGCGTACGTGATTTCGCCCAAATAAAATCGGATGGAAAAGTAGAAATCAATATCACACGCTATGGACTAAAAGCGCTTAATGTTGACGAAAACGGGCTTGATGAGATGGACAATAAGATTTTACTGGCTATTATTGAAAAATTCAGTGGTGGACCTGTAGGCATCAACACTATTGCCACCGCAGTCAGTGAAGAAGCAGAAACTATTGAAGAAGTTTATGAGCCATATCTGATCAAAGAAGGATATCTGAAAAGAACTCCCCGCGGTCGGGAAGCTACTATGAAAGCCTATAAGCACCTTGGAATAAAGCCAATGGGATATAACCCAACATTGTTTGATATATAATTTCACTATTTTGCCATTTTAATTTCTTTGCCTTTGATTACAACAGAAAAATTATCTGAATTAGTAAAACTAAAAGCCATTCAGGAAGGATTTGATGCTGTTGGTTTTGCACCTGCCAGGGTGTTATCAGAAGAAAAAGAACGTCTGGAAGAATATATTAGTGAGCGAAAATATGCCGGTATGGAGTACCTGAAAAACAATGCTGAAAAATTATTAAATCCTGCCCTTGTGTTTTCTGAGGCAAAGTCTGTGATTGTAGTACTTCAGAATTATTATCCTGCCAATCATCAAAATGCTGATTGTCGCTATAGAGTATCAAAATATGCCTATGGTAAAGATTATCATAAACTTATAAAAGAAAAACTGAAAAAGTTATCCGATTATATCATCCAGCAACGTGAAGATGCCTCCACAATGCTTCTTGTTGACTCAGGCACATTGCTCGAAAAAACATGGGCAATTCAGGCAGGTATCGCCTGGAGAGGAAAAAACTCACTCACACTGAATAAAAATTCCGGTTCCTTTTTTTTCATTGGCATTATTTTATGCAGCCTTGAACTTTCCTATAACAGCCATATTACAGAAAGTCAGTGCGGTAATTGCAATTTATGCGTTGAAAGTTGCCCGATAAATGCACTTGAACCCTACAAGCTGAATCCCACAAAATGCATTTCGTATCATACCATCGAAAATAAAAATAAAATACCCAAAATAAACAATACTCATGGGTGGATTTACGGATGCGATGTTTGTCAGGATGTTTGCCCCTATAATGCTCATTTGAAATCATGTTATGAAAGCCATTTTAGAATAAATGACTTCATATATGAAGCCAATAACCACGAATGGGAACAGCTGACAAAAGAATTGTTTCATGAATATTTCTTTTACTCACCCATTTACAGATTAGGTTATAAGCAACTGAAAAAGAATATTGAACGGATAATTTGAGTTATAATAACCTCAACTCTTAATCATTTAAAAAGCTAGTATTTTAAACTCTGTTCTTCGATTTTTTGCTCTTCCGGCTTCAGTTTCATTACTGTCGATGGGTTTTGTTTCCCCATATCCTTTGTAAGAAATCCGGTTTGCTTCTATTTTGCCGGAATTCACCAGATATTCATAAACTGCTTTTGCTCTGGCTTCAGATAGTTTTAAATTGTAAGTGTCATCACCATAACTATCGGTATGGCCTCCGATTTCAATTTTTATATTTTGATGAAGATTTAGAAAATCAACTACTTTTTTCAGTTCGATAAAAGATTCAGGTTTGATGGTTGATTTGTCGAAGTCAAAGAAAATATTATTTAAAATCAGTGTTTCACCAACTCTGATTGGTATCATAGGAATTTGCTTTTCAAAAGCAGAACTTGAAATTCCTTTTGAAGATAAGTTGTCGGAGTAGAATAAATATCCTGATTTAGATGCATTGATAAGATAGTTTTTGCCTGCTGGTATGGCAATTAAAAAACGGCCTGTTTTGCTATCCGATTCAGAGTTAATAATTGTTTTACCCGTTTCGAGGTCTATCAGTTCAAATTTAGCAGCCAGAGGTGCTTTAGTTTCTTTGTCGAAAACAATACCTTTAAGATAACAAACAGGTTTAGGTCTAATATGTGAAGGAATATTAAAGGAGTAAATGTCAAGACCACCATAGCCGCCTTCTCTTCTTGAGGCAAAATAAGCTTTATCGCCCATAGCATTTACAATAATACTAATTTCACTTTTATCTGAATTAATAGGATAGCCCAGATTTTGAACTTTTCCAAACTGTCCGAGGTCATTTTTACGGGCTACATATAAATCGGCTTCACCCATTCCTAATCGTGATTCAGACGAAAAATACAAAGTTTGGTCGTCAGGGTGAATGAATGGTGATTGTTCGTTTTCAGGGCCATTAATCTCAGGACCAAGATTTACTGGCTCATTCCAGCTACCGTCAGGTTTTCTTGTACTTTTCCATATATCGAGTTTCCCTAAAGTGCCTCCTCTGTTGCTGGAGAAATAAATGGTATTACCATCGTAAGAAATAGATGGTTGAGTTTCTTTTGCAGCTGAATTAATTGGGGGGCCAATATTTTTATATTTTTGCCACTCCCCGTTTTTAAACTCAGAAATATAAATATCACAAACCCCGTAACCAAAGTCCTGATTTTCGCTGCAAATGGTAAACAACAAGTATTTCCCATCAGGAGATATTGTTATAGCACCTTCGTTTTTGTCAACAGCATTCAGGTATGAAGGGAGTTTTCGGGCTTCGCTCCATGTTTTATTTTCAAAATAGCTAACAAAAATATCTTCATTGTAGCGATAAAAATCAAGTTTTGCCTCTGGATTCTGATCAAGTTTTCGTGTAAAATAAAGTGAGTAATCGTCTGCAGTAATGGCTGGCCAGTATTCATCAAGTTCAGTATTTATTCCTGCTCCCGCATTTTCAGGATTAAAGTCAACAGGATTTTTTATACATGAATCGCGAAATTCACAAATACGAATGTTTTGCAAAGCTTTTTTATAAAAATCTTCGCTGATATCGTTAAAGGTCAAAAATTTTTCAAAACTTTTAATTGCCAGTTCATATTCTTTTTGCCTCATGAGGAGGTGAGCATAATTAAAATGAGCACCAGGCAAAGCCGGACATATTCTGATGACTTTTTCATATTGTTGTTGTTCAAGTTCAACCTTTTTCATTCTCAGGTAAATGTTTGATAAACGCATATATGCATCCACATAATTTGTATCTTCCCTGACAGCTTTTAAAAAATATGGTTCTGCCTCTGCTATTCTGCCTTCCATCATCAATGCAGATGCCTTGTTATAATAATCAAAAGCTTTTTTATTGTTTGTTCCTGAACATATTTTTACCGGTTGGGCAATGCTTATTGGCAGCCAAAGAGTAAGAAAAAACAAAATAATAACAACAATATTTACTAAGGTGCTCTTTTGCATTTCTATTTTACTATTTTTAAACTTAAATCCAGGGGTTTTACCGTATGTGTCAATGAACCTGAAGAAATATAATCAACTCCTGTTTTGGCATATTCTACAATATTCTGTTCATTGATATTACCAGAGGCTTCAGTTTCAACTTTTTTATTAATTCTTTCAACTGCTTTTCGTAAATCGGGTATAGAAAAATTATCGAGCAATATTCTGTCAACACCACTACAGCTTAAAACTTCATCAATTTCTTTAAAATTGCGTACTTCAACTTCAACAGGCAAGGATAAACTATGATTTGAGAAATACTGTTTAACTCTTTCAACAGCATTGGTAATTCCTCCTGCTGCATCTACATGATTATCTTTAATCAGAACCATATCGTACAGACCAAAACGATGGTTATAACCTCCACCAACTTTTACTGCCCACTTTTCCAGAAAACGCATATTAGGGGTTGTTTTGCGTGTATCAAGAATTTTTGTTCCATAAGGTTTTATCAATTCGCTCAGGAAATGAGTTTTGGTAGCAATTCCGGACAATCGTTGCATCAGGTTTAATACCAGGCGTTCAGTAATTAATATGGAGGCAACACTACCTTTTACAACAAATGCAGTTTCTCCATTATGAACCACATCTCCGTCATTCTTAAAAAATTCAGTATGTAAATTATTATCGTAATGTTGAAAAACATGCTTAGCTATCATATTTCCTGCTAAGATACCATTATCTTTGATTAATAGCCTTGCAGTACCTTGTTGTCGGGAATCAATAGTTGAAAGTGTGGTTATATCACCAATACCCACATCCTCATTTAAAGCATTTTCAATAAAATGAATGAGCAGATTTTTAAATTCGCTGGAAATATTAAAATCAGGGTTCAAAGTAATACATTAATTTTCCTTATCAAATTGCATTTCCTGAATATAAAGTTTCGAGTCATACTCTTTTAACAGTATATAGGTGCGAAATTTTCCGGTTGTTGTTTGAAGATAACCGATGACATATTGTAAACCCTTTGAAGCATTGCTTTTATGCTTGATAGTAAAATTAACAGGTGGATTATTATCGAAGAATTCTTTAAGAATCAGTTCAGCCTGAGCTTTACTGTACATATTATCAGCATTATTAATTTTCAGTTCTACACGGGTACCAAAATATTTGGCAACTTCACGATAATTTCCAGATTTAATTGCTAAAGCAATATCATCAAAAACATCTGCCAAAACTATATAGCTGGTAATGAGAAGAAATATTGTAGCAAAAATTTTATTTATCTCCCGTGCTTTCATAAAAGATTATTGATTAAAATTACACAAATTATGCCATATAAGAACAAATTGCTTATTTAGCTTTAATCAAAAAACTGAAAGCTGCATGGAATATTTAAGTGCGATTAAAAAGTATAAAAATTTAGTGATTAAAACACTTGATTATTTGTGATAAAAAACACAAAAATTCTTAACATTAATTTAACATTGGAGGGCTGATTTGTCGTTATACAGCCATAAATTGCATATTAATTAAAATATCAGAATTATCCTTTAAACTAAAAAAATGGACAATATTTACCTTATTTTGGTAGTGGTTTTGTTTGCATTAGCCATTTCAGATTTAATAGTAGGAGTCAGCAATGATGCAGTTAATTTTTTAAATTCTGCTGTCGGAGCAAAAGCAGGTAAAATAAAAATTATTATATTGGTAGCAGCACTGGGAGTTTTTGTGGGTGCTATTTTTTCTTCCGGAATGATGGAAGTTGCCCGAAAAGGTATTTTCAACCCTGACATGTTTTATTTCAGGGAGGTTATGTTTCTGTTTCTGGCGGTGATGATTACAGATGTCATTTTGTTAGATTTCTTTAACACAATCGGTTTTCCAACCTCAACAACAGTATCATTGGTTTTTGAATTATTAGGTGCATCAATAGGGGTAGCACTTTTCAAAATAACACACGATGCTTCTGCGGTTAGCGACATAGGAGCTTATATTAATTCTGCAAGTGCTTTAAAAATAATTTCTGCAATATTGATTTCGGTCGGTATTGCTTTTTTTGCAGGTGCAATCATGCAGTACATTGTTCGTTTAATCTTTTCATTTGACTATCAGAAACAAATGAAGCGTTATGGGGCAATTTACATTGGTGCATCTATTACCTTGATAGTTTATTTTTTATTAATAAAAGGCTTAAAAGGGGCATCCTTTATGACACCTGAGATGAGCACTTATGTCAAATCGCACACACAAACTATACTGTTATTTAATTTTATCGGCTGGACTATTATAAGTCAGTTGTTTTTGTGGTTCACCAGAGTTAATATGTTAAAGTTTTTAGTATTTTTAGGAACTTTTGCTTTAGCAATGGCATTTGCAGGAAACGATTTAGTAAATTTTATAGGTGTGCCGATGGCAGGTTACGAATCTTATAAAATTTGGATTGCCAGTGGTCAAATTGATCCTGAAGTATTATCAATGAGTGGATTAAAAGGTACGCTTCAAAGCTCAATATTTTTTCTTTTAATTGCTGGTTTGATCATGGTTATTGCCCTTGCTACATCAAAAAAAGCAAAAACAGTTATAAATACATCGGTTAATTTAGGAAGGCAATTTGAAGGTGATGAGCAATTCAGTTCATCATATCTGGCAAAATCTATTGTCAGAGGAACCTTGAATATTTCCAATAAATTAGACAGAATAACACCAAACCCTGTTAAAGCATTTATACAAAAAAGATTTTCACAAACTGCTGTTTTAGAACCATCAAAAGATGCACCTGCTTTTGATATGCTACGTGCAGCCAATATATTGGTTGTTTCGAGTGCATTAATTGCTTTAGGTACTTCACTGAAACTGCCATTATCAACAACTTATGTAACATTTTTAGTAGCAATGGCAGCTTCATTAGCCGACAAGTCGTGGGGCAGAGAAAGTGCTGTTTATCGGGTTACGGGAGTTTTGTCGGTTATCGGGGGTTGGTTTATTACTGCTTTTGCGGCTTTTACAATAGCATTTATTCTGGCTTATCTGTTTAGTCTGACACATTTTACAGGTGTTATGATAATGATTGCTTTAGCTATATTTATTGTTGTCAGAACCCATTACATTCATAAAAAAAGAGAAAAAAGCAAAGAAGCTGCATCCGAAATGGGTATATTTGCTCAAAACGACAAGAATAAAGGAGTTTTTGATCAATGTGCCAATACTTTAAGTACTTCGTTTGAATCTGTTTCGACTAATTACAAATCAACCATCAATTGTTTGATCAATGAAGATCGTAAAACATTAAAAAAAGTACTTAACCGGGTCAGAGAATTTAATCATCAAACAAAATTGATGAAAGATAATGTTACCGATTCATTAAAGCATTTAAACGAAAATGCCGTTGAAAACGGACATTATTATGTTCAAATGATTGATTATTTACGAGAAATCGGCCATTCTATGAATTTTATCGTGAGCCCGGCTTATACCCATTTAGATAACAATCATAAACCATTAAATGAATCGCAAATTGCTGAATTAAAACATTTGAGTAATTCTATTGTTGAATTATATGATTTTATCAGATTTTTAATTAAAGAAAGAAAATTCAGTGAGTTAGAAATGATTATTACAAAACAGCAGGAAATTCTTGATGAAATTGCTCTTTACAAAAAAAATCACATCAAACGTATTCAGAAAGCAGAAACTGGTACTAAAAATTCAATGTTGTTTTTTGAGATATTAGCTGAAACCAAAAATTTGATATTATATTCGATTAATTCTCTAAAGGCTCAACGCGACTTTTTTGTTAAATCAGCTGAAATCAAACCAAATATAGAACAAAACAATTAATCAGATTGGTGAATGTGGTAAAATAAACTTGCATTAACAAATATAAGTTTATAATTTTACCCTAAAAAAAATATGACTAAAACCGTTGTAAGATACACTTTTTGGCATTGGTTTGGGCTGATATCTGCATTTATGCTGCTAATTGCCATATCCATATTCATTTTCAGGTACATTCAAAGCAATCAGGATATAAAGCTTGTTGCTGAAATTGAAATTCATAAAGTTAATACGCCACCTTTTATTGACTTTAGTATTTCTGAAGAACAAAAACTGCAAATGATAGAAAAAATAAGACAGGAAATACCTCTGAAAGAAGCAAACTTTGAGCATGGTAAACGCATTTTTGATGCGGTTTATTATAATCATATCAAAACCTATGTCGATTATTTGCGACAATTTCATACATATTATCAGATTGAGCTGAAAAACAATTCTGAAGTAATATTAACCGATGTTTCGCTTGCTTTAAAAGGAAAAGGGAAATATCTTGCAGACGACAATTTAAGCGATATGGTATTTAGCGATTATAAGAATACCATTTCAATACCAGACATACCACCCAAAAACACTGTTTCGCTTTTAATATGGTCGGAAACAATTTTAACTGACTATAATATTCTCCCTGTCAAATCCATTAATATCAGTTGTAAAGAAGGAATCACAAAACTTAAATATCCGGTAAAAATCACAGGTATTGCTGCATGGAACTCAATAAACAATAATTATCCTCTTGTATTTATTATAAGTGGTGTTTTAATTCTTTTTGTTGTACTTATCGTAATATTTTTCAATTTGGGTTGCCGGAATACTACCAACTCTGAAGAAAAAGATTCATAAAATTGTTATGATTTTACGAAATTTGTACTGAAATTATTGTTAGCCATACTAACACCTTTACTGCATTTAACTATGAAAAAAAGAATTCTATCGGGTATTCAACCGACAAGTCAAATACACATTGGTAATTATTTTGGAGCAGTTAAAAACTGGGTCAATTTACAAAACAACTATGATTGCTTTTTTTGTGTGGTTGATTTACACGCTATAACAATGCCCTACCAACCTGAGGAGTTGAAAAAGAACACTTTTGATATGTATGTTGCACTACTTTCTTGCGGTATTGACCCTCATAAAGCAACATTATTTGTTCAGTCGATGGTGCCCGAACACACTGAATTAATGTGGTTGATAAATTGTGTAACAAGTTTTGGTGAATTAGGTCGCATGACGCAATTTAAAGACAAAACCCAGCTGATTCAGGAAAGTGCTAAAGAAAACTTTATTTCGGCCGGATTGTTTAATTATCCGATACTTCAGGCAGCCGACATTTTAATTTATAAAGCAGATTTGGTTCCTGTCGGTAAAGATCAGGAGCAACACCTCGAATTGTCACGTAATATTGCTATGCGTTTTAATCATCTTTTTGGTGAATTTTTCCCTTTACCTCAACCTGTTTTTACTCCCGACTCAAAAATTATGAGTCTTGCCGACCCTGAAAAGAAAATGAGTAAAAGTTTGGGATTAAAACATTATATCGGCCTTTTTGAAGATGAAACAGAAATCAGAAATAAAGTTAAAAGAGCAGTTACAGATATAGGAAACACACCTTCTGATAAAATGAGCTCAGGTGTTCAGAATTTGTTTGGTTTACTCAATGCCTGCGGAAAAACTGAAATCCATAAACAATTGTTATCAGATTATCAAAATGGTGTTTTAAAATACAAAGATCTGAAAGATGCAGTTGCTGATGCAATCATCGAATTGACCTCTGAATTTAAACAACAACGAAATGAATTGCTGAAAGATTCAGATTTGATATTTTCGTTAATGAAAGAAGGCAGCGAAAGAGCAAGGCAAATTGCTACACAAACAATACAGGAAGTCAGACAACTCATGGGAATTGCCAACTTTACAAAGTTTAGTCATGGATAAAAACAATGAAAATCGTCTGAAAGAGCAGCTTAGAAATAAATATAAAGACAATCCCAATGAATTTGCATCAGCATTGGAAGGTTTACTGCATCATAAAGGCGTTTATTATTGGGAATATATACAGTTGACTCAACTTCAAAATCTGCAGCATCCACTGACATCCTTTCCCGATGAAGTCATATTCATTGCTTATCATCAGATATGTGAATTGTATTTTAAGCTGATTTTACAGGAGCTGAAAATTTTAACTTCAATTGAAAACAAAGAATTTCTGGACGAAAACAATTGGTTAAAGCGAATTGGCCGATGTATTAATTACTATCAAAAACTTACCGACAGCATTGATATTATGCAACCCGGAACAAAGGGTGAATCCGACCAGTTTTTTTCTACTGAAGAGTTTTCGAAATTTCGATTGGCACTATCCCCTGCCAGTGGATTTCAGACGGTTTCGGTTCGTGAAATTGAATTGTATTCTACAAGCCTGACTAATCTTTGCCATTCGGTTGAAGAGGAAAAAAAATCTGATTTAAGATTCCTGTATAATAATATTTACTGGAAAAGTGGTTCACTCATGACAGATTCAGCAGGCCAAAAACTTAAAACAAAAACACTTCATACTTTTGAAGAAAAATACGATTCGTACCTCTTTGAATTAGCTCAGAATATGCAGTTTCGTAATATTGAATATTTATTCTGTCATTACAATCCTGCCAAAACCGATGAAAAAAAAATTTTGCAAAACATCAGAAAAAACCCAAAAATAATTGAATTGCTGAAACACTGGGATCATCAGGTTAATAAAGAATGGAAAATCAAACATTTAATGGTTATCCGTCAACATTTAAAGGAAGACAATTACGGAACAGGAGGAACTAACTGGAAAGAGTATTTACCTCCTAAATTTCAAAACATTAGATTTTTCCCTGAAATTCGATAAAAATGTATAAAAAATATTATAGTCGCTTTCTCGAAAACAATGCAGGAATTCAGCATTTTGCCTGTCATAGTCATTATTACTGGCCTGATGTTACCCGAAGTGCAATGATTGAATACTGGGACGATAGTGCAAAATATGTGGATGCTAAGTGGTCATATTTTTTTACAGAAAAAATTCCTTTGGCTCAAAAATATATAGCTAAGGTTTTAAATACCTCAAAGCCGCAACAAATTGTTTTTGCTCCAAATACACATGAGTTTATTGTCAGGCTCTTGTCTTGCTTTCATCCTCAGAAACCACTAAAAATACTCAGTACCGATAGTGAATTTCACAGTTTTAGCCGTCAGATCAGTCGCCTTAACGAATTCGACCATATCAGTTTAACCACTGTCAACACACTTCCATCCGATACTTTTGAAGAACGTTTTATTGAAGAAATCAGGAAAAACAAATACGACATGATATTTTTCAGTCATGTGTTCTTCAGTTCAGGTATTGCTATTCAGGATTTGGCAGGTATTGTCAATGCAGTTGACAACCCTGAATGTATGATAGTTGTTGATGGCTATCATGCTTTTATGTCAATAGAAACAGATATCCGTTCGATCGAAAACAGGATATTTTATTTTGCCGGAAGCTATAAATATGCACAGGGAGGCGAGGGTTGTTGTTTTATGCATGTACCTGAAAAAAATCAATACCGGCCTTGGAACACCGGTTGGTTTGCCGATTTTGAATCTCTTGAAAATAATAAAAATACGGTTATTCAATATGCTGCAGATGGGATGAAGTTTTCGGGTGCAACCATGGATTTTTCGGCATTGTACAGATTAATCAGCGTGTTCAGATGGCTGGAAAATGAAAACATCCGCCTGAGTGATATCCGAACTTATATCCAAAAAATGCAACAGTTGTTTTTGGATGAAATTGATAAATACGATCACCCCTTAATTAATCGCAAACGATTATTAATTAATGATTTAGGCAATCATGGTCATTTCTTCAGTTTTAAATTCGATACTGTCGAACAGGTTGAAAAAATGCATAAACTGCTGAACGAATACAAAATAATCACCGATTACCGATTAGAGCGCCTCAGATTTGGTTTTGCACTATACCATGATGGCAATTACGATTTAAGTGTATTAAATACTCGAAGAGCATATTTTTTTGATGAATTTATATTCAACTGAAAATGAATTTATTAAGATCGGAATATAAGGTTTTGGGAATGATGTCGGGAACATCGCTGGATGGGGTTGACCTGGCGCTGTGCCATTTTAAATATCAGGAGTCGAAATGGACATTTGAAATTATCAAGGCAGAAACAATTGATTATCCTGAAAATTGGTATAAAACTTTAAAAAATGCAGCCAGTTTGTCGTCAGAGGACTTAATTAAAACCGACAGAGCCTACGGCAGCTATCTTGGCAAACTTGCCAGAAACTTTCTTCGTGACCAAAACATTGATTTTATAGCCAGCCATGGCCATACCATCTTTCATCAGCCTTCAAATGGATTTACTTTTCAGCTGGGGCATGGTGCCAATATCGCGGCAGAAAGTAATTGTATGGTGATAAACGATTTTCGTTCAGCCGATGTTGCTTTGGGCGGAACCGGTGCTCCTTTGGTGCCGGTTGGCGATGAGCTTTTATTTGACGACTACCCTGTTTGCCTCAATCTCGGTGGATTTGCCAATATTTCGTTTAAAGAAAATCAAAATCGTTTGGCTTACGATATTTGCCCGGTCAATTTTATCCTGAACAAAATGTGTCCTCCTTTTGATAAAAACGGGGAAAAAGGAAAACAAGGTAAGCTTATTCCTGAATTGTTCCAAAAACTGAATGAATTAGAATACTACAAACTTCCTTTTCCAAAATCTTTGGGTTCAGAATGGATAAAGGATAGTTTCTTGCCCGTTTTAACAGAATTTCAATTAGCCGAAACTGAATTATTACACACCGTTTACGAACACATAGCCTATCAGGTTTCACAAGCCATAAATCGCTGTCGTGGCGAAAAAGTACTGCTTAGCGGTGGTGGTGCATATAACAACTATCTTGTATCCTTAATTAATAAAGAATCAAAAAAAGAACTGATAATACCCGAAAAACTCATTGTTGAATTTAAAGAAGCTTTGATTTTTGCTTTCTTAGGCGTATTACGCTATCAGAAAGAGTTTAATTGTCTGAAAAGTGTTACCGGAGCAGGAAAAGATAATATTGGTGGTGCTATCTGGCAATTACACCCTTAAACCATTGTTTTCGTTTTCAAGCTGAGTTAATAGCTCCTGTAAAAGCACCTTTGCATAAATCATTTTGTGCTTTTTTCCTTCAGTAACCATTTCATTGAATTCAACTCCGAGTTCATTGCCTGCTGGAAAATACTTATTAAAAAAACCATTTACTTCTTTTTTAAAACTCCTGAAATCGGGTTCATTCACATAAAAACCCGTACAATCAGCATTGATATTTTCAAGCAGCTTTTCGGTGTGTGAAATAAATCCTTTTATAATGGTGATTTTATCAGTACTATCATTCATTTTATCTGAGCAAATTTATAGTGCTGCTAACAACTTTTATTTGTCCTTGTGTACCTTTGGCAATAAGACGAAAATAATAAAGTCCCGGAGGGCAAACCTGACCATTGTACTTGCCATCCCAGCTTTTGGTTATATCATTGCTTTCAAACAGCAGTTCACCCCATTTACTGAAAATCTGAATGTTATATGAACTGATATATTTTCCAAGAACAACAAATTCATCATTCACTTCATCGCGGTTGGGTGTAAAGGCATTAGGAATAAATACCAGCAGCGGAACCGAAACACAAACAGTATTTGATGACGAAATAGTGGCTGTTACATTTTCGTAATTGACAATGCGGTAACAATACTCATCCAATAAGGATTCAGTTTTTGTATCGGTATAGGTAGTAGTACTGCTCGATACATTTTCAATGGCTTTGTACAAATCTTTATCATCCTTCATGGTAATGTCCTGTGAAGCAACTCCATTATCCCATTTCTCATAAACATTCCAACTAAGTACAGGTTGGTCGCCTTCCGCATTAACTTTTAAATGAATGGTCTTTCCAATATTACTGTATTCCGTTTTGTAATTACAACTGTCGGTTACTGCCAAACGGTAATAATATGATCTGGCAGAGGCATCAACATTTTTATCATTGAATTTGAACACATCAAAAGGCAAATTCGCTAGTGTTTTGTAATTATTTCCATCTTCCGAGCGTTCAATAACATAATACTTAACTGAGCCTGTTGAACTGGGTGTCCACTCTACCAATATTTCGCTGTTGTTGACCACAGTTGCCCTTATCAACTTGTTTTGCGACACATGTTCATTGATTTTTAGGTATTTACTGAAGGATGACATGCAATTGTCGGTAGATGTTACTGTCAGCTGTGCATTGTATATTCCGGGCGTGCTAAAACTGTAAAGCGGATTTTGCTGAGTTGAAAAATCAGTTCCGTTTAATTGCCATTTCCAGCTGCTTAAAACACCCGGATTTTTGATTGTTGTTTTATCTTCAAAAGCTGTTTGTTTATCGAGACAAGGATTGCTGATTTCAAAATCAACTTTGGGCATGGGATGAACAGTAAGGTTTGAAAAAAATGAATCTTTACAGCCATTGTTGCTCGTAACCATCAATTTGACATTATATGTTTTATCATCAGAATACTGATAATCAGGATTGTTTAACACCGAGGTGCTTCCATCGCCAAAACTCCAGAAGCTTGAAGTAATTGAACCACTGACAATGCTTGATTTATTACTGAAAGAAAAGTTGTTTCCGGTCAGACATTGTTTGGCATTGTTGACAGTAAAGTTTGCTTTGGGCATAGGATACACAAACACTGTCTTGCTGATAGAGTCTTTACAACCTGCCCCTGATGTTGCTACCAGTTTAACGGTATATGTATTGTAATTGCCGTAGGAATGTGTAACATTATTCGAGCTTTTTAAAGTTCCATCGCCAAGCGACCATAACAATTGATTAATAGTGCCTGCACTGATGGTTGATTTGTTTTGAAAAACAAATGAATTGCCCGACAAACATTGGTTGGGATTACTGATATCGAAAGCAGGTTTGGGCAAGGGATATACCAGTACTTTGTTGACAATACTGTCTTTGCATCCCTGAGCAGAAGTGGTCACCAGCTTGATGCTGAAAGTGTCGGAAATAGTGTAATTATGATAAATAACTTTGCCGGTGTACTTATTTCCATCGTCCATATCCCATAGCAATGAGGCTATAGTTCCGGATGATATGGTTGTACTGTCTTTACAAATAAAGAAGTTTTTGTCCAGACATTGGTCAACCTTATTAATGCTGAAACTTGCTTTTGGCATCGGATATACAAATACTTTTTTGGTAAGTGAATCGCGGCAACCCAGATTACTGACCAATGTAAGACGTGTGTCGTAAGTGCCGTCAGTGGCATAGTTGTGTGTAGCATTTTTGGTATAATACTTCCTTCCATCGCCCATGTCCCAGATATTCATGGTGATACTGCCAGTTGCTATGGTTGATTCGTTGGTGAATTGAAAAGCATTTCCCCGCACACACTGCGAAGATTTGTTAATGGTGTAATCCACCAAAGGCATGGGGTGAATGATAATTGACTTTTTTACTGAATCTATACATCCTGCTTCTGAAATCACCAGCAGTGAAACTTTGAAAGTGTCGTTATAAGTGTAGGTATATTCAGGGTGCTGAAGGTTGCTGTAACTTTTATCTCCGAACGACCAGGTATAGGTTAATTTTCCGTAGGCTATTGACGACTGGTTGGTGAATTTCATTTTATTGTTTCGCAAACATTGAGCACTGTCGCCTACCGAAAATTTAGCATCCGGTTCAGGATTTACATATACTTTTTTGGTAATATGATCTTTACAGTTTTTGTCGGAAATTACAGTTAGTTTAATATTATAATTTCCCTCTTTGATATAAGAATGCTGCGGTTCAAAAGTCGTTGTAGAATCGCCATCGCCAAAAGTCCAGCGGTAGCTCATGGTTCCTGTGCTGAGATAAGAGTTGTTGGTTAAAATAAACTTATTTCCAAAAAGGCACTGAAAAGTATCGTTAATTGCAAAAGCACCTATAGGAGTTGGATTTAAAGTAACATAAGTTGTTTTTTTGATGGTGTCGCGGCAATAAAAATTTGAAGTAGCCACAAGAGTTACTGTAAAATTACCTGCCGATGTATAAACATGAGTCGGATTGTCAAATTTTGAAGTATTACCATCTCCAAAATCCCACTGATAATTTATTGAACCATAGTTTATTGTACTCTTATTGGTAAACTCATATTTATTTCTGTCGAAACACTGAGCGCTGTCGTTCATGATAAAATCGGGTTTGGGAGTAGGATAAATATACACCTTCCGCAACATCGTATCTTTGCATCCTTTATCAGAAATACTGATCAGCTTAACCGAAAAAGTATCATCTACACTGTATTTATGCAGTGGATTGCGTAGTGTGCTTGTATCGCTATCGCCAAAATCCCAGTACGATTTTAAAGTTCCGGTGGTAATGGTGCTGTTGTCAACAAAAAACACACTGTTTTCCTTTTCGCACTGAGTACTGTCGTTGATGGCAAAAGCAGCATTGGGTTTGGGGTGAATTCTGATGGTCCAGTTCAGTGTATCTACTTTTGTTGAAATCAGGTAAACCAATAAAGATACAGTATATATTCCTGAAGCTGAATACTTGTGTTTTGCATTAAAACTATTGCTGAAATTGTTGGAAGAACCATTGTCCCCAAAATTCCACTTAATAGAATCTATGAGGCTGGAATTCATCACATTAAACAAGGTAGTATCGCCATAACAGAAATTTTCAAACGAATATTCAGGATTATAAAAATAACTTTGATTGAAAGTCGGTAGGCCAAATTTACTTTCCTTATTGGCCAGATAAAACGATTTATCTATATATTTACAAGCAGTTCCGTAAGCATTCGGGCTATTGATGGTTCCCAGATATTTATCGTCACGTGCCACATAAATTCTACCGTCAATGGCAATTTGCATTGCTCCCAACTGAACTGTACTGGTTCCGACTTTAATTAACGAAGACAGAACATCAGTTGATGAACCGGCTTCCAGAAAAAACTCAAAAATTTCTTTCAGGCTGCGTGAAGTAACATATAATTTTGTTCCATCGGGAGAAAACTCTAAGCCGTAAGGGTCTTTTATATCATAGCAGGTAATCGGATTGCTTACTATACCGGAAGAATCATCGAAGTCTAAAATTTCGACTACTCCGTTATAATTGGTCATTGCCCAGGCAAGCTTTTTACCATTGGGCGACACCTTCATATAACCGGCTGTACGCGTTAAGGAACCCGCATGCTTAAACCCTACCTTGCTCACTACTGGTGTTGTTTTTAAACCTGTTGATGTTATTAAATACGCATAAAAGGCATTGGTATCCCAACCATGTGTAATAACCCATACATCCTTTTTGTTGCGATGCCTCACAGCTGTTACTTTTTCAGTTGTTGGATATAATAGCGATACATTTTTGGTAATGACCTTGCCCAAACCTCCGTTGCGCTTCATGCTGATGATCGAATACCTGAATCCATCCGGACCGGCTGCATCGTCAACGGTAAACAGGTAATAAATAGAATCGCTTTTGGGCTGTTTAACAGCTACACAGGACTGTGTACTGGCATAGCCACCTTTTAATCCGCTGCCATTGTCCATTACCACATGATTTTTATTCCACACATTGACCCCGTTGGAATAAAACAATAAAGTTCCGTTGCTGTCGGAAATGGTTGCACAACCATCGTACTGGAACATGGCACTGTTGGTTAGTGCCACAGGATTTCCCCCGTTAAAACTGATTCCGGCATTTCCTCCGAAATACCAAATGTTACCTTCACGTTGACTAAAAGCTGATTCAGGGCTTATTAAAGCAACTAAAAAGAAAACAAATGCAATATTTTGACAAATTTTAGCCATTTTTTGAGGCTGCCAATATAATACTTTACCTGAATAAAACAATAGAAAATATTATACTTTTAGCTTTCATCCGATTGCCATATTTCAAAAGACTTTAATGCCTGAAGTTTCAGCATTTCATAACCATTTTTAAGCCTGCATCCTATTTCTTTGCCTTTTTGTAAAAACAAGGTCTCAGCAGGATTGTAAATTAAATCGTAAAGGTAATGTTTGCTGGTCAAATGAAAATAAGGTATGGCTGGCAACTGACTTGTATCAGGCCACATTCCTGATGGTGTACAATTAACAATCAGTAAGCTGTCATTCATCATTTCTGCTGTAATTTCATGATAAGTTATAAAACCTTGCTTCTGTTCCCTGCTGACCTGAATAAACTGAATATCATTTTTTTTCAAAACATAAGTAACTGCCTTTGCAGCACCTCCGCTTCCTAAAACCAATGCTTTTAGTTTCAGATTGTTACAAAATAATTTTAATGATTGTTCGAAAGCAGGTGCATCAGTATTGTAGCCATGCAGTGAATAAGAATCTGAATTTCGCTGAATTTTAACAGTGTTTACTGCTCCAATCTTTTCGGCTTCTGCATCAATACTGCTGAGTTTTGAAAGAATTTCATGCTTAAAAGGAGTGGTAACATTAAATCCTTTTAAGTTTTTATGTTGCTGTATCAAGTGCTCAGTTTCTTCAATTGAATTCAGTTCAAACAATGAATAAGCAGCATTCTGTACATTATTTTCCTGAAAAATTGTTCTGAACAATTCGGGGCTTTTCGAGTGCCCTAATTTTTTACCGATCAGACCATATTGTATCATTCAAAAATTATTTTCCCCAGGTATCGGGCGACACCCGCCATTCTTTTAAAATATCAATTTGATTTTTTGTTACATAGTTGATTTCCAATGCAGTTGACAAAAGTATATTGTAATCGGTTAGTGTATAATAGGAAATATGTTCAGCTTTAAATGCTTCATTGGCTTTGTTGAAATCGTAGGAAAATATACCTGCAACACCCTGAATGCTCAAACCGATTTCCTTGAGTCCGAGTACAATTTCGAGGCTGCTTTTTCCTGTTGAAATTAAATCTTCAATCACAACTACCGGTGTACCTGCTTCGACACGACCTTCCAATATACTTTTTGTGCCATGATCTTTTGCTTTGCTACGGGCATAAGCCATGGGTAAAAATAATTGGTCGGCAGCCAGGGCAGCATGAGCAATACCTGCAGTTGCAACACCTACCAGGGCTTTTGCTTCAGGATACATTTGATTGACCATTTCGGCTAGCTGTTTTTTGACAAAATTCCGTTTTTCAGGAAAAGAAAGTAAAACTCTGTTGTCGCAATAAATGGGTGATTTCCAGCCTGATGCCCATGTAAAAGGTTCATCCGGTTTTAAAATAACTGCTTTTACTTCTAAAAGTATTTTTGCCATTTCAATGGCTATGGTTTCATTGTAAATCATTTTTTTTAATAATTATTTTTTTACGATTGCAAAGGTAAAATCTAATTTTGAATTGATGAATGTTCAGCTGAATTATTCACTGGCATTTAAGCTCCCTGATAAATAAAAAGCTTTAGCCCGGCTTAGTCTCTTTAGTTTAAAATTCATAGAAACAATAAGGCAAAATACACAGATAATCTTTGTGAAATTCCGTGTCTTAGTGCTTTGGTGGCGAAATATTTATCATGCCACAAAAACATGAAAAGACAAAATCTACACAAAAAACTCCGAAGAATTTAGTGTTCTTAGGACTTGAGTTACTTTTGGTTTAAAATTTAAATCACTTTGGTATAAGACGTGAAAAATTAAATAATGTAAGAACGAATTCCATTTTTCATTGAGCAGCATGATGTATAAAAACACAGATAATATTTTGTGGAATTCCGTGTCTTAGTGCTCTGGTGGCGAAATATTTATCATGCCACAAAAACACAAAATCTACACAAAAAACTCCTAAAAATAGAAGTGTTCTTACAACTTGAGATGAGATACTTTTGGATTAAAATTTAAATATTTAAATCACTTTGGTATAAGACGTGAAAAATTAAATAATGTAAGAACGAATTCCATTTTTCATTGAGCAGCATGATGTATAAAAACACAGATAATATTTTGTGAAATTCCGTGTCTTAGTGCTTTGGTGGCGATATATTAATCATGCCACAAAAACACGAAAACACAAAATCTACACAAAAAACTCCGAAGAATTTAGTGTTCTTAGGACTTGAGTTACTTTTGGTTTAAAATTTAAATCACTTTGGTATAAATCGCTTTTTCTCACAGATGAAATGCTAATTTTCGTGAAGATTAGCAGACTGCTTTGCGCTTATTCGTGGTAAAATTAATAAATACTAGCTGAACTTAACAAATAAAAAATAAAAATTTTTGTAAAATTGAAAAAAAGTACTTACATTTGCCAAGCCTTTTATTAAGTTGAATTACAATAATTTACTTACTTTACATGGGAGTGAGTTGGCGAAAGCTTGTAAAAGAAATTGGTGCTTATTTTATAAGATTTGATGATGCCGGAGGAATTTAACATAAATATGATGGAAGAACAGGGTGAGAATTATTATCAGCATACAATTACTCTAAAGCATTTATTTCATAAAGAAAAACACCAAATTGGTTTGGATTTCAAATTTAATCAGGAATTAATAAAATTAGTCAAAACTTTACCAGGAGTTGCCTGGAGCAATAGCAGTCGCTGCTGGTATGTTGAAAATAAACCTTCTAACCTGAAGAAGATATTTGAGGTTTTTAAGGGAAAAGCATGGATAGACAAGAAAGATTTTTTTGAAAATAAAGCGGAAGACAAAATTGATAAAACATCAAATACCAAGAAAATTCCTTTGACAGGCGAAATCAGTCAGGATATTACTGAGAAGCTTGAAAAACTGAAACAATGGATGAAAAGCAAGCGATACAGCGAAAGCACTATAAAAAGTTACAGCGACAGTTTGCGCAGCTTTTTTCGTTTTTATCATGACAAAAGTGCTGAGGAGATTGAGAATGCTGATATTATAAGATTCAATAATGAGTATATTCTAAGGAACAGCTACTCGCAAACCTTACAAAACCAGGTGGTCAATTCATTAAAGCTATTTTATAGAATAGTTGATAACAGAAAAATTGAGCCTGAGCATATTGAAAGGCCAAGGCGGGAGAAGAAACTTCCGAATGTGCTATCCAAAGAAGAAATAAGCTCCATCCTCAGAGCACCTACAAATGTTAAGCATAAAACGATGTTATCACTGATTTATTCCTGCGGATTAAGAAGAGGCGAATTGCTGAATCTGAAGCCAACGGATGTGGACTCTGACAGGAAACTATTAATAATAAGGAAAGCCAAGGGCAAAAAAGATCGCGTTGTTCCCTTATCAATAAAAATCATCGAAATGTTAAGAGAATATTATAAGGAGCATAAACCTGAGAGATGGTTATTTGAAGGATGGAAGAAGGGTGAAAAATATTCTGAAGAATCTTTGGCAAAAGTTTTAAAAAACGCCTTATCTTTGACTGCAATAAAAAAACCTGTAACATTGCATTGGTTAAGACATTCATATGCGACACATTTACTTGAAAACGGAACTGATTTGAGGTATATTCAAGAAATATTAGGACATAAAAGCTCGAAGACTACTGAGATTTATACTCATGTATCCAACAAACAATTACAAACAATTAAATCACCTTTTGATGATCTGGAAATTTAATTTTAAATATATGTACTTCTTCATCAAAAAAGTTGGGTTATCTCTCGAATTTGAGCTGTATAACCGTACTTTTCGGGATAAAAAAGTACGGGTATAAACAAGTTATAAGCCATTAAA
>Ga0209835_1000082_pt1 | contig 65399 bp, 67 predicted proteins | sample LakKivwa52mmetaG_FD_184138 | JGI IMG/M metagenome (GOLD analysis project Ga0209835, IMG submission 184138) | Anoxic lake water microbial communities from Lake Kivu, Rwanda to study Microbial Dark Matter (Phase II) - Lake Kivu water 52m metaG... | ecosystem: Environmental > Aquatic > Freshwater >...
CCATAGAGCCGGCGAATTTTCTGCTTTTCACGCAGTTGTTGGCCGTAACCAGAAAGACGCTGACCAGATTTCTGACCATGCTGACCTGGGGCATAGGAACGACGCTCAATGGAACATTTGTCGGTGAAGCATTTTTCGCCCTTGAGGAAGAGCTTCTCCCCTTCACGACGGCATTGACGGCATTTTGGATCAAGATTGCGGGCCACTTGGCTAATTCTCCTTGACTGCGCTTAACTAAGCTTAGATGCGGCGGCGCTTGGGCGGCCGGCAACCATTGTGCGGGATTGGGGTGATATCAGTAATGCTGCTGATCTTGATGCCCAAGGCGTTCAGTGCGCGCACCGCAGATTCGCGACCCGGGCCTGGGCCCTTGATCCGAACTTCCAGGTTCTTGATGCCGCATTCCTGCGCTGCCTTGCCAGCTGCTTCAGCCGCAACCTGCGCTGCAAACGGTGTTGATTTGCGCGAGCCCTTGAAGCCTGCGCCACCCGAGGTTGCCCAAGACAAGGCATTGCCTTGGCGATCGGTAATGGTAATGATGGTGTTGTTGAAGGAAGCATGAACGTGCGCAATACCCTCAGCAACGTTCTTCTTGACCTTCTTGCGAGCTTTGGTCGTCGTTTTGGCCATGTTGATATTTACCTGCTAATTATTTCTTGCTGCCGGCAACCGACTTGCGCGGACCCTTGCGTGTGCGAGCGTTGGTGCGAGTACGCTGACCGCGTACTGGCAAACCGCGACGATGGCGCACCCCACGATAGCAGCCAAGATCCATAAGCCGCTTGATGTTCATCGTCACTTCACGACGCAGATCGCCTTCGACGGCAAACTTGCCAACCTGCTCGCGCAGGCGATCCATATCAGCCTCGGTCAGATCCTTGATTTTGGTCGTGCGGATCACGCCTGCCGCATCACAGATTTTCTGCGCACGCGAACGGCCAATGCCATAGATTGCAGTCAGTGCAATCTCAGTATGTTGATGATTCGGAATGTTTACGCCTGCAATACGGGCCATACGCTTACCTTGTCCCTAATTTCTGATTACGTTCGACAGAACCGGCTGGGTGAAATCGAGAACCGGTGATTGTAAAACAATTACGTTTTGCTTTCAACCTTGACGTTGCTTATGTCTCGGATCAGCGCAGATCACACGCACAACGCCGTTACGGCGAATAATCTTGCATTTACGACAAATGCGTTTGACCGAAGCTTGTACTCTCATGTTCTTCTCCGCAAAATCTAACTACTATTTGGCTCGAAATACGATACGTGCCTTGTTCAGGTCGTAGGGTGTCAACTGAACCGTTACCTTGTCTCCAGGAAGAATTCGGATGTAGTGCATCCGCATCTTTCCTGAAATATGCCCCAACACAACGTACCCATTTTCTAACTTGACTCGAAATGTCGCATTGGGCAAATTCTCAAGAACCTCGCCCTGCATTTCGATTACATCTTCTTTGGACATGGAAACTCGTGACTCTTCCGCTCAGCGAACCGGCAGGCCCGTTCCTTTGAAATTAGCTTTCTTCAGCAGGCTCTCATACTGATGCGACATCAGATAGGCCTGCACTTGAGCCATGAAATCCATTGTCACAACCACAATGATCAACAACGACGTTCCGCCAAAATAGAACGGAACGTTCCACTTAAGAATCAGGAATTCAGGCAGAAGGCAGACCAGCGTGACATATACAGCACCCACTAGTGTCAAACGCACCAGGATCTTATCGATATAACGAGCAGTCTGGTCGCCCGGACGGTAACCAGGCACGAAGGCACCGCTCTTTTTCAAATTTTCGGCCGTTTCCTTCGGATTAAATACCAGTGCGGTATAAAAGAAACAGAAGAATACGATAGCGGCGGCATAAAGCAAGACATAAACTGGCTGGCCTGGAGACAGCGTCGCGGCAATGTCCTTAAGCCATGTCATGCCTTCACTGGCACCAAACCACCCCGCTGCTGTCGCGGGAAACAGAATGATCGATGATGCAAAGATCGGTGGAATCACACCGGCCATATTCAACTTGAGCGGCAAATGCGAGCTTTGCCCACCGTAAACCTTGTTGCCTACCTGACGCTTTGCGTAGTTAACCAGAATCTTGCGCTGCCCACGCTCAACAAAAACCACGAAACCGGTAACCACAACAACCAGAATACAAATGACGATGGAGGTCAAGGGATGCATTGCGCCAGTGCGGACCAATTCGAAAAGGCCGCCCAGAGCACTCGGCAGTCCGGCAACAATACCAGCGAAAATAATGATCGAAATACCGTTGCCCAGCCCACGCTCGGTAATCTGCTCGCCCAACCACATAAGGAACATCGTGCCAGTCACCAAGGTCATCACCGTTGTCAGACGGAACATGAATCCTGGGTCAAGCACTAGTCCTGGCTGCGATTCCAATGCAATCGCCATTCCTATCGATTGGAAGAGCGCCAAGGCCACAGTACCATAACGAGTGTACTGAGTAATCTTCCGCCGCCCGGCCTCACCTTCCTTCTTCAACTGCTCCAAGGTGGGAATTGCAATCGTCATCAACTGCATAATGATTGACGCCGAGATATAAGGCATGATCCCCAAGGCGAAAATCGTGAAGCGGGAGAGAGCGCCGCCGGAGAAAAGATTGAAGACCCCGAGAATTCCACCCTGCTGGGAATTGAAAAGCTCGGCTAGCTGAACCGGGTCAATTCCCGGGACGGGAATATGCGCACCGATGCGGAAAACGATTAGCGCCCCCAGCAGGAAACCAAGCCTGCGCCACAAGTCACCAAACTTGCCGGACTTGCCGAGTGCGAGGGCGTCAGTACTGGGGGTGGCCACTACTATATTCTCCTGTATGGGCCTGCTTAGGCTGCGGCAGCGGCGATGTCAGCGACACTGCCACCTGCGGCTTCGATGGCAGAACGCGCACCCTTGGTAGCGCCTATACCTTTAATGTTAACTTTGCGGGTCAATTTCCCGGAAAGAATCACTTTTGCCGACAAGCTGCTCGCGGGAATGATCCCAGCTTGCATCAGAGTGAGCAGATCAACATCCTCAACGGGCAGCTTTTCCAGTTCAGAGAGGCGAACTTCGGCATTTTTCCCAGCAGTCAGGGAAACGAAACCCCGCTTGGGCAAACGACGCTGCAAGGGCATTTGACCGCCCTCGAAACCCACCTTATGGAATCCGCCCGCACGTGACTTTTGTCCCTTGTGACCACGACCAGCGGTTTTGCCGAGCCCACTGCCAATACCGCGACCAACACGCTTGCTTGCGTGCTTGGCGCCCTCGGCTGGTTTTAGATTGTTGAGTCGCATTGCTTATCCCTCACACTTCACTAAGTAGGCAACTTTTTTTATCATGCCGCGCACTTCAGGGGTGTCCTGAAGTTCAGTGCTATGGTTGATTCGGCGCAATCCAAGCCCACGCACGGTGGCACGATGATCCTGCTTGGTCCCAATAATGCTTTTGACCAGCGTCACCTTGATTTTTTTCTCTGACACGATCAGGCCTCCAGAATTTCCTGCACGGACTTGCCACGCTTGGCGGCAATCTCGGCAGGCGTGCTCATGGCCAACAAACCCTTGATAGTCGCACGCACCAAGTTGTATGGATTGGTCGAACCAATCGCCTTGGCCACGACATCGGTAACACCCATGACTTCAAAAACTGCACGCATTGGTCCGCCTGCGATAACGCCCGTACCCGCGGCGGCAGGAGACATCAAAACAGTCGTGGCACCATGCTTGCCCACAACCGGGTGATGCAAAGAGCCATCCTTGAGGCTAACTTTGGACAACTTGCGCCGCGCCTCATCCATGGCTTTCTGGACTGCGACTGGAACCTCACGCGCCTTGCCCTTGCCCATGCCCACGCCACCATCGCCGTCACCAACTACAGTCAAGGCCGCAAAGCCAAGAATCCGGCCGCCTTTGACAACCTTGGTAACACGATTGATTGCCACCATTTTTTCGCGCAGCCCATCATCGCGCTCTTCGGTAGCCTGTTGCTGTTTTTTTGTTTGCGGTTTCGCCATTTCTATCTCGCTCTTTCAGCCGGCGTTAGAACTTCAGTCCATTTTCACGAGCCGTGTCAGCCAACGCCTTTACACGCCCGTGGTACTTGAATCCGGAACGATCAAACGCAACCTCAGCCACACCCTTGGCCTTGGCACGCTCGGCAATCAGCTTGCCAACAACCTTGGCAGCCTCGACATTCCCACCATTAGTCAACTGCTTGCGGACATCCGGTTCGGCAGTCGAAGCTGACGCGAGGACTTGCGTGCCGCAGCCTGAATAGACTTGGGCATAAATGTGACAGTTCGACCGATGGATGCAAAGCCGTACAATCTTCAACTCCGCAATTTTGGCGCGGGTTTTGCGCGCCCTGCGCAGACGAGATTCTTTCTTGTTCATGAATAAGCCCTTAGTGTAGTTTCCTGGAAGAATTACTTCTTCTTGGTTTCCTTGATAACCACGACCTCATCCGAATAACGGACGCCCTTGCCTTTGTATGGTTCGGGCGAACGATAGGAACGTACCTCAGCCGCCACCTGGCCCACCAATTGACGATCAATACCCTTGATCAGGATTTCTGTTTGCGTAGGAGTTTCGACCTTGATGCCATTGGGCATCTCATGCACGATAGGGTGCGAGTAACCCAAGGAAAGATTCAACTTCGTCCCTTGCGCCTGCGCCTTGTAACCCACACCAACCAGTGTCAGCTTTTTTTCAAAGCCCTTGGTTACGCCTGTTACCATGTTGCTCACGAGAGCACGCATAGTTCCCGACATAGCCGAGCTATTGGGATGACTCTCGATGGCACGGCATACCAGCGCATCACCATCCATCTCAACCCTGACAGCCGGAAGAATGAACTGAGTCAGAGAACCCATCGGTCCCTTAACCATAATTTGATCTGCGGTCACTGCCACTTCAACACCTTTCGGCAGAACGACCGGATTCTTGGCGATACGAGACATTCTTAGCTACTCCTTACGCCACAATGCAAAGCACTTCGCCGCCAACATTGACGCTGCGTGCCTTACGATCTGTCATCACACCCTTCGGGGTGGACACGATTGCAATACCCAGACCGTTCATCACTTTGGGCAGATCTTGCTGGCCGCGATAAATACGCAAACCGGGACGGGAAACTCGCTCAAGCCGTTCAATAACAGGGCGGCCTGCGTAGTACTTCAGCTCAATGTCAAGTTCCGCCTTGGTTCCATCTTTGCGTACAGCGAAATTTTCGATATACCCCTCATCCAGAAGCACTTTGGCAATTGCTTCCTTAAGCTTCGACGAAGGCATAGAGACGCCCAGTTTTTCGGCCATCTGCCCATTACGGATGCGCGTCAGCATATCGGCGATCGGATCAGTCATACTCATTCTTCAGCCCTCACCAACTTGCCTTGGACATGCCAGGAACTTCGCCTCGCATGGCGATATCCCGCAACTTATTGCGACACAATCCAAACTTCTTGAAAACACCACGCGGCCGCCCCGTCAATGCACAACGATTTCTTTGCCGCACGGGACTTGCATTGCGTGGCAACAATTGCAGCTTAAGGCGCGCCTGCATGCGTTCATCATCGCCGAGTTTGACATTGTCGATAATGGCCATCAGTTCTGCGCGCTTTGCAGCATACTTTGCAACCATTTTGGCCCGCTTGGCCTCACGATTTTTCAGTGAAAGTTTTGCCATGAGTCCCTCAATTCTTGAAGGGGAATTTGAATGCAGACAATAACGCCTTCGCTTCTGCATCGGTTTTCGCCGTTGTGGTGATGCTGATATTCATACCCCGCAATGCATCGATCTTGTCGTACTCGATTTCGGGGAAAATAATTTGCTCCTTGACACCAATGTTGTAGTTGCCTCGACCGTCGAAGCCCTTGCTACCGGGTATTCCGCGGAAGTCACGGATACGCGGGATGGCAACACTGATCAATCGATCAAGAAACTCAAACATGTGCGCGCCACGCAATGTCACCATGCATCCAATTGGATAGCCTTCACGAATCTTGAATCCAGCAATCGCTTTGCGTGCTTTGGTAACGACCGGCTTCTGACCTGCAATCTTGGTCATATCACCAAGTGCGTTTTCAAGAATCTTCTTATCCGCCACAGCCTCGCCCACACCCATATTGAGCGTGATTTTGGTAATGCGCGGCACCTCCATTACAGAAGCGTACCCGAACTGCTCCCGCAATAGCGGTACAACGTCTTTTCTGTAGAACTCTTGCAAGCGTGCCATGAACTATCCTTTACACCTTAACCAGTTCGCCATTTGACTTGAACACTCGAACCTTGCTTCCATCCTCGAGAACCTTGAAGCCAACGCGGTCACCTTTCTGAGTGCTTGGATTGAACAAAGCAACATTGGAAAGGTGGATCGGCATTTCCTTCTCAACAATCCCGCCAGCTTGCCCCTTCATTGGGTTTGGGCGACTATGCTTCTTCACGCGATTGACCCCCCCCACCAGCAGCAGATCGCCATCCAAGCAAGCAAGTACCGTCCCGCGCCTACCCTTGTCTCGCCCAGCGGTGACAAGGACATCATCGCCTTTACGAATCTTTTCCATTTATTTCGTTCCTATCCGCCCACTTAGAGCACTTCGGGGGCAAGCGAGACAATCTTCATGAAGCGCTCGTTGCGCAACTCCCGGGTCACCGGGCCGAAGATGCGCGTACCGATCGGCTCTAGCTTGTTGTTCAGCAAAACCGCGGCATTATTGTCAAATCTGATCAGGGAGCCATCCGAGCGACGCACACCCTTTGCCGTACGCACGACGACCGCACTATAAACCTCGCCTTTCTTGACTCGGCCACGAGGAGCAGCGTCTTTAATGCTGACCTTGATGATGTCTCCGATACCGGCATAACGACGCTTGGATCCGCCCATCACCTTGATGCACATTATTGAACGCGCACCCGTGTTGTCGGCTACGTCTAGCCGTGACTGCATTTGAATCATCTAACTCTCCAACTTTACCTGTGATCGCTTCCGAGACACAGTCAGTTTTGGACCCCGCTGGTTACTTCGGGGACTGATGCCGGCCAGAAACGCTACCGGCGCGAACAAAGAGGCGGGATTATAACTACTCCGCCTTTTCTGTCAAATATTTTTTAAACCATGCGCGCTTTTTCTACTACCTTGCTAACGCGCCACGCCTTGGTCCTGGCAATTGGCGCGCACTCTTCGATCTGGACCAGATCACCCTCTGTCGCGGTTAGTCCTTCAATGTGAGCATGGTATTTTCTCGAGCGGGTAATCACCTTGCCGATCACAGGATGCTTGACTCGGCGCTCAATCAGAACCGTCACGGTTTTTTGCATCTTATCGCTGACCACCCGACCTTCAAGGGTGCGGCGCATGGGTTGGCTAGCTTGACTCATTTAGCATTAGCCCTTTCAGTCTGGATTGTCTTGATACGTGCCACATCTTTACGCAGCTTGGCAAGTTGGCTGGTGTTGCTCAATTGTTGTGTCGACAATTGCATCCGCAGGGAAAACTGTGCCTTGCGCAATTCAAGCAATTCCTTGCCGAGCTCATCATTACTTTTTTTTCTCAATTCGGTAGCTTTCATTGCTTACCCCAAATGACGCGTCACAAAGGTTGTTGCGATCGGAAGCTTCGCAGCAGCAAGATCAAATGCCTCACGTGCCAGCGCCTCATCGACACCGTCCATTTCGTACAATACTTTACCGGGCTGGATTTCGGCAACCCAGTATTCAGGATTACCCTTGCCATTACCCATCCGCACCTCAGCAGGCTTCTTGGATATCGGCTTATCCGGGAAAATTCGAATCCAGATGCGCCCACCCCGCTTGATATGTCGCGTCATGGCACGGCGTGCAGCCTCAATTTGACGCGCCGTGAGTCGGCCGCGCGCAATGGCTTTGAGACCATACTCGCCAAAGCTCACTTTTGCACCGCGCGTCGCCAGTCCGGTATTACGGCCCTTGTGTTCCTTGCGATACTTCCTACGTGCTGGTTGTAGCATTCCTCTTTACTCCTTCACATCCTGGCCAGCAGCATCGGGCTTGGCCCCGGATGTTTTACGGACCCGCTTGACTTGAGGTTTGGCAGCCTCGCCTACCCCCGCCTCTGGCTTTGTATCCTGCGCTCCTGTTTCAGATTTTTTGGCCGGCTTACGAACAGCCGATTTAGCCTCGCCTTCCAAGCCAGTTGCCACACCCTTTCCTGGTCGCTTGGCACGCTTAACTGGTTCTTCAATAGCACGATCTGGAGCAGATACGGCATTTTCACCGCGATTCATAGACTCGCCCTTGAAAACCCATACCTTGATTCCAATCACTCCATATGTTGTTTTAGCCTCGGAGGTCCCATAGTCAATCTCGGCACGAAGCGTATGCAGCGGGACTCTTCCCTCTCTGTACCACTCGGTGCGCGCAATTTCCGCCCCATTCAACCGACCTGAGCTCATAATCTTGATCCCTTGAGCCCCCAGACGCATTGCGTTTTGCATGGCGCGCTTCATGGCACGGCGGAACATGATGCGCTTTTCCAACTGCTGAGCAATGGAGTCAGCGATCAATTGGGCATCGATTTCAGGCTTGCGAATTTCCTCGATACTGACATGTACCGGAACACCCATGCGACGCTGGAGGTCTTGCTTCAACTGCTCGATATCCTCACCCTTCTTGCCAATGACGACACCAGGGCGGGCACTAAATACTGTAACTCGTGCATTTTTGGCGGGCCGCTCTATTACCACCCTGCCGACAGATGCGTGCGCCAGTTTTTTCTTGAGGTAATCACGAACCGCAATATCCTCGCGCAACATGGCTGGGAAAGCTTTCGAGTTGGCAAACCAGCGAGAGGACCAATCGCGTGTTACTGCCAGGCGAAAGCCAATCGGATGAATTTTTTGTCCCATACTTGTTCCTTATTCGCCAACTGACACGTAAATGTGGCAGGTTTGTTTGCTGATTCGATTGCCACGGCCTTTGGCGCGTGCGGTGAATCGCTTAAGTACCGCACCCTGCTCGACATGAATACGGGTGACTTTAAGCGAGTCGATGTCAGCCCCGCTATTGTGTTCTGCATTAGCAATTGCCGACTCAAGGACTTTCTTGACAATGACAGCACCTTTTTTTGGGGAAAAGGCAAGAATGTTCAAGGCCTGATCTACTGACTTGCCACGTACGAGGTCGGCAACAAGGCGTCCCTTCTGTGCAGACAGTCGGACACCTCGCAGAATTGCATTAGTTTCCATTGTGATATGCCCCTTTACTTCTTCGCCGCCTTTTTGCCAGCCGCATGCCCCTTGAAGGTACGCGTAATGGCAAATTCGCCGAGCTTGTGCCCAACCATGTTCTCCGAAACATAAACCGGAATGTGTTGCTTGCCGTTATGCACGGCAATGGTCAAACCAATAAAGTCGGGAAGAATGGTTGATCGTCGCGACCACGTTTTGATTGGGCGCTTATCGCTCGATGCGCGAGCGGTATCAACCTTCCTCAGCAGATGATCATCCACAAAAGGTCCCTTTTTGATTGAACGAGCCATGTCTTACCCCTTAACGCTTATGACGGCGCTGAACAATCATGTTGTCAGTGCGCTTGTTGCTGCGAGTACGATAACCTTTGGTCGGCTGTCCCCACGGGCTGACGGGCACACGCCCCTCTCCAGTTCTACCTTCGCCGCCTCCATGCGGGTGATCGACTGGGTTCATTGCTGTTCCACGAACGGTTGGGCGAATACCACGCCAGCGATTCGCACCAGCCTTGCCGATTTTGCGCAAGTTGTTTTCTTCATTTCCAACTTCGCCTATCGTGGCACGGCAGTCAACATGCACACGGCGGATTTCGCCAGAACGCAAACGAACCTGTGCATAACTGCCTTCTCTGGCGAGCAACTGCACCGAAGTCCCGGCTGCACGCGCCAGTTGAGCACCCTTGCCTGGCATTAGCTCAATGCAGTGGATTGTGCTACCAACAGGAATATTGCGGATCGGTAATGTGTTGCCAGATTTGATCGGCGCTTCCGGACCACTCAACACCTCCTGGCCAACCACCATACCCTTCGGCGCGATGATGTAGCGGCGCTCACCATCTGCATAGCAAATAAGAGCAATATTTGCCGAACGATTTGGGTCGTATTCAAGTCGCTCAACCTTTGCGACAATACCATCCTTGTTACGCTTGAAATCAACCACTCGATAGTGCTGCTTGTGTCCGCCGCCCTGATGCCGTGTCGTAATATGGCCATGATTGTTGCGGCCGGCCTTGTTTGATTTCTTCTCGGTCAGCGCATCAAGAGAGCGCCCTTTATGCAGATTGGGATTGACAATCTTAACGAGTGCACGCCGACCAGCAGAGGTAGGTTTGACTTTGACAATGGCCATTACGCAACCCCTTCCGCGAAGTTAATTTCCTGTCCAGGCATCAGGCTCACATATGCCTTGCGAACATCGCTACGACGCCCCATGCTCTTACCGAAACGTTTGGCCTTGCCTTTGGCATTCGCCACTTGGACAGAATTTACCTCAACCTTGAAAAGAAGCTCAACCGCAGCTTTGATTTCCGGCTTGGTTGCATCGGGAACAACGACAAACACAACCTGATTGGCTTTTTCAGCCAGCATAGTCGCCTTTTCAGAGATTTGCGGCGCCAAGAGCACCTGCATCAGACGCTCCTGATTGAATTGTTTTGCACTCATGCCAGCATCTCCTCCAGTTTTGCCACCGCGCCCTTAGTTAGCAATACGCGCGGGAAACGAACCAGCGTCAAGGGGTCAGCGTGCCTGGGCTCCAAAACAAGAACATTAGGTAGATTTCTCGCGGCCAACATCAGGTTGTCATTCAAATCATCCGTGACAAGCAGAGCTGATTCAATCCCCATATTTTTAAGCTTTTGAGCAACTAGTCGCGTTTTCGGCGCTTCTACATTGAAATTCTCTACAACAACAAGGCGGCCTTCGCGCGCCAACTGGGAAAGAATTGCCGCTATCCCGGCGCGGTACATTTTTCGGTTGACCTTGTGAGAAAAGTTTTCCTCTGGGGTGTTAGGAAACGCCCGACCACCTCCACGCCACAAGGGACTTGAAGTCATGCCGATACGCGCACGACCAGTACCTTTTTGCCGCCACGGCTTCTTTGTGCTGTGCCGCACTTCTGCACGCGTCATCTGAGCACGATTACCTGAACGGGCATTTGCCTGATATGCAATGACCAGCTGATGTACCAACGCTTCGTTGTAATCGCGCCCGAACAGGCCATCCGAAACGCTAACCGTCGCGCCAGCCTGACCCTGCTCATCAATTAATTTAAGCTCCATGAGCACCCCTTACTTAGCCGTCGCAGCTGACTTCACAGCCGGACGGACAATAACCTGGCCGCCACGCGACCCCGGTACCGCACCCTTGATCATCAGCAATTGACGGCTCTCGTCAATCCGCACGACCTCAAGATTTTGGGTAGTACGATTCACATCGCCTAAATGACCCGCCATGCGCTTTCCAGGAAAGACGCGGCCCGGATCCTGCGCCATCGAGATCGAACCTGGTGAGTTATGGGATACGGAGTTACCGTGTGAAGCCCTGTTTGAACTGAAATGGTGACGCTTGATCGAGCCTGAAAATCCCTTACCGATCGAAGTCCCGGTTACATCAACTTTCTGACCAACCGAAAAAACGGTAACGCCTAGCGAATCTCCCGACTTGATATCGGCAGCATGAGCTTCATCAACTTGGAACTCTGCCAGAGCCTCGGCAGCCTCAACTCCAGCCTTAGCGAAATGACCGGCGGCAGGCTTCCCTACCCGCGAAACTCGACGCGCACCAAATGCAACCTGCACCGCCGAGTAACCATCGATTTCCTGCGTTTTGATCTGAGTAACGCGATTGTTCGACACATCAAGCACAGTTACCGGAACAGTACTACCATCCTCGGTAAAGATGCGCGTCATGCCGACCTTGCGTCCAACAAGGCCTAAACTCATTTTTTCTCCTAAATCCGGCTACGATTGGCCGGGCTAGTGTTTCAGTTGTTTATCGAGCGCTACGCGTATAGCACTAGTTCTGTACATCTATTGCATTATTGCAGCTTGATTTCCACGTCCACGCCCGCCGGTAGATCCAGCTTCATCAGCGCATCGACCGTCTTGTCAGTCGGGTCGATAATATCCATCAGGCGCAAATGCGTGCGAATTTCAAATTGATCGCGGGATGTTTTATTCACGTGGGGCGAACGTAGAATGTTGTAGCGCTCGATTCGGGTTGGAAGTGGAACCGGACCACGAACAACAGCCCCAGTACGCTTGGCTGTATCCACAATTTCAAGTGCTGATTGATCGATGAGTCGATAATCGAACGCCTTGAGACGGATACGGATTTTCTGGTTTTGCATGAAGCTATCCTTAAAGAACAAGGCGCCAAAATGGGCCAAAAACGAAGGGCAGGATTATCCTGCCCTTCGAGAAAAAAAGCAACACTTTACTCGATGATTTTCGCGACGACGCCGGCGCCGACGGTGCGACCACCTTCGCGGATCGCGAAGCGCAGCCCGTCTTCCATCGCGATCGGCGCAATCAGCTTGACCGTCATCTGCACGTTGTCGCCCGGCATCACCATCTCGATGCCCGCTGGCAGTTCGCACGCACCGGTCACGTCCGTGGTCCGGAAGTAGAACTGCGGACGGTAGCCGTTGAAGAACGGGGTGTGACGTCCGCCTTCGTCCTTCGACAGGACATAGACTTCGGCTACGAAATGGGTGTGCGGGGTGATGGAGCCCGGCTTGGCCAGCACTTGGCCACGCTCGACTTCTTCACGCTTGGTGCCGCGCAGCAGCACGCCGACGTTGTCGCCCGCCTGACCCTGGTCGAGCAGCTTGCGGAACATTTCGACGCCAGTGCAGGTGGTCTTGACGGTCGGGCGGATGCCGACGATTTCGATTTCTTCACCCACCTTGACGATGCCGCGCTCGACACGACCGGTGACGACGGTGCCGCGCCCGGAGATGGAGAAGACGTCTTCGATGGGCATCAGGAAGGGTTTGTCGATGGCGCGCTCGGGGGTGGGGATGTAGCTGTCGAGGGCTTCGGCCAGCTTCATGATGGCGCCTTCGCCGAGTTCGCCTTTGTCGCCTTCCATGGCTTTGAGGGCGGAGCCCTTGACGATCGGGATGTCGTCGCCTGGGAAGTCGTATTTGCTGAGCAGCTCGCGGACTTCCATTTCGACGAGTTCGAGGAGTTCGGCGTCGTCAACCATGTCGCACTTGTTCATGAAGACGATGATGTAGGGGACGCCAACCTGACGGGCGAGCAGGATGTGCTCGCGGGTCTGGGGCATCGGGCCGTCAGCGGCGGAGACGACCAGGATGGCGCCGTCCATCTGGGCGGCACCGGTGATCATGTTCTTGACGTAGTCGGCGTGCCCCGGGCAGTCAACGTGCGCGTAGTGACGGCCAGCCGTCTCGTATTCGACGTGCGCGGTGTTGATGGTGATGCCGCGTGCCTTTTCTTCCGGCGCCGCGTCAATCTGGTCGTAGGCTTTCGCCTCACCACCAAATTTCGCCGACAGGATCGTCGTGATCGCCGCCGTCAACGTGGTCTTGCCATGGTCCACGTGCCCAATCGTCCCCACATTCACGTGCGGCTTCGTACGCTCAAATTTGCCTTTTGCCATGATTCGCTTCCTTTAAAGAACAGGTTTATTTCTTGTTAATGACCGCTTCGGCGACGTTCTTTGGCGCCTCGCTGTAGTGCTTGAATTCCATCGAATAGGTAGCACGCCCCTGTGACAAGGAACGCAACTGGGTCGAATAGCCGAACATCTCTGCAAGCGGCACTTCGGCCTTGACCAGCTTGATTCCACCAGCCGCATCTTCCATGCCGTGCACGATGCCACGACGGCCCGACAGATCGCCCATAACATTACCCATGTAATCCTCGGGCGTTTCAACCTCAACAGCCATCATCGGCTCGAGCAACACAGGACTGGCCTTGCGCATCGCATCCTTGAAGGCCATCGAAGCAGCCATCTTGAACGCGTTTTCGTTCGAGTCCACGTCATGATAGGAGCCATCAAATAGGGTGACCTTGACGTCTACCACCGGGAAGCCGGCCAACACACCATTGGGAAGAGTTTCCTGAAGCCCCTTATCAACAGCTGGGATATATTCGCGCGGCACCGTGCCACCCTTGATGGCATCAACAAATTCGTAGCCCTTGCCTTGCTCATTCGGCTCGAGTTTGATCCAGACATGACCATACTGACCACGGCCACCAGACTGCTTGACGAACTTCCCTTCCTGCTCAACCGGTTTCCGAATTGCTTCGCGATAGGCGACCTGAGGTGCACCAACATTGGCCTCAACGTTGAATTCACGCCTCATGCGATCAACAAGAATTTCGAGGTGCAATTCACCCATTCCGGAGATGATGGTCTGACCGGACTCTTCGTCGGTACGCACACGGAATGACGGGTCTTCTTGCGCCAGTCGATTAAGGGCGATACCCATCTTCTCCTGGTCAGCCTTAGTTTTCGGCTCGACGGCCACGTGAATTACCGGCTCCGGGAATTCCATGCGCATCAGGGTAATAACCTTATCAAGCGCACAGAGAGTCTCACCAGTTGTTGCTTCCTTGAGGCCAACCGCTGCTGCGATATCGCCAGCGCGAACCTCCTTGATTTCCTCGCGTTGGTTCGCATGCATTTGCAGAATGCGGCCGATACGCTCCTTGCGACCCTTCACCGGGTTGTAGATGGTGTCACCGGAATTGATAACGCCGGAATATACGCGGAAGAATGTCAGTTGTCCTACGAAAGGATCCGTCATGATCTTGAATGCCAGGGCAGCAAATGGCTCTTCATCTGAAGCCTTGCGTTGGCCTTCGGATTCATCATCCAAGACACCCTTGACAGGCGGGATATCTGTTGGCGCGGGCATATATTCAACGACAGCATCAAGCATCGCCTGAACGCCCTTGTTCTTGAAAGCCGAACCACACAGCATCGGCACTATCTCGCTGGCAATGGTACGTTGACGCAATGCCATCTTGATATCCGCCTCGGACAGGTCACCCTCTTCGAGGTACTTGTTCATTAGCTCTTCCGAAGCCTCAGCGGCAGCCTCTAGCATCTTCTCACGCCAGATTTTGCAGGTCTCCACCAAATCCTCTGGAATATCGCCGTAGGTAAACTTGGTTCCTTGAGAAGAATCGTCCCAAACAATTGCCTTCATCTTGACCAGATCAACAACGCCCTCGAACTTATCTTCAGCACCGATCGGAACCTGGAGCGGTATCGGATTGGCTTTGAGGCGCTCACGCATCTGATCGTGCACCTTAAAGAAGTTGGCGCCAGTGCGGTCCATCTTGTTCACGAAAGCCAAACGCGGCACGCCATACTTGTTGGCTTGACGCCAGACTGTCTCGGACTGCGGCTGGACTCCACCTACCGCACAATAAACCATGCAGGCGCCATCGAGAACACGCATCGAGCGCTCCACTTCGATAGTGAAGTCAACGTGACCCGGAGTGTCGATAATATTGACACGGTGCTCCTGGAAGTTGTTTCCCATACCCTTCCAGAAACAGGTAGTAGCAGCTGAGGTAATCGTGATCCCACGCTCCTGCTCTTGCTCCATCCAGTCCATGGTGGCCGCGCCGTCATGCACCTCACCGATCTTGTGATTAACACCGGTATAGAAAAGGATGCGCTCGGTGGTTGTCGTCTTGCCGGCGTCGATATGCGCCGAAATGCCGATATTGCGATAACGCTCAATTGGGGTCTTGCGGGCCACTTGAATTACCTGTCTTTCTAAACCTGCCACCAGAAATAATATTCCGGGCAGATGCAATAAATAAGCCGCCAGACGATTCTGGCGGCATGTCTAAATTATCAGAACCTGAAATGCGAGAAAGCCTTGTTGGCCTCTGCCATGCGATGGACTTCCTCACGCTTCTTCATTGCTGCACCACGGCCTTCTGCCGCCTCCAGTAACTCAGTAGCCAGCCGCTGGTCCATGGACTTTTCACTACGCTTGCGCGCCGCCTCACGAATCCAGCGCATCGAGAGTGCCAAGCGACGGGAAGGGCGAACTTCAACGGGCACCTGATAGTTTGCACCACCAACACGACGGCTCTTGACCTCGACGATCGGCTTGACGTTGTTGATTGCAGAAGAGAACACTTCAACGGGGTCTTTGCCGCTCTTTTGGGAAATCACACTGAACGCACCATATACGATACGCTCAGCAACAGATTTCTTGCCGCTCGTCATGATGACATTGACAAATTTGGAAACCTCGACATTGCCGAATTTTGGATCAGGCAGGATGTCGCGCTTAGGAACTTCTCTACGACGTGGCATACAAATAACCTCTCTAGCGAATGGCCTGATCAGGCCTTCTTGGGCCGCTTGGCACCATACTTGGAACGGGACTGCTTACGATCCTTGACGCCCTGGGTATCCAAGCTACCGCGCACGATGTGATAACGCACGCCAGGCAAGTCCTTGACACGACCACCACGAATCAGGACTACCGAGTGCTCCTGAAGGTTGTGGCCCTCACCACCGATGTATGAGATCACTTCGAAACCGTTCGTCAGGCGAACTTTTGCAACCTTACGGAGTGCCGAGTTCGGCTTTTTAGGTGTAGTCGTGTAAACACGCGTACACACGCCGCGCCGCGCTGGGCAGTTTCCTAAAGCGGGGACCTTACTTTTTGACTTTTCCGCTTGCCGCGGCTTGCGGACAAGCTGATTAATTGTTGGCATAACTGTTTTTCCTGATTCGTGGATCGATAAGATCAACTACACGGTTAACTAATAGGTGGAAAAAAGAGGCGGAATTGTATTAGGGGCACCCGGAGACGTCAACTCATCTGAGTATCCACCTGCTCATTCGATTGTCCAGATAACTCCGAACCCATATTCCCAAATACAGCCTCTTGCCCGCTGCTTTGCATACGGCGATTACGGTGATAGGCCAAACCGGTTCCAGCCGGGATAAGACGCCCAACGATAACGTTCTCCTTCAGCCCGCGAAGCTCATCACGTTTGCCCATGATGGCTGCCTCGGTAAGGACACGGGTCGTTTCCTGGAATGAAGCAGCTGAAATGAACGAGTCCGTAGATAAGCTCGCCTTCGTAATTCCCAGCAACATGAATTGGAATTCAGCAGGGCGCTTACCTTCAGAGGCTAGCTTATCGTTTTCATCCAGCACCTCGGAACGCTCGACCTGCTCTTCACGTATGAAGCGTGAGTCACCCGGTTCAGTAATCACCACGCGCCGCAACATCTGGCGGACGATCACCTCAATATGCTTGTCATTGATCTTGACACCCTGCAAGCGATAGACATCCTGCACTTCATCGATGATGTATCGAGCCAACTCCTCAACGCCTTTCAGACGCAGAATGTCGTGCGGATCGACAGGGCCATCGACAATAACCTCACCCTTGTTAACCACTTGGCTATCGTGGGCCATGACATGCTTGTCCTTCGGTATCAGGTACTCATGTGTCGTACCGTCCAATTCGGTAATCATCAAACGTTGCTTACCCTTGGTGTCTTTGCCGAAAGATACTGTGCCGGTAACCTCGGCGAGCATGCCGGCATCCTTGGGCGAGCGAGCCTCGAACAATTCAGCAACACGCGGCAGGCCACCGGTGATGTCACGTGTTTTGACTGACTCTTGCGGTATGCGCGCCAAAACTTCACCAACGCTAACTGTCTGCCCATTCTTGACGGTAATGATCGAGCCAACATGGAAGGTAATCGCCACTGAGTGGTCTGAGCCATGAATCCTCACCTCCTGCCCCGCCTCGTCCAGCAACTTCACTTGCGGGCGGACTCCCTTGGCTTGTGCTTTTCCTCCGCGCTTTGGGTCGATAACAACAAGCGTCGACAGGCCGGTAACGTCGTCCATTTGCTCCGCAACCGTAACGCCCTTCTCAACGTTCTCGAAGCGCACGGTACCTGCATATTCGGTCACAATCGGACGGGTATGCGGATCCCAGGTGGCCAGTTGGGCACCAGCCTTGACCTGAACCCCATCGTCGGCAAGAAGTGTGGCGCCATAAGGAACCTTGTGGCGCTCGCGTTCGCGGCCGTGATCATCTGTGATCAACACTTCAGCCGAGCGGGCAATGATGATTTTTTCGTTCTTCGGATTGGATACGTAGCGCATTGTTGCTGAAAAACGAACCGTACCAGTACTCTTGGCTTCAATATGACTCTGCGCAGCAGCCCGGGAAGCCGCGCCGCCGACGTGGAAGGTGCGCATCGTTAGCTGCGTACCTGGCTCACCGATAGATTGGGCGGCAATTACGCCTATCGCTTCTCCCGAGTTAACCAGCGAACCCCGCCCAAGGTCTCGACCGTAACACTTGGCACACAACCCATATCGCGTTTCGCATGTCAGAGGGGTACGAACGAAAACCTCGTCGATACCCAACTTTTCAATGGCATCCACTGCATCTTCATCGAGCATGACCCCAGCGGCGAAGAGAACTTCTTGACTATCAGGATCAATTACGTCAGCAGCTACCACGCGGCCAAGGATACGTTCACGCAACGGTTCAACAACCTCACCACCTTCGACCAATGCCTTCATTGCAAACCCATTGACAGTCATGCAATCGTCTTCTGTCACTACAAGATCCTGTGTGACATCGACCAGGCGGCGCGTCAAATAACCCGAGTTAGCCGTCTTTAAGGCTGTGTCTGCCAGACCTTTGCGGGCACCATGGGTTGAAATGAAGTACTGAAGGACGTTCAGGCCTTCACGGAAGTTTGTAGTAATCGGTGTCTCGATGATGGAGCCATCCGGCTTGGCCATCAGACCCCGCATACCCGCGAGCTGGCGAATCTGGGCCGCGGAACCGCGCGCGCCAGAGTCGGCCATCATGTAGATCGAATTGAAGGAGTCCTGGGTAATCTCCTTGCCAGTGATGTCGCGCACCTTCTGATGCTGCAATTGATCCATCATCGCCTTGGCTACTTGATCACCAGCACGCCCCCAGATATCAACCACCTTGTTGTAGCGCTCACCAACGGTAACGAGACCAGAGGTGTACTGCTTTTCGATCTCTTTGACCTCAGCCTCAGCTGCTTCGATGATTCCATGCTTTTGCCCCGGAACCAGCATGTCATCGATGCAGATGGAAATCCCACCCCGCGTGGCCAAACGGAAACCAGACTGCATCAGCTTGTCAGCAAAGACGACCGTCTCCTTGAGACCACAGCGCCGGAAGCTTTCGTCGATCAGCTTTGAAATTTCCTTCTTCTTGAGCGGTTTGTCGATGACCTTGAATGGCAAACCCTTTGGAAGGATTTCAGACAACAGGGCACGCCCGGCGGTTGTGGAATAGCGCGTGATTTTTTCTCGCCAACTATTGCCATCCGCTTCAAATTCGCGGATACGCACTGAAATACGCGCGTGTAGATCTGTTTGGCGCAATTCCACGGCCCTTGCAACTTCGGCAATATCTGCAAACATCATTCCGCTGCCCTGGGCAGCAGCATTCTCACGTGTTGCGTAATAGAGGCCGAGCACCACATCCTGCGAAGGAACGATGATGGGGGCACCGTTTGCAGGTGAGAGAACGTTGTTGGAAGCAAGCATCAGGGTACGGGCTTCGACCTGCGCTTCGAGTGACAAAGGCACGTGAACCGCCATCTGGTCACCGTCAAAGTCGGCGTTGAATGCTGTACAAACGAGCGGATGCAACTGGATCGCCTTACCCTCAATCAGGGTCGGTTCAAAGGCTTGAATACCGAGTCGATGTAACGTCGGAGCTCGGTTGAGCATCACCGGATGCTCCCGGATGACTTCTTCCAGAATGTCCCAGACTACTCCGGTCTCTGCTTCAACTTCCTTCTTCGCAGCCTTGATGGTGCTGGCAACACCCATCTTTTCAAGCCGCTCGAAAATGAATGGCTTGAACAATTCGAGCGCCATCTTCTTTGGAAGACCACATTGATGCAGCTTAAGTTGCGGGCCAACGACGATGACCGAACGTCCGGAATAGTCGACGCGCTTGCCGAGCAGGTTCTGACGGAAACGACCGCCCTTGCCCTTGATCATGTCAGCCAGCGACTTGAGCGGCCGCTTGTTGGCGCCTGTCATCGCCTTGCCACGACGACCATTATCGAGTAACGAATCGACAGCTTCCTGCAGCATCCGCTTTTCATTCCGGACAATGATGTCCGGCGCTTTGAGTTCAAGCAGACGCTTCAACCGGTTGTTGCGGTTAATCACGCGACGATAAAGATCGTTGAGATCCGATGTGGCGAAACGACCACCGTCGAGTGGCACGAGAGGGCGCAAATCCGGGGGCAAAACAGGTAACACTTCGAGAATCATCCACTCCGGCTTGATCCCGGATTGCTGGAATGCCTCAAGAATCTTCAGGCGCTTGGCATATTTCTTGATCTTTGCCTCGGAACCAGTTGCTTCAAGCTCCCGGCGCAGAGTTTCGACCTCATGGGCCAGGTCGAGGCTGCGCAACAATTCGCGCACGCCTTCTGCGCCCATCACGGCGGTGAAGTCATCACCGTATTCCTCAACCTTGGCAAGATAATCGTCTTCGGTCAGTAATTGCGCACGATTCAGCGGCGTCATGCCGGGATCGACGACAACATAGGCTTCGAAGTACAGGACGCGCTCGATATCGCGCAACGTCATGTCCAACACCATGCCGAGACGGCTGGGCAAGCTCTTCAGGAACCAGATGTGCGCCGTCGGCGAAGCCAGTTCGATGTGGCCCATGCGTTCACGGCGCACCTTGGCTTGCGTGACCTCTACGCCGCATTTTTCGCAAATAACACCACGATGCTTTAGGCGTTTATATTTTCCGCAAAGGCACTCGTAATCCTTTACGGGGCCGAAAATTTTGGCGCAGAACAGACCATCACGTTCAGGCTTGAAGGTGCGATAGTTGATCGTTTCCGGCTTTTTCACTTCACCATAAGACCAACTACGAATCTTTTCGGGCGACGCAAGGCTAATGGTAATTGCGTCGAACTCCTCTTCCTGCGTGACTTGCTTGAACAGATCGAGCAGTGCTTTCATTTATTAACTCCTGTCGCGGGTCGGGGAGATGATCAATAACGTTCCAGGTCGATGTCGATCGCCAAGGAGCGGATTTCCTTCACTAAAACATTGAAGGATTCCGGCATGCCTGCGTCAATCTTGTGCTCGCCCTTGACGATGTTTTCGTAAACTTTGGTACGGCCTGTCACGTCATCCGACTTGACAGTCAGCATTTCCTGCAGCGTGTAGGAAGCGCCATAGGCTTCCAGCGCCCAGACTTCCATTTCACCGAACCGTTGGCCGCCGAACTGCGCCTTGCCGCCGAGAGGCTGCTGAGTGACGAGGCTATACGGGCCAGTCGAACGTGCATGCATCTTGTCGTCGACAAGGTGGTGCAGCTTCAGCACATGCATGTAGCCAACCGTCACCGGGCGTTCGAAGGCCTCACCCGTGCGACCATCGTAAAGTCTTGTCTGGGTCTTGGTAGCCGTGAGGTTAAGGCGCTTGGCGACGGCTTCGGGATAGGCCAGATCCAACATCGCGCGAATTTCCTCTTCCTTGCAACCATCAAAGACTGGCGTGGCGAATGGAACACCACTGCGAAGATTACTTGCCAACTCAAAAATCTCTTCGTCACTCAGGTTGTTGATATCGCTTTCACGCCCGGAGACGTTATAAATACGGTCCAGGAATTTTCGAATCTCTCCGCCTGCTGCCTCCTGCTTAAGCATCGCATTGATTATTTCGCCAAGGCCCTTGGCCGCCCAACCCAGATGAGCTTCGAGAATCTGCCCGATGTTCATCCGCGAAGGAACGCCCAGCGGATTAAGGACGATATCGACCGGCGTGCCATCTTCCATGTGGGGCATGTCCTCCACAGGAACGATTCTGGACACCACACCCTTATTACCGTGGCGGCCGGCCATCTTGTCTCCCGGCTGCAAACGGCGTTTGACAGCGAGATAGACCTTAACCATCTTCTGCACGCCAGGAGGAAGCTCATCGCCTTGGGTGAGCTTTTTCTTCTTCGCCTCAAAGGCCACGTCAAAATCTTTGCGTGTCTGTTCGATGCTGTCACGCAGGCTTTCAAGCTGTTGCTGGGCTTCTTCATCCGCGAGACTGATGTCGAACCAGTGGTAGTGTTCAAGATTTGCAAGGTAGTCCTTGGCAATCTTTGTACCCTTGACGATTTTTTTAGGCCCTTTATTGGCGATTTTTCCGACCAGCAGGCGCTCGATACGCGCGAAAGTATCACGCTCGACAATACGCATCTGGTCGGCCAGATCTAGCTTGTAGCTCTTCAGCATGTCGTCAATAATCGACTGTGCGCGTTTGTCCCGCTCGATTCCTTCACGAGTAAACACCTGTACATCGATGACTGTGCCAGACATGCCGGATGGCACGCGCAGGCTGGTGTCCTTCACATCGGAAGCCTTCTCGCCGAAAATGGCTCGAAGAAGTTTTTCTTCCGGTGTCAATTGCGTTTCGCCCTTCGGCGTAACCTTCCCCACCAGCACGTCACCCGCCTCGACTTCGGCACCGATATAGACAATACCGGAATCATCCAAGCGAGAAAGTTGCGCTTCGCCCAAGGTAGCAATATCGCGCGTAATTTCCTCGGGACCCAATTTCGTATCGCGCGAAACGACGGTCAATTCCTCGATATGGATCGAAGTAAAGCGATCTTCCGCAACGACGCGCTCAGAGATCAGGATTGAATCCTCGAAGTTGTAACCGTTCCACGGCATGAAGGCCACGCGCATGTTCTGGCCCAAGGCAAGCTCACCCAGATCGGTCGATGCACCATCAGCGACCACGTCGCCCTTCTCGATCAGATCACCCACCTTGACGATAGGTCGCTGGTTGATATTGGTGTTCTGGTTTGAACGGGTGTATTTGATCAGATTGTAGATATCAACACCCACCTCACCCGGGACAGTTTCGGCATCATTGACACGTACCACGATCCGGTTCGCATCGATATAGTCGACCACGCCACCACGCAAAGCTTGTACTGCCGTGCCGGAGTCAACTGCTACCGTGCGCTCGATACCGGTACCGACCAGCGCTTTCTCCGGGCGCAAACAGGGTACCGCCTGACGTTGCATGTTAGCGCCCATCAACGCACGGTTTGCATCATCATGCTCCAGGAAAGGAATCAGCGAGGCCGCCACGGAGACAATCTGGCCCGGTGCGACGTCCATATATTGCACTTCCTGCGGTTCCTTTAACTCGAACTCGCCCTTGAAGCGGCATGAAACCAGTTCGTCTACCAGCTTCCCTTTTTTGTCGAGCTGCGCATTCGCCTGTGCAATGACGTACTTGCCTTCCTCGATAGCGGACAGATATTCGATTTCGCTGGTCACATGACCATCCGTCACCTTGCGATACGGCGTCTCCATAAAACCATATTCATTAGTGCGCGCATACAAGGCCAATGAGTTGATCAGGCCGATGTTCGGTCCTTCCGGTGTTTCGATCGGGCACACGCGACCATAGTGGGTAGGGTGCACATCGCGCACTTCGAAGCCGGCACGTTCGCGGGTCAGGCCGCCAGGGCCGAGGGCAGATACGCGCCGCTTGTGGGTAATCTCGGACAGCGGGTTGGTCTGATCCATGAACTGCGACAGCTGACTGGAACCAAAGAATTCTTTGATCGCCGCACTGATCGGCTTGGCATTGATCAGGTCATGCGGCATCAGGTTGTCGGACTCGGCCTGATTCAGGCGTTCCTTGACCGCACGCTCGACCCGGACAAGACCGGCACGGAACTGGTTCTCTGCCAACTCGCCGACAGATCGCACACGGCGGTTGCCGAGGTGATCGATATCATCAACTTCGCCGCGACCATTGCGCAATTCGACAAGAATGCGCACGACATCGAGAATATCCTCATTGGAGAGAACGCTCGACCCGACAGAACCCTCGCGACCGACACGACGATTGAACTTCATGCGACCGACAGCTGACAGGTCGTAACGCTCCTCAGAGTAGAAGAGGCCGTGGAACAGCGACTCCACGGCATCTTCCGTCGGCGGTTCGCCCGGCCGCATCATGCGGTAGATGGCAACGCGCGCGGCCCATTGGTCGGCGGTTTCGTCAGCACGCAAGGTTGTGGAAATATACGGGCCTCGATCGAGGTCGTTGATGTAAAGCGTCTTCAGACTCTCGACACCCGCCTCGGAAAGTTTGGCCAACAGGCTTTCGGTAATTTCTTCGTTGGCATTTGCGAGGATCTCACCCGTGGTCGCATCAATCACATTTTGGGCAACCACACGCCCGACCACAAAGTCGTCGGGGACAGCGATCTTCTTGATGCCCGCCTCAGCCATGTCACGGATATGCTTTGCGGTAATCCGCTTGTCCTTGGCAACCAGCACCTTGCCGGATTTGTCATGGATATCGAACTTGGCCACCTCACCACGAAGCCGCTCAGGTACTACCTCGAACTGGATACCCTTCTTGCCTAGATGGAAGGTGTCGGTTTCGAAGAAAGTCGAGAGAATCTGCTCGGGCGATAATCCAATGGCCTTGAGCAGAATGGTCGCCGGCATTTTGCGACGACGGTCAACGCGGAAATACAACAGATCCTTCGGATCAAACTCGAAATCCAGCCATGAGCCACGATAGGGAATGATGCGTGCCGAGAACAGCAGTTTGCCTGAACTGTGGGTTTTGCCCTTGTCATGCTCGAAGAACACGCCAGGTGAACGGTGCAACTGGGAAACGATGACACGCTCGGTACCGTTGATGACGAAAGAACCAGTCGTTGTCATGAGCGGGATCTCGCCCATATACACCTCCTGCTCCTTCACCTCCTTGATCCTCTCAGTGCTGCTTTCGCGATCGAGAATGACCAAGCGAACCTTCGCGCGTAACGGCGATGCAAAGGTCAGGCCACGCTGCTGGCATTCCTTGACATCGAAGGGTGGCTCCCCCAAGCGATATTCGACAAACTCGAGCCGGGCTGCGCCAGAATGCGCGACGATCGGGAAGATAGATTTGAAGGCAGCCTGCAGACCCTGGTCATTTCGCTGGGCAGCAGGTATATCTACCTGCAGAAATTGCGAGTAAGACTCCAGTTGGGTTGCCAGCAGGAAAGGAACGTTCAACACGTTCGCACGCTTGGCGAAGCTCTTGCGGATACGCTTTTTCTCGGTGTACGAGTAGGCCATGTTCGCTCCGTCAGTCAGGATTCAGGGATCAGCAAGCCAGTCGATGGCCGGTTTGCTGATCACTAAAACCTGAACTGCTCATAATGTGTTCCAAAAAAGACCAATGCAGAAAGGCTGGCCGCCCTCAGGTTCACTGAGAGGCAGCCAGCCGATGATGCAACTACAATTACTTGACTTCGACCTTTGCGCCCGCGTCTTCCAGCTGCTTCTTGAGGGCTTCGGCATCAGCCTTTGCGATTGCTTCCTTGACGGCCTTCGGGGCGCCATCAACGAGATCCTTGGCTTCCTTGAGGCCCAAGCCAGTCGCGGCTCGCACGACCTTGATGACTTCGACTTTCTTCTCGCCGGCAGCCATCAGCATGACGGTGAATTCGGTCTGCTCTTCGGCGGCCGGGGCGGCACCGCCAGCAGCGGGGGCAGCAACGGCAACAGCGGCGGCGGCGGCGGAAACGCCAAACTTCTCTTCCATTTCCTTGATCAGTTCGGACAGCTCCAGAACGGTCATGCCAGCGATGGCATCAAGGATTTCAGCTTTGCTAACAGCCATGATTACAACTCCTGAATGAAAATTGGTTCAATGAAATACGATTACGCAGTCTCTTTGGCGTCGCGCACGGCAGCGAGACCCCGGACAAACTTCGTCGGGATTTCGTTGAGCGTACGGACGAACTGGGTGATTGGTGCCTGCATGGTGCCGAGCAACTTCGACAGCAACTCTTCACGGCTGGGCATCGAGGCGAGCGCCTTGACACCATCCGCATCCATGACGTAATTCGGCATGGCGCCCGCCTTGACGACGAGCTTCTGGTTGCCCTTGCCGAAATCGTGCAACAGTTTGGCTGCGGCCACCGGATCCTTGGAAATACCGTAGATCAGCGGACCGACCATCTTGTCGGCAAGGCCCTCGAACGGCGTGCCATTGACGGCACGACGCACCAGGGTGTTCTTCAACACACGCAGGAACACATCCGCCTTGCGCGCATTGGCACGCAGGACGGTGATATCCCCCACCTCGAGACCACGGTACTCGGCGACGATAATCGACTGGGCGCCCGCAACTTCTGCGGACACTTCGGCGACTACCGCCTTCTTGTCGTCAAGATTGAGACCCACGGTCAACTCCTTTTCAAACTCCAACGCCGAAACTCGGCGCTGGCGATACGGCGACCTTCATTCAGGAATGGAAATTCCCGTCTTCGGGTTACGCCATCTGCGCAGGCTGCCGCAACGATAAACGTTGCTTGCTCTTAAGTCCTCGCGAACACCTGCGGTCTTTGACAACCCGCCACCCCGAAACAAGCAGGCGGCGGCCCAAAGTTCTTACGCTTGCGCGGCAACCAGCGTAGCCTGGTCGACACGCACCCCGGCGCCCATCGTCGAGGACACCGAGACCTTCTTCAAATACTGGCCCTTGGCGGCGGCTGGTTTGGCCTTGTTCAACGCCTCGATCAAGGCGGACATGTTCTGCTGCAACTGCTCGACCGAGAACGAAGCACGGCCGATGGTGCACATCACGATACCGGCCTTGTCGGTGCGATACTGCACTTGGCCTGCCTTGGCGTTCTTCACCGCAGTTGTGACATCCATCGTCACTGTTCCCACTTTCGGGTTCGGCATCAGGCCGCGCGGGCCGAGGATCTGGCCCAACTGGCCGACGACCTTCATGGCATCCGGCGTGGCAATGCAAACGTCGAAGTCGATTGTGCCGCCCTTGACGGCAGCTGCAAGATCATCGAAACCGATAACATCGGCGCCCGCCGCCTTAGCTTCCTCGGCCTTGGCACCCTGACAGAAAACGGCGACACGCACGCTCTTGCCAGTACCGGCCGGAAGCACTACCGAACCGCGCACCACCTGATCTGATTTCTTGGCATCGACGCCAAGATTCACGGCCACATCGATGGACTCGTTGAATTTCGCCGTGGCGCTTTCCTTGACCATGTTGAGCGCGTCGGTCAGCGGATAATTCTTGTTGCGATCAACCTTGGCTCGCGCCGCCAGGACACGCTTGGAATGCTTGGCCATGTCACACGCCCTCCACGGTAATGCCCATGCTGCGAGCGGAACCCGCGATGGTGCGAACCGCCGCGTCCATGTCAGCGGCAGTCAGATCCTTCATCTTGGTCTTGGCGATTTCCTCGGCTTGCGCACGGGTAATCTTGCCGACCTTGTCGGTATGCGGCTTCGGAGACCCCTTCTGTACACCCGCCGCCTTCTTGATCAGAATGGTGGCCGGCGGCGTCTTCATGATGAAGGTGAAGGACTTGTCCGCATAGGCGGTAATCACGCATGGAATCGGCAGACCCGGCTCCAGACCTTGAGTCTGGGCATTGAAGGACTTGCAGAATTCCATGATGTTGAGGCCGCGCTGGCCGAGCGCGGGACCGATCGGGGGCGAGGGATTCGCCTTGCCCGCCGGCACTTGCAGCTTGATATAGCCGACGATTTTCTTCGCCATGTTTGCTAACTCCTGTTAGTGAGTAATAACGCATTCCATACTGGCAACGCTCCTCTTGCTGCAGAAAAAACCGCTGCAGCGCCGGTAATGAATTTATGCCTTTTCGACCTGTGCGAATTCAAGTTCGACCGGCGTAGCACGACCGAAGATGGTCACCGAGACGCGCAAACGACTCTTTTCATAATTCACTTCCTCGACCATGCCGTTGAAATCGGTAAATGGGCCATCCTTTACGCGCACCAACTCGCCGGTTTCGAACAAAACCTTGGGACGAGGCTTTTCGACCCCCTCCTGCATCTGCTGCATGATCTTGTTAACTTCCTTTTCGGAGATCGGGGTCGGCTTGGTGGCCGTGCCACCAACGAAACCGGTCACCTTGGGCGTACTTTTGACGAGATGCCAGGATTGATCGTCCATATCCATCTCGACCAACACATAGCCGGGGAAGAACTTACGCTCGGAGGTGTGCTTCTGGCCAGACTTCATTTCCACCACTTCTTCGACCGGCACCAGAATCTGACCAAATTTGTCCTGCATACCGGCGCGCGAAATGCGTTCGATCAGCGCGCGCTGTACCGACTTCTCGAAGCCCGAATAGGCGTGGACCACGTACCAGCGTTTCGTCATAATTTTTTCCAGCCCAGAACCAAATCGTAAAGCACCCATTCCAGGCTCTTGTCGGCAATCCACAGAATGATCGCCATCGCCAGTACAAAGGCGAAGACGATACCCGTAGTCTGCAACGTCTCCTTGCGCGATGGCCAGACGACCTTTTTCGCTTCGGCAATCGACTCGCCTCCAAGGACAACAAAGCGTTGCCCCGGCTCAGTAAACCATGCCACGGCAACACCCGCTGCAATGCCGAGCAACACCGACAGCACTCGTATCACGAGCGGCTGTTCGGAAAGCAGGTAAAAGCCCGCAATCCCCGCCACCAGCAATAGCAGCGCCAGAGCGAACTTCAGTTTATCGGCCATGTCAGTGTCAGTCCGTTTCCATCAAGCAAGTGTGGCAGGGGCAGAGGGAATCGAACCCCCAACCTGCGGTTTTGGAGACCGCCGCTCTGCCAATTGAGCTATACCCCTGCAGCTAAAGACCCTAAAGACCACGAAGGGCGACACCCCGAAGGGTGCCGCCCAGCATGGTGAAACAAGTACTTACTCGATGATTTTCGCGACGACGCCGGCGCCGACGGTGCGACCACCTTCGCGGATCGCGAAGCGCAGCCCGTCTTCCATCGCGATCGGCGCAATCAGCTTGACCGTCATCTGCACGTTGTCGCCCGGCATCACCATCTCGATGCCCGCTGGCAGTTCGCACGCACCGGTCACGTCCGTGGTCCGGAAGTAGAACTGCGGACGGTAGCCGTTGAAGAACGGGGTGTGACGTCCGCCTTCGTCCTTCGACAGGACATAGACTTCGGCTACGAAATGGGTGTGCGGGGTGATGGAGCCCGGCTTGGCCAGCACTTGGCCACGCTCGACTTCTTCACGCTTGGTGCCGCGCAGCAGCACGCCGACGTTGTCGCCCGCCTGACCCTGGTCGAGCAGCTTGCGGAACATTTCGACGCCAGTGCAGGTGGTCTTGACGGTCGGGCGGATGCCGACGATTTCGATTTCTTCACCCACCTTGACGATGCCGCGCTCGACACGACCGGTGACGACGGTGCCGCGCCCGGAGATGGAGAAGACGTCTTCGATGGGCATCAGGAAGGGTTTGTCGATGGCGCGCTCGGGGGTGGGGATGTAGCTGTCGAGGGCTTCGGCCAGCTTCATGATGGCGCCTTCGCCGAGTTCGCCTTTGTCGCCTTCCATGGCTTTGAGGGCGGAGCCCTTGACGATCGGGATGTCGTCGCCTGGGAAGTCGTATTTGCTGAGCAGCTCGCGGACTTCCATTTCGACGAGTTCGAGGAGTTCGGCGTCGTCAACCATGTCGCACTTGTTCATGAAGACGATGATGTAGGGGACGCCAACCTGACGGGCGAGCAGGATGTGCTCGCGGGTCTGGGGCATCGGGCCGTCAGCGGCGGAGACGACCAGGATGGCGCCGTCCATCTGGGCGGCACCGGTGATCATGTTCTTGACGTAGTCGGCGTGCCCCGGGCAGTCAACGTGCGCGTAGTGACGGCCAGCCGTCTCGTATTCGACGTGCGCGGTGTTGATGGTGATGCCGCGTGCCTTTTCTTCCGGCGCCGCGTCAATCTGGTCGTAGGCTTTCGCCTCACCACCAAATTTCGCCGACAGGATCGTCGTGATCGCCGCCGTCAACGTGGTCTTGCCATGGTCCACGTGCCCAATCGTCCCCACATTCACGTGCGGCTTCGTACGCTCAAATTTGCCTTTTGCCATGATCGATCACCCCAAAATTCAAAATAACGAAAAACATCAAACTGGTGCCCATGGGCAGGATTGAACTGCCGACCTCTCCCTTACCAAGGGAGTGCTCTACCACTGAGCTACATGGGCCAAGAAAAACTTAACCTTGCTTGCCTGGAGCGGGTAGCGGGAATCGAACCCGCATCATCAGCTTGGAAGGCTGAGGTTCTACCATTGAACTACACCCGCCCGCCTTAACTGCCACTGCGAATCAAACCTGCTGCCTGCTACAGACAAAAAAACCTTGGTGGAGGGGGAAGGATTCGAACCTTCGAAGGCTGAGCCGGCAGATTTACAGTCTGCTCCCTTTGACCGCTCGGGAACCCCTCCAGCGAAACGCTGCATTATGCAGGAACTCTTGCCGAACTGTCAATGCCAACCCAACTTAAAGGAGGGCGGACGTAGAATGCCGCGCATGAACACCCCCTCCCGCATGCCACAAGCATTACTGGATGCCTTGGCCGCCCGCTTCGGCGAACGTTTGTCCACCAGCACTGCGGTGCGGGAGCATCACGGCAAGGATGAGTCTTCGTATGTGCCGATGCCACCGGATGCCGTGATTTTCGCCCAAGCAACCGAAGATGTCGCTGCCGCGGTTGCGCTCTGCCATGAACACAAGGTGCCAGTCATCGCCTTCGGTACAGGCACCTCGCTGGAAGGACATTTGCTCGCGGTCAGGGGTGGCGTCAGCATCGATCTGACGCAAATGAACCATGTCCTGGCCATCCGCTCGGAAGACCTCGACGCCACCGTCGAGGCCGGCGTCACGCGCAAGGCGCTGAATGCTGCACTGCATGGTAGTGGCCTGTTCTTTCCGATTGATCCGGGCGCCGATGCCAGCCTGGGCGGCATGGCCGCGACACGCGCCTCGGGCACCAATGCCGTGCGTTACGGCACGATGCGTGAGAACGTGCTCGCAGCCACGGTGGTCATGCCTGATGGACGCATCATCAAGACGGGTTCGCGCGCGAAGAAATCCTCCGCAGGTTACGACCTGACACGGCTGTTCGTCGGTTCCGAAGGCACGCTTGGCATCATCACCGAACTGACTGTACGTCTGCATCCGTTGCCGGAAGCCTTTGCCAGCGCGGTCTGCGCCTTTCCTGATATCGCTGCCGCGGTGGATACCGTCATCCAGACCATCCAACTCGGCATTCCGATCGCACGCATCGAAATTCTCGACGCGCTCTCGATCCGTGCCATCAACAGCTACAGCAAGACCACGCTGCGCGAAACACCGACGCTCTTTTTTGAACTGCACGGTTCCCCAGCCGGCGTCGCCGAACAAACCGAAACCCTGAAGGCCATTGCTGCCGAGCATGGCGGCGTGGATTTCGACTGGGCGAACAAGCCCGAGGAGCGCTCGCGCCTCTGGCAGGCGCGCCATGACGCCTACTATGCTTGCCTGGCTCTGCAACCGGGCGCACGCTCGATCACCACCGATGTCTGCGTACCGATTTCGCGTCTCGCCGACTGCATCGCAGAAACGCGCGCCGATCTCGATGCCAGCGGCCTCACCGCCCCGCTGCTCGGTCATGTCGGCGACGGCAATTTCCACATGCTGATCCTCGTGCAACCGGATGACACCGCCGGGCTCGCCAAGGCACAGGCCTTCGCGCAACGCCTCGCCGAACGCGCCATCACGATGGACGGCACCTGCACCGGCGAGCACGGCATCGGCCTCGGCAAGCGCAAATACATGGCGCTCGAACATGGCGACGGTGCGCTGGCCGTCATGCGCGCCATCAAACAGGCCCTCGACCCGGACAACCTGATGAATCCCGGCAAGATCCTGCCTGACTAGGCATGCGCGACGTTTCACTAGACGACAAATACACGCAGGAATCCGGCCGCGTCTATCTGACCGGCATGCAGGCGCTCACGCTGTTGCCGATACTGCAACGGCGCCGCGACCTCGCAGCCGGGCTCAACACTGCCGGCTACATCTCCGGCTATCGCGGCTCGCCGCTGGGCGCCTACGATCTCGCGCTCTGGCAGGCGAAGCAACATCTCGACGCACATCATGTCGTCTTCCAACCTGGCGTCAATGAGGAACTTGCCGCCACGGCCCTCTGGGGCACGCAGCAGATCGGTCTCGCGCAGGGAGCGAAATACGATGGCGTCTTCGGGATCTGGTACGGCAAGGGGCCCGGCGTCGACCGCTGCGGCGACGTCTTCAAGCATGCCAACGGCGCTGGCAGCGCCAGATTCGGCGGTGTCATCGCCATCGCCGGCGACGACCACGCCGCTCGCTCCTCGACGGTCGCCCATCAGTCGGAACAGGCCTTCGTCGCAGCCGCCATGCCGATCCTTGCGCCGTCCGGCGTGCAGGACTACCTCGACCTCGGCCTGCACGGCTGGGCGCTGAGCCGCTATTCAGGCTGCTGGATCGGCTTCAAGGCGGTTGCAGATACGGTCGAATCCTCGGCTGCGGTCGAGATCGATCCGGCGCGTGTGTCGATCGTCATTCCGTCCGATTTCACCCTGCCGCCCGATGGCCTCAATATCCGCTGGCCGGACGAAAAACTGACCGTGGAGGCGCGCCTGCTCGAAACCAAGCTTGCTGCGGCCCTCGCCTACTGCCGTGCCAATGCTTTAAACCCGATTGTCATCGATGCGCCCAAGGCGAAACTGGGCATCGTCGCTGCAGGTAAGAGTTATCTCGATGTACGGCAGGCGCTGGAACTACTCGGCATCGACGACACACTCGCCACCGAGCTCGGCCTGCGCGTCTGCAAGGTCGGCATGGTCTGGCCGCTCGAAGCCGAGGGCATGCGAACCTTTGCCGCCGGACTTGAAACGATTCTCGTCGTCGAGGAAAAACGCGCGCTGATCGAGACCCAACTCAAGGACGTGCTCTATCACGCGACGGAGCGGCCGCGCATTTTCGGCAAGCAGAACGATACCGGCCAGCCGCTGCTGCCGCCCTGTGGCGAGTTGAGGCCAACACAAATCGCACACGTCATTGCACGGTACATCGGCAACCACCCGATCGTTCGCGAACGCCTCGCGCGCATCGAAGCCGAAGCACAGCGCCTCGCGCCGAAACTGCCCGCGAAACGCATGCCATGGTTCTGTCCCGGCTGTCCGCACAACACCTCGACGCGCGTCCCGGAAGGTTCGCGTGCACTGGCGGGCATCGGCTGCCACTTCATGGTGACGTGGATGAATCGCGACACCGACACCTTCGCGCAGATGGGCGGCGAAGGCGCGGCGTGGATCGGCCAGTCGCCCTTCACCGAGACGGAGCATGTCTTCGTCAACATCGGCGACGGCACCTACTTCCATTCCGGCATCCTCGCGATCCGCGCCGCCGTGGCGGCGAAAGTCAACATCACTTACAAGATCCTCTACAACGACGCGGTGGCGATGACCGGCGGCCAGCCGGTCGACGGTGGCCTGACCGTGCCGCAGATCGCGCACCAACTGCATGCCGAAGGCGTCGGTCATGTCGTCATCGTGACGGACGGCACCCCACGCGCGTGGCGCAAGAGCGACCTGCCGCATGGCGTGCTGAACCGTCACCGCGACGAGTTCGACACGATCCAGAAGGAAATGCGCCAGTGTCCTGGCGTGTCGGCGCTGATCTATGACCAAACCTGCGCGGCCGAGAAGCGCCGCCGCCGGAAACGGGGGAAGCTGCCCGATCCGCCGGTGCGCGTCTTCATCAATACAGATGTCTGCGAAGGTTGCGGCGATTGCAGCGTGCAATCGAACTGCCTCGCCATCGTGCCGATCGACACGCCACTCGGAACCAAGCGGGCGATCGACCAGTCGGCCTGCAACAAGGACTATTCCTGCCTCGACGGCTTCTGCCCGAGCTTCGTCACGATCGAAGGCGGCACATTGCGCAAGGGCAGTGCACTGGACCTCGAACCTGCCGTCCCGCCAGCGCCGACTTTCATTGAGACAAGCAAGCCCTTCAACATCCTCGTCACCGGCGTGGGCGGCACCGGCGTCGTCACGCTCGGCGCGTTGATTGGCATGGCTGCACATATTGATGGCAAGGGCGTCAGCGTGCTTGACATGACCGGCATCGCACAGAAGGGCGGCACGGTGTTTTCGCACGTGCGCATCTGCGACGACCCGGCGGCTATCCATGCGCCGCGCATCGCGACGGGCGAGGCCGATGCGATCATCGGTGGCGACGCCATCGTCAGCGCCTCTCACGAGGCATTGTCAAAAATGCGCTCTGGCCGCACGCGCGCCGCGGTCAATGCCGCCGCCACGCCGACCGCCGAATTCACCGCCAATCCCGACTGGCGCTTCCCGCTACAGCAAATCGAAGCCGCGCTCGCGGCCACGATCGGCGCCGCGGCCTTCAACGCGTTTGATGCCACGACGCTGGCCACGCGGCTGATGGGCAATGCGATCTACGCGAATATCCTCCTGCTCGGCTTCGCCTGGCAGCGCGGCCTGATTCCCGTGAGTGAGGCCGCGCTGACGCGCGCGATCGAGCTCAACGGCACGGCGGTCGACCTGAACCTGCGCGCCTTCCGCTGGGGCCGCTGCGTTGCGCATGATCCGGCGAGCATCGCCACGCTGGCGCCTTCCAATGCCGTCCCGCCAGCGCCGACTTTTGAATCATTGCTCGCCGACCGCCTGCAACGGCTCACCGATTATCAGGATGCAACGCTCGCCGAACGCTACCGTGCGCGCATCGAGCAGTTAAGCAAGCACCCTGCAGCCAATGAGGCTCTCACTGCCACCGTGGCACGCAACTACTACAAGCTGCTGGCGGTCAAGGACGAATACGAAGTCGCGCGCCTCTACGCCGAGACCGGTTTCCTCGAATGCGTCGCCGGGCAGTTCGAGGGCGACTACACACTCCGCTTCCACCTCGCGCCGCCGCTGCTCGCGCGGCCCGACCCGACCACCGGCAAGATCGCCAAGCGCCGCTACGGCCCGTGGATGTTGACTGCCTTTCGCTGGCTGGCCAAAGCGAGAAAGCTGCGCGGCACGCGCTGGGACATCTTTGCGCGCAGCCCTGAACGGAAACTGGCGCGGCAACTCAGCGCCGACTACGAGGAAGACCTCGACTTCATTCTCGCCAGACTTGACGCCGGGAAATTGGATGCAGCGGTCGAACTCGCGAGTTGGCCGGCGCAGGTACGCGGCTACGGCCATGTAAGAGAAAAGTCGGCGCTGGCGGGACGGCAACTGCGGGAACACGCGCGTGCAAAGCTCGCGAACTGAACCCGCCCCGCTGCGCCTTGCCCTGTTCGCCCAACTCGGCGGCGCAGCGCTTGTGCTGCTGCTCGTACTGGGCCTTGCCCAGTTCAGCGCGGTCGACTTCCTGAAGGTCCCACTCCTGCTCGCCCTGCTGCAAGGCGGACTCGCCGCGATATTCGCGCTCAGGCAACGTGCGCCGCGCTGGTGGCTGCCGATCCATATCGCCTTCATGCCGCTGGTGGTGATCGTGCAGGGACTGGAGATCGCGCCCGGCTGGTTCCTCGCCGCCTTCGTGCTGCTGCTGCTGATCTTCTGGCGCACCGACAAGAGCCGCGTGCCGCTCTACCTGAGCAACCAGGCCACGGCGGATGCGCTGCTCGACTTGCTGCCCACGACGCCATGCCACATCATCGATCTCGGCTGCGGCGACGGCGGGCTGCTGCGCCGGCTGGCGATCGCACGGCCGGATAGCCATTTCACGGGCATCGAGCACGCACCACTGACCTGGCTGATTGCCTGGTTGCGAGCACTTGGCCAGCCGAACCTGGCGATCCGGCTCGGTGATTTCTGGAACGAGCCGCTGGGCGCCTATGACACGGTCTATGCCTTTCTGTCGCCGGCGCCCATGCCGCGCCTCTGGGTCAAGGCGGCCACCGAGATGGCGCCCCGCGCCCAACTGGTCAGCAACAGCTTCGAAGTCCCGGGCGTCGATCCTGACAAGACCGTGGCCGTGGCCGATCGCCGGAATACCCGCCTTTTTCTGTATCACCCCGCGCAGGAAGCATCGCCCGCCCAATAAGGCTGGCGATTCCGCTGCATTTCCGGCCATCCCCGGGGGCAGCGATCAACAATAATCCGTTCCGAACATAACCACGCAGAACGGACATGGCGGACATCATCTGTGTAATCGGGAACAAGGGCGGCACGGGCAAGACCACGCTGTCGCACATGCTCTGTCAGGGCATGGGCCTGCTTGGCCAGCGCTCCGTATGCGTACTCACCGATACCCACCGAGAGCCGCTCGATCCGGCCGACCGCCGCTACCTGATTGCCGATGCCCGTTCGCGCGAGGCACTGGGCAAGGTGACCGACAAGATCCGCTCGCTCAAGGCCTGGCTGGGCGTGATCGACGGCGGCGGCAACCGCACCGAGATGGACAAGCGACTCTACGGCGTTGCCGACCTCGTGTTGCTGCCCTTCCGCGATTCGCACGAAGACATCCGTACGGTGATCCGCGACCTCGAAATGTTTCCGCGCGCCTACGCGATCCCGACACAATGGCCGACCAACGCCTGGCAGCGCGAGGCCGCTGAAAAAGCCGTGCAGGAACTGCTGGCGCCCTATCACGACCGCATCCTCGATCCGGTCTTCAGCCTGTCGGCGAGCAAGTTGCTGCTGCAAAAGCAGGTCTCTGGCAGCATGCCGACGCCGCTGGCCAACGCCTGCCGCGCCGTGGCGCACCAGGTCATCGATTTGCTGCAACTGCCGATGGAAGATGCCGTGCCCTTGCAGGGTATCGCGCGCAACGCGGCGAATGGCATGGTCAGCACGCCACAGCCGATGGCTGTGGCGGCATAAGCAACAACCCTATTTCTTTCCCTGCGCGACCAACAAGGCCTGCGAGCGGTTGTTCACGCCCAGCGACTTGAAGATCGCCGACACGTGGATCTTCACGGTGCCCTCGGTAACACCGAGCATTTCGGCGATGTCGCGGTTGGTTTTTCCCTCGGCCAGCAGTTCGAGCACGCGCGCCTGGCTTTTAGTCAGGCCGTAGCGCTCGGCCACGGTCTTGGCACGCTTGCGCTTGCCGGTCAGTTCGCGGTATTCGGGCGGCAGCCAGATTTCGCCGTTCAATACTTCGCGTAGCGCGCCGAGCAGCACGTCGGTCTGACTCGCCTTGGAGACGAAACCTGCCGCACCGCCACGGATCGCCTTCAGCACCGTATCGGCATCGTCGAGCGCCGAAAGGATCACCACCGGCACGTGCGGAAAGCGCTTGCGCAAAACGCCGAGGAAAGCCAGGCCACCCGTGCCCGGCAGCATCAGGTCGAGCAGTGCGAGATCGAAGTCGTCATTGGCTTCGAGCAATTGCGTTGCCTCGTCGGCATCCTGCGCACCGATGATTTCCGCCGTGGTATCGGCCTCCTCCAGCGCCTTCAGCGCGAGCAACAAACCCTCGCGCACCAAGGCATGATCTTCGATGACCAGAATCCGCAACTTATTCTCCTTCTTCGAATACGGCTATTATTAGGGGCGAATCATAACCCTGCGAGGCAAATAATGACAAACGAAACCTCTGGCGCCTTGGGCGACCCGATGGAGTTCATCCGGAACATGTGGGGCAACATGGGTTTCTCGCTGCCCGGCATGGTAACCCCAACTGTCGATACTGACGAGATCGGCAAGCGCATCGCCGACCTGAAAGCCGTCGAAGGCTGGCTCAAGTCGAACCTCAGCCTGCTGCAAATGACCATCCAGGGCCTCGAAATGCAGCGCGCCACGTTGATGGCCTTCCAGCAGATGAGCCAGGCCACGCAGGAAGCCGCGGCGGAGGCAGAAAGCGTGCCGAATCCCTTCCTCAACCCGGCCGCGTGGCAGGTACCCTGGGATTTCATGAAGAGTGCCGTCCAGAGCAACCCGGCGGGAGCGGCTGATGCCGTCCCGCCAGCGCCGACTTCTGGGGATTCCGCCAAGCCGAAGCGCTCACCCCGCAAGAAAAGCGAGCCAAAGGGGTAGCGTCGCCATCCCCAGCAGGGTGCTGGTGGAAATCAGCCAGGCAACGCGTGGGCCGTCGCCGCCCATGCGCTGGGCAAGGATGTAGGCCGACGACGCCGTCGGCAGCGCCGCGAAAGCCATCACCACGTCGAAATGCACGCCGGTCAACCCGATCCAGCGGGCGACCAGCAGCGCGATCAGGGGCATCGCCAGCAACTTCACCGCGAGGAAATAGCTCGCCGCGCCGCGCCCGTCGGGACCGATCGCGCCGCGCAGTTTGAGGGCCGCGCCGACCGCCAGCAGGCCGAGCGCGATGGCAGCCTCGGCGAGCCGCCCCAGGAAATGCCCCGCGGGCGCCGGCACGGTCAAGCCAAGGAGGTTCCAGGCCAGTGCGACCAGCGTCGACAGGAACAACGGATTCTTCGCCAGTTCGCGCCACACCGAAGTTTCACCATGACGCGCCAGCATCGTGACCGCCACGATATTCGCGAAGGGCACCATGCCGCCGGTCAGCAGTCCCATCGAGGCGATGCCTGCCGCTCCGTGCAGCTTGGCGGCGACCGCGAGGCCGATGTAGGAATTGAAGCGGAAAGCGCACTGGAACTGCGAAGCGAAGGAAATCGGCGTGATCGGAAACAGCGGCCGCGCCAACAGCGCCAGCAGCATCGCCCCGCCCATCGCCGCCGCGCCGGTGCCGATCAGCGGCACGGCCGCGAAGGTCAGCGGCGTTTTGGTGATCGCGTTGAACAGCAGCGCGGGGAACAGGACGTAATAGACGAGCTTTTCCAGCCCGGTCCAGAAATGGTCGCCCAGCGCCATCCAGCGCCGCAGCCCGTAGCCGAGCAGGATCAGCGCGAAATCAGGCAGCAGCGTGAGGACGGTATTCACGAAGTCAGATCACGCCCTGGGCGCGCAGCACCTCGATGTCGGCTTCGGCATAGCCCGCGGCGCGCAATAGTGCCGCCCCGTCAGCGCCGACTTTCGGGGCCGGCGCACGCACGGCAAATTCATGGCCAGAGAGCTTGAAGGGTGGGGCAAACTGTTTCAATCCATCGATCTCCGGCAGCATGCCGCGCGCCTGCAATTGCGGGTGTGCCATCGCTTCTTCGAAACTCAACACCGGCGTAACGCCACAATCCACGTTATCGAAAAGCGCGGCCCAATGCGCCAGCGGCTGAGCCTCAAACATTGCCTCAAGCTCGCGCCGGGCATGCTCACCGTCTTCGCCGCGCGCGAGGCCGAAGGGTTTGAGTTCGGGCTTGCCGATCGCATCGCAGAACGCTTTCCAGAATTTCGGTTCCAGCGCACCGACCGCCATATAGCGGCCGTCCTGCGTGCGGTAAAGCCCGTAACCTGGTAAGCCCCCATTCAGGTCGTCCACCCCGCGCGGCAGCGTCTGCCCGCGCGCCAGCACCGAAAGAAGTCCCGTATAGGCATGGGCGAAGGTGGCATCGGTCATCGATACATCGACGTAACGCCCTTCGCCCGTGGCTTTGGTGCCAATCACCGCGGCGAGGATACCCATCACCGCCGTCAGCGCGCCACCGAGCAGGTCGCCGATCTGCAGGTTGGGAATCGCCGGTGCGCCGTCCTTTGTCCCGATCTGGTCGAGCACACCGGCGGTGGCGATGTAGTTGAGATCGTGGCCGGCACGGTCCCGCCACGGGCCGTCCTGTCCGTAGCCGGTGATCCCGCAATAGACGACGCGCGGATTGATCGCCTTGACTGCCGTATAGCCAACGCCGAGTTTGTCGACCACGCCGGGGCGAAAGCTTTCGACGATCACGTCGGCGTCGCGCGCAAGGCGCAAGAAGACCTCCACGCCCGCCGGTTGCTTGAGGTCGAGCCGCAGGCCTCGCTTGTTGCGATTCACCACGCGAAAGAAGAAGCTGTCCTCGCCCGGCGCCGCACCCAGACCCATCGTGCGCGCGTAGTCGCCCGCGCCGGTGTCTTCTATCTTGATGACCTCCGCGCCGAGATCGGCGAGGTGCAGCGTACAGACCGGCCCCGGCAGCAGGCGCGTGAGGTCGAGGACTTTGAGGCCGGCAAGGGGGCCAGCGGCAGCATTCGATTGCATGATGATTTTCCGCATTCGCTTCCAGTGAATGCGGAAGCACCAGCGTATTGTCAGGGCAAGCGGCGCCTAGCGCAAATCGACCGACTGCGCCTTGGAGGTGATCGGCGCATATAGTCGGCGCTGGTAAGACGGCACCCCGGCCTGTCAGTCGAACTTGCGTTCGTCACTGATCACCTTGCCATCGTTCGGCAAGGAGTCCACGAACCGCACCTCGCCACGCAGCTTGGTCAGCTCGCGCAGGCTTTCGGCAACGGTTGAAACCTCACCAGCTCCTTCGCACAGCAGCGTCATCGTGTCGACGGCATCCGGATTGGTGATGACCAGCCGCGCACGCACGATCCCGGGATGGCGCTTGCGCACCGCCTCGACCTGCTCGGGATGGACGAACATGCCTTTGACCTTCGTGGTCTGATCGGCGCGCCCCATCCAGCCCTTGATGCGGAGATTGGTGCGCCCACAGGGTGAAATGCCCGGCAGAATCGCGGACAAGTCGCCCGTGCCGAAGCGGATCAACGGGTAAGTCTGGTTGAAGGTCGTGACGACCACCTCGCCGACTTCGCCCGCCGGCACGGGATCGCCGGTACCGGGACGGACGATCTCCAGGATCACATCTTCATCCACCACCAGGCCCTCGCGTGCCGGCGTCTCGTAGGCAATCACGCCGAGATCGGCGGTCGCGTAAGCCTGATAGCCGGTGATGCCGCGCGCCGCAAAGGCCTCGCGCACCGGCGGCAGGAAAGCCTCGCCCGAGACCAGCGCCTTGGACAGCGACGGAATCTTCAGCCCGAGTTCGTCGGCCTTGTCGAGCAGGATGCGCAGGAAACTCGGGGTGCCGACATAGCCGTGCGACTGCAGGTCGACCATCGCTTGCAGTTGCTGCTCGGTCTGGCCGACGCCGCCGGGAAAGACCGTGCAGCCGAGCGCCAGCGCGCCGCCTTCGACGATCCAGCCGCCCGGCGTCATGTGATAGGAAAAACTGTTGTGCACCAGATCGCCGGCGCGGAAGCCGGCGGCAAACAGTGCGCGCGCCGTGCGCCAGTAGTCGGCGTTGCGGCCCTCCGGTTCGTAGATCGGGCCGGGCGAGGAGAACACGCGGCCCATCTGCCCCCAGCGTGACGCCACGAGCCCACCAAAAGGCCGGTGCTGCTTCTGCAGTTCGATCAGCTCGTGCTTGCGCACCACCGGCAGCCGGGCCAGCGCATCACGGGAATTGACCACAGCGGCATCGATGTCGCGCAGCGACTCCGCGAACCAGGGCGCGTTGGCCTTGGCGTGTGCGACCTGTCCCGGCAGGCGCGCCAGCAGGTCGCGCTCGCGCTGCGCCGGGTCGCGCGTTTCCAGTGCATCGAAATGTTCGTGGTTCATGCCAGCCAGCGTTTTCTTCTGCGGTAGTGCTTCACCTCGCGGAAGCTCTTGCGCCCCTGCGAGGACAGGCCGAGATAGAACTCCTTGACGTCCTCGTTGTTGCGCAACTCCTCGGCCGCGCCTTCCATCACCACGCGGCCGTTTTCGAGGATGTAGCCGAAATCGGCATAGCGCAGCGCCATGTTGGTGTTCTGCTCGGCCAGCAGGAAGGTCACGCCCTCCTTCTGGTTCAGGTCCTTGACGATGGAGAACACCTCGTCGACGATCTGCGGCGCGAGGCCCATCGAGGGCTCGTCGAGCAGCACCATGTTCGGATTGGCCATCAGGGCACGGCCGATGGCTGTCATTTGCTGTTCGCCGCCGGAGGTATACGCCGCCTGACTGGTGCGCCGGGTTTTCAGGCGCGGGAAATAGTTGTAAACCTTCTCCAGGGTCGCGGCGACAGCGCCACGGCCGTCGGCGCGCGTATAGGCGCCAGTCAGCAGGTTTTCCTCCACGGTCAGGTGGCCGAAGCAGTGGCGGCCCTCCATCACCTGGATGACGCCGCGCTTGACCAGGTCGGCCGGCGTCAGCGCCTCGATGCGCTCGCCGCGCAGCTCGATGGAGCCCTTGGTGACTTCGCCGCGTTCGCCGTGCAGCAGGTTGCTGACGGCGCGCAGCGTGGTGGTCTTGCCGGCGCCATTGCCGCCCAGCAGGGCGACGATGCCGCGCTCCGGAACGGAAAACGATACACCCTTGAGCACGAGGATCACGTGGTTGTAGATCACCTCGATGCTGTTGACGTTGAGAATGATGTTGGCGGAAGTCATGGACGCCCTTGTCGGTCGATGCGTGTCGCGGGGCACGGAACCCGCGCGGGTTCCGTGCCGCCGACTCAACTTACTGCTTGCACTGCTCCGGCGTGCGCGGGGTGATCTTCTTCTCTTCCGCGTACTTGCCAGAGGTCAGCATCACCATCGGCCGGATCACCTTCTCGTCGGCCTGATACCAGTCGGACGAGAAATTCCACTTGCCGCCGTCCCAGGTATGCACGCGCACCCAGCTCGAGCCCATGTGGTCGAGGCAGGAGGTCTGCACCGGGCGCATCACGCCGGCGAAACCCATGCCATCGAGCTTCTTCTGGTCGAGGTCGAGATTTTCCAGGCCCCAGCGCACCTGCTCGCCGGTCATGACCTTGCCCTTACCATAGCGCTCCTGCGCCTTGGCGACACCTTCGACGCCCAGCATGGCGGAAATCAGGCCGCGCATGTAGAGCACTTGCCCAACCTCCTCTTTCGGGCCGGTCCCCTGGCCCTTGCCGTGCAACAAGGCAAGGACATCCTTGACGACCTTGGAGTTCGGCTCGGCGCCATGCTGAAGTGTCAGGGCGTTGTAGCCCTTGGCACCTTCGCCCACGTCCTTCACGTCCGGTTCCGCCCCGGCCCACCAGATGCCATACATCTTTTCGCGCGGATAGCCGGTGGCTTGCGCCTCCTTGATGGAGGTGGAGTTCATCACGCCCCAACCCCAGAGGAGCACGTAATCGGGACGATTCTGGCGAATCTGCAACCAGGTGGCCTTCTGCTCGACACCGGGGTGGGCGACGGGCAAGAGTTGCAGGTTGAAGCCATGCATCCTGGCGCGCTCTTCGAGCAGCGCGATCGGTTCCTTGCCATAGGGGCTGTCGTGATAGACGAGCGCGATCTTCTTGCCCTTCAGGTTGTCGAGACCCCCTTCCTTCTTGGCGATGTGCTGGATCGCGACATCGGCGCCAACCCAGTAGGTCCCGAGCAGCGGGAAGTTCCAGTTGAACACCGCGCCGTTCTGCGATTCGCTGCGACCGTAGCCGGCGGTAATCAGGGGTATCTTGTCCACGGCGGCCTTCTCGGTCAGCGCGAAGGTCACGCCGGTCGAGAGCGGCTGGAACACCGTGCCACCGCCGTGCTTGCCTTTCAGGCGCTCATAGCACTCGACGCCGCGGTCCGTGGCATAGCCGAACTCGCATTCCTCGAAGCTGATCTTGACGCCGTTGATGCCGCCGCGCGCGTTGACGAGCTTGAGGTAATCGACGTAGCCATTCGCCCAGGGCGTGCCATTGGGACCGTAGGCGCCGGTGCGATACACGAGCACCGGGAAAAACTGCTCCTTGGCTTGGGCATGGGCCGTCAGCGCGGATGACAGGCCGATCGCGGCCAGCGATGCGGCCAAGGCGAAATTGCGTAGTTTCATATTGTCTCCTCCTGCTTGTGGTTGGAATTGTCTTAGTGCGGGAACGGCCAGAGCCGCAGTTTTTCCTTGCCCGTCGACCAGAGCCGGGCAAGGCCGTGCGGCTCGACGATCAGGAAGAACACGATGAGCGCGCCAAAGATCATGAACTCGAAATGCGAGACCGTGGCGACAGAAATGCTGAGTCCTACCAGACTGCCCAACCAGGGCAGGAACTGGTTGAGGAAGATCGGCAGCACGATGATGAAGGCAGCGCCGAAGAAGCTGCCCATGATCGAACCCAGGCCACCGATGATGACCATGAACAGCAACTGGAAGGAGCGGTCAATCGAGAAGGCCGCCGGCTCCCAGGAACCGAGGTGTACGAAGCCCCAGAGTGCGCCGGCCACGCCGACGAAAAAGGAGCTGACGGCGAAGGCCGACAGCTTGGCGTACATCGGGCGGATGCCGATCACCTCGGCGGCGACGTCCATGTCGCGAATCGCCATCCATTGCCGGCCGATCGCCCCGCGCACCATGTTCTTGGCCAGCAGGGCGAACACGACCAGGATCACGAGGCAAAGCAGGTACTTGTCTACCGGGGTGGAGATCCTCCAGCCGAACACGTCGAGATTGGAGATGGACACCGAGCCCGACGGCGAATGGTTCGTGAACCACTTGATGCGCAGGAAGGCCCAGTCCCAGAAGAACTGAGCCGCCAGCGTGGCGATGGCGAGATAGAGACCGCGCACCCGCAGGCTCGGCACGCCGAAGACGATGCCGACCAGCGCGGAAGTACAGCCTCCCAGCAGCAGCGCCGCGATCAAGGGCATGCCGTCGACCCGGATGGCGAAGTTATAGGCGGCGTAGGCTCCGATCGCCATGAACGCTCCGGCGCCCAGCGTGATCTGGCCACAGTAGCCGACCAGCAGATTGACGCCGAGGGCGGCAAGTGACAGGATCAAAAAGGGGATCAGGATCGCCTTGAAGAGATATTCGTCGGCCAGCATGGGAACGCCGACGAAAGCGAAGGCGATCAGTGCCAGGATCGTCCAGCGATCCTGGAAGATCGGGAAGATCTGCTGATCCGTCTTGTACGAGGTCTTGAACTGGCCGTTCTCTCTGTAAATCATCTTCTTTACACCCGGTCAATGATCTTCTCTCCAAACAGGCCTTGCGGTCTGAAGAGAAGAAAAACGAGTGCCAGCATATAGGCAAACCAGATCTCGATGCCGCCGCCGACGAGCGGGCCGAGATAGACCTCGGAAAGCTTCTCGCCGACCCCGATGATGAGGCCACCGACGATGGCGCCCGGCACTGACGTCAGGCCGCCGAGGATCACCACCGGCAACGCGCGCAGCGCCACGGTGGCGAGCGAGAACTGCACGCCGAGCTTGGAGCCCCAGATGATGCCGGCGACCAGCGCGACAGCGCCAGCCACGCACCAGACGATCACCCAGATGCGGTTGAGCGGAATGCCGATCGATTGCGCTGCCTGATGGTCGTCCGCCACCGCACGCAGCGCGCGGCCGGTGCCGGTTTTCTGGAAGAAAAGTGCCAGCGCCGCGACCAGCGCGGCGGCGATCAGCGCGGCGTAGAAGTCCTCCTTGTTGATCAGCAGGCCGCCCTCGAAGACGCTTTCGAGCATCATCACCGGGTCTTTCGGCATGCCGACGTCGATCTTGTAGATGTCGCTGCCGAAGATCGTCTGGCCGAGGCCTTCCATGAAGTAGGCGATGCCGAGCGTGGCCATCAGCAGCGTCGCGCCCTCCTGGTTCACGAGATGCCTGAGCACCAGCCGTTCGATCAGCCAGGCCACCGCGAACATGATGGCCGCCGCGATGATGAAGGCAAGAATATTGGCAATGACGGGATTGGCGACGCCGAGCCAGCCGGGGATCCATTCGGAAAAACGCGCCATCGCCAGTGCCGCGAACAGCACCATCGCGCCCTGCGCGAAGTTGAAGACGCCGGAGGCCTTGAAGATCAGCACGAAGCCGAGCGCCACCAGCGAGTAGAGCATGCCGGCCATCAAGCCGCCGATCAGGGTTTCGAGGAAGAATGCCATGGTTCCCGTTCCTCTCAGTGGCTGGCGCCGAGATAAGCGCTGATGACTTCCGGATTGGCGCGCACCTCGTCGGGCGTGCCGTCACCGATCTTCTTGCCGTAGTCGAGCACCACGACGCGGTCCGAAATGTCCATCACCACGCCCATGTCGTGCTCGATCAGAACGATGGTGGTGCCGAGCTGGTCATTCACATCGAGGATGAAGCGGCTCATGTCCTGCTTTTCCTCGACGTTCATGCCGGCCATCGGCTCGTCGAGCAGCAGGATCTGCGGCTCCATCGCCAGCGCACGACCAAGGTCGACGCGCTTCTGCAGGCCATAGGGCAGGCGCCCGACCGGCGTCTTGCGGATGTGCTGAATCTCCAGGAAGTCGATGATTTCCTCGACCTTGGCGCGATGTTCCAGTTCCTCGCGCTCCGCGGCGCCGAGCCGGAAGGCCTGCTGGAGGATGTTCGCCTTCATCTTCAGGTTGCGGCCGGTCATGATGTTGTCGAGTACGCTCATGCCCTTGAACAGCGCGATGTTCTGGAAAGTGCGGGCGATGCCGGCGCAGGCCGCCTTGTAGGGGTTCATCTTGGCGAAGTGCTCGCCACGCAGGACGATCTCGCCCTCCTGCGGCCGATACACGCCGTTGATGACGTTGAGCATCGAACTCTTGCCCGCGCCGTTCGGGCCGATGATGGCGCGCACCTCGTGCTCGCGCACGTCGAAGGAGATATCCGTGAGCGCCTTGACCCCGCCGAAGGACAGCGAGACGCTCTTGAGGTCGAGAATGATGTCGCCGATTTCGCGTGCCATCAGGCCGCCCTCCTCTGCGCCACGGGAAACACTTTCAGATCACGGATGAGCAGGTCGGCCGCTACCTTGCCCTTGCGACCGTCCTCGAACTTCACCTCGGTTTCGATGAACTGGTTCTGCTTGCCGCCGTAGAGCGCATCGATCAGCACTCCATATTTGTCCGAAATGAAATTGCGCCGCACCTTGCGCGTGCGTGTCAGTTCATCGTCATCGGGATCGAGTTCCTTGTGCAGCACGAGGAAACGATGCACCTGCGTGTCGGCCACCATCGCATCGTGCGCCAGTTCGGCATTCACCTGCTCGATGCATTCCTGGATCAACTGCAGCACCTCGGGCTTGCCGGCGAGGTCGACGTAGCCGGAATACGGGATGCCGCGCCGCTCCGCCCAGTTGCCGACCGCGCCCATGTCGATGTTGATGAAGGCGCAGACCATTTCGCGATCGTGGCCGAAGGCAACGGCTTCCTTGATGTGCGGGAAGAACTTGAGCTTGTTCTCGATGTAGTTGGGCGCGAACATCGCGCCGTTGTTGAGCTTGCCGACGTCCTTGGCGCGGTCGATGATCTTGAGGTGACCATCCTCGTCGAGAAAGCCCGCATCGCCGGTCATGAAATAGCCGTCGGCATTGATCGATTCGGCGGTGGCATCGGGCCGCTGGTAATACTCCTTGAGCACCATCGGTCCCTTGACGAGAATCTCGCCGTTGTCGGCAATCTTGATCTCGACGCCGGGTGCCGGCAGGCCGACGGAATCGAACTTGATCTTGCCATCCGGCTGCAGGCAGACGTAGGCGCAAGTCTCGGTCTGGCCATAAAGCTGCTTGAGGTTGATGCCGATCGAGCGGTAGAAGCGGAACAGGTCGGGGCCGATCGCCGCGCCCGCCGTGTAGGCGACGCGGATGCGCGTCATGCCCAGCACGTTGCGCAATGGCCCATAGACGAACAGCTGGCCAAGCGCATACAGCAGGCGTTCCTTCCCGGGCACGGACTTGCCGTCGAGAATGTCCGCGCCGCAGCGCTTCGCCACATCCATGAAGTAATGGAACATCCTGCGCTTGAGCGCGCCGGCGTCTTCCATACGGATCATCACCTGCGTCAGCATGTTCTCGAACACGCGCGGCGGCGCGAAGTAGAAGGTCGGGCCGATCTCGCGCATGTCGGTCATCACCGTGTCGCCCGACTCGGGACAGTTCACAGTGAAACCGGCGACCAAGGCTTGCGCGTAGGAGAACAGGTTGTCCCCCACCCAGGCCATCGGCAGGTAGGACAACACTTCGTCGGTGTCGCCGAGCTTGTCGAAGCCGCAGCCGCCCTGCGCGGCGGCGATCAGCGCGCCATGCGTCTGGCAGACGCCCTTGGGCTTGCCGGTGGTGCCGGAGGTATAGAGCATGATCGCCGTGTCGTCGGACTTGCCCTGAGCGATTTCGTCGTCGAGGAAATCCGCATGGTTACGGTCGTGGATCGTGCCGGCGGCGATCACTTCGTCCAGGCCGTGCAGGAAGGGCTGCGAGTAATGGCGCAGGCCGCGCGGATCATCGTAGATGATGTGCAGCAGGTCCGGGCACTGATCCTTCACTTCGAGGAGCTTGTCGACCTGCTCCTGATCCTCGACGATCGCGATATGGATGCCCGCATCCTGCAGCACGAAAGTCATTTCCTGTGCGACGGCATCCTGATACATCGGCACCGGAATGCCGCCAAGCATTTGCGCCGCGCACATCGACCAATACAGACGGGGACGGTTGTCGCCGATGATGCCAAGCCGGTCGCCGCGCTTGAAACCCAGTTCGGCCAGGCCGCAGGCCATGCCGCGCACTTCGCGCGCCGCTTCCGCCCAGGTCCAGCTTTGCCAGATGCCGAGATCCTTTTCACGTACCGCCGGCCGTTCGCCGCGCGTGCGCGCATGCGCCAGCAGCAGGCGGGGAAAGGTGTTCTGGCTATCGGGCGCCAGTGTTGACTGGCCCGAAAGTGCAACAGTCATGCGTCGGTCTCCTCCATCCGGGTCCGCGTATCCTGACCATCTCTGGCGATCGCGTTTTTATTTCCCCGTGCCGCGCCCACGTGAAATGGCGCACTGCACAAGGCCGGTCGGTCGATTGTAATGGGCAAACTCTAGCCTGCGAGCCTGCCTATAATTGTCGCGTGACTGACAATTCAAACCAATCATCTCCAAGCCTCGACGAAGCCATCGCCCTGTCGCGCTGGGCGCGTCATCTGCAGCCCGAAGAGCTGGAGCGCGCGCGCAAGGGCGTGGTCGAACGCAGCGTCGCGGCCGGCAGCTTCATCTGCCGCACCGGCGAGATGCCGTCCTGCTGGGTCGGCGTCATTGACGGATTGGTGAAGATGTCTTCCGACTGGGTCACCGGCAAGACCGCGTCATACGCAGGCATCCCGACCGGTGGCTGGTTTGGTGAAGGCTCGTTGCTCAAACCCGAGCCGCGCCGCTACGATGTCATCGCGCTGCGCGCGACACGGATTGCCTGCATGAAGCGCGAAACCTTCCACTGGCTGCTCGACCACAGCATCGCCTTCAACCACGCGATCATCGAGCAGATCAACGAGCGGCTCGGCCAGTTCATCGGACTGCTCGAATCGCAGCGCCTGCACGACACCGACACGCGCGTCGCGCACAGCCTCTCGGTGATGTTCAACCCGGTGCTCTACCCGGGCCAGAACATGACGCTGTCCGTCTCCCAGGAAGAAATCGGCCACCTCGCCGGCGTTTCGCGCCAGCGTGTCAACCGCTCGCTCAAGCTGCTCGAGGACGCCGGCTTCCTGCGCATCGAATACGGCGCCATCGCGATCCTCGACCTCGACGGTCTGCGCCGCTTCGGCGGCTGACGGGTCGCCGATCGTGCCGTCCCGCCAGCGCCGACTTTTGCCGTGAAACGCATCGAACTGCTTGCTCCCGCCCGCACCGCCGAGATCGGCCGGGCGGCGATCCTGCACGGAGCCGACGCCGTGTATATCGGCGGGCCGGCGTTCGGCGCGCGCGACAAGGCCGGCAATACCATCGCCGACATCGCGGCGCTCGTCGAGTTCGCGCAGCGCTTCCATGCACGCATCTACGTCGCGCTCAACACCATCCTGCGCGATGACGAACTCGAACCGGCACGACAACTGGCCATCGATTGCTGGAATGCCGGCGTCGATGCGCTGATCGTGCAGGACATGGGCCTGCTCGAACTCGATCTGCCGCCCATCGACCTGCATGCCTCGACGCAGTGCGACATCCGCACGCCGGGAAAGGCGCGTTTCCTCGCCGATTGCGGCTTCTCGCAGCTCGTGTTGGCGCGCGAGCTCTCCCTCAAGGAGATCGCCGCCGTGCGCGCCGCGCTACCGGACGACGTGGTCGTCGAGCACTTCGTGCATGGCGCGCTGTGCGTCGCCTTCTCGGGCCAGTGCTACATCAGCCATGCACAGACCGGCCGCAGCGCCAATCGCGGCGACTGCTCGCAGGCCTGCCGCCTGCCCTACACGCTGCAGGACGGCCAGGGCCGCGTCGTCGCCTTCGAGAAACACCTGCTGTCGGTGAAGGACAACGACCAGAGCGCCAATCTCCTTCCCCTCATTCAGGCGGGCGTGCAGAGCTTCAAGATCGAGGGGCGCTACAAGGATGCCGGCTACGTCAAGAACATCACCGGCCACTACCGGCAACTGCTCGACGCGATCTTCGAATCGCATCCCGAATTTGCTCCAGCATCGAGCGGGAAGGTCACGCTTGGCTTCGTGCCGCACCCGGACAAGACCTTCCATCGCGGTAGCACCGACTACTTCACCCACGGTCGCAGCGCGAATCCCGCCCACATTACCGCCTTCGACACGCCCGCCTTCGTCGGCCTGCCGATCGGCAAGGTCACCAAGGTCAATGCCGACAACGTCGACATCGAAACCCGCGAAGCGCTGTCCAATGGCGACGGCTTGAGCTGGATGCACAAGCGCACGGCCGTCGGCACGCAGGCGAACAAGGTCGAAAAACTGGGCGAAGGACGCTGGCGCATCTGGCCGAACGACCCGCTCGACCAACTGCCGGGGCTGAAGCCCGGTACCTATATCAACCGTAACCGCGACCAAGCCTGGGAGCAGGCGCTGACGAAGGAATCCGCTGAGCGGCGCATCGCCGTCGATGCGGCATTGTCCGAAACCACCGAAGGCTTTGCGCTCACGCTCACCGACACCGACGGCATCGCCGCCACGGCTTCGCTCGCGATTGACAAGCAGGCCGCCAAGCAGCCCGAGGGCGCCGAGGATGCGCTGAAAGCCCAGTTGTGCCGTCTCGGCAGCACCGACTTTTCAATGCGCAACTTCGCGGTCGCATGGACGCAGCCGTGGTTCATCCCCAGCTCGGCCGCCAACCAGTTGCGCCGCGATGCGGTCGCCGCGCTGGAAGCCGCGCGACACGCCACTTATCAGCGCCCACTGCGCCGACCGGCCATCGAACCGCCGACGCCTTACCCTGAAACCTCGCTGAGCTACCTTGCCAACGTCCACAACGGCGCGGCACGCCGCTTCTACGAAAAGCATGGCGTGAAACTGATCAAGCACGCCTACGAGGATCACGAGGAAACCGGCGACGTCTCGCTGATGATCACCAAACACTGCCTGCGCCACGCCTTCAACCTCTGTCCGCATCAGGCCAAGGGCGTCACGGGCGTGCAGGGCCAGGTGCGCGCCGAGCCGATGACGCTGATCAATGGCAGCGAGCGCCTGACGCTGACCTTCGACTGTCGCGCCTGCGAGATGCATGTCGTGGGCAGGATCAAGAAACACATCCTCACGGGAGAAAGCGCTTGACCGGACCGACACAGGATTTCTGGAAGGAACGATTCGCCACCGGTTCGACGCCCTGGAACCGCGGCGAGCCGAACCCGCAACTCGCCCGGTGGATCACCGATGGCACGCTGCCCACCGGCACGTCGGTCATCGTGCCCGGCTGCGGACACGGCTGGGAAGTCGCGGCACTGGCCAAAGCCGGCATGAACGTCACCGGCATCGACTACGCAGCCAACGCACTCGAACACTGCCGGCAGATTCTGGCAGGTGAAGACGTTGAAGCACAGTTGGTCGACGCTGATGTGCTGCACTGGCAGCCCGACGCGCCGGTCGATGCGATCTTCGAACAGACCTGCCTCTGTGCGCTGTATCCGGATTTCTGGACGCGCTACTCCGCGCAACTCCATCGCTGGCTCAAGCCGGGCGGCAAGCTGCTCGCGCTCTTCCTGCAAGCACTGCGCCCCGAAGCCGCGCACGGCTTCATCGACGGGCCGCCCTACCACTGCGACATCAACGCGATGCGCGCCCTGTTCCCGGCCACGCAGTGGGAATGGCCAAAACCGCCCTATCCTCAGGTCGTCAACACGGGGATAGAGCGGACCGAACTTGCGGTGCTGCTGGTCCGCAAGTGATCAATTGAACAGCCAGGGCTGCGCGGCCTTGTGCTTGGCCTCGAAGGCCTTGATCTCGTCAGCGTGCTGCAGCGTCAGGCCGATCTCGTCGAGGCCGTTGAGCAGGCAGTGCTTGCGGTGCGGCGTGATGTCGAACCTGAACCACTCGCCGGCGGGGTTGCGCACAGTCTGCGTCTCGAGGTCGACACGCAGCTTGTAGCCTTTCTGCACGGCGCACTCGCGGAACAGCTGGTCGACGATTTCGGCCGACGCGACGATCGGCAGGATGCCGTTCTTGTAGCAGTTGCTGAAGAAGATGTCGGCGAACGAAGGCGCGATGATGACGCGAAAGCCGTAGTCCTCGATCGCCCACGGTGCATGCTCGCGGCTGGAGCCGCAGCCGAAGTTGTCACGCGCGAGCAGGATCTGCGACTTCTTGTAACGCGGCTGGTTGAGGACGAAGTCCTTGCGCAGCGGGCGGTTCGTGCAGTCCATGCCGGGCTGGCCGGTGTCGCTGTAGCGCCATTCGTCGAACAGGTAGGGACCGAAGCCGGCGCGCTTGATCGACTTGAGGAACTGCTTGGGGATGATCGCGTCGGTATCGACGTTGGCACGGTCGAGCGGGCAAACCACGCCGTCAAGGTAGGTGAAGGGTTTCATGCTCAGAAGCTCCGGATATCGACAAAGTGGCCGGTGATGGCGGCGGCGGCGGCCATCGCGGGGCTGACGAGGTGGGTACGACCACCCGCGCCCTGACGTCCCTCGAAGTTGCGGTTCGAGGTCGAGGCGCAGCGCTCGCCCGGTTCAAGTCGGTCGGCGTTCATGGCGAGGCACATCGAGCAGCCTGGCTCACGCCACTCGAAGCCGGCGGCGGTAAACACCTTGTCGAGTCCTTCGGCTTCGGCCTGGCGCTTGACGATGCCGGAGCCCGGCACCACCAGCACGAGCTTGACGCTGGCGGCCTTCTGCTTGCCCCTGGCCACGGCGGCGGCGGCGCGCAGATCCTCGATGCGCGAGTTGGTGCAACTGCCGATGAAGACCTTGTCGACCGGGATGTCAGTGATCGGCATGTCGGCCTCGATGCCCATGTACTTGAGCGCGCGCTCGATGCCGGCACGCTTGATCGGATCTTTCTCCTTGGCCGGGTTCGGCACCTTGGCGCCCACTTCCAGCACCTGCTCGGGCGAGGTGCCCCAGGTGACTTGCGGCTGAATCTTCGCGGCGTCGAGTTCGACGACGGCATCGAACTTCGCGTCGGCATCGGTCGTCAGCGTCTTCCAGTAGGCGACGGCCCTGTCCCAGTCCGCACCCTTGGGCGCGAGTTGGCGACCTTTCAAATACTCGAAGGTCTTCTCGTCCGGCGCAACGAGGCCGGCGCGCGCGCCGCCTTCGATGGCGAGGTTGCAGACCGTCATGCGGCCTTCCATGCTCAGGTCGCGAATCGCCGAGCCACCGAACTCGATGGCGTAGCCCGTGCCGCCGGCCGTGCCGATCTTGCCGATGATGGCCAGCGCGATGTCCTTTGCCGTCACGCCAGCGCCGAGTTTGCCTTCCACCTTGATGAGCATGCGCTTCGACTTCTTGGCGACCAGCGTCTGCGTGGCGAGCACGTGCTCGACCTCGGAAGTGCCGATGCCGTGCGCCAGCGCGCCGAAGGCGCCGTGCGTCGAGGTGTGGCTGTCGCCGCACACCACGGTCATGCCGGGCAGCGTGGCGCCGTTCTCCGGCCCGATCACGTGGATGATGCCCTGGTTGGCGTGCTTGAACGGGAAGTACACCAGCGCGCCGAAGTCCTTGATGTTGGCATCGAGCGTCTCGACCTGCAGGCGCGAAATCGGGTCCTTGAGGCCGCTGTCGGGGGCGTCCCAATGATTGGTCGGCGTGTTGTGGTCGGCGGTGGCGACCACGCTGGTCGCGCGCCACGGCTTGCGGCCGGTCATGCGCATGCCCTCGAAGGCCTGCGGACTCGTCACCTCGTGCATCAGGTGGCGATCGATGTACAAGAGACAGGTGCCGTCGCTTTCTTCGCGGACGACGTGCGATTCCCAGAGTTTGTCGTAAAGCGTCTTGCCGGACATGGTGGTTCCCGTGTTTGGAAAAATGCGAAGAATACCAGCCGGGCGATCTTTCTTCAGGGCCGCTGGCCTTGCCGCCGCCGCCGTGGCCGTAGATGCTCGGCCGCTCAGCGACAGCGGTTCTGCGCGTCGAGCTTCATCCAGCGTTGCAGCCATTCCTGGGTGCGCTGACGCGCATGGCGGGCGGCGATCTTTTCCTCGGGCGTCTGGTCGGCACGGAAGTCGAAGGCGCGGCGCGCCAGCGGATAGCCCTGCAACTCCACCGGCACCCCGCGTTCCCACAGCGCATAAAACGCGCGGCCGTTGCTCATGCGCCGCAGTTCGAAATCCTGCTCGCCGATCATCAGCAGCATGGGCGTGTTGATCTGCATGATCTCGGGCGCGATGCGGAACAGCTGGTCGGGTTCGGGCGCGTTGGGGTTTTGCATGTGGCCGTAATAACTGGCAATGGCAGCGATGTCCTTGCCGCGCTTCGCGGCAAGGCGGATCGCGTAATAGGGGCCGCGCGACTGGCCGACGATGCCGACGGGCATGCGGCAGGCACGCGGATGCTTCAGCAACCAATCCAGCGCCGCCTCGACGTCGCCCTCGGTCTGCGGGTCATGCTCGGAAGGCCAGCGCTCGATCATGCGCCCGGACTGCCAATCCGGCATGACCACCAGAAAACCCCGGGCCGCCAGTTCGGCGATGTGCTTCTGCTCGTTCTCGTCGATGCCGCGCTTGGCGTGAATGAACAGCACGGGCGGAAACGGACCCTTGCCGTCCGGAATCGCGATATCCACGGGTACCTCCACGTCGCCGGAGCGGATCGTGGCCTTCTCGATCACGACAGCCATCGAAGGAAGCGGCACGCTCGACGCGGCCACGGCAAGCACCAACCAGCGGATGAGTTTCATGGAAGCAGCTCCTCGTGATTTCTGCGGGGGTACAGCCTAACACCCGCGCACCTTCCGCCCAAGAACCAACGGGGGGCAGGACCACAACCTGCGGGCGCTGCTTAAAGCCGACGCCTGATGCCGTCCCGCCAGCGCCGAGTTTCAACAAATCCGGCGCTGAATGAAAGTCAGTCTTTGCGTGACGGCAGTCGCCACACGACGAGAGCGCCGACCAGCATGGCACCAAGCACGAGGCCCTGCAGCCAGGGCGTCCCCGCGAAGTACCAGATCGAGAAGCCGGCGGTAAGCGCCATCATTGTGAAGGCGATGCGCTTGACGCGCGGCGCAACGCTGTGCTGCTGCTCCCACTCGCGCAGGATCGGTCCGAAGGTGCGGTTGCGCAGCAGCCACGCGTGGGCGCGCGGTGAGGCACGTACGTAGCACGCGCCGGCGAGCAGCACGAAGGGTGTGGTCGGCAGGCCCGGCACGATGATGCCGATGATGCCGAGCAGCAGCGCGAGGGTGCCAGCGACCCACAGCACGGGACGCAGCCAGCGGTGCGTTTCCCCCCGATGCGACATGCCTACCTGCGAAAATCGGCCATCGGCAGGGCGCTCAGGCGGCCGGCGGCTGGCTTTCCTGGTCGCGGATCAGCTTGACGTCCATTGCATCGACCAGCGCCTGCCACGAGGCATTGATGATGTCGGTGGACACGCCGATGGTGGTCCAGCTATCGTGGCCGTCGGTCGACTCGATGAGCACGCGCACCTTCGCGGCCGAGGCCTGGTCGGAATCGAGCACGCGCACCTTGTAGTCGGTGAGGCGGATCGCGCCGATGGCCGGGTAGAGCCGCTCCAGTGCCTTGCGCGCGGCACGGTCGAGCGCGTTGACCGGGCCGTCGCCCTCGGCGACGGTGAGCACTTCCTGATCGCCGACACGCACCTTGATGATCACCGACGAATTGACTTCATTGACCGCCGGCTCGTTGGTGATGACCTTGAATTCGACCAGCTCGAAGAAGGGCGTGTAGCGGCCGAGCATCTTGCGCACGACAAGGTCGAAGGAGCTTTCGGCCGCCTCGAACTGATAACCCTCGTGCTCGAGTTCCTTGAGCCTGTCGATGATCCTCTTCGTCTCGGGCGAATCCTTGGCGAGCGTCGGGTCGATGGCGTTGATGCGCGCCAGCAGCGTGCTGCGCCCCGCCACTTCGGACATCAATACACGCCGGCTGTTGCCGACGAGATCGGGATTGATGTGCTCATAGGAAATCGGGTTCTTCACCACCGCGTCGATGTGCATGCCGCCCTTGTGCGCGAAGGCATGGCCGCCGACATAGGGCGCCTTCTCGTTCAGCGGCAGGTTGGCGATCTCGCTCACCGAACGCGCGACATTGGTGAGGTGCGGCATGGCGCCGGCCGGAATGCAGTCGTAGCCTAGCTTGAGCTGCAGATTGGGGATGATCGAGCAGAGGTTGGCATTGCCACAGCGTTCGCCCAGGCCGTTGATGGTGCCCTGCACCTGGGTGGCACCGGCCTGTACCGCGCGAATCGAATTCGCGACGGCCATCTCGCTGTCGTTATGGCAATGGATGCCGATGGCGACGTTGGGAATCTTCGCGCTGACGGTGCGGGTGATCTCGAAGATCTCGTCGGGGAAGCTGCCGCCATTCGTGTCGCAAAGCACCAGCGCATCGGCGCCCGCCTCGGCGGCGGCGGCGAGCGTCTTGAGCGAGTACTCGGCGTTGTCTTTCCATCCGTCGAAGAAATGCTCGGCGTCGAACACCACTTCCTTGCCGTGCTGCTTGAGGTAGCGCACGGTGTCGCCGATCATGGCGAGGTTCTCTTCGAGCGTGGTGCGCAGGATCTCGAGCACCTGATAATCCCAGCTCTTGCCGAAGATGGCGATCGCCGGCGTGCCGGCCTTGAGCAGCGACTTCACGTTGGCGTCGTCGGCAACGCGGATGCCGACTTTGCGCGTCGCGCCGAAGGCGATCAGGCGGGCATGCCTGAGCTTCAGCGCGCCGGCGCGGGCGAAGAATTCCAGATCCTTGGGATTCGAGCCGGGATTGCCGGCCTCGATATAGGCGACACCCAGCGCGTCGAGCCGTTCGACGATCTTGAGCTTGTCCTCGACCGAATAGGAAATGCCCTGGGCCTGCGCGCCGTCCCGCAGGGTGGAGTCGTAGATGGAGATGTGTGCCATGGGATTCGAATGGTGCAGTGCGGCGGGAATTCTACTATCCGTGCCGTCCCGCCAGCGCCGAGTTTCGCCGGGCGTTAGAATGCGGCAAACCAACAACGACAAGTGGAGAGGTCAACATGGCAAACAGCACACCCATTCCCGCCACCCTGATTCCCGGCGACGGCATCGGGCCGGAAATCACAGCGGCCACCCTGATGGCGCTCGACGCGCTCGGCGCGCCCTTCGTCTGGGACCGCCAGGTCGCCGGCGCGGCCGGCGTCGCCTCCTGCGGCGATCCGCTGCCGCCGGCCTGCCTCAACAGCATCCGCAAGACCAAGCTGGCACTAAAAGGCCCGCTCGAAACGCCGATCGGCGGCGGCTACCGCTCGTCGAACGTGCGCCTGCGCGAGGAATTCAAGCTCTACGCCAACCTGCGCCCCGCCCAGACCATCATTCCCGGCGGCCGCTTCGACAACATCGACCTGGTGATGGTGCGCGAGAACAACGAAGGCCTCTACATGGGCTACGAGCACTTCATTCCGATCGACGGCGACCCGCACGCCGTGGGCATGTCCACCGGCATCAACACGCGCCAGGGCTGCCGCCGCATCGTGCATTTCGCCTTCGACTACGCGATCAAGAAGGGTCGCAAGAAGGTCACGGTGGTGCACAAGGCCAACATCATGAAGGCGCTGACCGGCATCTTCCTCGAAACCGCGCGGCAAATCTATGAAGAGGAATACAAGGACAAGATCGCCTTCGAGGAAGTCATCGTCGACGCCTGCGCGATGAAGCTGGTGATGAACCCCTGGCACTTCGACGTGCTGGTGACGACCAACCTGTTTGGCGACATCCTGTCCGATGAGATCGCCGGCCTCGTCGGCGGCCTGGGCATGGCGCCCGGCGCCAACATCGGCGACACCGCCGCTATCTTCGAAGCCGTGCATGGTTCGGCGCCCGACATCGCCGGGCAGGGCATCGCCAACCCGATCGCACTGATGCTCGCCGCCGCGATGATGCTCGACCACATCGGCCGCGTCGATCTCGGCAACCTGCTGCGCCGTTCCATCAACGAGACGCTCAACGAGGACAACATCCGCACCGGTGACCTCGGTGGCAGCGCCAGCACGCTGGAGTTCGCCACCGCGCTGGTCGAGCGCATCAAGGCAAACAAGTGAGATTCAGCGCAGGACCTCGATCGAGTGTCCTGCGCGTTTCACCGATTCACCGACGATTGCCGATGCCACGTATCCGGCATCGTGCAGGCGCTGTAGCGCCGCCGGCACCTGCGCGGGTTCCACGCCGAAGAACAAGCCTCCCGAAGTCTGCGGGTCGAGCAGCAGCATCTTGAGGCTGTAGTCGAGCCCCGGCGTGAAGCGCACTTTCCTTTCCACGTAGTCCAGATTGCGAAACATCGCGCCCGGCAGGCAGCCGGCTTCCGCCAGCGCATGCGCGCCCGCCAGCAGCGGCACGCGCGACGCCTGGATGCGCAGCGTCACGTCGCTCGCGTCGGCCATCTGCATGGCGTGGCCGAGCAAACCAAAACCCGTGATGTCGGTGCCCGCCTTCACGTCGAAGACTTGCATGATCTCGGCGCCGGCACGGTTGAGCTGCTGCATCGTATCGAGCGCAATTTGATAATCGGCATCGGCTGCGAGGCCGGTGCGTTGTCCGGCGACGAGCGTGCCGGCGCCGATCGGCTTGGTGAGAATCAGCGCGAGGCCTGGACGCAGCCCGGCATTGGCGATCACGCGCTGCGGATGCACGATGCCGGTGACCGCCAATCCGTACTTCGGCGGCCAATCGTCGATGGTATGGCCGCCGACCATCAGCCCGCCGGCTTCCAGCACCTTCTCCTGCCCACCGGCGAGAATTTCGGCCAGCACTTCGAGGGGAATGCGTGTCGCGGGAAAGCCGACGATGTTCATCGCCGTCAGCACGCGACCGCCCATCGCATACACGTCGGACAAGGCGTTCGCCGCCGCGATGCGCCCGAAAGTGCGCGGATCGCCGCACACCGGGGGGAAGAAGTCGACGGTCTGGATCAGCGCGGTTTCATCATTGATGCGCACCACGCCCGCATCGTCGTGCGTCGTGATGTCGACGAGCAGGTCGGGATGCGCGGGCTGGCGCAGATCCTTCAGCACTTCGGCGAGCCGGCCCGGCGCGAGCTTGGCGGAACAGCCACCGTACTCGACGGTGGTCAGCAGATCGAATCCGGACGAAGCTGCCATCAGGGCTTGAGCACCTTGCCGGCGGCGAGTTGGAGTTCCATGAGCGTCAGCATGTTGGCGATCTCGCCGACGCGCACGGCCTGCTTCATGTCGTAATGGTCGACGCAGGTGCCGCATAGCCGGATGGCGACGCCGCGCTGCGCGATTGCCTGCAAGTCCGGCAAGGTCGCCGCGCCCTCCATCGCCAGCAGCACCCCGCGGCTGTAGAGGATCAGATGGGTCGGCAGCGGCTCGATGGCCTTGAGCGCTGCCAGCAGTCCCTGCACCAGGACGCGCCCCAGCGCTTCATCGCTGCCAATGGTGTCGGACGATAGCGCCACCACGTAGTCGATACCCGACCGGGCTGGAACGCAATAGGCTTCCGCATCGGGCGCTGACAACTCCGGCGCATCCTTGGTGAAGCGCAGGATGAACTCGCTGCCATCGGCGCTGATATGCGGCGTCATGCCGTTGTCGCGAACGAAGCGCTCGACGTTCTGGCACGAGGTCTCGTTATCGATCAGCACGACGATCTGCGTGCCGACGATGTTCTCTTTCAGGGCCTGCTTGGTCAGGATCAGCGGCTTCGGGCAGATCTGCCCGCGCGCATCGACGACGATTTCGCTCATGGGAACTTCCTCGGTAGTGTCTCGGTAGCCCCGATTCTATCGGGGGTGCCGTCCCGCCAGCGCCGACTTTTCTATTCCCGGCCCAGCCACTTCAGCAAGATCGCGCTCATGTAGCCCTCTCTCTTGGGAAATACTCGATTTTGACCCTGCTTGGCGCTTGGTTGCGCCTTCGATTCGGCGTAGATTGATAGTGCGTCTTTTCAGATTTGTTCACCTTCACTTGATGTCTGCGATGCGCATCTTCGATAGTCAGCTCTGGTACCGCTTCTGGGCCATTGCGGCTCCCTACTGGCGTCATGAGGAAAAATGGAAGGCGTGGAGCCTGCTGTTGCTGTTGCTCCTGCTGCTGGGGCAGGCGCGCGTCGCCGTGCTACTCAACGAGCAGACCGGCGAATTCACTTCCGCGCTGGCTGCCCACCAGGAGGAACGCTTCTGGGACGCGATCCGCTACTGCCTCGCACTGCTGGTCGTCGCCGTGCCGATCTACGCCTTTTATTACTACGTGCGCGACAAGCTCGGCATCCACTGGCGGCGCTGGCTGACGGGGCGCTTTCTCGACAACTATTTCGCCCAGCGCCACTACTACGAGCTGAACGCCAACACCGGCATCGACAACCCGGACCAGCGCATCGCCGAGGACATCAACACCTTCACGCAGCGCTCGCTCTACTACCTGCTGATCCTCATCGGTGCGCTCATGCAGCTGGTGGCCTTCAGCATCGTGCTCTGGTCGATTTCACATTTCCTGGTCTACTTCCTCGTCGGCTACGCGATCTTCGGCACCGTCGTCACCCTCGCGGTGTTCGGCCGCGTGCTGCTCGGGCTCAACTTCATGCAGCTCAAGCGCGAGGCCGATTTCCGCTTCGGCATGGTGCGCGTCCGCGAAAACGCCGAGGCGATCGCCTTTTATCGCGGCGAGCAGCAGGAAGCGCAACAGGTGCGGCGACGCTTCACCGCGGCCTTCGACAACTACAATCGGCTGATCCGCAGCCAGCTTTTCCTCAACCTCTTCCAGTACGCCTACACGCTGCTCACCATCGTGCTGCCCAGCGCGCTGATCGCCGCCGACGTGCTCTCCGGCGAACTCGAAGTCGGCAAGGCGGTGCAGGCGAGCGGCGCCTTCGTCGCCGTGCTGACGGCCTTGTCGGTGATCGTCGAGAACTTCGAGGGTCTCAGCCGCTTCGCGGCAGGCATCGATCGTCTCAACACCTTCTCGCACGTGCTGGCCGCACCGCTGGAACATCGCTATCACGGCAAGGGGATCATCGAATCGATCGAAGGGCCGCAGCTGGCGCTGGACCATGTCACCCTGCTGACGCCGGGCGGCGAACGCATTCTCGTCAAGGACCTGTCGCTGTCGATCGCCGCGGGCGCGAGCACGATGATCGTCGGCGAGAGCGGCACCGGCAAGAGCTCTCTGCTGCGCGCCATCGCCGGCCTCTGGTATCGCGGCGGCGGCCGCATCACCCGCCCGCCACCCGGGGACGTCATGTTCCTGCCGCAGCAGCCCTACATGATCCTCGGCACGCTGCGCCAGCAGCTCTGCTATCCGAACACGCAACGCGAAGTCGACGACACCGAGCTGCTGGGCCTGCTCGAAAAGGTGCATCTGCCGAGCCTGGTCGAGCGCTTCGGCGGTCTCGACGTGGAACGCGACTGGGAGAAAGTGCTCTCGATCGGCGAACAGCAGCGCCTCGCCGTCGCCCGCGTGCTGCTCTCGCGCCCGCGCTATGCCGTGCTCGACGAGGCGACCAGCGCGCTCGATGCCGGCAACGAAGCGGCGCTCTATCGGGAGTTGACAGCGTCGGGAACCACGCTGGTGAGCGTGAGCCACCGCGACACGCTGCGGCAATTCCATCCGCAGGTGCTGGAGCTTTCCGGCGAAGGGGCATGGCAGCTGCGGGCGGCGGATGCCGTCCAGCCAGCGCCGACTTTCATTCCCGCCGCGCGAACCATTTGAGCAGCGTATCGAAGAGCGTATCCGGATCGACCGGCTTGGTGATGAAATCGTCCATGCCGGCGTCGAGGCAACGCTGACGATCCTCGCTGAAGGCATTGGCCGTCATCGCGATGATGGGCATGGCCTTGTTCATCCGGCGGATGCGTCGCGTCGCTTCGAGCCCGTCCATGCGCGGCATCTGCATGTCCATCAGGATCACGTGGTAATCGTATTTTTCGGCGAGTTCGACCGCCTCGACGCCGTCCGCGGCGACATCGACGATCAGGCCAACGTCTTCGAGCAGGCCCAGGCTGACCTCGCGATTGACGGGTTCGTCTTCGACCAGCAGGATGCTGCGGCCCGCATGATCGTGCATCAGGCGGCCTTCGGCCGAATCGCATATGGCCGGCCGGGAAACATCCGCATGCTGCGATTTGTCCAGCCACGCCGTCAGCCAGAAGGTGCTGCCCACGTCCGGCGTACTGCTGACGCCCGCGGTGCCGCCCATCAGTTCGGCGAAACGCCGGGTGATTGCGAGCCCCAGCCCGGTGCCGCCATACTTGCGCGTGGTGCTGTTGTCGGCCTGCTCGAAGGCATTGAACAAACGCGGTATGTCATCAGCCGCGATGCCGATGCCGGTATCGGCCACCTCGAAGCGCAGCAGCGCACGGTCCGGCGTCTCTTCGACAATCCCGGCACGCAGGATGACGCTGCCGGCTTCGGTGAACTTCACCGCATTGCTGACATAGTTGAGCAAAGCCTGCTGCAGGCGCGTGGGATCGCCGACAAAGACCTCGGAAATTGGCGCACTGTCGATGGCGAGCTTGAGGCCTTTCGCTTGCGCACGCTCCAGCTGCATCGACACGACATTGGCCATGAGGGTGTCGATGCGCACCTCGGCATGCTCGAGCTCGAGCTTGCCGGCCTCGATCTTCGAGAGGTCGAGAATGGCGTTGATGATCTCGAGCAGATGCTTGCCGGCGGTCTCGATCTTGTCGAGCCGTTCGGCCTGCTGGGGCGAGATGCCGGCCCGGCGCATCAGGTGCGCCATGCCGGTGATCGCGTTGAGCGGCGTGCGGATTTCGTGGCTCATGTTGGCGAGGAAGGCACTCTTCGAGCGGTTGGCCGCGTTGGCCTCGATCATCGCGCCGAAGAATTCCGCCGTGCGTGCATGCACCATCTCTTCGAGGTGGTCGCGGTGGCGCTTCAGGTCATCCTCGCGCTTGCGGATCTGCTCGCTCATCTCATTGAAGGTCGCCGCGAGGTCGCACAATTCGTTCTTGGCATCGATGCCTTCGACACGCGCATAGCGGCCCTGGCGCAACTGCTCGGTACCCGCCATCAACTTTTCGATCGGCAGGGTCACGCGATTCCGCAGGTAGATGAAGCCGATGGCCAGCACCAGCAACGTCATCGCCAGCAGGCTGAGCAATGCCGCGCCGATGAAGGTCAGGCCCGCCGTGTCCTGCGGCGCCTGCGTTGTCACCAGGCCAAACCCTGCCACGCCGCCATCCGCCAGCATGGCATGCATGACCATGGCGGGCGCTTCATTGAGGGTCGTCGGCTGGATGGGGCCAAGCCATTTACGGCCTTCCTCCGCCGCCACTGCGCCCGTCGCGAGAGGAAGCGCCACCGGCGGCGTACCCGCCGACTGCAACTTGCCACCAAGGTCGATGATCAGCGCGAAACCGAGCCGGGCCTGCAAATCGTCGAGCATGTATTGATTGAGGCAACGGCCGATCCATATCTGGCCGATCTCGCCCGTCCCGGCCTGCCTGACCGCCGTTTCCCACTGGACGGCGATCCCCGGGTTCAGCGGACAATCGACCAGTTGCAGCACCGCCCCGCTGTGGCGCTGCTGCACGAGCCGGGAAAATTCCGGCGCCGGCTGGTAGCCAATGGTCGTTTCCTTCGCCGCCAGCAGGGTCGTGGCGCTGCCGTGCCGCGACCAATAGATGCGCGCACCTTCGGCATGACCGGCAATCGGCCCCGGCTTGCCGGAAACGACGATCCAGTCGGCTGTCGTCACGCGCGCCGTCTCGGCCAGCGTGGTCGCCAACTGCTGCGCGGGCGCATCGAAGATATCCGGATTGCCGGCCCCAGGCTCGTAGTAGTTATGGAACAGATTGAGGCTCGCCAGCAGGCTGCGGTTATCTGCCAGCGCCTTGCCTGCACCGGCCATCTGGTTGCCGATGCGCAGCATTTCATCATCCAGTTGCCGCGCGGCCAGTTCGAAGCGCTGACGGGCTTCCTTCTCGATCTGGATCCCGCGCAAAGAGACGAAGGCGATGCTGACTAGCAACAAGAGCGCCATGGCCGCCGCCAGCCAGAAATAGAACAATTGACGGGCGAGCGAGGTGGAACGCATGGTTCAGAACACCGGGGCGACTTTGTCTACATTGGCGCGCGTCACGGGCGTGGAGTCGATCATGACCTCCTTGCGCTCCGGCTTGCCACCACGCAGCAGGCGAAGCGCGGCTTCGGCGCCTTCCTTGCCGAAAGTCGGGTAGGTGAAGCTGGCATCCAGCTCGCCGGCGCGAATCGCCTCGCGCGCCTCGCCGATGTAATCGATGCCGGTGATCGGGATCTTCTTCGGATCAAGGCCGGCTTTCTTCAAGGCGAGGATCGCTCCGATCGCCATGCTGTCGGACTGGCTGTAGATGGCATCGAAGGACAACTTGTCAGCCAGCGCTTCCTCGATCCGTTGGATGGCCAGGGCACGCAGGTAGTCGGCTGGCTTGGTCGCCACGATCGAGAGGCCAGGGGGCTATTTAAGCTCCTCTTCGAAGCCCGCCGTACGATCGATTGCCGAACTGGCGGTCGGCACGCCCTGCAAGACGAGAATACGTCCCTTGCCGTTGAGGCGCCGGGCGAGATACTGCGCCGCCTGCCGCGCAATGGCACGGTTGTCGGCGGCGATGAACTGCGTGAATTCATCGCCATTCACGCGGCGCGACAGCAGGATGACCGGAATGCCCTTGCGATATACGCGCGCGATCGGCTCGCGCATCAACTCGGCGTCACGCGGACTGGTGATCAGCACATCGACGCCTCGCGCCGCCAGCTTCTCGATGTCCTCCACCTGCCGCGCGGTATCGCCATTGGCATCGGTGAAAATGAACTCGACGTCGGGATGGCGGGCGAAAGATTGTTGCAGGTCACGCACCTGCGCCGCCCGCCAGTCGTTGGCCATGGTGTCCTGCGCAAAAGCCACCAGCTTTTTCTTTGTAGCCGCCGTTTCGGCGGCTCCTGCAACATTGCACAGCGCACCGCACATCGCGGCCAGAACCAGCAAACGTCTTGCAAGCCTCATGGAATCCCCCTCCCGGTCAGCATAGACGAATTTTCACCTACATGCTGCGCCGGTATTGGCCTCCCACCTCGTAGAGGGCAGAGGAAATCTGACCCAGCGAACATACACGCACGGCATCCACCAGCACGGCGAAGACGTTGCCGTTATCGATTACGGTCTGCCTGAGCTTCGCCAGCATCGGGCTGCTGGCGGCGGCATTGCGCTGCTGGAAGTCGCACAGGCGGGCGATCTGCGACTGCTTCTCCTCCTCGGTCGAGCGCGCCAGTTCGACATGCGTGGGCACGTCGCCCTGCGGGTTGCGGAAGGTGTTCACGCCGATGATCGGATGCGAGCCGTCGTGCTTCTTGTGCTCGTAGTAGAGCGATTCCTCCTGGATCTTGCCGCGCTGATAGCCGGTCTCCATCGCGCCGAGCAC